>Ga0182749_1000444_pt1 | contig 39226 bp, 39 predicted proteins | sample eDN3rd37CKraftMG_FD_128875 | JGI IMG/M metagenome (GOLD analysis project Ga0182749, IMG submission 128875) | Enriched Miracle-Growth compost microbial communities from Emeryville, California, USA - eDNA 3rd pass 37_C Kraft MG (version 2) (version 2) ...
AGGTAGGCCACGTAGGCCGGGTCCTCGCACATGTTCTTGCCGGGCGAGTCGCTGAGCTTGGCCACCGGCTGGCCGTTGCAGCGGACCATCTTGATCACGATGTTGAGCGGCGTCGGCCCCACGTCGTTGGTGAGGTTGGTGCCCACGCCGAAGGCGAGCTGGCAGCGGCCGCGGAAGTGCGCGTAGAGCTGCATCACCTTCGGCACGTCCAGGCTGTCGCTGAACACCAGCACCTTGTTGCGCGGGTCGACGCGGTTGGCCCGGTAGTGCGCCAGCATGCGCTCGCCCCACACGAACGGGTCGCCCGAGTCGTGGCGGGTGCCGTCGAACAGCTTGCAGAAGTACATGTCGAAGTCGCGCAGGAAGGCGTCCAGGCCGTACACGTCCGACAGCGCGATGCCGAGGTCGCCGCGGTATTCCTTCGCCCACGCCTCCAGCGCCGCCACCTGCGAGTCGCGCAGGCGCGGGCCCAGCGCCTGGTGCGCCTGCAGGTATTCGTGCGCCAGCGTGCCCAGTGGGCGCAGGCCCATCTGGCGCGCCAGCCATACGTTGCTGGTGCCGGCCAGCTGCGGACCCAAACCCTCGCGCAGGGTGGCCACCACCTCCTCGTGCCAGGCGCGCGAGAAGCGCCGCCGCGTGCCGTAGTCGGCGATGCGGCATTCGCGGTAGTCGAGGGCGTCGCGCAGCAGCGCGATCTTCTCGCGCAGGCGCCGGCGGCCCTCGGCCAGGTCCAGCGCCGGCTGCGTGTTGCGGAAGTACACCTCGTTGACGATCGCCAGCAGCGGCACCTCGAACAGGATGGTGTGCAGCCACGGGCCGCGGATGCGGATCTCGATCTCGCCGTTGCCCGCGGCGGCCGGAAAGATCTCCACGTACTTGGCGTTGAGCCTGAACAGGCCGAGGAAATCGACGAAGTCGCTCTTGATGAAGCGCCAGCCGCGCAGGTAGTCCAGCTCGTCCTCGGCGAAATGCAGCGAGCACAGGCCGGCGAGCTCCTCGCGGATCTCGTCGATGTAGGGCACCAGGTCGACGCCCGGCGTGCGGCACTTGAACTTGTACTCGACCTGCGCGGCCGGGTACTGGTGCAGCACCACCTGCATCATCGAGAACTTGTACAGGTCGGTGTCGAGCAGGGAGCGGACGATCATCGTGGGCTCGCGGCCGTGGCGGCGGGAGAGGCGATTATCGGCGGGCCGGGCCGCTGCTGGCGAGCGCGCGCATAAAAAAACCCCGGCAGCCAGGGGAGTAGCTGCCGAGGTTTGTCAGGCCGGCGCAGTTAGGGGGAAGGGGTTGGGCCGGCCCCTCGGCGACGCGATGTGCTGCGCCGCCTCCTGTCGCCTCACGGCGATACGTGATGGTTAGTGTGGACGCCGCCGCGGGAGTTCAAGGGGCCGGCCGGTCCGGTTCAGCTGCCGGCAAGGTCGCGGCCGACCGGCTAGGATGGCCGGCGCCCGCCGCTCCCCCGAACGCCCATGAGAACCCTGCTCGCCTGCCTGCTGCTGTGGTGCCCGCTGCTGGCCGCCGCCGAACTGAAGGTCGACCTGGGCCATGGCGCGACCGTCTACCGCACCGCGCAGCTGCTGGCGCGCCCGGAGCTGCGCGAGATCGTGGTGCCGGGCGACGTCGTGTTCAAGCGGACGATGCGCTACCGCGCCCTGCCCGTCGCCGCGCTGCTGCGCGGCGTCGGCCCGGACGACCAGCTGCAGTTCGTCGCCGCCGACGGCTTCGCCGCGGAAATCCCCGCCGGCCTGGTGCTCGGCCGGCACGGCAGCCGGGCTTGGCTGGCGGTCGAGGACCCGGCCCGCCCCTGGCCCGCGCCCGCCGAGGGCAAGCCCGGCATCGGCCCGTTCTACCTGGTGTGGACCGACCCGCAGGCCGCCGGCATCGGCCCCGAGCAGTGGCCCTACCAGCTCGCCGCGATCCGCCGGCTGCCGGGCCCGGCCGCGCGCTTCCCGGCGATCCTGCCCGATCCCGCGTTGCCGCCCGACAGCCCGGTGCGCCGCGGCTTCGCGGTGTTCCAGCGCAACTGCTTCGCCTGCCACACGCTCAACGGCGAGGGCGACGCCCGGCTGGGGCCGGACCTCAACATCCCGCACAACCCCACCGAGTACCTGCCGGCCGGCCTGCTGCGCGCCTTCATCCGCGACCCGCAGTCGCTGCGCCGCTGGCCGCAGGCGAAGATGCAGGGCTTCCCCACCCGGCGCGAGCTGTCCGACGCCGACCTCGACGCCCTGCTCGCCTACCTGCGCCACATGGCCGGGCGCAAGCGCACGCCCTGACTGAGCCTCAGCCGCGGGGCGCCTCGTCCAGCAGGCGCCGCAGCGCCTGCTCCCGCGCCGCGGCCGGCTGCCGCGCCAGCGCGCGCACGCCGGCGTAGAACGCCGGCCACTGCGCTTCGGACCGGCGGAACAGCGCGGCGAAGGCCGGCATCCAGCGGTCGTACAGGCCGAACGGCAGCAGCCGCGCGTTGTTGATCGGCGCGGCCACCCAGGCGTCGTAGCGGTGGTCGCCGGGCCAGTGCGCGTCGCGCCACTGCGCGTAGCGCGCGCGGAAGGCGGCGATCTCGGCCTGCTTGGCCGCGTCCAGCGCGGCCGCGCCGCCGCCGCGCGCGTAGGCGGCGCGCAGGCGCTCGCGCAGGTCCAGCACCAGCGCGGTGAAGCCGTCGTCCATCGCCTGCGCCCTGCCGTCCGGCGGCGGCAGGCCGCGCGCGGCGCGCCATTCGCGCAGGCCCTGCTCCTGCACGAAGCTGGCGAAGGACTCGTTGAAGGCGCTGTCGCCCTTCACGTAGATCAGCTGGTGCGCCAGTTCGTGGAAGATCGTGGCGGCCAGTTCGTCGTCGTCCCAGCGCAGCATGCTGGAGAGGATCGGGTCGGCGAACCAGCCCAATGTGGAATACGCCGGCACGCCGCCGACCCACACGTCGTCGCCCTGCGCGCGCAGCCGCTCCGCCCGGGCCCGCGCCAGCGCCTCGTCGAAGTAGCCGCGGTAGGCCACGCAGCCGGCGATCGGGAAGCACTGCGGCACCGCCTCCACCGAATGGCGCGGCGTGGCGAACACGTTCCACACCACGTAGGGCCGGTGCAGGTCGACGTAGCGCGTGTAGCTGCGGTTGTCGGGCAGGCCCAGCCGCCGCGCGGCGAAGCGGCGCGCGTCGAGCGCCAGCGCGAGGCGCCGGGCCAGCGCCGGATCGGTGCGCGGGTCGCGCAGCAGGCGGTCGATGCGCTGGCGGTGCAGCAGCAGCTCGCCCTGCCCGTGCGCGACGTGGGCGTAGTAGCGCAGGCTGGCGCAGCCGGACAGCAACAGGCCCATCGCCGCGAGTGCGATGAGCCTGGTCCGTGGACGTGTCGCGGCATGGGGCGGCATGCCGCGATTGTGCCTCAGCCGTCAGCGGTGGTTGCCGCCGTGGCCCGGCCAGCCGTGGCCGCCATGCCCGCCCGGCGGGCCGCCGTGGTAGCGGCCGCCGCCGTGCCAGTCGCCATGGCCATAGCCGTAGGGACGATGGTAGTAGCCGCCGTGGTAGCGGTAGCGCGGGCCGCCGTACCAGACGCCGCCGACCGCCACGCTCGCGCCGGGCGCCCAGCAGCAGCCGTAGTAGTAGCCCGGCGCGTAGTAGTAGCCGTCGTCGTAGACCGTGGCGCCGTAGTAGGCGTCGCCGCCGTAGGCGCCGCCGCGCACGTAGCTGTAGCCCGGGTCGTAGTAGCAACCGGAGAGCGTCGCCGCCGCGAGGACGAGCGCGCCGCCGGCCAGCAGGCGTTTCATGGTCCACCTCCTCGGTGATGCCGGTCCACGCTAGGCCCGCCCGCTTGAATCCGCCCTGAGCCCGGGCCGCCGTGCCGGCGCGCGTTCACCCGCCGGCACGGCGCGGGCGCGTCAGTCCTTGCCGCGGTCGCCGAAGTTGTGGCCGAACGGCAGGTTCCCGCCGGGCGAGGGCGTGCTCGACGGCACGTGGCCCGCCGCCCCGTTGTCGGGCCGTGCCTGCTGCGCCGCGCCCGGCCAGTTCGGCCCCTGCCGCACGCGCTCGCGCTTGGCCTGCAGCAGGTCCTGGATGTGCGCCACGGCCTCCTCGGGGCTGATGTGCTTCACCGGCTCGGGCCGGGCCGGCCTGCGCGCGGCGGCGGCCGGGCGCGGCGGCGACGGCTTGCGTGGCGCGGGACGCGCCGCCGTGCCGCCCGTCGCGCGGCGGATGGCGGCCTTCTTCGCGGGCGCCTTGCGCGCGCCGGCCGCCTTGGCCGGGCGGGATGCAGTGGCCGCCTTGCGCGCGGTCTTTCCGGCGGCCGCCTTCTTCGCGGTGGGCTTGCCCGCAGCGCGGCGCGGCGCCGCCTTGCGGGAGGCCAGCTTCTTCGCGGCCGCTTTCCTCGTGGCGGTCTTCCTGGCGGCGGTCTTCCCGCCGGCGGCGGCCTTGCGCACCGCCTTCTTCGCGGCGGTCGCCTTGCGCGCGACCTTCCTCGTCGCCGCCCTGCGGGCGGTCGTCTTCTTCGCCGCCTTCTTCGCGGCGGGGCGTTTCGCGGCCGTCTTGCGCGCGGCGGCCTTCTTCGTCGCCGGGGCCTTGCGCGCTGCCGTCTTCCTTGCCGCGGATTTCTTCGCGGCCGACTTGCGGGTCGTAGCCATGCGTGGGTACTCCTGCGGTGGTCGAGGTGCGGGGCGCATACGCTCGCCCCGCGCCCAGCATTAGCACCGCGCGGATGTACCCGCGATGAGCGCGCCACCCCTCAGAAGCGCGGGCTGGACAGCTGCGCCAGGAAGTGCGACAGCACCGGCGGATACACCAGCAGGGTGAAGGCCACGCCGTAGGCCGCGCCCCACAGGTGCGCGCTGTGGTTGACGTTGTCGCGCCCGCTGCGGTCCATGTAGATCGAGTAGGCCACGTACAGCACCGCGTAGAGGATCGCCGGCATCGGCAGCACGAACACGATGATGCGCGACCACGGCGCCAGCAGGATGAAGGAGAACAGCACCGCCGACACCGCGCCGGAGGCGCCCAGGCTGCGGTAGGCCGCGTTGTTGCGGTTCTTCAGGTAGGTGGGCAGGATCGAGACCACCAGGCCGCCGAGGTAGAACAGCAGGAAGCCCAGCGTGCCCAGCCGCGCCGTGTAGAAGCCCTCCATCACCCGGCCGAAGAAGAACAGCGTGAGCATGTTGAAGAGCAGGTGGCCGAAGTCGGCATGCACCACGCCGTAGGTCACCAGCCGGTGGTACTCGCGGTGGCGCTGGATCGCCGGCGGCCACAGGATCAGGTCGTCCATCAGCCGCCGGTTGTTGAGCGCGATGAACGAGACGATGCAGGTGACGGCGATGATGGCCAGGGTGATCATTCCGGCGTAGCCCTTGCTGAAGACGCGAAGCGCGCATCTTGGCCGGACCACGCCGGCTTGTCGACCGTGCCCGTGCTGCCGCCGGCGTCTCCCGGCCGCTATGATGCGCGGCCACGCTCCTTTCCCCACTCCCCTCTCCCGGCGCCCCATGGACCCGATCCGCTACCTGCATCTGGACGTCTTTGCCGCCACGCCCGGCGGCGGCAACCACCTCGGCGTGGTGACCGACGCGCGCGGCTGGAGCACGGCGCGGATGCAGCGCTTCGCGCGCTGGACCGGCCTGGTGGAGACGGTGTTCCTGCTGCCGCCGGACGATCCGGCCGCGCACTACCTGGTGCGCATCTTCACCCCGCACAAGGAAATCCCCTTCGCCGGCCACCCCAGCGTGGGCAGCGCGCACGCCGTGCTGGAATGCGGCCTGGCGCGGCCCGCGGACGGCCTGCTGTGGCAGGAATGCGGCGCCGGCGTGCTGCCGATCCGGGTCGAGGGCGCCGGCGCGGACCGCGTGCTGCTGCTGAAGTCGCCCGGCGAGCGCGTGCTGCGCACCGGCCTGGACGCGCACCCGCTGCTGCCCGCCGCGCTCGCGGGCGTCGAGCGCGGCGCGCTGCCGCCCGCGCTGGTGGACGGCGGTCGCCGCTGGTGGCTGGCCGAGTGCGCCGACGAGGCCGCGCTGCGCGCCTGGCGACCCGACCACGCGGCGATCGGCGCGCTGGCGAAGGCCAGCGACAGCATGGGCCTGTGCGCCTTCGCGCGCGGCACGCAGCCCGGCTACCCGCTGGTGGTGCGCGCCTTCCCCGCCGGCGTGGGCATCGTCGAGGACCCGGCCTCCGGCGCCGCCAACGGCCTGATCGCCGCCTACCTCGCCCACGCCGAGCCGCACGGCCCGCTGGCGCGCGGCTACACGGTGAGCCAGGGCCGCGAGATCGGTCACGACGCCGCGCTGACCGTGCGCATCGACGGCGCCGACGTCTGGGTCGGCGGCCGCGCGCGCACCGTGATCGACGGCCGGCTGCACTGGGACGCCGCGTGAGCGGCGAGCCCGCCGCCGACGGCGACGCCGCGCCGCAGATCTGGGTGGACGCCGACGCCTGCCCGGCGCCGGTCAAGGAGATCCTGTTCCGCGCCGCCGAGCGCGTGCCGGTGCGGGTGACGCTGGTGGCCAACCAGTTCCTGCGCACGCCGGCCTCGCGCCGGGTGCGGGCGATCCAGGTGCCCGGCGGCTTCGACGCGGCGGATGCCGAGATCGAGCGGCGCGTGCGCGCCGGCGACCTGGTGGTGACGCAGGACATCCCGCTGGCCGCGGCGGTGATCGCCAAGGGCGCGCTGGCGCTGCACCCGCGCGGCGAGCTCCACACCGCCGAAACCATCGCGCAGCGGCTGTCGATGCGCAACTTCCTCGACGAGCTGCGCGGCGCCGGCGTGGACACCGGCGGCCCGGCCGCGTTCCACCCGCGCGACCGCCAGGCCTTCGCCAACAGCCTCGACCGCTGGCTGGCCCGGCTCGGGCGTCCGCCGCGCTGAGCAGTTGCCGAGCCCCATCGCGGACCGCGCCACGGCCAAGCGCGTGCCCGTGGAAGAACGCATGCTCACGGGAACTCGTCATTCCGGCACAGGCCGGAATCCAGTCAAGACATGTCCCGCACAACGGGCAAAATTTCTTTGTTTGAGTATTTCGCAGGCATCCGCTACTGGATTCCGGCCTGCGCCGGAATGACGTCGAGGAGATCCCGGAAGAACACGCCAGTCCACAGGCCTCGTGCCCGAACCCAACGCGCCGGGCACCGGCCAGGCGGCGTCACCCCTAGTCGCCGAGATGCGCGCGCCGCGCCGCCACCTCGGCCAGGACCGACCAGTCCACGTCCTCGTCGCCGGCGGCCAGCGCCTCCAGCAGGCCGTCGCGCAGCACGCCGGCGAAGGGCATCGGCACGCGCGCGGCCTCGGCCGCCGCCTGCGCCAAGCCGATGTCCTTGTAGCCCAGCGGCAGCGCGAAGCCGGCCGGCTTGTAGCGCCGCTCGGCGATCGGCTTCGCGTAACCCTGGTAGGCCGGCGCGGCGAACAGCGTGGCGGTCATCACCTCGAGGAAATCCGCCGCGGCCACGCCGTGCGCGCGGGCCAGCGCGCTGGCCTCGGCCATGCTCTCGATGGCGGCGGCGAGCATGAAGTTGCCGGCCAGCTTCACCACGTTGGCGCGCTCGGGCGCCTCGCCCAGCGGCCACACCTTCGCCGCCATCGCCTGCAGCAGCGGCCGCACCTTTTCCACCGAAGCGGGCACGCCGGCGGCGAGGATGTTGAGCCTGCCCGCGGCGGCCACGTCCGGGCGGCCGAACACCGGCGCGGCGACGTAGCCCAGGCCGCGCCGCGCGTGCGCCTCGGCCAGCTCCTTCGCCAGCGCGAGCGAGATGGTGGCGTGGTTGACGTGCACGGTGCCGGGGTCCATCGCGTCGAGCAGGCCGCCGTCGAGGAACACCTCGCGCACCGCGGCGTCGTTGGCCAGCATGCTCAGCACCGCCTCGCCCTGCACGGCGCGGTCGGCCGTGCGGACCACCTTCGCGCCCAGCGAGGCGAGCGGCTCCGCGGCCGCCGGCGAGCGGTTCCACACCGTCACCGCGTGTCCTGCCGCGACCAGGTTGCTGGCCATGGCGCTGCCCATCGCGCCCAGGCCGATGAAGCCGACTTTCATGCCGATCCTCCGTTGTCGAAAGTGTGGGGCCCTGGACATCCGTCATCGCGGCCCGCCCCCATGCAAGGGAGCACACCCCGCGTCGGCGCCGCGCGAAAAGGCTAGGCCGCCTCGCCCGCCGCGTGGCCGGAAGCCCACGCCCACTGGAAGTTGTAGCCGCCCAGCCAGCCGGTGACGTCGACCACCTCGCCGACGAAGTACAGCCCCGGCACCCGCTTCGACTGCATCGTGCTGGAGGACAGGCCGTCGGTGTCCACGCCGCCCAGCGTCACCTCGGCGGTGCGGTAGCCCTCGGTGCCGCTGGCGACGACCGGCCAGTCGTGCAGCCGGTGGCCGATCTCGCGCAGCTCCGCCTCGCGGTACTGGCGCATCGGGCGGCTGCCGAACCAGACCTCGCACAGCCGCTGCGCGAGCCGGCGCGGCAGCAGGTCGGCCAGCACGTTCTTCAGCTCCGCCGCCGGGCGCGCCGCGCGCTGCGCGGGCAGCCAGTCCGCCGCCTCGGCGTCCGGCGCGAGGTCCAGGCGCAGGTCGTCGCCGGGCTGCCAGTACGAGGAGATCTGCAGGATCGCCGGCCCGCTCAGCCCGCGGTGGGTGAACAGCAGGCCGGCGCGGAACGCGCGCTTGCCCACCCGCGCCCCGGCCTGCGGCAGCGCCACGCCGGCGAGGTCCTGGTAGCGCTCCAGGTGCTTGCCGCTCAGCGTCAGCGGCACCAGCCCCGCGCGGGTGGGCCGCACCGCGTGGCCGAACTGCCGCGCCAGCGCGTAGCCGAAGCCGGTGGCGCCCATGCTGGGGATCGACAGGCCGCCGGTGGCGACCACCAGCGACTCGGCGTGCACCTCGCCGCGCACGGTGAGCACGGCGAAGCCTTCCTCGGTCTTCCGCACCCGCTCCACCGCGCAGGAAGTCTCCACCCGCGCCCCCGCCGCCGCGCACTCGTCCAGCAGCATGCGCACGATCAGCTTGGAGGACTCGTCGCAGAACAGCTGGCCCTGCTCCTTCTCGTGCCAGGCGATGCGGTGCTTCTCCACCAGCGCGATGAAGTCGGCCGGGGTGTAGCGCGCCAGCGCCGACTTGGCGAAGTGCGGGTTGGCCGAGAGGTAGCAGGCGGGGGCGACGCCGAGGTTGGTGAAATTGCAGCGCCCGCCGCCGGACATCAGGATCTTCTTGCCCGGCTTGTTGGCGTGGTCCACCACCAGCACGCGGCGGCCGCGCCGTCCCGCGGCGATCGCGCACATCAGGCCGGCGGCGCCTGCGCCGATGATCAGGACGTCGGTTTTCATCGGGTGGCGAAGGGGGAACGGGGGAGCATTATAGGGACGAGGGACGAGTAGCGAGGGCGCAAGCCCGAAGACCGCGGTCGTCCGCCATCCGCAAGCCGGCGCGACATACGATTTCCGCGCCCTCGCTGCTCTCTACTCGCCGCTCACTCCTCGCCTCTCTTCCCCTCCACCCCGCCGCACCGTAAATTCGCAGCTTCCTCCCCGCCGAGCCCCGCCATGCCCTCCTTCGACGTCGTTTCCGAGGTGGACAAGCACGAGCTGACCAACGCCGTGGACCAGGCCAACCGCGAGCTGGCCAACCGCTTCGACTTCCGCGGCGTGGACGCGAAGTACGAGCTGGACGAGTCGGTGATCGCGATGAGCGCGCCCAGCGAGTTCCAGCTGCAGCAGATGCTGGACATCCTGCGCGGGCGGCTCACCGCGCGGAAGATCGACATCCGCGCGCTGGACGCCGCCGACCCGGAGGTGAACCTGGGCGGTGCGCGGCAGAAGATCACCGTCAAGCAGGGCATCGAGCAGGCGGTGGCGAAGAAGCTGGTGGCCGAGCTGAAGGCGGCCAAGCTCAAGGTCGAGGCGCAGATCAACGGCGACAAGCTGCGCGTCACCGGCAAGAAGCGCGACGACCTGCAGCTGGCCATCGCCGTGCTGCGCAAGGCCGAGGTGGACCTGCCGCTGCAGTTCGACAACTTCCGCGACTAGCCGCCCGTGCGCCGCAGTCGCGGCAGCGCGGCGCTGGCCAACGGCAACAGCACCATCGCCAGACAGAACCAGATCGACGCTTCCCACAACAGGCCGGGCGTCGGATGGTCGAGCTCGACCGACGCGATGAGGGACAGCTGCAGCGCCATCCAGAACAGCATGTGCTCCACCCGCAGCAAGGAGGGTGCCGCTCGCAGCCGCGGCGGTGTCGGCCCTACCGTGATGAGGCACCGGCGCCAGAGCAGGCCCGCCCTGAGTCCGAGCTCTGCCAGCAGCAGCATCAGCGCCGCCAGGTAAAAGCGCGCATGCGCCGGTGGTACGCCGCCGTGGCGGTCCTGCAGCCGATCCCGGGCAAGTTCGAAGACGAGCAGCGCGTTGGCCAGGCCGAACCAGGCGAGCAGGCGGCGTGGCGGCAGCCGGAAGGCCCGCAGCCTGCCGTCCCGCATCGGGCGGCCAGGCCGGAAGAATCGGTAGCCGGCCCCCTCTTTGCCCTCGATCACGAACATCGCGGTCTCAGCCCTGGCTCGCCACGATGTTCACGCTCAGCGCGATGATGAACACGTTGAAGAAGAACGCGATCACGCTGTGCAGCAGCACCACGCGGCGCAGGTAGCGGCTGGTGATCTGCACGTCGGAGACCTGGAAGGTCATGCCGATGCAGATGGCGAAGTAGGCGAAGTCCCAGTAGTCGGGCTTGTCGGTCTTGGGGAAGTCCAGCCCCTGGTGCTGCACGCCGTAGTCGCCGTAGTAGCCGTGCGCGTAGTGCAGGGCGAACATCGTGTTGATGAACAGCCACGACAGCACGATGCTGAGCGCGGCGCCGGCGATGGCCGCCGCGCCGCCGGCCCTGGCGCTGTGCAGCTCGGCGCCCAGCGCCACCATCACCACCGCGGCCAGCACCACGCTGCTCCACAACAGGCCCCAGCGGCCGGTGTCCTGCGCCAGCGCCTGGTCGCGCATGTGCGCCGGGGTGGAGTGGTTGAACAGCAGGACCAGCCCGGCCAGGAACACCAGCGCGCCCAGGTCGAAGCCGAACAGCACCGCGCTGACCGGATGCACCCCGGCCCACGTCAGCGCGCCCGTCGCCAGCACGAACACCGCCGCGGCCACGCTCAGCCGCGGCCGCTGGTGGAAGAAGCGCACCGGCCAGCGGCGGCGCGGCGGCGCCGGGCCGCCGGCGGGTGCGGACTTGTCGCCGGGCGCGGACATGGCCGGGCTCAGGCGCGCAGGTCGTCGAATTCCGGGTGCCGCTCCATCCACGCCGCGGCGTAGGAGCATGCGGGCACCACCTTCCAGCCCTGCCCGCGCGCGGCCGCCAGCGCGTGCCGCACCAGCTCGCCGGCGATGCCGCGTCCGCCCACCACGGCGGGCACCAGGGTGTGGGTGATGGTCATGACCTGGCCGGCCAGCCCGTACTCGAGCACGCATTGCGCGCCGTCCACTTCGGCGACGAACCGCTGTCCGGCCGCATCGTGGCGGATCTCCAGGGCCATACGCTTCTCCCGCTCGGCGAAAGCCGCAGCATAACCCGCCGGCGGCCGCGCGCGGCCTTCGCGCCGCCTGCATGCGGGCCGGCGGACACTGCGGCTTTCGCCACGGGAGACACGCGCCATGAAGCAGCAATTCGCCTCCGCCGTGTGGAACGGCGGCCTGAAAGACGGCCAGGGTTCCATCTCCACCGAGACGGGCGCGCTGCGCGACGCGCCATATGGCTTCCAGTCGCGCTTCGAGGACGGCCCCGGCACCAACCCGGAGGAACTGCTCGGCGCGGCCCACGCCGCCTGCTTCAGCATGGCGCTGTCGCTGGGGCTGGAACAGGCCGGGCTGAAGGCGGCGCGGATCGAGACCCGCGCGACGGTGACGCTGGACAAGGCGGGCGACGGCTTCGCCATCACCGCCATCGCGCTCGCCTGCCGCGCCCGCGTGCCCGGCGCCGACGCCGAGACCTTCCGCCGGATCGCCGAGGCGACCAAGCAGGGCTGCCCGGTGTCCAAGGCGCTGCGGCCGCCGATCACGCTGGACGCGGCGCTGGAGGACTGAGGGCCAGAGCCCTCACGATCTCCCCGTGCCCTCCGGAGTGATCTGCGCGCGGGTCAGAGAAGCACGGAAGGTGCGCGGGGAAGCGCCATGGATGGCGCCAGCTTCGAGGCGCGAGGAGTGGACGCCGGTCCGCGATGGCGCGGCATGGCGGGAAGCGGGCGGTGTGACCCACGGCGCGCGCAACCTCCACACCCACCCGCGCTTCATCCCGCCGACCTTCCCGGCGCTCTTCCCCGGAAGATCTTGAACAGGCTCCGAGGCACGCCCCAGCCTGCCGGGTACGGGCGGGAGTTGCATTCCGATATGATTGAGATATATCGTAAGACACGACCTCACGATATATCGGATTCAGCCATGCGCATGCACCACCTGTTCTTCCGCTCCCTGCGGCACCGCCATCACCCCTTCTGCGACGACCGCGCCGCGTTCGACGCCGACCGCCACGAGCGCCACGCCGGCCGCCACCACGGCCCGTTCGGCGGCCGCCACGGCGGCGACTTCCTCGGCGGCTGGGACGAGCTGCGCGGCGGCGGCCGTCGCGGCGGCGGCCGCATGTTCGGCCACGGCGACCTCAAGCTGCTGCTGCTGGCGCTGATCGAGCAGCAGCCCCGCCACGGCTACGAGCTGATCCGCATCATCGAGGAGATGTTCCACGGCCACTACTCGCCCAGCCCCGGCGCGATCTATCCCACCCTCACCATGCTGGAGGAGCTCGGCTATGCCGAGGCGCGCAGCGAGGCGGGCGGCCGCAGGCTCTACTCGATCACCGACGCCGGCCGCGCCTTCCTGGAGGAGAACCGCGCGGCGGTGGAAGCGGTCACCGCGCGCACCGAGCACAGCGCGCGCATGGCCGCCAGGATGGCCCTGCCGATGGGCGTGCGCAAGGCGATGCACGCGCTCAAGCACGCGCTGCTGATGCGCGGCGCGGACTGGAACAAGGCCGAGGCGCAGCGCGTGGCGGCGATCCTGGAACGCGCCGCCGCCGAGATCGCCGGCGGACGGAGCGATGACTGAACCCGGCCGCCTCGAAGCGCGCTGCCGCGCGGCCGGCCTGCGCCTGACCGCGCCGCGGCGGGCGCTGCTGGACGCGCTGCGGCGGGCCGACGCGACGGTCGACGCGGTGGCCCTGCTCCAGGCCGCGCAGCGCCAACACGCGGAGCTCCGCCTGGGCACGGTCTACCGCTTCCTGCGCGAGCTGGAGCGGCTGGGCCTGGCGCACGCCGAGGCGCAACCGCACGGGCGCATGCGCTGGCGCCTCGCCGAGGCCGGGACGGCGGACGACGGCGCCGTGCTGCGGCGGATGCACGACTTCCTGCACGAGCTGGAAGCGCTCGGCCTCGCTGCGCCGGCGACGGACGTCCCGCCCCCGGCGCCCGATCCCACCCTGCGGCTGCTGCAGCAGGTCGCCGCCTGCCTCGGCTACCGGCTGGCGCCGCTGCAGCCACCCGCCTACTGAGCCGGCGCCGCCGGCGTCCGCGCCTGCCCGGCGGGACGCGGCCCCGCAGCCGGCGCCCGCATTCCAGATGGAGACGATGCCGATGACCGAACATGCCCACCGCGTGCTGCGCCACCCGGTCGTGCTGCGCACGCTGGACGTGCTCCGCGTCGAACGCCTCACCCCGCACATGCAGCGCGTGGTGTTCGGCGGCGAGCAGCTGCGCGGCTTCCACAGCCCCGCGCCGGACGACCACGTCAAGCTGTTCTTCCCCAACCGCCACGGCGAGTTCGTGACGCCCACGCTGGGCCCGAACGGCCCGGAATACCCGCCCGGCCGCGAGCCCTCGCCGGCGCGCGACTACACCCCGCGCCGGCACGACGCCGCGCGCGGCGAGCTGGCCATCGACTTCGTGCTGCACGGCGACGGCCCGGCCTCCACCTGGGCCGCGCAGGCGGCGCCCGGCCAGCGCCTGGTCGCCGGCGGGCCGCGCGGCTCCTTCGTGGTGGCGGACGACTTCGACGCCTACGTGCTGGCCGGCGACGAGACCGCCCTGCCCGCGATCGGCCGCTGGCTGGAGGAACTGCCGGCCCGCGCCCGCGCGATCGTGCTGGCCGAGATCCCCGAGGCCGCCGACCGCCAGCCGCTGCCTTCCGCGGCCGCGGTCGAGGTGACCTGGCTGGAGCGCGATGGCGCCGACGCCGCGGCCGACGGCCCGCTCGAACGGGCCCTGCGCGCCCTGCCCGCGCCGCGCGGCGACGCCTTCTGGTGGATCGCCGCCGAGTCGCGCCGCGCCCGCGCGATGCGCCAGTACCTGCACGACGAGCGCGGCGTGCCCAAGGACTGGCTCAAGGCCACCGGCTACTGGAAGGCCGACGCGGCCGCGCCGTGAACCCCGCCTAAAGCGGCGCGGCCGCCAACACGGAATCTTGTCGCGCGCCACGCTATTGCTTTGCCGTGTCGCGCACGCAAGGAGACGGGCTTGGCCGGTCGCAGTCGCATACGCAAATGGCTGGCGTGGATCGCGGGCGCGCTGCTGGCGCTGGTCGCGCTGGCGGTGCTGGCGCTGGCGCTGTTCGACTGGAACCGCGCCCGTCCCTTCATCGACGACAAGGTGAGCCAGGCGCTCGGCCGCCCGTTCACCATCGCCGGCGACCTCTCCGTGGACTGGCGGCGCGACCGCGACGCCGGCGGGCTGGCCGCGCTGGTGCCCTGGCCGGAATTCACCGCGCGCGACATCCGCATCGGCAACCCGGACTGGGCGGCGCAGCCGCAGTTCGCGCGCCTGGACGCGCTGCGCTTCCGCCTCGCGCCGCTGGCGCTGCTCGCGCACCGCGTCGAGGTGCCGATGCTGCAGCTGGTGCAGCCCGCCGTGGACCTGGAGCGCGACGCGCAGGGCCGCGCCACCTGGGACTTCGCGCTGCCGCAGGGCGGCGCGCCGTCCGCGTGGAAGCTCGACCTGCGGCGCATCGGCTTCGATCGCGGCCGCATCGCGCTGGACGACGCGCTCGGCCAGGTGAAGCTCGCGGTGGAGGTGACCCCGCTGGCCGGCCCGATCCCCTACGACCAGCTGGTCGCGCAGGCATCGGACGAGGCGCGCGCGGACGCCAGCCAGTCCGCCGGCGCCGCGGCGGGCAAGACGCTGGCCGGCCAGGCGCCGCGCGACGAGCGCGTCGGCAACGCCCGCGGCGACCTGCGCTACCTGTTCGGCTGGACCGCGCAGGGCAGCTACAAGGGCGCGCCGGTCAAGGGCAGCGGCCGCACCGGCGGCATGCTGGCGCTGCAGGACGCCAGCCAGCCGTTCCCGCTGCAGGCGCGCGTGCGGATCGGCGACAGCCGCATCGCCCTGGTCGGCACGCTCACCGACCCGCTGCACCTGGGCGCGCTGGACGTGCGCCTGTGGTTCGCCGGCAGCAGCATGGCCAAGCTCTACGCCATCACCGGCGTCACCCTGCCCGACACGCCGCCGTTCGCCACCGAGGGCCACCTCACCGCGCAGCTCAGGCGCGGCGGCAGCCGCTATGGCTACCACGGCTTCCGCGGCCGCGTGGGCGGCAGCGACCTGGCCGGCGACCTCGACTACGTCACCGGCGGCGCGCGCCCGAAGCTGAGCGGCAAGGTGCAGTCCAGGCTGCTGCGCTTCGCCGACCTGGCGCCGCTGATCGGCGCCGACTCGAACGCGCAGAAGCAGCAGCGCGGCGACGCCACGCCGCAGCCGGCCGACAAGGTGCTGCCGGTCGAGCCGTTCCGCACCGAGCGCTGGCGCGCGATGGACGCCGACGTCGCCTACGCCGCGGCGCGCATCGTGCACGGCGAGGGCAGCGTGCCGGTGGAGGCGCTGGACACCCACCTCACGCTCGACGACGGCGTGCTGGCCCTCTCCCCGCTGCGCCTGGGCCTGGCCGGCGGCACCGTGGACGGCCGCGTGCGCCTGGACGGCAGCGCCGCGCCGATGCGCGGCGCGCTGCAGCTGCACGCGCGCCACCTCAAGCTGAAGCGGCTGTTCCCCACCTTCCAGCCGATGCAGACCAGCCTGGGCGAGATCAACGGCAGCGCCGACCTCAAGGCGCAGGGCAACTCGGTGGCCGCCCTGCTCGGCAGCGCCGACGGCGGGCTGAAGCTGCTGATGAACGACGGCGCGATCAGCCGCAACCTGCTGGAGACCGCCGGCCTCAACGTGGGCAACATCGTGCTCGGCAAGCTGTTCGGCGACCGCACCGTGAAGATCAACTGCGCGGCCACCGACCTGGCGGCCGAGAACGGCCGCTTCGCCACGCGCCTGTTCGTGTTCGACACCGACGACGCGGAGATCGACGTGGACGGCACCGTGGACTTCGCCAGCGAGAAGCTGGACCTGGACGTGCAGCCGCACACCAAGGGCTTCCGCGTGCTCTCGCTGCGCTCGCCGCTGTACGTGCGCGGCACGCTGAAGAAGCCCGACGTGGGCGTGCACGCCGGCCCGCTGCTGGCGCGCGGCGCGGGCGCGGTGGCGCTGGGCGTGGCCGCGGCCCCGGCCGCCGCGCTGCTGGCGATGGTGGCGCCCAGCCACGGCGACGGCGACGACGGCACCTGCCGCAAGGTGCTGGCGAAGATGCGCCGATGATCCCCGCGCCTCACCATCTCCGCGAACCACGCCGCGCGACAGCTCCCTCTCCCCTCCGGGGAGAGGGCCGGGGTGAGGGGACACCCTCGCCTCGACGCCCGTCATGGCCAGCGGCTTCCACGCCCGGGCTTCCGCGGCCCCAACGTTTCTCGCCAGACCGGCCCCTCACCCTAGCCCTCTCCCCGGAGGGGAGAGGGAACTGGGCCTGCTGATCCCGAGCGCCAACCTCCATACGCGATAGCCCCCTCTCCCCTCCGGGGAGAGGGCAGGGGTGAGAGGACACCCTCGCCTCGACGCCCGTCATGACCAGCGGCTTCCATGCCCGGGCTTCCGCGGCCTCAACGTTTCTCGCCAGACCGGCCCCTCACCCTAGCCCTCTCCCCGGAGGGGAGAGGGAACTGGGCCGAGGCATGGATGGCGAGCCACTCAAGGCCACCACTCGCCCGAAGCCCACCGCCGCAAGACCTCGCTGGACGCACCGCCCGGCGCCTACAATGCCCGCCCCCTCCCCTCGCGCGTTCCCCATGCAAGCCGTCAACAAGGCCCGCCTGCAGATCCACTTCTGCGTGCTGCTGTGGGGCTTCACCGCCATTCTCGGCAAGCTGATCAGCCTGTCCGCGCTGCCCTTGGTGTGGTGGCGCATGCTGCTGGTGAGCGGGGCGCTGCTGCTGGTGCCGCGGGTCTGGCGGGCGCTGCGCGCGATGCCGGTGCGGCTGCGCTGCGCCTATGCCGGCATCGGCGTGCTGGTGTCGCTGCACTGGCTCACCTTCTACGCCGCGATCAAGCTCTCCAACGCCTCGGTGGGCGCCACCTGCATCGCGCTGGGCCCGGTGTTCCTGGCCTTCGTCGAGCCGTGGATCGCGCGGCGGCGCTTCGACCCGCGCGAGCTGCTGCTCGGCATCGCGGTGGTGCCCGGCGTGGCGCTGGTCGCCGGCGGCGTGCCGCACGGCATGCGGGCCGGCATCGCGGTGGGCGCGCTGTCGGCGCTGCTGGTGGCGCTGTTCGGCGCCTGCAACAAGCGGCTGGCGGAACACGGCGACCCGCTCGCCGTCACCTGCCTGGAGCTGGGCGCCGGCACCGTCTTCCTCGCCGCGCTGGCGCCGCTGCTGCCGCATGCCGGCCCCGCGTTCCCGCTGCCCGGCGCGCGCGACGCGCTGCTGCTGCTGGCGCTGGCCTTCGGCTGCACGCTGCTGCCGTTCGCGCTGGTGCTGTCGGCGCTGCGCCACGTCAGCGCCTTCGGCATGCAGGTGGTGACCAACCTGGAGCCGGTCTACGCGATCGTGCTGGCGATCGTGCTGCTGAGCGAGCAGCGCGAGCTGGACGTGCGCTTCTACCTGGGCGTGGCGGTGATCCTCGCCGCGGTGTTCGCCCATCCGCTGCTGCACCGCGAGCGGCGGCGCCCGGAGCACGCCGAGCTGCTCGGCACCGCCGAGAGCCGCGGCGTGGCCGACTAGCGCGCCGCCAGCGCGGCGCGCAGGTGGTCGATGAAGGCGCGCACCTTGGCCGGCGGCCGCTGGCCCGGATAGACCGCGTGGAAGCTGCCCTCGGGCAGGCGGTACGCGGGCAGCAGCCGGCGCAGCCGCCCGGCGTCCAGGTCGGCCTCGACCATGAAGTCGGGCAGCACCGCCAGGCCGGCGCCGGCCAGCGCCATCGCGTGCACCGCGGCGGCGCTGTCGGCCTGCGCGCGCGGCCGCAGGCGCGCCGCGTGGCGCGCGCCGCGACGGTCGGCGAGGCTCCAGCGCGTGGGCGAGGACAGCGCGGTGAGCGCGATCGCGTCGTGTTCGGCCAGGTCCTGCGGGCGCCGCGGCGCGCCGCGCGCGTCGAGGTAGGCCGGCGCGGCGACCAGCCACTGCTGGAAGCCGTCCAGGCGCACCGCGTGCAGGCCGGAATCGCGCAGCGGGCCGCCGCGGATCGCCAGGTCGAAGCGCTCGCCGATCAGGTCGCGCAGCTGGTCGTCCAGCACCAGGTCGGCGCGCAGCTGCGGGTGCAGGCGCAGGAAGCCGGCCAGCGCCGGCGCGATCACCATGGCGCCGTAGTTGGCCGGCGCGGTGAGGCGCAGCGTGCCGCGCGGCAGCTCGCGCCCGGCGCCGACGCGCTCGATCGCTGCCTGCGCCTCGGCCAGGATGCGCACGCAGTCCTCGTGGAAGGCCGCGCCGGCCTCGGTCAGCGCCATCCGCCGCGTGCTGCGCACCAGCAGCGTCGCGCCCAGCTCGCGCTCCAGCCGCGCCAGGTGCTGGCTCACCATCGCCTTGGTCAGGCCCAGCTGCGCGGCCGCCGCGGTGAACGAGCCGGCCCGCACCACCGCGGCGAACACCGCCAGCCGGTTGAGGTTGACCTCGCCGCCCATGGTCCCTCCTTTGCCAATCGAAACTTGACGATGAATTACCCATGGGTGCGTTTATCGATCCAATGATCCGGCGCATGCTGTGCGCCGTTCCCCTTGCCATGGAGCCATTCCCATGAAACTCGCCCTGTTCGGCGCCACCGGCCACGTCGGCCGGAGCATCCTCGACGAGGCGCTGGCGCGCGGCCACCGGGTCGTCGCCGTCGTGCGCGACCCGGCGCGGCTGGACCGCCGTCACGCGAAGCTGGAGGTCGTGGCCGGCGACGCGGCCAGGCCCGCCACCTGGCTCGACGCGGTGCGCGGCAGCGATGCGGCCATCGCCAGCCTGTCCGCCCGCCGCGACGGCGACAACGCCGTCATCCCCGCCCTTGCCCGCACCCTGCTGGAGCACCTGCCCGAGGCGGGCGTGAAGCGGCTGCTGTGGGTGGGCGGCGCGGGCTCGCTGGAGACCGCGCCGGGCGTGCGGGTGATCGACGATCCCGCCTTTCCCGCGGCGTGGAAGCCGGAGGCGGAAGGCCAGGCCAGGGCGCTGGAGGTGTTCCGCGCCAGCGATTCCGGCGTGGACTGGACTTTCGTCAGCCCCGCCGCCCTGCTGGAGGACGGCGAGCGCACCGGCGCCTACCGCCTCGGCGGCGACCGGCTGCTGGTCGATGCGCAGGGCGCGAGCCGGATCAGCGTGGCCGACTTCGCCGTCGCCATGCTCGACCGCGCGGAAAAGGACGATGCGCCGCGGCGGCGGGTATCGGTTGCGTACTGACCTGATGCTGCTGGTGAGGGGCCGGCCGGAGCAAACCGCCCCGACACCGCCCTCGGCCGGCGGCTAGAACCAGAACCTCACCCCCGCCACCCACGCCGTCTCGCGCGCCGGCTCCGGCCGCCGCGGCGGATCGAACCGCCCGAAGCGCCGCGTCCAGCCGATGCCGAGATAGGGCGCGAAGCGGCGGCTGATCTCGTAGCGCAGGCGCAGGCCGGCCTCGGCCTCGCTCAACCCGGCGCGCACGCCGCGGGCCGGGTCGTCCCTGCCGTAGACGTCCAGTTCCAGCCGCGGCTGCAACAGCAGCCGCTGGGTGAAGCGCAGCTCGTAGCTCGCCTCCAGCCGCGCCGCGGTGCGTCCCCCGCTGCCGGCGTACGCGGTGGCCGACAGCTCGAACCAGTAGGGTGCCAGTCCCTGCACGCCGAACGCGGCCCATTGCCGCGACGGGCCGCCGCCGGCGTCGTGGCGCACGCCCAACTGCCAGTCCCAGAACGCGGCGGCCGCATGGCTCCACAGCAGCTCGATGCGTGCCTCGCGCAGGCCGCCGTCCCCGCGTTCGCCCTCGCTCTTCAGCCACAGCCGGTCGAGATCGCCGCCCCACCAGGCCTCGCCTTCCCAGGCCATGCCGTCGTCGCCGCGCGTCGCGCGGCGGTATTCGAGGCGGTCGAGCCGCAGCATCGCGCGCGGGGCGTCGCCGTGCATCTGCATGGCGTCGGCCATGCGCGCCGCGGGCACCGGCGTGGGCCCGCCTGAAGGCGGCGCGGGCGGCACGTGGTCGTTCGGCGGGCGGCCGTCCATGGACGTGCCCCCATCGCCGGCGGCCGTGCCCGGCATGGCTTCCCCGCCGCCGTGCGGCATGTCCTGCCTGTCCATGGCGTGCCGGTCGTGCGGCATGTTCGGCATGCCGGCGGCCTGGCCACCGTGCGCCATGCCGGGCATCGCCATCGCGTCGTGGCCCGCACGTGCCGCGGGCTTCGTCGCGCGAGGCGCGGCGTGCGGCTTCGCCGCCGGCGTCTTCTGCCGCGGCTCCATGTCCATGCCGGGCATGTCGTCCATCGGCATCGCCGGCGCGGCGGTGCTTGAAGGAGCAGGCGGCGCTTCCGCCTCGCTGGGGTGCATGTGCTGCGCCATCGCAGCCGTGCCGAGCGTGCAAAGCAGGCCCAGCGCGGGAATCGAGCCTCTCGCCTTCATGCCACCACCACCTCGCGGAACATGCCCGCCTCCATGTGGTAGAGCAGGTGGCAGTGGTAGGCCCAGCGGCCCGCCGCGTCGGCGCTGACGCGGTAGCTCAGCCGCTGCGCCGGCTGCACGCTCACCGTGTGCTTGCGCACCAGGAACTCGCCGCGCTCGTCCTCCAGCTCGCTCCACATGCCGTGCAGGTGGATCGGGTGGGTCATCATGGTGTCGTTGACCAGGGTGATGCGCACGTGCTCGCCGTGCCTGAGCCGCAGCGGCGGCGCCTTGGCGTAGCGGGCGGCGTCGAACGACCACAGGTAGCGCTGCATGTTGCCGGTGAGGCGCAGGGTCAGCTCGCGGTCCACGCGCGGCGAGATCGGCGCGGTGAGCGTGCGCAGGTCGGCGTAGCCGAGCACGCGCCGGCCGTTGCCGCGCAGGCCGACGCCGGGATCGTCGAGGTCGGTGCGCGGCCGCGCCACGCGCATGTCCACCTCGGGGCCGGTGGCCAGCGCGGCGGATGCGGCCGGCGCCGCGCCCGCGCCGTGGCCCATCGCCATGTGGTCCATCGCGGCATGGCCCATTCCGGCCCGGTCCATCGCCGCGTGGTCCATGCCCGGCATGCCGTCCGCGCCGGCCGGCGGCGCGGCCATGCCCATCGCGCCCATCATGTCCGCCATCGCCAGCCGCGGACGCGGGTCGAGCGGCGGCACCTCCGCGCGCAGGCCGGGACGCGGCGCCAGCGTGCCGCAGGCGTAGCCGCTGCGGTCCATGCTCTGCGCGAAGATCGTCCAGGCGCGGTCGGCCGCCGGCCGCACGATCACGTCCAGCGTCTCGGCGGTGCCGAGGCGGAACTCGTCCACGCTCACCGGCTCCACGTCCTGGCCGTCGGCGGCGACCACGGTCATCTTCAGGCCGGGGATGCGCACGTCGAAGAAGCTCATCGACGAGCCGTTGATGAAGCGCAGCCGCACCCGCTCGCCGGCGGCGAACAGGCCGGTCCAGTTGGCGGCCGGCGCGTGGCCGTTCATCAGGTAGGTGTAGGCGGCGCCGGAGACGTCGGCGAGGTCGCTGGGGTCCATCCGCATGCGCTGCCACATGCGCCGCTCGTCCAGCGCGGCGCGCAGGCCGCGCGCATGGGCGTCGCGCAGGAACTCGCCGACGGTGGGCTCGCCGCGGTTGTAGTAGTCGGACTGCTTCTTGAGGTTGGCGTAGATGCGCTCGGGGTCGTCGTCGGTCCAGTCGCTGAGCAGCACCACGTGGTCGCGCTCGGCCGGATGCCGCTCGCCGCCGCGCGGCTCGATCACGATGGGGCCGTACAGCCCGGTCTGCTCCTGGAAGCGCGAGTGGCCGTGGTACCAGTAGGTGCCCGCCTGGTTCACCGCGAAGCGGTAGACGTACTCGCCGCCCGGCGGGATGCCGTCGAAGCTCAGCCCCGGCACGCCGTCCATGTCGGCCGGCAGCACGATGCCGTGCCAGTGGATCGAGCTGGTCACCGGCAGCACGTTGCGCACGCGCAGCGTCACCGTGTCGCCCTGCCGCCAGCGCAGCAGCGGCGCGGGCAGTCGCCCGTTGACCACGGTGGCGAGGCGGCGGCGCCCGGTGAAGTCGACCGGCAGCTCGCCGATCTCCAGTTCGAAAGTGGTGCCGCGCAGTTCGGCGCGCGGCGCGGCCTGCGCCGGCGCCCGCCACGGCGCCCATCCCAGGCCGGCGGCCACGCCGCCCAGCGCGAGGCCCTGCACGAAACGCCGGCGCGGCAGCAGCACGCCGCGCGGATCCTGTCTGTTCATCGTCGTTGTGTCCGTCGTCCGCGCCTGCCAGTCAGGCGCAACCACCTCGCCGGGTCCGGCCCGGCGGCTCGAGCGAAATGACGACGGTCAGGCGCTGGGCGGCCGCAACGGCGGCGGCCGCGCGGGCTGCGGCGCCGCGCCGGTGACGGGCGCCGGCATGCCGGCCTTCGCCATCGGGCCCGGCAACGCGGCGAGCGCGGCGGCCGGAACCGCCGGCGCGTGCGCGCAGGCGCAGGCCTCGCACACGCCGGCATGCAGGTGATCGTGGACGTGCCTGGCGGCCCCGCCGCCGTGCGTCGCGTGCGCGTGCACCGCGCCGTGCGCCGCCATGCCGCCCGTGGAGGCGCAGCAGCCGCCCTGCCCCCAGGCCGCGCCGGCCAGCGCCAGCCAGGCGCACAGCGCCAGCGCGAACAGCGCGCGGCGGCGGCGTAGCGACGGAAGGAGGCGCGGACCCATGCGCCGAGCATAGCCATGCCGCGCGCACGCGCTCAACTCTGGAGCCGGATGCAGGCCATCGGCGGTCGGCCGCTATAATCCAGCGCCCTTGCACGGCGCCCGCCATGAACTACCGCCACGCCTACCACGCCGGCAACCACGCCGACGTCCTCAAGCACGTCGTGCTGCTCGCGCTGGTCGAGGCCCTGCGCGCGAAGCCGGCGCCGTTCGCCTTCGTCGACACCCACGCCGGCAGCGGCTGCTACGCGCTGGACGGCGCCGAGGCCGGCAAGACCGGCGAATGGCGCGACGGCGTCGGCCGCCTGCTGTTCCCCGACCTGCACGCCCACGGCGAGGCCGCCGCGCTGCCGCCGCTGCTGCGCCGCTGGCTGGACGGCCTGCTCGCGCTGCCCGGCAACGAGCACGGCCTGAAGCTCTATCCCGGCTCGCCGCTGCAGGCCGCGCGCGCGATGCGCGACACCGACGGCGCGCAGCTGTGCGAGCTGCATCCGGAGGAGGCCGAACGCCTGCGCGGGCTGTTCCGCCGCGACGCGCGCGTGCACGTGCACCAGCGCGACGGCTACGAGGCGCTGAAGGCGCTGCTGCCGCCGAAGGAGAAGCGCGGCCTGGTGCTGATCGACCCGCCCTACGAGGCGCAGGAGGCCGAGTACCGGCTGATCGAGCGGGCGCTGAAGGCCGCGCTGCAGCGCTGGCCCGGCGGCACCTATGCGGTGTGGTACCCGGTCAAGCTGCGCAGCCAGGTGCAGCCCTTCCTGCGCTGGCTGCAGCACTGCGGCGCCCGGCGCGTGCTGCGCGCCGAGCTGCTGGTGCATCCGGACGACTCGCCCCTGCGCCTCAACGGCTCGGGCATGGCCATCGTCAACGCGCCGTGGAAGCTGGACGAGACGCTGCGCGAGCCGCTGCGTGCGCTGGCGCGGCTGCTGGCGCAGGAACGACCTGCCGCGTGGACGCTGGACTGGCCGGTGGCGGAGCCGGCGGGCTGACCGGCCGGGGCTGCTGGGCATTGGCCGCACACGCCACCGCCCGCTGAACGCACGCCCCGCCCCCACGCCCGGCGGACGCCGCTTGATGTAGCGTAGCCGCCGACCCGGCCATGCCTCCGAGGAGCCCGTCCCATGCGCATCCCCGCCCGACTCACCCTCGCCGCGCTGCCCGCGCTCGCGCTGGCCGCCTGCGCGCCGGCGCCGATCTACAAGCCCGCGCCCGACGCCGTGGCCGCCGTGCCGGCGCAGGTGGCGCAGTCGCCCGAGCGCTACGCCAACGGCTCGGTGATCTGGGGCGGCCGCATCGTCGGCGTGACCAACTACGCCGACCACAGCGAGATCGAGCTGCTCGCCTACCCGCTCGACGGCTCGCAGCGGCCCAAGGCCAACGACAGCGGCAACGGCCGCTTCATCGCGGTGATGCAGGGCTACGTGGAGCCGCTGGACTATCCCGCCGGCGGCCTGATGACGGTGAGCGGCCGCATCGACGGCAGCCGCGCCGGCAAGGTGGGCGGGGCGGCCTACGTGTTCCCGCTGGTGCGCGTGGCGCAGGCGCACGTGTGGAGCGCCGACGAGATGCGCAAGGGCCATCCCAACGTCAGCTTCGGCGTGGGGGTGGGCGTGGTGCGCTGACGCCGCGCCCGGCGCGGTTCCGCCACCGCCCAGCGTTTTTGGTCGCGCTCCCTCCGCACTCGCGGCGGGGGAGCGTCGCGTCCCGCGCTCCAGCCGCAGGGACGCGGGCCAGGCCTGCCGCATGCCGTGCCTGTTCCCGGGGACGCATGCGCGCCTCCGCGCCTTGCATGCGGCGCACGGGATCACTAGGCCGCGGGCACGCCGGGCGCGGTTGCCGATAAACTAGCCCGCCCTCTCCCAAGGACGCGGACCATGTCGGGCCATGCCAACTCGCTGAAGGCGATCCTCCTCGCGCTCGGCGCCAACTTCGCGATCTTCGTCAGCAAGCTGGTCGCCGCGGTGGTGACCGGCTCGGGCGCGATGCTGGCCGAGGCGGTGCACTCGCTGGCCGACTGCGGCAACCAGGGCCTGCTGCTGCTGGGCATGCGCCAGGCGAAGCGGCCGCCGTCGGACGAGTACCCGCTGGGCTGGGGCCGCGCGCTGTACTTCTGGTCGTTCCTGGTGGCGATGCTGCTGTTCAGCGTGGGCGGCGTGTTCTCCATCTACGAGGGCGTGCACAAGCTCGCCCATCCCGAGCCGCTGAAGTGGCCGTGGCTGGCGCTGGGCGTGCTGGTGTTCGGCATCGTCGCCGAGAGCATCTCCATGCGCGGCTGCCTGCAGGAGGTGAACAAGGCGCGCGGCGACCTGAGCCTGTGGCAATGGTTCCGCGCCACGCGCTCCAGCGAGCTGCTGGTGATCTTCGGCGAGGACCTGGCCGCCCTGCTCGGCCTGTGCCTGGCCGCGCTGGCGGTGGGCGCCACCATGCTCACCGGCGACCTGGTCTACGACGCGCTCGGCACCATCGCCATCGGCGTGCTGCTGGTGGCGGTCGCGGTGGCGGTGGCGATCGAGGTGAAGGCGCTGCTGATCGGCCAGGGCGTGGAGCCGCAGCGCCGCGCCGAGCTGCTCACCTTCCTCAAGAGCCGTCCGGAAGTGGCCGAGGTGCTCAACCTGCTCACCCTGCAGATGGGCCCGGACGTGGTGGTGGCGGTGAAGGCGCGCATGAACTCCGCCGGCGGCGAGACGGGGCTGATCCAGGCCATCAACGCCGTCGAGGCTGCGATGAAGGCGCAGTTCCCGGACGTGCGCTGGAGCTTCTTCGAGCCGGACCTGGCCGACTGAGCCGGCCGCGCCGGCAATCCATGACGCACAGCAGCATTTCCGCGCGCGACCGGCGGGCGGCGCTTCACGCCGCGGATGCGCAGCCTGCGACATAAAGCCACCGCATCGTCCGGCCGAAACCCGGCACTATTCATGTTGCGATGCACACAATACGGTAAAGTATGGCCATGAACGCCGCCATCGACTTCGCCGCTCCCGACCGCTACCCGGCGCTGCCGCCGCCCAGCCGTCGCCGCTTCTCCCCCGCCCTGGTGCCGCGTCCGCCGCAGGGCGAGCGCGTGACGGCGCACGACGGCCGCCGCGTGCTGCTGCGGCCGATCTCGCCCGGCGACGTTGCCGCGATGCAGCGCTGCTTCAGGCGCCTGTCGCCGGAGGACGTGCGGCGCCGCTTCCTGCATGCGATGTCGGAGCTGCCCGAGCCGATGGCGCAGCGCCTGTGCAACCTGGACCCGGTGCGCGAGGCGGCCTTCGTGCTGATGGACGACGGCGTGTCGCCCGCCGAGATGCGCGGCGTCGGCCGCATCTACGTGGACGAGGCGGCCAACAGCGCGGAGTTCTCCGTGCTGGTGGAGCGCGACTGGTCCCGCGTGGGCCTGGGCGCGCTGCTGATGCAGCGGCTGGTGGACGAGTGCCGCCGCCGCGGCCTCGACGAGCTGTGGGGCTACGTGCTGCTGGAAAACCGCCCGATGCTGCAGCTGTGCAAGGAGCTGGGCTTCACCCGCCGCCTGAGCCCGGACGACCCGGGCATCGCGCAGATCGCGCTGCTGCTCTGAGCGCCTGTTCACGATCTCCAAGTATCCCCCCCCATGGAACGTCATCCCGGCGAAAGCTGGGATCCGGCGGCGTTGGCTTTTCGAGGGAACGTCACCGGATGACCAGCCCTTCGGCTGTCGAAAAGCGCCTCCTGCCTTCGCAGGGATGACGGCGAGGCAATAGCCGGACCGACGGTAGATCGTGAACCGGCTCTGACCCGGCGTCCATGACTCCCGGCAGCCCCGGTCCGCCGCGGCTGTCGCGCTACACTTGCGCGCTTTCCCGGCGCGGCCGCCCATGGCCGCGCCACGAACGCCGCGTCCCCCATGCCGACCCCGATCCCGCATCCCCCACTTCCCGCCACGCCGAAGCAGCGCCGCTACTGGACGCCGCCGCACGGTTCCGCCCGCGCGCTGCTGATCGCCGAGGCCGCGCGCTCGCACGGGGGCCTGCTGGTGGCGGTGGCGCGCGACACCCAGCGCGCCTCCGCGCTGGAGGAGGAGCTGCGCATCTTCGCCGGCGGCCTGCCGGTGCTGCACTTCCCCGACTGGGAGACGCTGCCCTACGACGTGTTCAGCCCGCACCCGGAGATCGTCTCGCAGCGCATCGCCACGCTGTACCGCCTGCCCAACGTCCGGCGCGGCGTGCTGGTGGTGCCGGTCGCCACGCTGATGCAGCGCATCGCCCCGCGCACGCACATCGCCGGCAGCGGGCTGGTGGTGGCACGGGGCCAGAAGCTCGACCTCGCCGCCGAGCAGCGCCGGCTGGAAGCCAGCGGCTACCGCAACGTGCCGCAGGTGACCGAGCCCGGCGACTACGCGGTGCGCGGCGCGCTGATCGACATCTTCCCGATGGGCGCGGGCGAGCCCTACCGCATCGAGCTGTTCGACGACGAGGTGGAGTCGATCCGCAGCTTCGACCCGGACACGCAGCGCTCGCAGCAGCCGGTGGAGCGGGTCGAGCTGCTGCCCGCGCGCGAGTTCCCGCTCACCGGCGAGGCGGCCAAGGGCTTCCGCGACCGCCTGCGCGAGCGCTTCCCGATCGACGTGCGCCGCTGTCCGCTCTACCAGGACATGAAGGAAGGCGTGACGCCCGGCGGCATCGAGTACTACCTGCCGCTGTTCTTCGGGCAGACCGCCACGCTGTTCGACTACCTGGGCGGCGACGCGCTGTTCGTGATGGGCGAGGGCGCGGGCGAGGCCGCCGAGCAGTTCTGGGCGCAGACCGGCGAGCGCTACGAACAGCGCGCGCACGACGTCGAGCGCCCGGTGCTGCCGCCGGCCGAGCTGTACCTGTCGCCGGAGCAGCTGCGCGAGCAGCTCAACCGGCGCCTGCGCGTGGAGATCGTCGCCAGCGGCCACGAGCATGCCGTCGACGCCGGCACCCAGCCCGCGCCGGAGCTGCCGCTCAACCGCAAGGGCGAGGAGCCGGGCACGTCGCTGCGCCACTTCCTCGCCGGCTATCCCGGCCGCGTGCTGGTCGCGGCCGACTCCGCCGGCCGCCGCGAGGCGCTGGCGGAGACGCTGGCAGGCGCGGGCCTGAAGCCGGAACAGGTCGACAGCTGGCCGGCCTTCCTCGACCGCCGTCCCGGCGCAAGCCGGGACCCAGCGACTTTGGAGGCCGGAAAGACGCTGGATTCCGGCTTGCGCCGGAATGACGAGCAAGACCTCCCCCGCTTCGCCATCGCCGTCGCCCCGCTGGAACAGGGCTTCGCGCTGCGCACGCCCGCGCTCACCGTGCTCACCGAGCGCGAGCTGTACGGCGAGCGCGTGCGCACCGAGCGGCGGCGCCGGCGCGGCGCGGCACGCGACCCCGAGGCGGTCATCCGCGACCTCACCGAGCTCAGCGTCGGCGCGCCGATCGTGCACGTCGACCACGGCGTGGGCCGCTACCAGGGCCTGGTGTCGATGGAACTGGGCGGCATGCAGGGCGAGTTCCTGGTCATCGAGTACGCCAGGGGCGACAAGCTCTACGTGCCGGTGGCGCAGCTCGGCCTGGTCAGCCGCTATTCCGGCACCGCGCCGGAGCTGGCGCCGCTGCATTCGCTGGGCGGCGACGCCTGGGAGCGCGCGCGCCGCAAGGCCGCCGAGAAGGCGCGCGACGTGGCGGCCGAGCTGCTGGCGATCTACGCCCAGCGCGAGGCGCGCGGCGGCCAGGCGCTGGCCATCGACCGCCAGCTGGTGGAGGAATTCGGCGCCGGCTTCCCGTTCGAGGAGACGCCCGACCAGCAGCAGGCGATCGACGCGGTGCTCGCCGACCTGGCCGCGCCGCGCGCGATGGACCGGGTGATCTGCGGCGACGTCGGCTTCGGCAAGACCGAGGTGGCGCTGCGCGCCGCCTTCGCCGCCGCCACCGCCGGCAAGCAGGTGGCGGTGCTGGTGCCCACCACCCTGCTCGCCCAGCAGCACTACCGCAACTTCGCCGACCGCTTCGCCGACTGGCCGGTGAAGGTGGACGTGCTCTCGCGCTTCAAGTCCGGCAAGGAGGTGAACGAGGCGCTCAAGCGCCTGGCCGAGGGCCGGATCGACGTCATCATCGGCACCCACAAGCTGCTGCAACCGGAAGTGAAGTTCAAGAACCTCGGCCTGGTGATCGTGGACGAGGAGCAGCGCTTCGGCGTGCGCCAGAAGGAGCAGCTGAAGAAGCTGCGCGCCGAGGTGGACCTGCTCACCATGACCGCCACGCCGATCCCGCGCACGCTGAACATGGCGATGGGCGGCCTGCGCGACCTCTCGCTGATCGCCACCCCGCCCGCGCACCGCATGGCCGTGCGCACTTTCATCTCCACCTGGGAGCCGGCGCTGATCCGCGAGGCGTTCCAGCGCGAGCTGGCGCGCGGCGGCCAGGTGTACTTCCTGCACAACGAGGTGCAGAGCATCGAGCGCACCGCGCGCGAGCTGGAGGCGCTGATCCCCGAGGCGCGCATCGGCATCGCCCACGGCCAGATGGCCGAGCGCGAGCTGGAACAGGTGATGGCCGACTTCCACCGCCAGCGCTACAACGTGCTGGTGTGCACCACCATCATCGAGACCGGCATCGACATCCCCACCGCCAACACCATCGTGATCGACCGCGCCGACCGCTTCGGCCTGGCCCAGCTGCACCAGCTGCGCGGCCGCGTGGGCCGCTCGCACCATCGCGCCTACGCCTACCTGATCGTGCCCGACCGCAAGGCGATGACCGCCGACGCCGAGAAGCGCCTGGAGGCGCTGGCCTCGCTGGAGGAGCTGGGCGCCGGCTTCACCCTCGCCACCCACGACCTGGAGATCCGTGGCGCGGGCGAGCTGCTGGGCGACGAACAGTCCGGCCAGATCCAGGAGATCGGCTTCGGCCTCTACACCGAGCTGCTGGAACGCGCGGTGCAGGCGCTCAAGAGCGGCAAGGTGCCCGACTTCGACCTGTCCAGCGAGCACGAGACCGAGGTGGAGCTGCACCTGCCCGCGCTGATCCCCGACGACTACCTGCCCGACGTGCACGCGCGCCTGACCCTGTACAAGCGCATCGCCAGCGCGCGCGGCGAGGACGCGCTGCGCGACCTGCAGGTGGAGATGATCGACCGCTTCGGCCTGCTGCCCGAGCCCGCCAAGACCCTGTTCGCGCTGTCCGGCCTGAAGCTGATGGCCACGCCGCTGGGCATCCGCAAGCTCGACTTCGGCCCCAACGGGGGCCGCATCACCTTCCGCGAGAAGCCGGACGTCGACCCGATGGCGATCATCCGCCTGATCCAGAGCCAGCCGCGCGTCTACAAGCTGGACGGCCAGGACAAGCTGCGCGTCACCCTGGACCTGCCCGGCGCCAGCGAGCGCATACGCAGCGCGCAGGAAGTACTGGTGCAGCTCGGCGCGCGGCGTCCGGGCTGACGTGCTCCCTCTCCCTTCCGGGAAGTCCCCGGACACCACAAACCCAACGGCAGAAGGCGCTATGGGCGTAAGAACGGCCGAAACAACGGAACTCGACCAGTTGGCCGGCATCTGGCACGACGGCTGGCAGGACGCCCATGCCCGGCTTCTGCCGGCCGAGCTCGCCCGGCATCGGACGCTGGAGAGCTTTCGGCACAGGCTCCAGGAAGACCTGGCCAACCTGCGGGTCGCGGGACCGCCGGGCCAGCCGCTTGGTTTCTGCATCGTCAAGGACGACGAGCTTTACCAACTCTACGTTGCCGCCGGCGCGCGAGGTTCCGGAGTCGCGGCGGAACTCCTGGCGGATGCGGAGGAACGTCTCCGTGCCCTCGGCGTCCGGACGGCGTGGCTCGCCTGCGCGATCGGCAACGAGCGGGCGGCAAGGTTCTACGAGAAGCGTGGCTGGCACCGCGTCGGAAACAGGATCATCCGGTTGCCGACGCCGGACGGATTTTTTCCGCTTGAAGTCTGGCGCCATGAGAAAGACCTCGGCGAGGCATCGCGTCCCGCGTAGGTGGCTCGCGTCGTTCCGGACGGACTGCATGGAAGAGATGGCCCGGCAAAAGGCACCTAACGGGTCGCTGCGGCCGACGCCACCCGGGCTACCATCGGCCGAGCTCAAGCCTTGGGCACGAGGAAGCAAGGAGGCCGCATGAAAGGCCCGATAAGCCGCTACTTCCAGATGATTGTCGGGGTGATCGGCGCAATCTCGTCGGGCGCCCTGATCGTGATGTCCGTCAAGAGCGGCAGAGCTCCAGGCCCTGGCATGGCCTGGTGGATCACCGACTCCGGATACTCGAGCGCGACGGATCCATCGCAATACTGGTTCATGCTTTTCCTGTTCGCCGTGGGCCTCGCGGGTTTCGCCTGGCTTGCGTGGCGCGCCTACCGCGACTAGTTTCCGCCATTGCACAAGCCGACGCGCATGCCGCGCCGCTCGACCCAAGCGCTGGACCACGGTGGCCACAGCGATACGCCTTTCAGCCTGGATGGACACGGTCGCCAGCGTGGCCGCTTTCGCCGCGGCGCTCTGGCTGCGGCCACGGTCCGAGGCGGCAGCGGCGGAGGCCATGGCTCCGTATGGTCGCAACGTTGACTCGGGCGCGTACCAGCTGGCGGCCGCAAACGGGTACTTCTTCCCGGTGGCCGCGTTGCCCGGCCTCGCGGCCGTCGCCATGTTCCGTGGCTGGCCGTGGCGCAAGCCGCTGCACTTGTGTGGGCCGTTGTAGTCCTTCCTCCGGTTCGGCTGCTGGTCCCGGGGATCCATCGCGCCACGGTCCAATAACTCACTACCCGCCCGTACCGCAGGCCTTGCGCGGCGCATTCGAGCCGGCATGCTGGCATGGATGGGCGATGTCGTTCGCGGCCGCCGGTCTCACGGACACCCCGTGTTTTTTTGTACCTTGTTCGAGCCACTGCCACCGGCGGCGCCGGAAGCGCATCGGGCCTTGCCGCAATCAGGGGGAAGCACCATGGGGTTGGGATTCTGGTCCAAGCGGCTGATTCTGGCGTTCGCCGTCGCGTTTGCGGTGCTGGCGCCGGCCATCGCCCTCGCCAAGCCCGCGCTGTGGGTGGTCAGGGACGCCGACACCACCATCTACCTGTTCGGCACCGTGCACCTGCTGCCGCACGACACCGACTGGCACTATTCGGCGCTGGACAAGGCGCTGGCGGACAGCCAGGCGCTGTACGTGGAGCTGGTGGACGACGACCAGCTCCACATGGCCGCGCTGGTGCTGCGCTACGGGATCGACTCCGCGCACCCGCTGTCCAGCCTGCTCTCGCCGTCCGACTGGAGCCGCCTGCAGCACGCCGCGCAGCTGGCCGACGTGCCCGGCGGCGCCGGCGGGCTGAACATCATGAAGCCCTGGCTGGCCGCGCTCAGCCTGACGGTGGCGCCGCTGGCCAAGGCCGGCCTGGACCCGGCGCAAGGCGTGGACAAGCAGTTGCGCACGGCGATGGAGAAGGCCGGCAAGCCGGTGCGCGGGCTGGAGACCGCCGAGCAGCAGATCCGCTTCCTCGCCGACATGCCGGCCGCGCTGCAGCTCGGCCTGCTGCGCTCCACCCTGCGCGAGACCGACCGCGCCACCCTGGAGCTGAAGAAGCTGATCGACGCCTGGAAGGCCGGCGACGACGCGGCCATCGCGAAGCTGGAGAACGAGATGCTGCGGCGCGAGGAACCGCAGCTCTACCAGCGCCTGCTGGTGGAGCGCAACGCCGCCTGGGCGCAGCGCATCAAGGCGATGCTGGAAGAGCCCGGCACGTACTTCATCGCGGTGGGCGCGGCGCACCTGGCCGGGCCGGACAGCGTGCAGGCCAGGCTCAGGGCGCTCGGCATCGATTCGACGCGGGAGCCGTAGGGAGGCGACCGGCCCGGCTCGGGCCACTCCTGAAGGCCGGGGCACTGGATTCCAGCTTGCGCTGGAATGACGAGCGGGGGCGGCGGCGGCTCCGCCCGCGGCTCCTCGATCACTCAGTCCGCCACGCCCGGCACGACGATGCCGGCCACCGGATGCGGCACATACGGCGCCTCCAGCCGCACGGCTTCCTCGTCCGGCAACGCCGGCGCGACGGCGGCCACCGCCTCCTCCAGGTGATGCATGCGGGTGGCGCCCACGATCGGCGCGGTCACCGCCGGCTGGCGCAGCAGCCAGGCCAGCGCCACCTGTGCGCGCGTCGCGCCGAGCCGCGCGGCGGCCTCGCCCACGCGGTCGACCACCTTGCGGTCCGCCTCGCGCATCGCGGCGTACACGCCGTCGCCCCAGGGATCGGAGCGGCCGCGCACCGTGCTCGGCTCGTCCTCCCACGCGCGCGCCAGGCGGCCACGCGCCAGCGGGCTCCACGGCACCACGCCGACGCCCTCGGCCCGGCACAGGTCGAGCATCTCGCGCTCCTCCTCGCGGTAGAGCAGGTTGTAGTGGTTCTGCATGGCGACGAAGCGGGTCCAGCCGTGCCGGCCGGCCACGTGCAGCGCCTTGCAGAACTGCCAGGCCAGCATCGTCGAGGCACCGAGGTAGCGCGCCTTGCCCGCCTTCACCACGTCGTGCAGCGCCTCCAGCGTCTCCTCGACCGGCGTGCCGGCATCCCAGCGGTGGATCTGGTACAGGTCCACGTAGTCCGTGCCGAGCCGGCGCAGGCTGGCGTCGATCTCGGTCATGATCGCCTTGCGCGAGAGGCCGCCGGCGTTGGGATCGGCGCGCATCGGATAGAACACCTTGGTGGCGACCACCACCTCCTCGCGCCGCGCGAAGTCGCGCAGCGCGCGGCCCAGCACTTCCTCGCTGGCGCCGCCGGAATACATGTTGGCGGTGTCGAAGTAGTTGACGCCCAGCTCCAGCGCGCGGCGGATGAACTGCCGTCCCTGCGCCTCGTCCAGGTGCCACGGCCGCTCGGCCGGGGACACCTCGTAGCTCATGCAGCCCAGGCCGATCCGGGAAACCTTGAGGCCGCTCCTGCCGAGTCTTGCGTATTGCATGGCGTGATCTCCGCAGGCGGCGCTCAGCGCGCCGCGCGATGGATGGCGATGCCGGCCATCACCAGGACGAGGCCGAGCGCCTCGTGCCGGCCGGGCCACTGCCGCAGCACCAGCAGGCCGATCAGGCAGGCCGTGGCCGGCAGCAGCGAGAGCAGCAGCGCGAAGCTGGCGCGCGGCAGGCGCGCCATCGCCAGCTGGTCGCAGACGTAGGGCACCGCCGAGGAGCACAGCCCGACGCCGACGCCCGCGGCGAGCAGCGGCGGGCTGGCGAACGCGGGCAGCGCGTCGCGCAGGCCCAGCGGCGCCACGCAGGCCAGGGCCACCAGCATGGCGGCGGCCAGCCGGTCGATGCCCTTGCCGCCGCCCTCCCCCGCCAGCCGGTGGCCGAGCGCGATGTACAGGGCGAACAGCGCGGCGTTGGCGAAGGCGAACGCGAAGCCCGCCGGCGTGCCGGCCAGGCGCACGCGCACGAGCAGGCCCACCCCGGCGACGGCCAGCGCGAGCGCCATCGCGTTGCGTGGCGTGCGCATGCCCGCCAGCGCCAGCGCGATCGGCCCGAGGAACTCGATCGCGCCGACCGTGGCCAGCGGCAGCCGCGCGATGGCCAGGTAGAAGCACGCGTTCATCGCGGCGAGCACCGCGCCCAGCGCGACGACGTCGCGCCGCACCGTCGCGGCCTGCCGTGAAAAGCCGCGCCACGGCCGCCGCCAGGCCGCGAACGCCGCCGCCGCACCGGCGATGCGCAGCCAGGCCACGCCCAGCGGCCCGAGCCGCGCGAACAGCAGCACCGCGAACGCCGGTCCCAGGTAGTGGAACACCGCGCTGACGACGAACCACAGCTGCGGCGGCAGCCGCTCCGCGGCGGAACGTGCCGCGACCGGACCATTGCCTGCCGGGAAACCCGCTGCCTTCTGCATGCTTCCACTTTTGCAGAGGATGGGCGCATCATCCACCCAACCTTCAAGGCCAAGCGAAGCCATTTTTTCGATATTGAAGGCCAGGAGACATCCATGCCTCAGATTTCCAGGCTGCTGGCCGACGCACGCAACGTCGCGCTGCTGCAGGCCCTGCTGGAGGACCCGCGCCAGCCGGTGACACGGCTGGCCGAGCGCGTCGGCATGTCCGCGCCCGCGGTGAAGGAGCGCCTCACCCGGCTGGAGGAAAGCGGCGTGATCCGCGGCTACCGGCTGGAACTGGACCCCGCCGCGCTGGGCTGGCCGATCACCGCCTACGTGCGCGTGCGCCCGGCGCCGGGGCAGCTGCCGAAGATCGCCGAGCTGGCGCGCAAGCTGCCGCAGGTGGCCGAGTGCCACCGCGTCACCGGCGAGGACTGCTTCGTCATCAAGGTGCACCTGGACGCGCTGGAGCACCTGGACACCATCCTCGACCGCTTCCTGCAGTACGGCCAGACCACCACCTCGATCGTGCAGTCCACCCCGGTGCCGCTGCGCGCGCCGCCGCTGCCCGGCGGCTAGGGCTCCGGCAAGGATCGCCGCCGCGCAAGCTGTCCCGCGCGGGGGCGTTCTGGCACCATCGGCCGGCTATCGGCGCCGCGGCGGCGCCATCACATCGACGCAACCGCATGAACCTGCAAGCCAACTACGAACAGATCCCGCTCAAGGAATACGCCGAGCGCGCCTACCTCGACTACTCGATGTACGTGGTGCTGGACCGCGCCCTGCCCTTCGTGGGCGACGGCCTCAAGCCCGTGCAGCGGCGCATCGTCTACGCGATGAGCGAGCTGGGCCTGGCCGCCACCGCCAAGCCGAAGAAGTCCGCGCGCACCGTGGGCGACGTGATCGGCAAGTTCCACCCGCACGGCGACAGCGCCTGCTACGAGGCGCTGGTGCTGATGGCGCAGCCGTTCTCGTACCGCTACCCGCTGATCGACGGCCAGGGCAACTTCGGCTCGCCGGACGATCCGAAGAGCTTCGCGGCGATGCGCTACACCGAGTCCAAGCTCACCCCGATCGCCGAGGCGCTGCTCGGCGAGCTCGGCCAGGGCACGGTGGACTTCGTGCCGAACTTCGACGGCACGCTGGAGGAGCCGAGCTGGCTGCCCGCGCGCGTGCCGCACATCCTGCTCAACGGCGCCACCGGCATCGCGGTGGGCATGGCCACCGACATCCCGCCGCACAACCTGCGCGAGGTGGCCGCCGCCTGCATCCGCCTGCTGGACGAGCCGGACGCCGGCGTGACCGAGCTGTGCGAGCACATCCTCGGCCCCGACTTCCCCACCGAGGCGGAGATCATCACGCCGCGCCGCGAGCTGCGCACGATCTACGAGACCGGCGGCGGCTCGGTGCGCGCCCGCGCCGTGTACAGGCGCGAGGACGGCAACATCGTGATCACCGCGCTGCCGCACCAGGTGAGCCCGTCGAAGATCCTCGAGCAGATCGCCGCGCAGATGCGCGCCAAGAAGCTGCCGATGATCGAGGACCTGCGCGACGAGTCCGACCACGAGAACCCGATCCGCCTGGTGATCGTGCCGCGCTCCAACCGCGTCGACCTCGACGAGATGATGCAGCACCTGTTCGCCACCACGGACCTGGAGAAGAGCTTCCGCGTCAACCTCAACATGATCGGCCTGGACGGCCGGCCGCAGGTGAAGGACTTGAAGCGCATCCTCACCGAGTGGCTGGCCTTCCGCACCGACACGGTGACGCGCCGCCTCAACCACCGCCTCGGCAAGGTCGAGCGCCGCCTGCACCTCCTGGAAGGCCTGCGCATCGCCTACCTCAACCTGGACGAGGTGATCCGCATCGTGCGCACCGAGGACGAGCCCAAGCCGGTGCTGATGGCGCGCTTCAAGCTCAGCGAGGAACAGGCCGACTACATCCTCGAAACCCGCCTGCGCCAGCTGGCGCGGCTGGAGGAGATGAAGATCAACGCCGAGCGCGACCAGCTGGAGGAGGAGCGCGCCAAGATCAACGTGCTGCTGAAGTCGCCGGCCAAGCTCAAGGGCCTGATCAAGCAGGAGCTGAAGGCCGACGCGGAGAAGTACGGCGACGCGCGCCGCTCGCCGCTGGTCGAGCGCGAGGCGGCGCAGGCGCTGGACGAGAGCGCGCTGGTGGCGAGCGAACCGGTCACCGTGGTGCTGAGCCGGAAGGGCTGGATCCGCGCCGCCAAGGGCCACGACGTGGACGCCGAGGGGCTGAGCTACCGCGAGGGCGACGGCCTGCTCGCCGCGGTGAAGGCGCGCACCACGCAGCAGGTGGCGGTGATCGACTCCAGCGGCCGCAGCTACTCCACGCCCGCGCACACGCTGCCCTCCGCGCGCGGCAACGGCGAGCCGCTGACCGGCCGCTTCAGCCCGCCCGCCGGCGCCAGCTTCGACGCGCTGGCCGCCGGCGACAACGACACCCGCCTGGTGCTGGCCACCGACCACGGCTACGGCTTCGTCACCCGCTTCGAGGCGCTGACCGGGCGCAACAAGGCCGGCAAGCAGCTGGTCTCGCTGACCGAGGGGGCCAGGCTGCTGGCGCCGCAGATCACCGCCGACCCGGCGCGCGACCGCATCGTGGTCGCCACCACCGAGGGCCACCTGCTGATGTTCTCGGTGGCCGAGCTGCCCGAGCTGGACAAGGGCAAGGGCAACAAGCTGATCGAGATTCCCAGGGCCAGGCTCGCCAGCGGCGAGGAAAAGGTGGCGGGCATCGCGGTGGTGGCCGAGGGCAGCGGCGAGGTGACGCTGTACGCCGGCCAGCGCAAGCTGATCCTGAAGTGGCCGGACCTGGTCGAGTACGGCGGCAACCGCGCCAGCCGCGGCGGCGTGCTGCCGCGCGGCTTCCGCCGCGTGGAGCGCATCGAGACCACCGGCTGATCCTCGGCTTTCGCTTCCCCTCTGGGTGAGGTTTCGTCTGCTCCCTCTCCCCTCCGGGGAGAGGGTCGGGGTGAGGGGCCGACCCTCGCGGCAAGGTCCCGCCCCCGCCAGCGGAACTTCCCGCGCACGAGCCTTTCCAACCCCGTTGTGCACGCCGGCACCGCTCGCGCGTTGGAAGCGGCATCCTCCCGGAGTTCCCCATGAAGACGATCCGCAGCACCGCCCTCCTCGCCGCCTGCCTGCTGGCCGGCACGGCGTGGGCGCAGAACGCCGGCAAGCCGCTCAACCTCAAGCTGCCGCCGGCCGGCAGCTATCCCGCCGCCAGCGGCAGCGCCGCCGGCACCGGCACGACGAACACCCAGGCGGCGCCGGCCGCCGGCAACGCGGCTCCCGCCGGCGCCGCCTCCACGGCCGCCGCCTCGAACGCGCAGGCGGGCCGTGCCGCCACGGCGGCGAACGCCTCGTCCTACCGCGCCGACCCGCCCGGCACCTACTACGGCGACACCAGCGGCCGCATGGGCAGCGACGAGACGGCGCGCGCCGTCCCCGCCTGCGACGACGCCACCTACAACCAGCCGCAGATGCACGGCAGCGTGGGCATGGGCGTGATGAGCGGCAACCACGTCAGCGGCAACTACCAGACCGGCACGGTCAGCCTCAGCCAGGCCTTCGGCAGCTGCGAGCATCCCACCGGCGGCGTGAGCATCTCCGTCGGCGGGGCGACCGGGCATTTCCACGGGCACTAACAGGCTGTTGAGAATCGCCCCATTCCACCACCACCGATAGCTAGCCTCAATCGAATGGCGTTCGCCGTAGATGGCCGATGGCGAGTTTCTTGGCACTCTCTCAAGGCCGCGCTCATGTCGGCGACGGATCCCACCACTGGCCGATACCGCCGAGGCGGATCAGGTTGTAGGCCGCGAATGTCCACGTCACCCAGCCGCGCACGGCGTCGATGCCCACCAGCGGCAGTTTGCGCAAGCCGCCGATCGTCTTCACCCAGCCGAACCCCTGTTCGATGCGTTTTCGGCACGGCTGGCTCATCGCATAGCCTGTTGCACGCGCGGTGCGTCCATCGATCGCGCTGCGCCGTCCCCTCGTGTGGCGCGCGATGTGCGCGCGGATACCGCTTCGATGCAGCTGCTCGACGAAGTCGCGTACGTCATAACCCTTGTCCGCGCCGAGGGTCGCCCCGGCCTTGAGGTGCGCCCGCGCCAGAGCCAGCGCCCCGTCGTAAGCTCCCCCGTCAAGCAGACACTTCAAAAGTAGAACCGCTGGCGGCTTGTTGGCGGTACTCGGTGGGTGTCAGGTCACCGAGTGATTCGTGGGGGCGCTGCTCGTTGTAGTCGAGCATCCACCAGTAGGCGGCCTCACGCACATCCTCCAGGCGGGCAAACAGGTGTTGGTCGAGCACTTCCTCGCGGAAAGTGCGG
>Ga0182749_1000445_pt1 | contig 39095 bp, 37 predicted proteins | sample eDN3rd37CKraftMG_FD_128875 | JGI IMG/M metagenome (GOLD analysis project Ga0182749, IMG submission 128875) | Enriched Miracle-Growth compost microbial communities from Emeryville, California, USA - eDNA 3rd pass 37_C Kraft MG (version 2) (version 2) ...
AGGATCGCCGCGCCGCCCACGATGCCGGGGTGCGGCGGCACCGCCACGTGCACGGCCAGCATGATGCCGGCCACCGGCAGGCCGAATTTGATGGGGTTCAGCCCGGCGACCTTCGAGAAGGCGAAGATGATCGGCACGAGGATGATGAATCCGGCGTCGAAGAAGACCGGGATCGCCAGGATGCCCGCCGCGATCACGAGCGCCATGCCGACGCGCTTCGGGCCGAGCAGGCGCGAGAACGTGCCCGACAGCGCCTCGGCGCCGCCCGACAGCTCGATGATCTTGCCGAGCATGGAGCCGAGCGCGACGAGCACGGCGACCGACCCGAGGGTGCCGCCGACGCCGGCGATGATCGCCTGGATCACGCCGAGCTGCTCGGGATCGCTCCCGGTGGCGGGGATGGTCGTCAGCGGCAGGCCGGCGGCCAGGCCCACGACGATCGAGGTCAGGATGAGCGCGTAGAACGCCTGCATCTTGAATCGGATGATGAGCAGGAGCAGCAGCCCGATGCCGGCGAGGCCGATCAGGACGAGCGCCCAAAGCGGATACGTCATTGGTTCGCTTTCTTCAAGGGGGTGGGTGTTACGCGGAGCGGAGTTCGGGGGCGACGACGCGGATGACGGCCGAGTCGTCGAGGGCGCCCAGGCCCTGCGCCTCGCCGAGCAGGAACAGCTGCTCGGCGGCCGCGGCGACGGGCGTGGACAGGTGGTGGGCGCGCGCGGCGTCGCCGACGATGCCCAGGTCCTTCACGAAGATGTCGAGACGGCTGAGCACCTCGGCGCCGCCCTCGTCGTAGGCCTGCAGCGCGCGCGGGCCGCGGTTGCCGAGCATGAACGAGTTCGCGGCGCCCGCTGTGAGCGCCTCGAGCGTCTTGGCGCGATCGAGCCCGAGCGCGTCGGCCAGCGCGAGGGCCTCGGCCGCCGCGGCGATGTGCACGCCGCACAACAGCTGGTTGACGGTCTTGAGCGCCTGGCCGTCGCCGGGCTTGTCGCCCACGACCGTGAGGGTCGACGCGAGCTGCTCGAGAACGGGACGCGCCTTCTCGAGCGCGGCGGGCTCGGCGCCCACCACGATGAGCAGGTCGCCCTCCCCCGCGCGGGCGGGGCCGCCCGACAGCGGCGCGTCGACGAGCTGCACGTCGTGCGCGGCCAGGCGGGCGGCGATGTCGGTGATGCCGTTCGTGCCGACCGTGGAGGTGAGCAGCACCACGGCGCCCGGCCGCAGGTGCTCCGCGAGCCCGGCCTCGCCGAACAGCAGGTCGGTGAGCTGCTGCGGCGTGCGCACGGCGACGAGCACGGCGTCGGCGCCACGGACGGCCTCGGCGCCGGAGGCGGCCGCGGTGACCCCCTTCTCGGCGGCGAGGGCGAGCCGCTCCGACGCGATGTCGAAGCCGCGGACGTCGAACTTCTGCGCCAGACGGGTGGCCATGGGCAGCCCCATGGCTCCCAGCCCGATGACGGCGACGGTGGTGGTCATCTCGGTTCCTTCCGGGTTCAGCGATCGGCCAGCGTCGCGACGACGCGGGCGAGGGAGTCGGTGTCGCCGACGTTGCCGGCGAAGACGATGTAGGGGATGCCCACCGCGGGGCCGGCCTCCGGCTGCCACAGCGAGACGATGCCGGGCAGCATGGGCCCGAGGACCGTGGCGCGCCGGATCTCGAGCGCCTCGCTCGCCACGTCGCTCGACGTGATGCCGCCCTTGGCGATGACGAACCGCGGCGGGGCGATCCCCAGCACGCGGCGGACGAGCTCGACGACCCCGCTGGAGACCTGGCGCGCGATCGCGAGGCTCTCGTCGCCGTCGCGCCCGGTGACGAGCTCGCGCGTGGTGTGCACGATGACCTCGCCGGTCTCGAGCGCCGCCGCGACCGCGCGGGCCCGATCGTCCAGGTGCTCCTCGCGGCGGTCGTCGATGAGCCGGCGCACGTCGAGCTCGATCGTGGCCGTCCCGGGCCGCGCCCGCCGCAGCTCGTCGAGCTGCGCGGTGGTGAGCGGCACGTGGCTGCCGACGACGATGAGCCCGCCGCGGGCGTAGCGGAACGGGATCTCGTCGGCGCGCACCGGCTCCGCGATCTCCTGTCCGATGTGCGCGCGCACGTAGGGCGGGCCGACGCGCAGCAGCACGTCGAGGTCGGCGAGGCGGTGCAGGGCGAGGGCGACGACGCGCATGTCGCTCTCGGCCACCACGTCGACCGCGACGTCGGTGCCGGCCGGGAGCGTCCGCAGGAACGCCGCGACGGCGTCGGGGCCGCGGCGGATGATGTCGATCGTCAGCTCGGCGACGCTGTCAGCGGCCACCCGGCCGCCGGTCTTCTCCGCGACCCAGTCGCGCAGCGCGCTCGAGCGGAAGCCGAAGGTGGCGTCCTGCGCGAACGGCGTCTCGCCGACGGGCGTGGCCTCGCCGTCGACGACCCAGTAGTGCACCCCGTGCACGGTGATCCGGCCCGCGTCGGGGAACGCGGGCACGAGCAGGCGCAGGTGGGGGGCGCGGCCCGTCTCGCGCGCGACCTCGGCGGCGATGACGTCGGGCTCGAGCGGGAAGTGCCCGCGCAGGGTGGAGTCCCCGCGCGAGACGAACACGACCCGGCGATCGGCCGCGCGCGCCGCCTCGAGCGCGACGGCGACGACCTCGCGGTTGCGCCGCGCGGCGTCGGCCTCGTCGAGGGCGCGCGTGTTGGTGAGCACGTAGACGGCCGGGGCGCCGGTGGCGATGGCGGCGTCGAGGTCGGCGCGCTCCCACCGGGTGAGCACGGGCAGCCCGGCGACCGACTGCGTGCCGGTGGGGTCGTCGTCGAGGACGACGAGGATCACGCGGGGATCGAGCGCCTCCCGCACCTCGGCTGCCGTGATCTCCACGGCGGGCGGGAGCGGTGCGAGCAGCGCGCTGACCTGCATGGGAACCCCTTCGTTCGTCGGGTGGAAAACGTGGCCGATCGGCCGATCGGATCCGCCGCGCGGGCGTAATCCGATATCAGATAACGAAGAGCATAGGGCCACGGCGATCGATCCGCCAATCGCGGCGATCAGCCCAGGACGTAGTGCTGCAGGTCGTCGCGCGTCTGCCGCATGTGGCTGCGCATCGCCTGCCGCGCGGCCGACGTGGTCCCCTCCCGCAGCGCCGCCAGCACCGCGGCGTGCTCCACGAGCGCGTGCTCGCGGATGCTCGGCACCGCGCTCGTCTCGGTGCGCGTCTCCTGCAGCATCGACGTCAGCGGGCGCATCGACGCCAGCAGGATCCGGTTGTCCGCGGCGCGGAAGATCACGTCGTGGAAGGCGAGGTCCGCGTCGACGAAGCGGGCGACGTCGCCCTCGGCGTGGGCGTTGCGCATGACGCCCAGCAGCCGCTCGAGCTCGGCGAGGTCGGCGTCGGTGCGGCGCGTGGCCGCCAGCTCGGCCGCGCCCGTCTCGATCATCATGCGCATCTCGAGCAGCTCGAGCGCCGCGCGCTCGCGGTTGCGCGAGCGCCGCGCGCCCCGCACGACCGCCTCGAGCCCCGTCCACTCCTCGTTCGGCGCGATGCGGTGCCGGCTGCCGGGCACCGGCACGATCACGCCCTGCGCCTGCAGCAGCTTGACGGCCTCGCGCACCGTCAGCCGCGACACGTCGTACTGCGCGGCGAGCTCGCCCTCGGGCGGCAGCTGCTCCCCCGCCACGAGGTCCCCGGCGATGATCGCGTCGAGGAGCCGGTCGAACGTCTGCTGCGTGCGCGAGATGCGGGCCATCGCTACAGCTCCACCTCGACGAAGACGGGCTCGGGCCGCAGCTCGATGCCGAACTCCTGCGCCACGCGCATCTGCACGAACCGCGCGAGCTCCGCCACCTCGGCCGCCGTGGCGCCGCCGCGGTTCGTGATCGCGAGGGTGTGCTTGGTCGACAGGCTCGCGCGCGAGCGACCGAGCCGGAACCCCTTGCGCAGCCCGGAGTGCTCGATGAGCCACGCCGCGCTCACCTTGACCGGCGGATGGTGCGGAGCCGGGGCGGGGATCCAGCCGTCGAAGCGCTCGAGCGGGATCACCTGCACCGCGTCGATCTCCGGCTCCGTGGGCCACCGCGGGCAGTCCTCCGGCAGCGATCGCGCGTCCTGCTCGGAGATGATCGGATTGTTGAAGAAGGATCCGGCGCTGCGGGTGTCGTCGTCCGCCGGGTCGAGCACCATGCCCTTCGCGGCGCGGATCGCCAGCACCCGATCGCGGATCGCGGCGAGCGAGGCCGGCTCACCGACCCCCAGCCCCACGGCCTGCGCGATGCGGGCGTCCGCGATCGGCAGCACCCCCGTGCCGACGCGCTCGAGCTCGATCGTGAGCGAGAGGATGACGGCGCTGCGGCGCGGCTCCTCGCCGTAGTGGCGCTTGAGGTCGGAGGTGCGCGGCCCGAGTCCGAGATCGGCGGCGGGCACGACCGACACCTCGCCGGTGGCCTCGTCGATCAGCTCCACCTCGACCAGGGTCTGCACGATCTCCTGGCCGTACGCGCCGACGTTCTGGATGGGCGCGGCCCCCGCGGTGCCCGGGATGCCCGACATCGCCTCGATGCCGCGCAGCCCGTGCGCCACGGTCCACGCCACGAGCTCGTCCCAGTTCTGGCCGGCCTCGACGCGCAGCCGCACGCGCCCGTCCGGCGCGCCCGGCACCTCGGCGAACCCGGTCGTCAGGATGCGGATCACCGTGCCGTCGAACGCCTGATCGCCCGCGAGCAGGTTGGAGCCGCCGCCGAGCACGAACCAGTCGTCGCCGTCGGCCCACGTCTCGCGCAGCGCCGCGACGAGCTCGTCGCGCGTGCGGGCCTCGCGCATGCGGGCGGGGGCCGCGCCGACCTGCAGCGTGGTCAGCCGCGACAGCGGGATGGGCTCGCTCACGCCGACTCGCCGCGCTCGCGCGGTTCGGCGCCGACCCGCACGCGCAGCTGCGCCTTGCCCAGCACCCTCGTCTCGCCGTGGGCGACCGTGAGGTCGATGCGCGCCGTGCCGTCGGCGTCGACGGCGCCGACGACCGCGCGCACCGAGAGATCGGCGCCGGCCTCGGGGTCGACCACCACGGGCCTGGTGAACTTCACCCCGTACTCGAGGATCTGCCCGCCGTCGCCCAGGGCGTCGGCGACGACCGATCCGGCGATGCCCATCGTGAGCATGCCGTGGGCGAGCACGCCGGGAAGCCCCACGCGCTCGGCGACGTCGTCGCGGTAGTGGATCGGGTTGAAGTCGCCCGATGCGCCCGCGTAGCGCACGAGCGACTCGCGCGTGAGGTGCACCGTCCGCTCGGCGATCACGTCTGAGACGTTCATTCCGCTCCTCCCACGACGAGGATCGAGGTGGTCGTGACGACGTGCGCGCCGTCGGCGTCCACGATGTCGGATTCGCTCGTGACCATCGATGCGCCGCCCATCGCGCGCACCTGCGTGACGCGCAGCGTCGCGGTCAGCTCGTCGCCCGCGACGATCGGGCGCGAGAAGCGGAACCGCTGCTCCGCGTGCACGGTGCGCTCGAGGACGATGCCGGCGGTCTCGTCGGACAGCAGCTGCTGCAGCGTGAGGTCCTGGATCACCATCGCGAAGGTCGGCGGCGCCACGACGTCGGCGTAGCCGAGCGCCCGCGCCGCGGCGACGTCGTGATGCTGCGGCGCGGTCGCGAGCACGGCGCGGGCGAACTCGCGCACCTTCTCGCGTCCGACGAGGTACGGCGGCGTCGGCGGGAACTCCCGGCCGACCAGATCAGGATTCACGGCCACCGTTCGATCCTACGCGGCACCCCCGCCGCGGTCCCGCACCCGGGATCAGTGCCCCGCGCGGCCGGCGCGAATCGCCTTCTGCGCCATCTGCGCGGCGATGACCACGAGGAACGCCACGAACAGCCAGTTGGCGACCTGCGGGTCCACCGCGCCCGCGACGATCGCCCCGAGCGGGGTCGTGAGGCACGTCGCGACGGCGATGCAGCCGGCCGCGGCCCAGTCGATGTTGTCGTTCTTCCAGTTCCGCCACGCGCCCGACATCGTGGTCGGGATCATCATGAGCAGCGACGTGCCCTTGGCGACGAGGTCGCTGGAGCCGAACAGCAGGATGAGCACCGGGACGACGATGATGCCGCCGCCGACGCCGATCAGCCCCGACAGCACCCCGGTGACGACGCCGACGCCGACCAGGGCGATGCCGATCCACACGTTCATCGGGACGGTCGCGTCGCGGTCGGGGATGATGAAGAACAGGCTGATCATCACCACCACGAGGAAGCCGACGAAGAACCAGCGCAGGAACGCCTCGCTGAGCCGGTGCAGCAGCTGCGCGCCGATCGGCGCGCCGATCACGCCGCCCGCCGCGAGCAGGAGCGCGGCGAGCCAGTCCACCTGGCCGTGGGCGGCGTAGGAGATCACGCCGACGGCGGCGGTGACGATGATCGAGGCGCCGGAGGTGCCCGACGCGAGCTTCTGCCCGAACGCCGCCAGCAGCACGAGCAGCGGCACGATGACGGTGCCTCCCCCGACGCCGAACAGCCCGGACATGAACCCGGAGAGCAAGCCGATCGCCACAAAGACGACGTAGTGCTTCGGGGCGCGGGCGACGGCGTGCATGGCTCTCCAGTCCGGGCGGGGGTGACCGGATCACGCTATCAACCCGCCGCACCGCGGGCGGTCAGCGGTTCCGGGCCGCCTTGGACGCGTACAGCTCCGCGTCGGCGCGCGCGGCGAGCGCGACGGCGTCGTCGTCGGGCCGCAGCTGCGCCGCGCCCCACGACCAGCCGCCGGCCTCGGCGGCCAGGCGGTCCATGATGTGCGCGGCGTCGGCCGCGCCGGTGCGGGGCAGCAGGATCGCGAACTCGTCGCCGCCCAGGCGGCCGATGACGTCGTCGTCGCGCAGCATGGCCCGCCACGCGTGCACGGCCCCCCGCAGCGCCCGGTCCCCGGCCTCGTGGCCGTTGCGGTCGTTGAGCTCCTTGAAGTCGTTGAAGTCGATCGCGACGTAGGCGAGGTCCTCGCGCCGGCGCCGCGCGCGCCGGATCGCGATCTCGAGCGCCGCGTCCAGCCCGAGCCGGTTGAGCGCGCCCGTGAGCGGGTCGGTGTCGGCCAGGCGGCGCTCGCTCACGCGCACGGCCCGCACGACCTCGAGCAGCAGCCAGGCGGTCACGAGCGCGACCAGGGTGGGGGCGGGGCCGATGCGCGCGAGGGTCGCCGTCGAGACGAACGGCAGGGTGACCAGCACGGCCGCGTACATGCCGGCGAGGAACACCCGCCCGACCCGGCCGCGGGAGAACCAGTCGGCGATCACCGCGAACAGCTGCAGGCAGAACAGCAGCTCGCTCAGGGCGCCGGAGTCGTCGCGGGCGGCCAGGCGGGCGATCATCGCGATCCCCATCACGGCGACCCACGCGAGGGCGCCCCAGTGCGGGTAGCGGTGTCCCAGCCGCACCGCGACGACGATCGTGATCAGGCCGATCACCACCGCGACCGCCTCCGCCACCACCTGCCAGGCGGTCTGCGCGGACAGCAGGCCGACGCCCGCCGTGGCGACATACAGGGCGGCGGCCGCGATCGAGACGATCGCCGGCCACGGCCGCGGGCGCGGGGCCTCCTCGCACGGGGCCACCGGCATCGCGTCGGCGGCGCCGGCCGCGGTGTCGCGCTCGCGCTTGTGCTGGTACAGCTCCTCGTCGGCCAGCCGCACGAGCAGGTCCAGTCCCAGCCCGTCCTGCAGCCGCACCAGTCCCGCGCTGAACGGCTGCGGCGCGGCGGTCCGCAGCTCGGCGGCGATGCGCCGGGCCGCCGCCTCGCCGTCCGCGCGGAACACCACCACGAACTCGTCGCCGCCCCAGCGACCGACCACGCCGTTCGCCCCGAGGCGCGCCCGCCACGCATCCACCGTCGCCCGGAGCAGGGCGTCGCCGGCGGCGTGGCCGAGCCGGTCGTTCACGGGCTTGAGGCCGTCGATGTCGGCCACGAGCATCCACCGCTGACCGCCGCGCTGGCGCGTCTCGCGCACGTGACGCCGCAGCCCGCGCCGGTTCAGGGCGCCCGTGAGGGGGTCGGTGCTCACGGCGCGCGCCAGGTCGTCGCTGAGGGCGAGCGAGACCTCCAGCACGAGCGCGCACGTGAGCGCGCCGTACACCAGAGGCCAGGGCTCGCCCGTCGCGCGGGCGGCGAAGTGGGCGTTGCTCACGATCGCGAGCCCGTACAGGCCGATGAGCACGGCCGCGGCGCCGCGCGCGGGCCACGCGGGGTACGACCAGCCGAGGTAGACCATGAGCAGCGGCCCGAGGAACAGCACGCCGAGCACGGTGGCCGCGTCCGTGCTGAGGGTCACGACGGCCGCGAAGGCCGCGCCGAGCAGCAGGAGCAGCACCATGCCGGCCCAGCGCGGCAGGCGTCGACCGCCGACGAGCGCGACGGCCACACCCGTGAGGGCGAACAGCAGCAGCGTCACCTCGGGCGCGGCCTGCGCGGCGGAGTGCTCGTGCACGGTCAGGTGCATCGCGGCGAGCAGGGCGAAGTACACGCAGCCGAGCGCGGTGGTCGTCGAGAACGTCGACTGCCGCCGGAGGGCACGCCGCAGCCGCGCCACGAGGGGGCTCAGGATGCGATCGTTCGAACGTGCCATGTCTCTCGCCGGGTCGGCGCTCCCCCGGGCACACTCCGGGGCGCCCGCCACCGTCGGGTCGGTGCCGGGCGAGCGCGGCCCGACACTATCGGACCCCCCTGGGCAGTCGCTAGGGTGCCCGGGGACCGCTGGGCATTTCTCACGGCCGCGACACGCGCGGCGGTGCGAAGTTTCACTCGCGAGAGAGGCACCCGCGGCGCGCGCTGGTAACGTCCCGCACGGGGGTCATCGGGAGAGAACGGACCAGCGTGACCGGCAGCATCGATGGGACGGGAACGCCGTCCGCGCAGGTCGTCCCGGCGCACCACATCGTGTTCCAGCCGCTGGTCGCGGTCCGCGAGAAGACGGTGGTCGGCTACGAGGCACTGGCGCGGTTCGAGGACGCGCGTCCCCCGGTCGCGCATCTGGCCGCTCCCCCGTGCGGCCTGATCGAGCTCGAGCTCGCGCTGGCGCGCAGCGCGGTGGCCGCGGCGAGCGCGATCCCGCGGCGCTACGCGGTGACGATCAACCTCTCGGCCGCCACGATCGCCCAGCCGGCCATGCGCGAGATCCTGCCGCCGGGCCGCCGCTGGGGCATCGAGCTGCTCGAGACGTCGATCCTCGACGCGGACAGCCGCGTGCGCGAGCACGTCGACGACCTCGACGCGATGCTCCTGGTGGACGACGCCGGCAGCGACCACGCGAGCGTCGAGCGCGTGCTGGAGCTGCGCCCCGACATCGTCAAGATCGACAAGAGCATCGTGTGGGGCGCGTGCCCCGACGAGCGGGGCGCCGCCGACGCCGAGCTCGTCGCCCGGCTGCACGCGTTCGTCGCCGCCGCCCGCCGCGTCGGCGCCCGCACGCTGGCGGAGGGCGTGGAGACCGAGGCGCACCGGCGCGTGGCGATCGACGCCGGCATCGACTACGCCCAGGGCTACCTGTTCGGCCCGCCGGCGCCCTACGCCGGCTGACCCGCCGCTCACGCCGGTTCGTCGGGGTGGATGCTGCGGGTCTCGCCGCGGCGCGTGCCGCCGCGCCACCGCAGCCGCGGCACGGGAAGCGTCTTGGCGATCGCGAGGCCGAGGAACAGCATCGTGTTGACGGCGACGAACGACGCCAGGACGGCATAGCCGTGGCTGTGCAGCACCTCGACGGGGAGCAGGATGCCGGCGGGGATCATGTGCGCACCGCCGCGCGCTCGGCGCCGACGTGGTGCCACGTCGCCCGTCTGCCCACCGTCATGTCGACGATGCCCTTCACGAACACGATGTCGATGGTGAGGTCGTAGATCAGCTCGGGGATGATCAGCACCGCCAGCAGGCGCGCCCGCCACCCCGCGGCCCGCACGGTCACGACCCGCTCCACGGCGAACAGCGTGCCGAGGCCGAGCCAGAACGGGTACCAGACCCACTGATCGATCGCGAGCAGCATGATCGCCATGAGCACGAGGTAGCTGGTGAGGGCGATGACCGAGTAGCCGATCCCGATCTGCTGCGCCCAGTAGCGCACGGTGGTGGGCGTCACCCCGTACGACGCGAGGTTCTCGATCGCCCCGCGCTGCCAGCGCAGGCGCTGCCGCCACAGCAGGCGCCACGTCGGCATCAGCTCGGTGACGACGGTGCACTCGCGCGGCGAGACGACCAGCCCGCCCAGCGTCTTGATCGCGAGGGTGATCTCGTTGTCCTCCGTGAGGGCGATCGTGTCGTAGACGTCGCCGGGGACCCCGGGCAGCAGCGTGCCCCGCGACGCGGCGACGGCCCGCAGCGCGGCCGGGCGGAACACCGAGGCCGTGCCCGTCAGCACGAACACGCGCCCGCGGCGCCGTTCGATCTCCCGCGCGTAGCGCGTGTACTCGTTGCGCTGGAACTGGCCCAGCAGCCCGTGGCCCGGCTCCCCGTGGAAGATCCCGCCCACCGCCATGAGCGCGCGGTCCGCGGTCATGCGCGCCCGCGCAGTCTCGATGAAGGCGGGCGAGGCGAGCACCGTGTCGGCGTCCATCACCATGACGGCGTCGTTGTCGCCGAGGCCCGGCAGCAGCCACGCCAGCGCCTGGTTGAGCGCGCCCGCCTTGCGGCCGGTGTTGCCCGCCGTCTCGAACACCTCGACGCCGGCGGCCCGGGCCAGCGCCGCGGTGTTGTCGGTGCAGTTGTCCGCCACCACGACGATCCGCTCCGGCGGCGTGGACTGGGCGCGCAGCGACCCGATGGTCGCGAGGATGTGCGCCTCCTCGTCGTGCGCCGGGATCACCGCCGTGACGGTCACCTCGCCCGCGTAGACGCCGCGCGTGCGCTCCATCACCCGGCGCGGCGCGAGCGGCCGGCGCTCCACCCGCGGGTGGGTCCGCCGATGCGCGGTGTGCACGCGGTCCTCGAAGATCGCGATGCCCGCGCCCGCGGCGAGCGCCAGCAGCAGCGCCGCCACGACCAAGCCGATCGTCGGGCCGTTGACGTCGTAGCGCACCTCCCAGCCGCCGATCACGAGCCGTTGCGGCTCCCAGTCCGGTCGCGGCTCGGTGGCCGCCAGCACGGCCCACACCGTCAACGCCATCGCGGCCGTCACGATCATGATGGCCACACCCGCAAAACGACGCATCGCCCACACTCCCCCTCGCGCGCGGCGGGCGGGCCGCGCGTCTTCCCCGCGGGCAACTGTAGCGGCCGATCCTGCACGATCGGTGACCCTTCACCCGCCGTCTCACCCGCGGCGGCTCCGGGCCCCGGCGCGCCGGCCCCGCTCCCGGGGCGGCGGCTCAGCGGCGCCCGGCGCGGCGGCGGCGCTCGAGCTCGTCGGCGCGGCGGGTGGGGCCGAGCCGGCGATCGCCGTGGTACAGGATCGCCTGCCAGTTGACGGGACCGGGCGCGGCGGGGCGGCGATCGCGGCGGCGCGGCTGCCGCTCGGGCACGAAGAGCCAGTCCACGATGCCCAGCACGAAGTCGACGACGGAGTTCCACACGCCGATGTAGGCGACGATCGCCCAGAAGCACAGCACGGCGTTGAAGAGCGCGAACGCCGCGTTGCCCCAGTTCTGCGCCTGCAGGTCGCGCCAGAACGTGAGCGCCGAGAAGGCGACGATGAGCCACGGCACGAGCACGTAGATCGCCGGCGCCGCCGTGCGGTTGCGGACCTTCGGCGTGCGGGCGAACGGGATCTTCTCCCCCGTCATCGCCTGCTGCAGGGACTTCAGCACGCCCGCGAGGTTGACCGCCAGCAGCCCGAGGTTAAACCCGTAGATGCGGAAGATGTCGGTGAAGCGGTGACCGCAGGCGCGCAGATCGCTGCCCATGCACCAGAAGTACGGCACGGCCGCGAGGAAGACCCACACGCTGAGCAGGCGGGAGTCGTAGGGGTACGCGAGCAGGAACAGCAGCCCGAAGCTCGCCCAGGCGATCGATGCCATGTAGTTCGTGCGCAGCAGCACCTCGCGCATCAGCACGCGCTCGCGCAGCCGGCGCCGCTCGCGGAGCTGGTCGAACAGCTTCGGCAGGATGAGCAGCCCGCCGTTCGCCCAGCGCCGCCGCTGCACGATGAGCGATCCGAAGTCCGGCGGCGTCGCCGAGTAGCTGAGCCGCTCGGGATAGTTCAGCAGGGTCCAGTCGTGCGCGCCGATGTCGATCGACGACTCGGTGTCCTCGATCACCGTGCGGTCCTGGATGTAGGTGGTGATCGGGAAGCCGCCGACCTCCTCGGTCGTCGCGATGTCCTGCAGCGCGCGGGTGCGGATGATGGCGTTCGCGCCGACCCAGAACGTGGCCCCGTAGTAGCTCATGCCCTGGTGCTGGATGTGCTGCAGATCGGTGCTCGCCCCCGCGATCCGTTCGATGCGGGTGGGCGCGCCGCGGTAGGACGAGTACGGGGTCTGGGTCACCGCCACGCGCTCGTGGCCGGGCTGCTCCAGGTACTCCACGAGCCGCATGCAGTAATCGCGCAGCAGCATCGAGTCGGCGTCGAGGGTGAGCAGGTACTCGCTCTCGGGCACGGACAGGTGCACCTCGTCGCCCGGCCCGGCCTCGCGCAGCACGGCGCCGTCCGCGGTGTGCTCCACGGCCCAGTCCTTGCCGATCAGCGAGATGTAGGCGTTGATGTTCATCGCCTTGTTGGCCTCGTGCGACAGCGAGCGGTACGCCTTGCGCTCGAACGCGGTCAGCTCCGCGGAGAAGATCCAGACGAGCCGGTGGTGCAGCTGCCGCATGCGATCCGGCTCGGGCGCGCCGCCCTGCTCGAACGCGGCCCGCAGCGCCAGCTCGGTCAGCCGCAGGTCGCTGGCGAGCCCGCCGAGCACGCGCTCGACGAAGAACTCGTCGGTGTGGTCGCGCACCGGCTCGGCCGCCGCCATGGCTTCGAGCCACTCCGCCGCCCACAGGTAGTGATCGGCGAGCTCGGCGACGTCCTCGGGCCGGACGATGCCGGTCCCGAGGCGCTCGGCGGCCGCGGCGGCGGCCGCCTCGAACCGCTCGCGGGGCTCGCGCAGCGCCGCCTCGATCTCGCCCGGGAGCGCGCGGCTGACCTCGAGCGACGCGATCCGCTCGGGATCGGTGGGGTGGGGCGGGTCGTCGATCAGCAGCACGATCCGCAGGTGCGGGAACTCCTGCAGCGCCGCCGACCACAGCGTCTGGCGCACCACGGCCGGCTCCTCGATGTACGACGGCACGAGCACCGTGACGAGCCGGTCGTAGCCGCCGTCGAAGTGCCGGTCCAGCGCCGCGCGCGGCACGCGGCGGTGATCGCGGAAGCGGTTCAGGGCGCCCTGCCGCGCCGTGAGGTACATGAGCGCCGAGAACGACAGGAACGACACGACCAGCAGGTACGAGACGAGCTCGAGCGTCAGGCGCAGATCGAAGTCGCGGTTCTCCACGAGCTCGCGCAGCACCGTGGTGATGACGTAGATCGCCCAGCACGCCACCGTGGTCACCATCGCGAGGCGACCGAAGGCGAGGGCGCGCCGCCCCGGCACGGGATGCATGATCGACAGCGGCGCCGAGGCGCGCTCGGCACCCCACTGGCGGCGGCGCCCGGCCTGCGGCGCGTCGTCGTTCCCGGTGGTGGCGGGCTCGTCCGGCGGTGCCGCGGCGTCGTCGGCCGGCGGCGTGCGCGCGCGATCGCGGCGCGCGTCGAGCGCGCGTCGATTCTGCGGTGTGCTCACGACGGCGTATCCCCCTGGCGGCCTCGGGTCGGCCGACCCTGCCCATTCTGTAGCATGGACCGCGCTCGTCACACCTCCCGATCCGCGAGGAAACATCACGTGTCCGAACGCTTCGCGGGGCGGCGCTTCTCCTGGCTGCGCTTCTCCGCCCTCCTGGTCGTCTGCGCGATCCTCGGCGGCGCCGCCTGGTACGCCTGGTGGTCGGCGCGCGACGAGGCGCAGGCGGAGGAGTCCGGCGATCCCTGGTTCGCCGGCTACGTCGATGTGACCGCGACGCCTGCGCATCCGTTCGAGGCCGCCCCCGCCGCGGGCGCCCCCGACGACGTCGTGCTGGCGTTCGTCGTCGCGGCCGCGCCCGATCGGTGCGAGCCCACCTGGGGCGCCGCGTACTCGCTCGACGAGGCGGCGACCGCGCTGGACCTCGATCGCCGGATCCAGCGGCTGCGCGATCAGGAGCGCGACGTGGTGGTCTCGTTCGGCGGGCTGCTCAACGCCGAGCTCGGCGATGCCTGCGACTCCGTCGGCGAGCTGCGCGAGGCGTACGGGCGGGTGCTCGATCGCTACGACCTCACGACGATCGATCTCGACCTCGAGGGCGATGCGCTGGCGGACGGGGAGGCGATGGCGCGCCGGGCCGAGGCGATCGCGGCGCTGCAGGCCGAGCGCCGCGCGGCCGACGAGGATCTCGCGGTGTGGCTCACGCTGCCGGTGGCGACCACGGGCCTCACGAGCGAGGGCACCGACGCGGTGGCCGCGTTCCTGCGCGCCGGGGTGGACCTGGCCGGCGTCAACGCCATGACCATGAACCTCGCCGCCGACGGCCCACTCGCCGACGCGGCGCGCGCCTCGCTCGAGTCCCTGCACCGCCAGCTCGGCGCGCTGTACGCCGACGCCGACGTGCCGCTGGGGCCGTCCTCGCTGTGGCGCAAGATCGGCGCGACGCCGATGATCGGCCAGAACGACGTGGTGGCCGACGTCTTCGAGCAGGACGACGCCGCCGCGCTCAACGCCTTCGCGGTCGAGAACGGGCTCGGCCGCATGTCGATGTGGTCGCTGAACCGCGACCGCGCCTGCAGCGCCAACTACGCCGACGTGCGCACCGTGTCGGACGCGTGCAGCGGCGTCGAGCAGGAGGACGGCGCGTTCGCCGCCCTCCTGTCGGCGGGCTTCACGGGCAGCCCCGACGACGCCGCCGGCGCCGAGACGGTGCCCGAGCGGACCGAGCCGGTCGTCGACGATCCCGAGACGAGCCCGTACCCCGTGTGGAGCGAGGAGTCGTCGTACCTCGCCGGCAGCAAGGTGGTCTGGCACGGCAGCGTGTACGAGGCCAAGTGGTGGACGAGCGGCGACGTGCCCGACGATCCCGTGCTGCAGGAGTGGGAGACGCCGTGGACGCTGCTCGGCCCCGTGCTGCCGGGCGAGACCCCCGCGCCGGCGCTCGAGATCCCCGACGGGCTCGCCCCCGCCTGGGACCCGGACACGGCCTACGAGGCGGGCGCGCTCGTGCTGCGCAACGACGCCGTGTTCGAGGCCCGCTGGTGGACCCTCGGCGATGCCCCCGAGGAGGCCTTCAACGACCCCGGCGGCTCCCCGTGGCTCGCGCTCGACGCGGACGCCGTGCGCCGGCTCATCGAGTCCGCCGAGTAGCGCCGGCTCACCGGGCCTTGCGGCGCCGCTCCATCGAGCCGAGTGCCACGCCCGTCACGCCGACGAACACCGCCACGCCGATGAGGCTCGTCGCCAGGGCGCCGATCCCGCCCGGGTGCTCCGCCGCCTCGGCCGGCACGTCCTGCACGGTGCCCGCGCGCGGCGGCGCGGCATCCGCCGTCGCGGCCGCGGCGGGCGCGGCCGACAGGGCTGCGGTCAGCGTCGCCAGGGCGGCGCACGCGATCGCGACACGGTGTGCTCGGACACGGGACATCTCGGGCTCCCTCGATCGACACGGGAGAGAGATGCCGCGGGTTCGGGTCACCGCGGCACCTCCCTCACAGGAAGAGACCCGCGGCGGGCGCGATCATGACGCGCTTCCCGGCGATTCACCCGCCGATTCACCCGTTCGGCCATACCAACGCGCCGGCGCCGCCGTCAAGCCTGGGCAGTCGATTCCGCCTCGGCCGGATCCGGCCCGGATAGTGGAGGCACCACGCCCGCCTGAGCGAGAGATCGGACGAACCATGACGCTGATGACCGACCACCCCGCCGGGACTCCCGCACGCGCGAGCGCGATGTCGACGGGCCACCCGAGCCTCGGCCGGGCGCCCGAGGCCACCGTGATCCCGTTCGGCCTCGACTGCTACCAGATCGTGCTGCACGACGTGGTCAAGGGCTACGTCTGCTCCTCGGCCGACGGCTGGGAGTGCTTCGCGGGCGCGCGCCTGGGCGAGACGCGGCCCATCGGCCGCCGCCACAGCATCACGGTCGCGATCCGCGACCTGTGCCGCGAGCCCTGACGCGCCGCGCCGCCGTGGGCGCTGGGGGCGGTGCGATGGTGCCGGGAACGCAAAACCCCCGGGGGAACCGGGGGTGTGCATGCGGTAGCGGAGGCGGGACTCGAACCCGCGACCTCACGATTATGAGTCGTGCGCTCTCACCAACTGAGCTACTCCGCCGCGACTGCATCCGTAGATGCTGCGAGCCCCGAGTCAGGATTGAACTGACGACCCCTTCCTTACCATGGAAGTGCTCTGCCACTGAGCTATCGGGGCGTGCTGCCCGGTGAAAGGCAACCAGAAGAGAATACCATCTCGCGCGGTTCCAGACGAACCGGCGTCACTCCCCGTCGCCGGAGGACGCGGCGTCCTCGCCGGCGGTCGCGTCGCCCGCGACCTGCTGCTCCGGGTAGTGCGTGTTGGCCCACTGCTGGAGCCAGGGCAGCGGGTCGATCGTGGTGCCGCCGATGATGATCTCGAAGTGCATGTGGGCGCCGTACGAGCGGCCCGTGTTGCCGGTGAGGCCGATGATGTCGCCGACCTTCACCTGCTGTCCGGCCACGACGCGCAGCGAGTCGTACTGCATGTGCGCGTAGTGGCTCGTGACGAGCTGACCGTCGATCACGTGATCGATGTAGACGGTGACGCCGTACGCGCCGCCCGACTCGGTCGCGATGCGGACGGTGCCGTCGGCGATCGCCTGCACCGGGGCGCCGTTGCCGGGCACGAAGTCGACGCCCTCGTGCAGGCGACCCCAGCGGTAGCCGTAGTACGAGCTGATGCCGACGCCGACGGAGAAGGGCCACTGGATGTCGGCGGTCGGGTCGTTCGTGAACGCGGCGTTGGCCGTGTTGATGCCCTCGGCGGCCGCGATCTCGGCGAACGTCTGGCTCTCGAACTCGGCGGTCACCTCGAGCGCCTCGCCCGTGACGTCCGCGGGGGCGACGAAGGCCTGGATGTCGTCCTCCGCTGCCGCGGCGGTCTCCGCCCCGTCGACGCTCGCGGCGACGGCCGCGGGGTTCTGCACCGCGGCGGGTGCGGCGACCGCTCCCACGGGGGTGGTCAGGCCGATCGCCAGCATCCCGACGATGCCCATCACGCCGACCGACGCGACGGCCGTCGTCGCGATCCGGCGCATCCGGCCCGCGCGCACGCGTCCCGCGGCGACATGCTCGCTCGTCGGGCGCGGCGCGGGCTGCGGCGTCACGATCGGCGTCTGCCCGGTGGCCCCGAATGCGCGGACCGCCTCGAGGAACGGGTCGGACGCCTCGCACGTCTCGCGCTCGGCGGCCGGCTTCTCGGCTGGGCCGCTCGCGGCGTCCGCCTCGGGCTCGTCGGCCTCAGTCGTGATCTCCGCGGCGAACCAGCGGGCGAAGGGGTGCTCCTCCGCCGCGGGCCGCTCCGCCGGCGCGGCCTGCGCCTCGGCCGGCGCGGCGTCGGTCGCGTCGACAGCGGACTCCCCCGCCAGCGCGGCGTCGGACTCATCGCGGGATGCGGCGGGCGCGCCGGTCTCCTCGCGCGGCGACGCCTCCGCGGGCGCGGCCGCGCGGCGGGCGCGCCGCGACGCCGGCGCGATCGTCGCCGGCGTCACGTCGACCGGGGCCAGGGCGTCCTCGTGCTCCTCGCGAACCGCGACGTCCGTGGTCGTCGCCGCCATCGCCGCGGCCGCCGCGATCGCTGCGGCCTGCGCGCGCAGGGCGCGCCGGGAGAGGGGCGCCGGCTGCTCGGACGTGGGGGCGTCGAAGGGCACGGAGGTGTCGAGTACTTTCGGTCGGGCGCGCGGGGGCACGCTCGTGAGCGGGGGGCGATCGATCATCCAGCTCGGGTGCCGCTAGGTAACGATCAGATAACCTCACCCTAACGACCGGAACCTGAAAACGCCATCCGGCACCCCGCCCAGCCCCATCGATTCTCGAACTCCCCGGGGAGTCGCTCGCCGCGCGCGGCACCGGCACCGGCTCACCCCTTTCGCCACGCTGAACACGCGAATAGGATGCTGAACATGAGTTCAGTGACGGATCGCGGCGACCTGACGATGCGCGCGCGCATCCGCGACGCCGCGATCGACGTCTTCGCCGAGGAGGGCTTCGACCGGGGCACGGTGCGCGAGATCGCCCGTCGCGCCGGGGCGAGCCCCGCGCTGGTTCTGCACCACTTCGGCTCGAAGGCGGGACTGCGCGAGGCCTGCGATGAGCACGTCGTCTCCTCGCTGCTCGCCGATCGGTCGGCGGCCGCCGACGACCCGAGCCCGGGCAGGATCGGGGCGATGCTGACCGGGGCGGGGCGCTACCGCGGCCGGCTGCGCTACCTGAGCCGGCTGCTCGCCGACCCCGGCGAGGCCGGGCAGCGGGTGTTCGAATCCTTCCTCGAGCAGTCCCGTCGGCTGATCCGCGAGGTCGGCGCCACCGATCGGACGCCGCCGCTGTCCGACCCCGAGGCGACGGCGGTGCTGCTGACCGCGTACGGGCTGGCCCCGCTCCTGCTCCAGGCGCAACTCGCCCGCGTGCTCGGTGTGGACCCGCTCGGCCCGGACGCTGCCCGTCGGCTCGCGCTGCCCGGTCTCGAGCTGTTCACCCACGGCCTGTTCCGCGACGACAGCCTGCTCACCGCCGCCAGGGAGGCGCTCGCCCGCCCCTCGGCTCCGCACGGCGACAAGGGCGAGGGCGAACCGAATCAGGATCCGGATCCCCCGGCCGCGCGGTAGTGCGCCGTCATCACTCGACTCGGAAGGGAACCGGACATGACCCTGGCGATCCACACCCGCGCGCTGCACAAGCGCTATGGCTCGCATACCGCCCTGCACGGCCTGGACCTGTCCGTCCAGACCGGGTCGGTGTTCGGCCTGATCGGCCCGAATGGGGCCGGAAAGACCACCACCCTGCGGCTCCTGCTCGACATCATCCGGCCCACCTCCGGCGAGATCACGGTGCTCGGTCGATCGCCGCGGACGGACGGGGCCGCGCTGCGCCGCCGCATCGGCTTCGTGCCGGGTGAGCTGCGCCTGGAGGGCCGCGTCAGGGGGCGCGCGCTGCTGCGTCACCTCGCCGAGATCAGCGGGCCGGTGGCGCCGGGCACGATCGAGCAGCTCGCGGAACGGCTCGGACTGGACCTCTCGCGCCCGGTGCGCACGCTCTCGAAGGGGAACAAGCAGAAGCTGGGACTCGTGCAGGCGTTCATGCACCGCCCCGATCTCCTCGTGCTCGACGAGCCCACCAGCGGCCTCGATCCGCTCGTGCAGCGGGAGTTCCTCGCGATGGTCCGGGAGGCGCGCGACGCGGGTCAGACCGTGCTGCTGAGCTCCCACGTCCTCAGTGAGATCCAGCAGGCGGCGGACGAGGTCGCGGTCCTCGCCGACGGCCGGGTCGTCGCGGACGGTCCGGTGTCCGCGCTCCGCATCGCGAGCGTGCGGCGACTCCGAGCCACCGTGACCGACGTCGCCGCCGAGACGGTCCGCGAGGCGCTCGGGCGCGTGCCCGGCGTCGAGGACATCGACGTCGCCGCCGCCGGCGATCTCGTACGCGTCGCCGCCACGGCGCGGGGCGACATCGACCCCGTGATCCGCGCCGTCACCCTCGGCACCGTCCGCGACCTCACGGTGGAGGAACCCGACCTGGAGGAGTCGGTGCTGGATCTGTACGCCCGGAACGGAGCATCGTCATGACCGCCGTCGCCCACCCCGCCGTCGTTCGCACCCGACGGCTGCCGGTCCTGCGCCGCTGGCTCGGCGACGGGTGGCGGGGTCTCATCGGATGGGCCGTCGGCATCGCCGCCGTCGTGTTCGTCTACCTGCCGCTGTACCCGTCGATGCGCTCCCCGGAGCTGATCGGGCTCATCGACTCGCTGCCGCCGGAGCTGGTCCGCACCCTCGGCTACGAGAACCTCACCTCCGGCAGCGGGTACGTTCAGGCCACCTTCTTCGGGCTGATCGGGTTCGTCCTGATCGCGATCGCGGCGATCGCGTGGGGCGCAGCATTCACCGGCGGCGCGGAGGAGTCCGGTCGACTCGAGCTCACGCTCGCGCACGGCGTCGGCCGGGTGCCGTACACGCTCGAGAGCGCCCTCGCCCTGCTGCTGAAGCTGGCGGTGCTGGGGATCGTCGCGTGGCTGTTGATCTGGGCGGTCGATCCCGCGGCCGAGCTCGACCTCGATCCCGGCAACCTCACCGCCGCCATCGCCGCCTGGGTCGGTCTCGGCCTCATCGCGGGGACGGCGGCCTTCGCCGCCGGCGCCGTCACGGGTCGTCGGTCGTGGGGCATCGCGGTCGGCGCCGGCGTGGCCGTCGTCGGGTACGTGCTGCAGGCGGTCGCGAACAACAGCGACGAGCTGGATGGGCTGCGCGTTTTCTCGCCGTTCCACTGGGCCTACGGCCAGACCCCGCTGAGCGACGGCGCCGACTGGCCCGGTCTCGGACTGCTGTGGGGCGGATCCGCGCTGCTCGTCGCGATCGCGACGGCCGCGCTGGCCCGCCGGGACATCGTGGGCTGATCACCGCGCTCGCGGCCACCGGCCCCGCGAAGGGGCGTCGGCGCGCCGTGGATCAGGCGTCCTCGCGCACCACCCGATCCAGCGCGTCGAACACGGCCGGTCCCGCGGCGACGATGAGGGCGCGCCCGGTCTCGTCGGCGGGATGCCACGCGATCCGACCGCCCGCCTCCTGAACGAGCAGCGCCCCGGCCGCGTGGTCCCACGGCGACAGGCCCCGCTCGTAGTAGCCGTCCAGCCGTCCGGCCGCGACATACGCCAGGTCGAGGGAGGCCGCGCCGCCGCGCCGGAGGTCGCGGGCGATCGGCATGACGCGCTGCAGCACCCCCAGCGCCGCCGCGTGCGTCGTCGGGTCGTAGCCGAACCCGGTCGCGATGAGCGCGCCGGCCGGGGCCTCGGACGTGACCCGCAGGCGACGCCCGTCCAGGTGCGCGCCCTCCCCCGCCGCCGCCTCGAACACCTCGCCGAGGCGCGGCGCGTGCACCACGCCGGCGAGCGCCCGCCAGCCGAGCGGGTCGGCCGGCCCCTCGACGGCGGCGATGCTCACCGCCCACGCCGGCATGCCGAACGCGTAGTTCACGGTGCCGTCGATGGGGTCCACCACCCAGGTGATGCCGCTCGTGCCGCCGGCGTCGCCCGACTCCTCGCCCAGGAAGCCGTCGTCCGGTCGTGCGGCGGCGAGCCGGGAGCGGATGAGGGCCTCCACCTCGCGATCGGCCTCCGTCACGATGTCGGCGAGCGACGACTTGCTCGCCGCGACCGCGACGCCCTCCGCGCGACGTCGTGCCGCCAACTCGGCGGCCTCGGCCGCGATCTCGCGCGCAAGCGCCTTCAGCTCTGCCGGGGTGGTCATGTCCCCCACGCTATCGATCGGCGGCGCGCCGCGTCGCGGCGGAGCTATGCACCGCACCCGGCAGGGCGTAGCGTGCAGCCATGGGGCGCATCCGCTACGACGGTTTCGACCAGCCCTTCGAGGTCGAGGACACGGAGCTCGCGCACCTCAGGATGGTCATCGTCACGAAGCTGCGGCAGAACGAGCGCTTCCTGCTCCGGCTGCAGGGGCAGGGCGAGCTGTGGATGACGCCCACCGCCGAGCTGCGGTTCGAGTTCGACGCCCCCGAGGGTTCGCAGCTCGACGCCGATCGCCTGGCCGAGCTGCGCCGCGAGGCCGCCGGCGGCGCGATCCTCGTCCCGGCCCGCGCCGTTCCGGACTCACACGGGGGCGGATCGGACTCGCACGGCGTCGTTCCGGACGAGCGTGGTGACGAGGACGAGGCGCGTCGCTGACACCATCCGCTCCGCCCGGACCCAGGGCGACGTGATCGGCGCCACGCTGGTGTCGACGATCTCGTAGCCCTCGTCGAGCAGGGACGCGATGTCCGCCGTCGCGTCGGGGTTCTCCCACGGCCCGTGATCATCGCCGTCGCCACGGGGGTAGAGGACGTGTGTGACGTGTCGGACATCGCGGGACATGCGAGCTCCCTCTCGGTACGGACTGCACCCCGAAAACGGGCGCCGACACGATAGTGCGGCGGGCGGCGACGGCAGGAGGGGCTTGACGCCGCCCCGCCGCGCGAGTACGCGCCGAACGCGAAACGGCCCGGTCCCCATCTGGGTTCCGGGCCGTTCTCCCGCGGGCTCCGCGGTGGTGGTAGGTGAGGGATTCGAACCCCCGAAGGCAGTGCCGTCTGATTTACAGTCAGATCCCTTTGGCCGCTCGGGCAACCTACCAGGATGCGCACCCGGCCGACTTTTGCAGCCAACCGGAGGCGCGAACATCCATAGTACCTGCTGGCGCGCCGCCGTCGAAATCGTCGGCGATCGATCCGCCCGCCTCACGCGGCGGCGGCCACGCGGGCCACGAAATCGCGCGATCGGCGGGCCGTGCCGTCGATCTTCATGTCGACGCTGCCGCGGTACTCGTTCGGCGCGAGCGGCATCGCCAGGCGCACGTTCTCGTGGCACGACAGGTCCGCGCAGATGTAGGTGCCGACGCTGTTGCCCTGCGCACCCTCATCGCCCGCCTTCCGCGCCGTGAACAGGGCCACCTGATTGCCCGGCTGCATCGTCCGGCAGATGTTGCAGAACGCCGAGCGCGCCTGCGAGGACCCGTCGGCGCGACGCAGGACGATGCCGGTCGGCTGCCCGTCGATCTCCGTGACGATGTAGCCGCGGCCGCGCGCGTGCGGATCGGCCCACGCCAGGAAGTCGAGATGGTCCCACTCCGTGAGGAGGAAGTCGTGCGGCAGCGTCGCGACGCGCAGCTCCTCGGGGGTGGCGTTGACGAACGAGTCGAGCACCTCCTGCTCGGTCATCGGCCGCATGGATCCTCCTGCCCAGTCGCTCCGCCGGTCAGTCTACGAACCCCGCCGCCGCCCGGGGCCGCGTCGCCCGCCGCGGGCATGGATGCTGGGTGTTCGCGGGCTGGTACATGGCGATCCTCGTCTGGGTCGGCGGCGTGTTCTTCGTCTTCGCCTGGACGCTCGCCTGGATCATCGCGGCGCAGACGTTCTTCTCGCCGCACAGCGCCTTCGCCGTCACCGGCGCGACCGTCCGGATGCGCATCGCGGCCTGCGTGCACGCGGCGGCGTTCGCCCTGGCCGGCGCCCTCGCCCCGGACGGGGCCGACGACGGCGCGTGCCAGTCGGTCGCGGGCGCCCTGTTCGGGCTGCCGGCGGAGCTGCAGGCGGAGCTGCTGCCCGCGGCGTTCCTCGCCCTCCTCGTCGGCATCGCGGCGTTCGTGTGGGTCCTCGCCGAGTGGGTCGCCGCCCTCGTCATCCGGCACCGGCGCTCGCGTGCCGCCGCGCGCTAGATTTGCAGGATGGCAGACAGCAGCTTCGACATCGTCTCCAAGGTGGATCGGCAGGAGGCCGACAACGCCCTCAACCAGGCGCGCAAGGAGGTCGAGCAGCGCTACGACTTCCGCGGCACGGGCGCCTCGATCGAGTGGAGCGGCGAGCAGATCCTCATCAAGGCCAACAGCGACGACCGCGCGCTCGCGGTGCTCGACGTGTTCCAGTCGAAGCTGATCAAGCGCGGCATCTCGCTCAAGAGCCTCGACTCGGGCGAGCCGCAGGCCAGCGGCAAGGAGTACCGGATCGTCTCGAGCCTGAAGAACGGGATCGATCAGGACAACGCCAAGAAGATCGGCAAGATCATCCGCGACGAGGGGCCCAAGGGCGTCAAGGCGCAGATCCAGGGCGACGAGGTGCGCGTCTCGAGCAAGAGCCGCGACGACCTGCAGGAGGTCATCCGCCTCCTCACGTCCAAGGACCTCGACATCGACCTCCAGTTCACGAACTACCGGTAACTCCCCTCCCCCTCCCGGCGAGAATCCCTCACCGCGCCGAGAATTCCGGCGCCCGCGGATTCTCGGCGCAGGGGTGGATTCTCCGCAGAGGGGTGACTCACTCCTCCTCGTCGCCGCCCGGGCGAACGGGGGCGTCGTCGCGCACGTCGATGCGCGTGACGCCGTCGCGTTCGGTCACGTCGATGCGCGGGGCCGCGTCGGCCTCGACCGCGTCGGGCGCGGCCAGGAGCTGATCGCGACGCTTCTCGTCGGGGGTCATGCCGGTCTCGTCGGGCTGGTGCGCGTCGGGGGTCGTCATGCCCGCGAGGGTACGCGGCGCGGGCGGCCGCGTCAGCCCCTTGACAGGAAGCCGTCCACCCAGCGCCCGAGCCGCGCGTACGCCTCCTCGCGCGCGTCGTGCCGCGACAGGAACACGTCGTGCAGCGCGCCCTCGATGCGCTCGACGGTGACGGACGAGCCGAGCCGCAGCGCCGCCCGGGCGATCTCGTCGACCGGGAGCACCGTGTCGGCGGCGGTGAGGGCGTCCGACCAGCGCGTGGGCGGCACGCTGCGCGCCGACAGCAGCACGCACACGGGCGCGGGGATGCCGAGCCCTTTCGCCACGGTGGCGTGGCCCTCGAGGATCGCGTCGAGCCACGCGTTCTGCACGGGCGGCGCGGGCGTGGGGCGCCACCGCGGGTCGGGATCGAGCGGGTCCTCCGGATCGGCGACGGCCTGCTGCGCCCGCGCGTAGAACCCCAGGTCGACCTGCACCGCCGCGTGCGGGCGGATGCGCGCCCCGAGCTCCACCGCGGGCGCGAGCGCGACGCGGCCCGCCGCGCCGAGCTGGAACTCCAGCCACGGCGCGTTCAGCACGATCGCCGATGCCGCGCGCGGGTGACGATGCGCCCACAGGCTCAGGATCAGCCCGCCCGTCGAGTGACCGAACAGGACGAGCCGCCGCCCGCGGCGATCGCCCATCGCCTCCAGCGCGGCGCCGATGTCGTCGTCGTAGGCGGCGAGGTCGCGGATGAACCCGGGGGTCTGCCCCTCGCGCAGGCTCCGACCGTACTTGCGCAGGTCGAGCGCGTAGAAGCGCGCGCCGCGCCCCGTCCAGAACCGGGCGATGCGGGGCTGGAAGAAGTAGTCGGACCAGCCGTGCACGTACAGCACGTCGACGTCCTGCAGGCGGCGATCGCGGAACAGCCCGCGGGGCAGCCGGCGCACCAGGGTCGCGACGACCTCGCCCTCCTCATCGGACCCGAGCGGCATGGTCAGCTGCTCGAACCCGTCGCCCAGCACGTCCGGCACCCACCCCGCTGACATGCCCACAGCCTATTGACGCGGGCGCCCCTCCCCGGCCGCCAGGCGCTCGCGCACCTCGCGTCGCAGCACCTTTCCGACGAGCGAGCGCGGCAGCTCGTCCATCTGGACGATCCGCCGCGGCACCTTGTAGTCGGCCAGGTGCGTGCGCGCGTAGTCCCGCAGCGCCCCCGCGTCGAGCGATCGGCCCGGGCGCAGCTGCACCGCCGCGGCCACCTGCTCGCTGCCGTCGGGGCGGCGCAGACCCACCACCGCGGCGGCGTCCACGTCGGGGTGCGCCTCGAGCGCCTCCTCCACCTCGCGCGGGGCGACGTTGTAGCCGCCCGTGATGATGAGCTCCTTCATCCGATCGACCACCGTCACGAAGCCGTCCTCGGCCACCGTGACGATGTCGCCCGTGCGCACCCAGCCGCCGGGCAGCAGCGCCGCGGCCGTCTCGTCCGGTCGCCCCCAGTACCCCGCGAACACCTGCGGCCCGCGCACCAGCAGCTCGCCCCGCTCGCCGACCGGCACGTCGATCGCCGGGTCGTCGGCCGAGACGACCCGGATGTCGGTCCCGGGGAAGGGCACGCCGACCGTCCCGGGGCGACGCGTCGGCCCCATCGGGTTGCCGAGCGCCACTGGCGAGGTCTCGGTCATGCCATACCCCTCGACGAGGAGCCCACCGCTGGCCTCCTCCCAGCGCCGCACGGTGGCCAGCGGCAGGCTCATGGCGCCCGAGATCGCAAACCGGATGCTCGACAGATCGATCGATCCCTGGCCCGCCGCGCGCGCGAGGGCGTCGTAGATCGGCGGCACCGCGGGCAGGAACGTGGGCGGGTGCCGCCGGGCCGCGTCGGCGACCAGCCCCACCTCGAACGTGGGGAACAGCACGAGGGCGGCGCCGATGCTCATCGCGAACGTCAGGCACAGCGTGAGCCCGTAGGCGTGGAACAGCGGCAGCACGCCGTAGAACGTCTCCTCCCCCTCGCGCAGCCCCGGCACCCAGGCGCGCCCCTGCATCGCGTTCGCACGCAGGTTGCGATGCGTGAGGATCACCCCCTTGGGGGCGCCGGTCGTGCCGCTGGTGTACTGCAGCAGCGCCACGTCGGAGACGACCGGCCGCGGGTGGCGCCGCGGCAGCGGGCGGGCCGACGCGAGCCGCCGCCACGGGATCAGGCCGCGCGCGGTCGGCCGCGCCGTGAGCCGCGCGCGCGCCTCGCGCGCCTTCCGCACCGGCAGCCGCAGCGCGAGCCGCGTGCGCAGCGGCATCTCCCGCGTGAGGTCGACGGCCACGATGTGCGTCGGCCGGGCGTCGCTCGGCAGCGCCGCCACCGCGTCGCAGGCGGCGTCCCACACGATGGCGACGTCGGCGCCGTGGTCCTCGAACTGATGGCGCAGCTCGCGGGGCGTGTAGAGCGGATTGTGCTCCACGACGATCGCCCCCAGGCGCAGCACCGCGTAGAACGCGACGACGTGCTGCGGGCAGTTCGGCAGCACGAGCGCCACGCGATCGCCCCGGCGCACTCCGAGGCGGCGCAGCCCCGCCGCCGCCCGCGCGATCCGCTCCCCGAGCTCGCGGTAGTCGATCGTCTCCCCGAAGAACACCAGCGCGGGCCGGCGGCGGAACGCGCGCACGCTGCGGTCGATCATGTCGACGAGCGTCTCGGTGACGTCTCCGATGTCGTCCGGCACGCCCTCCGCGTAGTGCGCCGTCCACGGCCTGCTCTCCCATGGGTTCGATGCGCTCACCGCGCCTCCTTCCCCGGGCACGGCGCGCGTCGCACCGGCGCCCGCGCCGTCTCCTGGATGTGGCCAGGCTCGGCGAGGGGCGCCGCGGGCGTCAACCCCTTGCGGCCCGGACCCGACGGATGGCAGCGCGGGGGATCACTTCACGGCGCCGGCCGTGAGCCCGCCCACGATGTACTTCTGCAGGAACAGGAACAGCGCGACCACGGGGAGGGCCGACATCACGGCGCCCGCGGAGAACGCGCTCCAGTCGGCGTAGCGCGGGTTGGAGACGAGCTTGGTCAGGCCCACGGCCAGGGTCTGCTGCTCCGTGTCGATCAGCACGACCGACGCGATCACGAACTCGTTGACCGTGGCGATGAACGACAGCAGCGCGACGACCGCCAGGATCGGCGCCACCAGCCGCAGGATGATCGTGAAGAACACGCGCGCGTGGCCGGCGCCGTCGATGCGGGCGGCCTCGTCGATCGACTGCGGCACGGTGTTGAAGAACCCGTACATGAGGTACGTGTTCACGCCCAGGGCGCCGCCGAGGTAGACGAGGATGAGCCCGAGCCGGGTGTTCAGCCCGAGCGCGGGGAACCAGTCGCCGATCGTGCTGAGCAGCAGGAAGATCGCCACCACCGCGAGCAGCTGCGGGAACATCTGCACCACGACGATCGTGATGAGGCCGAACCGGCGCCCCGTGAAGCGCATGCGCGAGAAGGCATACGCGGCGAGCGCGCCCAGGAAGACCGTCGCGATCGCGGTGATCCCGGCGATGATCAGCGTGTTCGCGAACCACATCGGGAACGGCACCTTGGGATCGGTCAGGATGCGCACGTAGCTGTCGATGCCGATCTTCGAGAACAGCGCGTTGGACCCGGTCAGCGTGCCCTGCGGGTTGAGCGAGCTCGAGAACACGAACACGATCGGCAGCAGCGAGAACGCGACCATGACGAGCCCGACGAGGTGCCGCCACCCGGTGTCGGCGAACCACCGGCCGAACGTGCGGCGGCGGACGGGAAGGTCGACGGCGGCGCTCATCCGTTCAGCTCCTCGAGCGACTTGGTGCGGCGGAACGCGATGATCGAGATCACCGCGACGACGATGAAGATGATGATCGAGTACGCGCTGGCGAGGCCGTAGTCGCGCGTCTGGCCCGTGAAGGCCACCTTGTAGACCATCGAGATGAGGATGTCGGTGTAGCCCACCGGGATCGGCGCCGCCGAGTCGCGTGGGCCGCCGTCCGTGAGCATGTACACGACGTTGAAGTTGTTGAAGTTGAACGCGAACGACGCGATCAGCAGCGGCGCGACGCTCACCAGCAGCAGGGGCAGCTTGATGAGCCGGAACACCGCCCACGGCCGGGCGCCGTCCATGGTGGCTGCCTCCTGCAGCTCGTCCGGGATGGACTGCAGCGCGCCCGTGCACACGAGGAACATGTAGGGGAAGCCGAGCCACAGGTTGACGATGAGGATCGAGATCTTCGCCATGACGGGATCGGTCAGCCACGGGATCGACGCGCCGCCGAAGATCACCTCGTTGAGGAACCCGAAGCTCTGGTTCATCATGCCCGCCCACACCAGGGCCGAGAGGAACGACGGGATCGCGTAGGGCAGGATCATCAGCACGCGGTACACCTGCCGCCCGCGCATGCGTGCGTTGTTGAAGGCGATCGCGAGGAACAGCCCGAGGAAGAACGTCGACGCGACGGAGATGAGGGCGAAGGCGAACGTCCACAGCGTGACGTACACGAGCGGGCCGGCGAGCCGCTGGTCGGTGACCGCGCGGACGAAGTTGTCGAAGCCGACGGTGATCTGCCAGCCGGGCAGCAGCTGCGTGCCGTCGTCCGCCGTGAAGGCGCCCACGCCGGTGTCGCGGTACACCTTGCCCGACTCGGTGTCGGTGAGGGTGCCGGCGGCCTCGTCGTATTCCAGCGACGACGTGTAGCGGTAGCCGTTGGAGCCGTCGGGGGTGCGGATCGCGCCGTCGTTGGGATCGTCGGAGTACGGCACCGCGAGCTCGCTGACCTCCGACTGGCGCTGCAGCACCTCGGCGAACTGCAGGCTCGTCCACCCGGGCGCGGAGACCGCCCGGTCGCCGTCGAACTCCGCGTCGACCGGCTCGAGCGGACGCTCGCTCGTGCCGACGAGCGCGTCGCCCTCGGGCGTGGTGACGAGCAGGCCCAGCTCGTCGCCCTGCTGCACCACCGTGACGGGGTAGGTGGGCGAATCGGGCACCCGCTCGAGGGCCGATGCCATGAGCGACGCGACCGCCTGCTCCTTGGAGCCGTTGTGGCCCGTGCCGTAGTTCGTGAAGGCGACGTAGCCGGTGTACACCAGCACGAAGACCTGGAACAGCACGAGGAACACCACGCCGGGGGTGAGGTACTTCGCCGGAAGCGCGCGGCGCGAGAAGTACACCCAGTTCACGATCGCGGTCACCACCGCGATCACCCCGATCACGACCCACTGCTCGAACCCGATCAGCACGAGCACGGCGTACACCGCGATGGCGTCGACGATGCCGAGCAGCAGCAGCTTCAGGACGAGGGCGCGCACGCCGCCGCTCGCGCGCTCCGCCAGCTGCTCGGCCTGTCGGCGGCGGCGGGTGCGGCGCGCGTCGCTCGCGGGGTCCGCGGTCTGGGTGTCGGTCATGACTCTCCGTGGGGTCGGGGCGCGGGGAGGCCACGGGGCCGGCCGGGCGGGGAGCTCAGCTCACCCGCCCCGGCCGGTCGTCCGTGGACTCAGCCGATGGCGGCCTGCACGTCGGACGCGAGCTTCTGCCACGTGGCGACGGGGTCGGCGCCATTGATGATCTCAGCCTCGGCGATGCCCCAGTACTGCCACACGGCACCCATCGCGGGGATCGCGGGCATCGGCACCGACTCGGCACCCACCTCGGCGAAGCCGGCGATGATCGGGTCGGACGAGGCCGTCTCGGCCGCCGCCGACAGGGCGGGGAGGATGTTGCCGGCCTCGAACAGCGCCAGCTGCGCGTCCTCGGTGCCGAGGTAGTTCACGAGGAAGTCGTTCGCGGCCACCTTGTTGTCCGACTCCGCCGAGACGAAGAAGCCCTTCACGCCCGCGAACGGCGAGGCCGGCTGGTCGGTCGGGCTCGGGACGGTGTCGATCTCGACGTCGATGCCGGCGTCCAGCGCGGCGCCGACGTTCCACGGACCGGTGAGCCAGAAGGCCGCGGTGCCGTCGATGAAGGCCTGCTTGGCGATGTCGCCGTCGATGTCGGTGTTGAACACGCCCGTGCCGTTCTTGCCCTGGCTGCCGAGCCACGTGGCGAACTGCTCGCCGCCGGCGTTGCCGAGCTGCAGGTCGGTCGGGTCGTAGCCCTGCTCGTTGGTGCCGAACACCGGGGCGCCGAACGCGGTCTGGAACGGGTACAGGTGGTACGGGTTGCCCTCCGCGCCCTGCTCGACGACGAACGGCTGCTCGAGCCCGGCCGCCTTGCCCTTGGCGATCATGTCGTCGAAGCTCGTGGCCGGCTCGGGCACCAGCTCGGCGTTGCGCAGCACGGCGATGTTCTCGACCGCGTACGGGAGCATGTAGACGGTGCCCTCGTAGGTCGACGCCTCGAGCGCGACCGGGAGGTAGTCGCCCGCGGCGTCGCCGAGCTCGAGCGGCGCGACGACGCCGTTGGTCGCCAGCTCGCCGAGCCAGTCGTGCGCGCCCATCGTGATGTCGGGGCCCTCGCCCGTCGGCACCTGCTGGATGAAGTCGTCCTTGATGTCGGCATTGTCCTTGCCGACGAGGTCGACCTTGACGCTCGTCTTCTCGGTGTAGGCGTCGGCCGCCGCCTGCAGCGCGTCGACGCGCTCGGCGTCGACCCACACCGTCAGCGTCGATGCCGGGTCGCCGCCGCCGTCGCCGCCGGACGGAGCGTCGCCCGACGGGGAGCTGGAGCAGCCCGCGAGACCGAGTGTCGTCGCGACCGCGAACGCCGCGATGACGCGGCCCCTGCTGTTCACCTTCATTGGTGTGCCCTTCTGGTTCGAGCCGGCGGCACCGCCGGAATCTGCAAGCGGTTACAGCGTGACATGCGATCGGCGGATGCGCAAACGGTCGATGGCGAGATTCCCCCGGTCGATATGGATCCGTGATGCGGCAATCGATGCGCAACGTGCCTGCAAGCGCTTTCAGTTTGGCGTCGTCTCGCCTAGAGTGCACCCATGACTTCCGAATGGTGGCGCACCGCCGTGATCTACCAGATCTACCCCCGCTCGTTCGCCGACGCGAACGGCGACGGCATCGGCGATCTGCCCGGTGTGACCCGTCGCCTCGACGCGCTCGTCGACCTCGGGATCGACGCGATCTGGCTCTCCCCGTTCATGACGTCCCCGCAGAAGGACGCCGGCTACGACGTCGCCGACTACTGCGACGTCGACCCGCTGTTCGGCACGCTCGCCGACTTCGACGAGATGCTCGCCGCGGCGCACGACCGCGGCATCCGGGTCATCGTCGACCTGGTGCCCAACCACTCGTCCGATCAGCACCCGTGGTTCCAAGCGGCGCTCGCCGCCGCGCCGGGCAGCCGCGAGCGCGCCCGCTACATGTTCCGCGAGGGCAAGGGCGAGCACGGCGAGCTGCCGCCGAACAACTGGCAGTCGGTGTTCGGCGGGCCCGCGTGGACGCGCATCACCGAGGCCGACGGCACGCCGGGCCAGTGGTACCTCCACCTGTTCGACTCCTCGCAGCCCGACTTCGACTGGGCCAACCCCGAGGTCCAGGAGGAGTTCCGCCGGATCCTGCGGTTCTGGCTCGATCGCGGCGTCGACGGCTTCCGCGTGGACGTGGCGCACGGCCTCGTGAAGCACGACGAGTTGCCCGACTACATGCCGCCGGAGGACTCCGACTCGATGGGCGGCCTCGAGCCGGTGCCCTACTGGGGCCAGGAGGGCGTGCACGAGATCTACCGCGACTGGCACCGCATCCTCGCCGAGTACGACGGCGACCGGGCGCTGTGCGCCGAGGCGTGGCTGCCCACGGCCCAGGAGACGGCCAAGTGGGTGCGCCCCGACGAGATGCACCAGGCCTTCAACTTCCCGTACCTCTCGGCGCCGTGGGACGCCGACGAGCTGCGCAACGTGATCGATCAGTCGTTCGAGGCGTTCGGCGGCGTCGGCGCGCCCACCACCTGGGTGCTGTCCAACCACGACGTCGTCCGTCACGCGACGCGGCTGGCGCTCGGGGCCGAGGCGCCCCAGGGGCACGGCATCGGCCCGGACTCCCCCGGCAAGCCGGACCCCGCCTTCGCGCTGCGCCGCGGGCGCGCCGCGACCACGCTCATGCTCGCGCTGCCCGGATCGGCGTACCTGTACCAGGGCGAGGAGCTGGGCCTTCCCGAGGCGACCGAGATCCCCGACGAGGCGCGCCAGGACCCCACGTGGTTCCGCACCGAGGGCGCCCGCTACGGGCGCGACGGCTGCCGCGTGCCGATCCCGTGGGAGGCCGCCGCCCCCGCGTACGGGTTCAGCGAGACGGGCAAGTCGTGGCTGCCGCAGCCGCCGGAGTGGGCGCGGCTGGCGCGCGACGTGGAGGCGTCCGACCCGGACTCGACCCTCAACCTGTACCGCGAGCTGCTGCGGCAGCGCCGCGAGCAGGGGCTCGCCAGCGGCCAGTTCTCGTGGGTCGACGGGGCCCCCGACGACGCGGTGTGGTTCCGCGTGGCGGGCGTCGAGGTGATCGTCAACTTCGGTCCCGAGCCGATTCCGCTGCCCGAGGGCACCCGCGTGCTCGTCGCGAGCGCGCCCGTGGGCGACGCGGTGCCGACCGACACCGCCGTCTGGCTCGTCCGGCCGTGAGGTCGGCTCTCCCCGGCGGCGCGGCATGAGCATCGCGGAGGTCGCGCGCCTGGCCGGCGTCTCGACGGCGACGGTCTCGCGCGCGCTCTCGGGCCGCGGGCACGTGTCCGCCGCGGCCCGGGAGCGGGTGGTCGCGGCGGCGCGCGAGCTCGGCTACGTCGTATCGCAGGCGGCATCCAGCCTCGCGAGCGGGCGCACCCGCAACGTCGGCATCGTGCTGCCGTACCTCGGCCGCTGGTACTTCTCCTCCGTGCTCGAGGGCGCGCAGATGCAGCTCATGCACGCCGGCTACGACGTCACGCTCTACAACCTCGCGGGCAACGACGCCGAGCGCCGCATCGTCTTCGAGGACTTCCTGCTGCGCCAGCGCGTCGACGCCGTCATCGCGGTGGCGCTGGAGCTCACGGAGGCCGAGGTGGCCAACCTGCATGCGATCGGCAAGCCGATCGTCGGCGTGGGCGGACCGATCGAGGGCGTGCGGACGCTCATGATCGACGACGTCGCCGTCGCGCGCCTGGCCACCGAGCACCTCATCGGGCTGGACCACCGGCGGATCGGCCTGATCGGCGGCGACCGCGCCTCGGACGCCGACTTCCACATGCCGGCCAAGCGCCTGCGCGGGTGGCACGCGGCGCTGCACGACGCCGGCATCGAGGCCGATCCGCGGCTCATGGCCCAGGCGGACTTCACGCTGCAGGGCGGGTACGCCGCGGCGAAGCAGCTGTTCGGCGCCCCGCGCCACGAGCGCCCGACCGCCGTGTTCGCCGCGTCCGACGAGATGGCGTTCGGGGCGATCCTGGCGGCCAGGGACCTCGGCCTCAGCGTTCCCGACGACGTCTCGATCGTCGGCATCGACGACCACGACATGGCGGAGTTCTTCGGCCTCACCACCGTGGCCCAGTTCCCCCGCCAGCAGGGCGCCCGCGCCGTCGACGTGCTCATGGCGCAGCTGCAGCCCGACGACGCGACCGCCGAGGACACCCCCCTGCCGTTCGAGCTGCGCGTGCGCCGCTCGACCGCCCGCCCCCGTCCCTGAGGCCGGGGTCGGGGCCGAATCGGGGCCGGGGGGCTCTGGGCGGGCGTGGGCTCTGGCGGGGCGCCGGAAGCGCCGGCTCACAGCCGCGGCCTGCTAGGGTCGAGGAAGCGCCCGATTCCCGTGGCGCCTCGTCGTGCCTTCATCGAGCGCCTCGCGCTCAGCGACTGCCGCGGCGAACGGACCGGCTCCCGCCGCGTTCGCCATCCTTCCGCCGCCAGCTCGCGCCGCCCGACCCGGACGTCCGCACCGCTGTGCCGTGCGGATCATCCGAAAGAGAATCCATGACCTCTGCGACCACGCAGACCCCCACGTTCGCCGACCTCGGCGTTCCCGCTTCCCTCATCGACGTGCTCGTCGCCGAGGGCCGCCCCACCCCCTTCCCGATCCAGCAGGCCACCCTGCCGTCGACGCTCGCCGGGCGCGACGTCCTCGGGCGCGGCAAGACCGGCTCCGGCAAGACGCTCGCGTTCGCGATCCCGCTCGTCGCGCGCCTGGCCGCCCTGGGCGCCGAGCGCCGCGCGGGCGCGCCGACCGGCCTGGTCCTCGCCCCCACGCGCGAGCTCGCCACGCAGATCACCCGCGTCATCGAGCCGCTCGCCGCGGCCGCCGGCCTGAAGGTCACCACGATCTTCGGCGGCGTCTCGCAGCGACCGCAGGAGGCGGCGATGCGCGGCGGCGTCGACATCGTCGTCGCCTGCCCCGGCCGCCTCGAGGACCTGATCGGCCAGAAGATCGTCCGCCTCGACCGGGTCGCCGTCACGGTACTCGACGAGGCCGATCACATGGCGGACCTCGGCTTCCTGCCCGGCGTCACGCGCCTGCTCGCGCAGACGCCGGCCGGCGGACAGCGCATGTTCTTCTCCGCGACCCTCGACAACGGCATCGACAAGCTCGTGAAGCGCTTCCTGAGCGATCCCGTGCACCACTCGATCGATCCCGCCGAGTCGCCCGTCCCGGCGATGACGCACCACGTGTTCGAGGTGGCGGACGACGCGAAGAACGATCTCGTGTTCGCGCTTGCCTCGGGCGCCGCGCGCCGCATCCTGTTCACCCGCACCAAGCACCAGGCGAAGAAGCTCGCCCGGCAGCTGACGGCGAAGGGCATCCCCGCGGTCGATCTGCACGGCAACCTGTCGCAGAACGCGCGCGATCGGAACCTGGCCGACTTCGCCTCTGGCGCGGTGCGCGTGCTCGTGGCGACCGACGTCGCGGCCCGCGGCGTGCACGTCGACGGCATCGAGCTGGTCGTGCACGTCGATCCGCCGGCCGAGCACAAGGCGTACCTGCACCGCTCGGGTCGGACCGCGCGCGCCGGATCGTCCGGCGATGTCGTGACGATCATGCTGCCCTCGCAGCGCCGCGACACGAAGGACCTGCTCCGCCGCGCCGCGATCGCCGTGACCCCGCAGGCCGTCACCGCCGCGCACCCGGCCGTCGTCTCGCTGATCGGCGAGGTCGCCCCGCGCGTCGCCCCCGGCCCCGGTCTGCCGGGCGCCGGCAACCCGCCCGCGCCGGGCGCCACCGGCGGCGGGCAGTCGCAGGGCGCCAACGCCCGCCGCAAGCGCGCGGCGCGCGAGGGTGCGGCCGACGCGCCGCGCGACGGCGCCGCCCGCTCCGGTTCGCGCCGTCGCGGCGGATCCGGCCACGGTACCGCCCAGGGCCAGCGCCGCGCGGGCCAGTCCCAGCCCGCGCGCTCGGGCCGCGCGGCCGCCACCGGCCAGCGCTCGTCGACGGTGTACAGCACCTCCTCCGGCTCGTCCGCCCCGCGCACGAACCGCCGCGCCCAGGGCTGACCCGCCCGGGGGGCTTTATGCCCGGCCGGGGTTGCCCCGCCTGGCCCGGGCTGAATGCCCGGCCCGGGAGGCTTAACGCCCCGACCTGGGTTGCCCCCCGACCCCGCATTCTCCCGCCGAGACTGCATCTGCGCTCCGAGACAGCGGCGTAACGCCACCCTCTCGGCGCAAAGATGCAGTCTCGCGGGATCAGCACGGGATCAGCAACCGCAGGCGAACCCCGCACCCCGCACGCGCCGGGCGGGTCAGCCGGCGGTGGACTCGCGGATGACGAGCTCCGGCTCGAACTGGATCTCGCGCGGGGCGGCACCGTCGGCCTCGTCGGCCAGCAGCCCCAGCGCCGTCGCGCCGATCGCCTCGCTCGGCTGGCGCACGGACGTCAGCGGCACCACCGCCGACTGCGCGAAGTCGATGTCGTCGAAGCCGATGAGGGCGATGTCGCCCGGCACGCGGATGTCGCGCGTCATGATGAACGCCTGCATCACGCCGATCGCCAGGAGGTCGTTCGCGGCGAACACCGCGTCGGGACCGCCCGACCGCCGCGCGGCGAGCTCCTCCCCCGCGGCGCGCCCCTCGAGCACCGTGAGCGCCGGGCGCGAGAGGACCTCGAGCGTCGCGTCGGCGACCTCGGCGACGGCGCGACGGGCGCCCGCGAGGCGATCGGCGACCTGACGCAGCTCCGGCGGCCCGCCGACGAACGCGATCCGGCGCCGCCCCTGGTCGAGCAGGTGGCGCACCGCGAGGTAGCCGCCGCGCTCGTCGTCCACCGAGACGTACGAGAAGCCACTGCCGGGCGCACCGCGGTCGACGAGGACGACCGGGATCCCGCTCTCGCGCAGCCGCACGAAGCGGTCGAGGTCGTCCCCGATCGGCGACACGAGCACGCCGCGCACGCGCTGCTCCTGGAACAGCGCGAGGTACGCCGCCTCGCGATCGAGCTGCTCGCCGCTGTTGCCGACCAGCACCGACAGCCCCCGCGTGCCGGCCTCGTCCTCCGCGCCCCGCGCCACGTCCATGAAGAACGGGTTGCGCGCGTCCAGCACGATGAGCCCGACGGTCGTGCTGCGGCCGGCCCGCAGCTGGCGCGCCGCATCGTTGCGAACGTACCCCAGCTCGTCGATCGCCCGCCGCACCCGCCGCACCGTCTCGTCGGCGACCGCGCTGGGGCGATTGAGGACGTTCGAGACCGTTCCGACGGACACCCCGGCGCGATCGGCGACGTCGCGGATGCTGACCACCATGAGCGTCCCCTTCCGCTTGCCCCCTGACCGTGTATCGTTTCATAATGAAACGATTCAGTTGATCAGCGGACCGCCGCGTCGAGGAACAGGAGAAGCTCAACGATGAGCACACCGGACCGCACGCCGCAGCGCGTGTGCTTCACCATCCGCGTCCGCCCCGAGCTGCTGGACGAGTACCTCGCCCGGCACAGCCCCGTCTGGCCCGAGATGCTGGCGGAGATCGCGGCCTCCGGCCGGCGGAACTACTCGCTCTTCCACCTCGGCGACGGGCACCTCGTGGGCGTGTACGAGACCGACGACGACGAGGCCTCGCGCACCTATCTCGCCGCGAGCGAGGTCGCCACGCGATGGGAGGAGTCGATGCGCCCCTTCTTCCTCGATGTCGACACGCGCGCCGACCAGGCCGCCCCGACCCATCCCGAGGTGTTCCACCTCGAGTCCCAGCTCGCCCAGACCCGATCCTGATCCAGGGCACCGCCGCCCTCCCGAGAAAGGCCCACCGTGACCACGCTCCGCCCCGACATCCTCTCCGCCCTCGAGCAGCAGGCCATCGAGCTGCCGTCGTGGGCCTTCGGCAACTCCGGAACCCGCTTCAAGGTGTTCAGCACGCCCGGCACGCCGCGCGACCCGTTCGAGAAGATCGCCGACGCCGCGCAGGTGCATCGCCTCACCGGCCTCGCCCCGACCGTGGCGCTGCACATCCCGTGGGACATGTGCGACTTCGCCGAGCTGCGTCGTCACGCGCAGGATCACGGCGTGGCGATCGGGACGATCAACTCCAACACCTTCCAGGACGACGACTACAAGTTCGGCGCGCTCACCCACGAGGACGCGGCGGTGCGGCGCAAGGCGATCGATCACCACTTCGCGTGCATCGACGTCATGAACGAGACCGGCTCGCGCGACCTGAAGATCTGGCTCGCGGAGGGATCGAACTACCCCGGCCAGGCCGACATGCGCGGCCGCCAGGATCGGCTGCACGAGTCGCTGCAGGAGATCTACGACCGCCTCGGCGACGATCAGCGGCTGGTGCTGGAGTACAAGTTCTTCGAGCCGGCGTTCTACCACACCGACGTGCCGGACTGGGGCACGTCGTACGCCCAGGTGGCGGCGCTCGGCGACCGGGCGATGGTGTGCCTCGACACCGGCCACCACGCGCCCGGCACGAACATCGAGTTCATCGTGATGCAGCTGCTGCGGCTCGGCAAGCTCGGCTCGTTCGACTTCAACAGCCGCTTCTACGCCGACGACGACCTCATCGTGGGCGCCGCCGATCCGTTCCAGCTGTTCCGGATCATCTTCGAGGTGATCCGCGGCGGCGGGCTGAACAACCCGGACGTGGCGTTCATGCTCGACCAGTGCCACAACGTCGAGAACAAGATCCTCGGCCAGATCCGCTCGGTGCTGAACGTGCAGGAGATGACCGCCCGCGCCTTGCTGGTGGATCAGGAGGCCCTGCGCGCCGCGCAGGTGGCGGGCGACCCGCTGGCCGCCAACGCGGTGTTCATGGACGCGTTCTACACCGACGTGCGCCCCGCCCTGGCCGAGTGGCGCGCGTCGCGCGGGCTGCCCGCCGACCCGATGGCGGCGTACGCCGAGTCGGGCTACCAGTCGAAGATCGAGACCGAGCGCGTGGGCGGCCAGCAGGCCGGCTGGGGCGCCTGACCACCCGCCATCCCGCGAGGAGCTGACATGACACACCCCACGGTCGCGGACCTGATCGCCCGCTCGAACCGCCTCGGCGCCGACCCGAGGAACACCAACTACGCCGGCGGCAACACGTCGGCGAAGGGCACCGACATCGATCCCGTGACGGGCGAGCCCGTCGAGCTGCTGTGGGTGAAGGGCTCCGGCGGCGACCTCGGCACCCTCACCGAGGCGGGGCTGGCGACGCTGCGCCTGGACCGCATGCGCGCGCTCGTCGGCGCCTACCCCGGCGTCGAGCGCGAGGACGAGATGGTCGCCGCCTTCGACTACTGTCTGCACGGCAAGGGCGGCGCGGCACCCTCGATTGACACGGCGATGCACGGGCTCGTGGACGCCGCCCACGTCGACCACCTGCACCCCGACAGCGGCATCGCGATCGCGACCGCCGCCGACGGCGAGGAGCTGACGTCGAAGATCTTCGGCGACAAGGTGGTGTGGGTGCCGTGGCGCCGCCCGGGCTTCCAGCTGGGCCTCGACATCGCCGAGATCAAGCGCCGGAACCCGCAGGCGATCGGCACGATCCTCGGCGGCCACGGCATCACGGCGTGGGGCGAGACGAGCGAGGAGAGCGA
>Ga0182749_1000446_pt1 | contig 39037 bp, 32 predicted proteins | sample eDN3rd37CKraftMG_FD_128875 | JGI IMG/M metagenome (GOLD analysis project Ga0182749, IMG submission 128875) | Enriched Miracle-Growth compost microbial communities from Emeryville, California, USA - eDNA 3rd pass 37_C Kraft MG (version 2) (version 2) ...
GTCGTCGGGCTGGATGAAGCCGAAGCCCTTCTGGCTGTTGAACCATTTCACTGTGCCCATGACCATGGGAAATTCCTTCAACAATATAGGTCCGTGCCACGGCAGGGCCGTGGCGGCTGGTCGAGATCTGGGGTGAAATAGCTGGCCGGGCGCGCTCGGGCGGTGAGGCCAAGTCATTCGATCGAAGCTCGATGGATATGAAATGGGCGTGTCCGCCCGTTTCCGCAAGGGCGAATCGGCGGACGGACGCGTGGGCGCGCGCGCCCGGCCCGGATCGACGCGGATTATCCCTCGCCGGTGGAGCGCTTCACCTTGTTGGGAAGGTCCTTCCCCCTGGTGCGGCGGGAGGGAAGCTGCACCGGATTCCTCTTCTTCCATTCCGCCCAGCGCATCGGGCCTTCGGGGGTTTCGATGATCCTGTCGTCCAGCGAATCAGCCATGGCCTGAGCGGTCCTTTCGTCCGCGCGATCGCTGTAGGGCAAGGGCGCGCGGCGGTCCACGGCGCCCGCGGGCGGTCAGTTCATCGCGGCAAGGAGGGTGTCGAGCGGGACGCTGGCGAAGGTCGCGAGATTGTCGGCCACCCCGTAGGGCAGCAGCAGCGTGCGATCGTGGATAAGGCTGCCGCAGCTGTAGACGACGTTCGGGACATAGCCGTCGCGCTCCCGCTCGCCGGGCTTCAGCAGCGGGGTCGTCGTCCGGGCGAGAATCCGGGTGGGGTCCTGCTTGTCCAGCAGGCACGCGCCCATGCAATAGTTGCGGACCATGCCGACGCCGTGGGTGATCACCAGCCAGCCCTCGTCGATCTCGATCGGCGATCCGCAATTGCCCACCTGTATGAACTCCCAGGGCCATTGCGGCGTGATGATCCTGACGCCGCCGTCCCACCGATAGAGATCGTCCGACGTCAGCAGCCACAGATTCTCGTTATCCTGCCGGCCAAGCATCATGTAGCGGCCGCCGACGCGACGGGGGAACAGCGCCATGCCCTTGCTGTCGGCGGCGGCGCCCTCCAGCGCGCGCATCTCGAAATAGCCGAAATCGGTGGTGCGCAGCAGCTCGGAGCGTACGTCCGCCCCGCTGAACGCGGTATAGGTGCCGAGATAGCCGGTCGATCCGTCCTCCTCGACGAAGCGCACGAGGCGGAGGTCCTCGATCCCCTGTCGCTGGCTGGGCGTGACCGGGAAAAGCACGGTTTGCGAGATGTCCCGGCTGCCCCCGCAGAACAGCCTGACGACCGTGCCGTCATCGTCCTGCGGCGGCTGGATGCGGGGCGGGACGGCCTGCGGCCCCGGCGGATCGACGGCGAATCCCGCCCCCGCTTCCCACGTCCCGGTGCGGAACGTCACCGAGGAGACATGGCCCTCGCCGATACCGCGCAGCGACATGATGAACCGGATTCCGTTTTCCGGCACATCGGACTGATCGGGGTGGAGGACGATGCTGGGATTGAACAGCGCGGCCGCCTCGAACGAATATTCCTCGCTGAAATAGGCGCCTATCAGCAGCGACTGGTCGTGGCCGATCGGGTGCTGCTCGACCAGCAGCCCGCGCACCTCGCCGAAGCGGTGCAGGAGCAGGTCCTCCACATCCTCGTGGCGGCTGGCGAGCGACGTGATCACGCGCCGGCATTCCGCGCGGAGCCGGGCCTCGTCCAGCGTCAGGATGCGATCCACGATGCGCTGCACGCGGGGATGTTTCCTGTCCACGAACGCGGCCGGGTCGTCGGGAAAGAAGGGACGGATCACGGTGCGCGTGGGGTCCGGCCGCAGGACGACACGCGAATGGGCCATGATTTGGGGATCGGACATCGTTCGAACATTCCTGAGCCGGGGTGCCGATCGTTGCAACGTTCCGCCGCCGCCGATGCTCCGGCGGCCGCGCGACGCAATGTGCGATCAGGAAAGCCAGGCTTCGGCGTCCGTTCCCTCGATCCGGAAATCCAGCCTTGCCGACAGCATCTTCAGCGCGTTGATCGTCTCCCGCGCATCGTGCCGCCGCGCGATCGCGGGGACGCCGGACACCGGCGCGTCCGCGTCGGCGGACAGGCGCGCGGTCGCGAGCTGGATCGGAATCAGCCGGGCATGCGCGAAGCGGCCCCCGGCGAATACCGCCTCGACCAGCAGCGATCTCCACGCCTCGGGCCCGTAGCTTCCGTCGGGCTTGCGCGTCTGGAAGAAGAAATTGCCGAGGCCGTGGAACAGCGGCGCGCCGCGATAGCGCTCGATCCCCTGCAATTGCGGCGGGCCGTGGGCGACGAACGCGGCGGCGCCGGCGTCGACGCATTGGCGGGCATAGTCGCGCTGCCAGCCGGGGGTGATGGCCGGATCGGCTTCCCAATAATGATTGTGCAGGCAGGCCAGCACGGTCGCGCCCTGCGCCCGGGCAAGGCGGATCGCGGCGAGGTTGCGCGCCACATCCTCCCGATCCGGCGTGCCGTCGGGGTTGCGGCGCAGCTCGTTCACGCCCGCCCGGCTGGCGCTCGCCGCCGCGCCCGGACGGATGGCGCCCGCCGCCGCCGCGACCAGCGCCACCGTCCCGTCCGGTGTCGGCGCGCGGCCCGGCGCGCTCGCTTCCCCGATCGTGCGCCCCGTCCCCGCATGGGCGATATCGCGCCGGTCGAGCGCGTCGATCGCCGCCATTATGCCGCCGGTGCCCAGGTCCCAGGCGTGGTTGTTCGCGGTCGCGACCAGATTGACCCCGAAATGCGCAAGGCAGTCGAGCACCGCCGGATCGGCGGCGTGAAGCACGTTGCTGTCGCGCGTCGGGGGGCCGGCGCGCTCGCCGCCGATGGCCGTCTCGAGATCGGTGAATATGACCGCCGATCGCGCGAGGCGCGCGCGGAGCGCCGCCATGCCCGGCCAGGGCCGCGCGCGCATGTCTTGCTGGATGAGCGACTGGCCGAGCAGCGCGACCCGCACCCCGCCGGTCGCGGCACCCGCCCGCGCGCCCGCCATCCCGGCCAGGGCGACGCCACCCGCCAGGAGCGCGCGACGGCTGAGGAGGGCAGGGTTCATGGAGGTCTCGCGGCAACGGCCTTGTGGCCGGGAGGGCAGGCCATATCGGCGCGCGCATCGAACGGGCAAGGGTATATCAAATCCACATGGGCGGATGAACGGCTGCAATATCGTTTCACGCGCCCGCCTCACCACCTAGCGTCCGCCGCGAATCAGGCCAAATGGGGGGAAGCGACGATGCGTCTTCGGGGAAGTGATGGGGGCAGGGGCCATGTCCCTGCGGTGCGGATGCTGCTGCTGGGCGCCAGCATCCTGGCATATGGCGCGGCCGTGCCCGCCGCCGCGCAGGACGAGGCGCGGCCGCTGGGCGCGGCGCAGGCGGCGCCGGACGACGGCGATATCATCGTCACCGGCTCGCGCCTGCTGCGCAAGGATGCGGATTCGGTCGGCCCCGTGCTGACGCTCACGTCGGAGGATATCGCCAAATCGGGCTCGTCCTCCGTGGGCGATCTGCTCCAGAAGCTGCCCTCGGCGGGCGTCAGCCTCAATTCCAACGGCACCCAGGGCACGTCCTACGGCGCCAGCTCGATCAATCTGCGCTATCTGGGCGGCGGCGAGGGGAGCGGCAATCGCGTGCTCGTCCTCGTCGACGGCCATCGCTGGGTCGACGCGGTCGGCCAGCGCGGATTTCGCGATTTCGTCGATCTCAACACCATGCCCCTCGGCATGATCGACGGGATCGAGGTGCTGAAGGACGGCGCGTCCGCCATCTATGGCGCGGACGCCATCGCCGGCGTCGTCAACATCAAGACCGTGCAGCCGTTCGACGGCATCCGCGCGACGGCCAGGTCGGGCATCACCGACCGGGGGGACGGCGCCGAATATGGCGGCACCATCACCTACGGCAAGAAATGGAACCGCGCGTCCGTTATCCTGTCGGGCAGCTATTTCCAGTCGCGCGCCATCCGCACCGACGCGCGCGCGCTGACCACCACGACGCTGGTGCCGCAGACCGCCGTGGGCACCAGCCCCAACGGCCTGTTCATCCTGCCGGGGCTGGCCGGCAACAGCTATTTCGGCACACCCGCCGGCTTCGGCAACGCGTCCAACCCGATCGTGTTCAACGGCGGCAACGGCTACGGGGCGGGCAATCTCGCGGACAACAGCTATCATGTCGGCGCGCTGCCCGGCGATTATTACAACACCCAGGCGCAGGGCATCTATTCCGCCGGCCCCTCGCAGCGTTACGGCTTCTACGGCCGGTTCGACTATGAACTGACGGACAGCATCAAGTTCCGCGCCGAGGCGCTTTATAATCGCCGCAGGTCGGATCAGCTCTTCTCGCCCGTCCTGCTCGATATCGGCGGCACGGCGGGGACGGTGCGCGGCTTCTACATCCCGTCCGATCAGGCCTATAATCCGTTCGGGACCGCGAACGGCGTGCCGGCGGGCAACGCGCTCGCCTTCGGCGCCAATTCCGCCTGGCGCATCCGCAAGGTGATGAGCGAGGTCGGCAATCGCGACAACCTGCAAGACGTCAGGACCGTGCGCTACGCGGCCGGGCTGGACGGGGAGTTCCGGCTGTTCGGCAACGAATGGCACTGGAACGCCTATGGCGCCTATTCGAAGAACAAGATCGATTCGAGCGCGCTCAACGGCATCAATTACGACAATCTGTATCTCGGCCTCGGATCGCCGGCGACCTGCGCGGCGACGGCGGGCTGCGTGCCGATCAACCTGTTCGCGCCGATGACGGCCGAACAGGCGGCCTATATCCGCTACACCACGCGGGAATCCAATTTCACCGAGCTTTATAACGGGACGCTGAACGCCACCGGCAATCTCTTCGAGCTGCCGGCCGGGCCGGTGGGGCTCGCGGTCGGCTACGAATATCGCCGCAATCGCGGGGTCGACAGTCCCGATCCGTTCGTGAACGCGCCGTCCGCCTATCTGGGCGCGGCCTATCCCACCACCACGTCGCAGACGCGCACGCCGACCGAGGGCAGCTACAACCTCAACGAGGTCTATGCTGAACTCGCCGTGCCGATCTTCAAGGACCAGCGGTTCGCGAAGAGCCTCGATGTCGATCTCGCCGCGCGTTACTCCGATTATTCGACGGTGGGCGACAAGGTGACGTTCAAGGCGGGCGTCGGCTACCGGCCGTTCGAGGGGCTGCTCGTGCGCGGCACCTATTCGCAGGGCTTCCGCGCGCCGTCGATCCTGGAGCTTTATCAGGGCGCGCGGCGGACGGATTTCCAGGGCGTCGATCCGTGCAACGGCGGCGCTTCGGCCCATCCCGATCTTCCGGGCTGCGCGGGCGTGCCGGCGGGCTATAACCAGGCCAACCACAATTTGAACGGCCTCATCCCCGGCGTCATCAGCGGCAACAGGAACCTGAAGCCGGAAACCGCCGATACCTACAGCGCCGGGATCGCCATCACGCCCTGGCAGGTGCGCGGCCTGTCGCTGACCGTGGATTATTACAAGATCACCATCCACAACGCGATCGCGGCCCAGACGCCGACGCAGATCCTGCAGCTCTGCGCGGTCAGGGGCGGGGTATTCTGCGATCTCGTCACCCGCGATTCGGGGACGGGCGAGATATTGGAGCTGCTGCAAGGCGCGCAGAACCTGAACTCGATCAAGACCGACGGCGTCGACACCACGCTCCGCTACGATTTCGACACAGCCTCCATGGGCCGTTTCGGGCTGATGGTGGACGCGTCCTACCTCCATTCCTTCAGGACGACCTCGCCCAATCCGGCGGGCGGCGCCCCGATCGTGGACGAGCGCGCGGGCAAGGGCGACCAGCCCCGCGCGACCTATCCGCGCTGGAAGGGGCAGGCCTCGCTGACATGGGGGCTCGATCCGGTGGATGCGGTCGTGCGCGCCCGCTATATCGGCCCGACCACCGACGTGCCCAATCCGGTCAAGGATGCGCGCACGGCCTCCGTCATCTACACCGATGCCGAGCTTGGCGTCTCGGTCGCGGACGGGAAGGCGCATTTCGCGCTGGGCGTGAACAACCTCTTCGACGTCCAGCCGCCGGCGTCCTACGCGAACGCGCCGATCAACTACGACATCTATACCTATGACGCGCGCGGGCGCTATCTGTACGCGCGCTTCTCGGTCAAGATGTGAGCGGACGCGGGAGGGCCTGACCGGGTGACGCCATGTCGGAACTGACCCGGCCGGAGACGCTGGCCCCGGCGCCCACCCCGGCGCCGGCCCGGCACCGGTCGCTCAATCCCGTGCTGATGATGCTCGCGGCGATGGCGCTCGCCGTCGCGCTGACCTGGATCATCCCCTCGGGCCGCCACCAACGCGTGTCGGAGAAGGAGAACGCGCCGGTCGTCGCGGGCACCTATCAGCGCCTGCCCAAGCCGATCGGCGTCGACGGGCTCCTCCCGCGCGAGACGGCGCCGGGAACGGCGCGGCCCGTGAGCCCCGTCGCGCTGACGACGGCGATTCCGGCGGGCCTCGCCAGATCGGCGTCGCTCATCTTCATGATCCTCCTCCTGGGCGGGATGTTCGGCGTGCTGCGCGCCACCGGCGCGCTGGATGCCGGCATCCAGCGGCTGATCGGCGTCAGCCGGGGAAGATTGTGGCTGCTGGTGCCGGTGCTCATGCTCGCCATCTCGGCGGGGAGCAGCTTCCTCGGCCTGATCTCCGAATATCTGCTGCTGATCCCGGTGTTCGTGGCGCTGGCCGACCGGCTCGGCCGCAGCCGGATGTTCGGCTTCGCGCTCATCACCCTTGCCGCCAAGGTGGGCTACCTCGCCTCCGTCACCAATCCGGTCGCGCTGCTCATCGCCCAGCCGATCGTCGGGGTGCCGGTGTTCAGCGGCCTGGCGCTGCGCCTGACGATCTGGCTCTTATTCCTGGCGCTCGCCATCGTCACGGTGCTGCGCATCGGCAAGCCCACCCACGCCCCCGCGCCGATCAGCGGCGAGCCGCTGGCCGGCCGCCATCTGTCCGTCCTGCTGATCGCGGGCGGGGTGGTGGGGCTGCTCGTCTATGGCTCGCTCGGCCATGGCTGGGACGACGGCGCCTTCTCCGCGCTGTTCATCGCCGCCGCCTTCCTGATGACGCTCGCCGCGCGGATGCCGGCGGCCGGGGCATCGCGCGCCTTCATCGAGGGCATGAAATCGATGGTGCTCGCGGCCCTGCTCGTCGGCATGGGACGCGGGGTCGAGATCATCCTGCGCGAGGGGCAGATACTCGACACCATCATCGAGGCGGTGTCGGTCCAGATCGCCGGGCTGCCGCCCATCCTCGTGGCGCCCATCCTGATGGCGTTCGAGATGCTGCTGACCCTGCTCATCCCCTCCACGTCGGCGAAGGCGGCGCTCAGCATCCCGGTGCTCGGCCCGATCGCGGCCTCGGCGGGCGTTTCGGGGCAGACGACGGTGCTGGCCTTCCTGCTCGGCAACGGCCTCGTCAACATGCTCGCGCCGACATCGGGGATGCTGCTCGCCTATCTGGCGGCGGCGGACATTCCCTATGATCGGTGGTTCCGCTTCGTGCTGCCGTTCTTCGGCCTGCTGACCCTGCTGTCGGCGGGCGCCACGATGGTCGCCGTCGCAACCGGATATTGATCATGGAAGATAATAGCGACATCACCGTCCTGCGCGACGTGGCGGTGGCGATGCGCGACGGCGTCCGCCTCGCCACCGACATCTACCTGCCGCGCGGCGCCGGCGCCTCCTTCCCGGTGCTGCTGGAGCGCACGCCCTATGACAAGCGCGGCACCAATCATGCCGATCGCAGCCTCGCCGATCCCGCGCCGCGATCGAAGCCGCTGATCGCGGCCGAATTCGTCCGCGCGGGCTATGCCTATGTCCTCCAGGATTGCCGGGGGCGCTACGGCTCGGAAGGGCTGTTCACGAAATATCTCAACGAAGCCGAGGATGGCGCCGACACGCTCGCCTGGCTGCTCGGCCAGCCCTGGTGCGACGGCCGCGTCGGGACGCTGGGGCTCTCCTACGGCGCGCATGTGCAGGGCGCGCTCGCCTGTCTCGCGCCGGCCGGCCTTTCGGCGATGTTCCTGGATTCGGGCGGCTTCTCCAGCGCCTATCATAGCGGCATCCGGCAGGGCGGCGCGTTCGAGCTGAAGCAGCTCACATGGGCGCGCAAGCACGCTTTGCTGAGCGCCGAAACCCGGCGTGATCCCGCGCGCAAGGCGGCGCTGGAGGCCGAGGACATCCGCGTGCGGATCGGCCCGGAACGCTGGATGCGCGGCCAGTCCCCGCTCACCGCCGCGCCCGAATATGAGGATTATGTCCTGGAGCAGTGGGAGAATGACCGCTTCTCGCCCTTCTGGCGGCAGACCGGCATCTATGCCCGCGGCTGGTATGATCGCTATTCCGATGTGCCGATGGTGCACATGTCGAGCTGGTACGATCCCTATTCGCGCACCGCGATCGAAAATTACGTCGGCCTTTCAAGGATCAAGCGCGGCCCGGTGAAGCTGCTGCTCGGGCCTTGGACGCATGGCCAGCGCTCGGTCTCCCATGCCGGCGACGTCGATTTCGGCCCGGCCGCCCCGCTCGATGGCAATGTCGCGCCCGATTATGTGACGCTGCGCCGCGACTGGTTCGACAGGCATATGCGCGGGCTGGCGGCGCCCGAGCATCTGCCTGCGCCGGTGCGCATCTTCGTCATGGGCGGCGGCAGCGGCCGGCGCACCGCGACGGGGCGGCTGGATCATGGCGGGCGCTGGCGCGACGAGGCCGACTGGCCACTGCCGGATACCCGGCCGACGCCCTTCCACCTGCACGCCTCCGGCCTGCTCGCGCCCGAGCCGCCGTCGGTGGAGGAGGCTTCGCTGGGCTATGATTTCGATCCCCGCCACCCCGTTCCGACGATCGGCGGCGCCATCGCGTCGGGCGCGCCGGTGATGCAGGCCGGCGCCTTCGACCAGCGCGAGACGCCGGAGCTGTTCGGCGCCAGCCCGCCTTTCGCGCCGCTGGCGGAGCGCCCCGACGTCCTCGTCTTCCAGACCGGGCCGCTGGCCGAGGACGTGGAGCTGACCGGCTGCGTCACCGCGCGCCTCCATGTCAGCTCGTCGGCGGTGGACACCGATTTCACCATCAAGCTGATCGACGTCTATCCGCCGAACGAGGATTATCCCCGGGGCTATGCAATGAACCTGGCCCATGGCATCCTGCGCGCGCGTTTCCGCGCCTCGTTCGAAGATCCCCAGCCGATGGAGCCCGGCGCCGTCCATGTCATCGAGATCGAGGCATTTCCCACCAGCAATCTGTTCCAGCGCGGGCACCGCATCCGGATCGACGTGTCGAGCAGCAATTTCCCGCATTTCGACGTCAATCCCAACACCGACTGGCGCATTCCGGGCCTTGCGCCGCGGATCGCGCATAACCGCGTCCACCTCGACCGGAGCAGGCCGTCGCACGTCGTCCTGCCGGTCATCCCGCGGCGGCGCGACGGGACGGCCTGAACGGCGCTCTCCCGGCGGGCGGCGGGCATGAGCCGGGTGGACGGCATCGCCCGCCGGCCGATCGGCCTGCGCGCGTTGCAGAGCTTCGCGGAGATCATGCGCACCGGGTCCGCAACGGCGGCGGGCCGGGAACTCGGCATGTCGCAGCCGGCGGTCAGCCGCCTGATCGCGCAACTGGAGGCGGACGTCGGCTTCGACCTCTTCTATCGCGACCGGGGGCGGCTGGTGCCGACGAAGGACGGGATCGCGCTGGCCGAGGAGGTGGAGATGGCGCTGGCGGGGCTGGCGCGCGTCAACAGCCTCGTCCGCGACATCGCCGGCTTCGCGACGGGCGAGCTGCGCCTCGTCGCCCCGCCCAGCTTCTCGGAGGGGATATTGCCGGATATCTGCGCCTCTTTCCTCAAGCGCTATCCCAATGTCCGCCTCAGCCTCGACAGCCGTAGCATCGAGACGACCAAGGCGATGATCGCGACCCGCGTGGTCGACGGGGGCTTCGTCAAGCTGCCGATCGATCGGGACGACTTCCACGCCGAAACGGTGGTGTCGAGCGGCACCGCCTGCGTCCTGGCGGACGATCATCCCCTTGCCGGCGAGACGGAACTTGGCCCGGCGCTGCTTCGCGGCGTGCCGCTGGTGTTGCTGGGCTCCGGCCGGCAATCGCGCGCGCAGATAGAGCATGCCTTCGCCGAATGCGGAATGCGGCCGCGCGTGGTGGTCGAGACCCATACGATCGCATCCGCCTGCGCGCTCGCGGCGCGCGGCGTCGGGATCGCCATCGTCAACGCCCTGCTGGCGCGCGGCTATGCGCGCGCGCCGCTCGTCATGCGGCCGTTCGCGCCCTCGATCGCGCAGGATTATGCCTTCGTCACCTCCGCGCTGACCCGGCCGACCCGGCTGATGATGGCGTTCCGCGACGAGGTGCTCGAATATTTCGGCAGGCCCGTGCCGCGGACGGACGCGCCCGGCGCTGGCGTTCCCTGAGGGGGCAGGCGCCGTTTTTCGCGGCGCTCCCCCCCGGGCCACCCGGACCTGCCGAAGGCGCCTGCGCCTTGAGATTCCTGCCGACGCGGAGCGCGAACTGATCGCTGGGTCGGCCGCCGCCGGCGCTGCCGCGGAAAGTGCATTCAGGGGACATCACCTGTGCATCCTGTGCACAGCCGGCTGCCAATCAGGCGCTAGTGTCGCGGCGCGGCAAGCAAGCGCACTGGTTGGAAGGCGTAACAAGCGTGGCACTCAGATTCCCTGATGCGCGGCCCGGTGCTCGCGGGCCATTTCCGCCGTTCCGGGCGGAGTGCGACATTCTTGCGCTCGAATGGGATGGTGAGATTCCCGCGGCCGTGGAGGGAAGCTATTTCCGCTGTGGGCCCGATCGCCAGTTCGCGCCCGCCTGCGCCGATTCATGGCCGGGGGCCAATGGCGACGGGGTGGTCAGCGCCTTCGTGATCGGCCGTGATCGCATCGATTTCCGCATGCGTTATGTCACCACCGATCGGCTGACGGCCGAGCGTGCCGCCGGCCGTGCGCTGTTCGGCGCCTATCGCAATCCCTTCACCGATGATCCCTCGGTGGCCGGTATCGATCGCACTGTCGCCAATACCGCGGTCATATGGCATGCTGGAAAGCTGCTCGCGTGCAAGGAAGACGGCCTTCCTTATGTGCTGGACCCGGCGACCCTGGAGACGCGGGGCCGTTTCGATTTCGATGGCGCGCTGGCCTCGCGCACATTCGCGGCGCATCCGAAGTTCGATCCGGCGAGCGGGGAGATGCTTTTTTTCGGCGGCCAGATCGATGGCCTGACCTCGCCGCGCATGCTGTTCGGCATCGCGGATGCCGACGGGGCGCTGGTGCGGCGCATCGAGTTCGACGCGCCTTATGCCGGCATGGTGCACGATTTCGCGATCACCGAGCGCTTCGCCATTTTCCTGTTCGTGCCGGTGACGACCGATCAGCAGCGCGTGGAAGCCGGCGGCCCGTTCTGGATATGGGAGCCGGAGCGTGCCAGCCATATCGGCATCATGCCGCGCGACGGATCGGCGCGGGATATACGCTGGTTCGCCGGGCCCGCTTTCTGGTCCTGGCACACGATGAACGCGTTCGAGGACGGCGATCGCATCCTGTTGGACACCACCGCGGCGTCGCATAACGCTCTGTTCCCGAATGTCCGGGGCGTGATCGCCCCGCCGGCCCCGTTCCGGCCCACGCGGATCGTCTGCGATCTCGGCGCCGACGGTGGCGGCATGCGCATGCGACCGCTGTCGGAGCTGGCCTCGGACTTCTATAGCTGCGACCCGCGTTTCATCGGCCGGGCGTATCGCCATGGCTTCATGGCCGCCGTCGATCCCGCATTTCCGCCGGCGCCGGGCTTCAATGCCGTCGTGCGCCTGGATCATCGGACGGGCGAGGCCCGGTCGTGGCATGCCGGCGCGCAATCCGCCGTGCAGGAGCCCGTCTTCGTGCCGCGCCATGCCGACGCGCCCGAGGGTGACGGCTTCCTGCTGCTGGTGGTCAATGATTTCGCCGCGCATCGCGCGGAATTGCGCATCATCGATACGGCGCGCGAGGATTCCGCGCCGGTCGCCACGGCATGGTTGCCGTTCATCATACCCATGGCGCTGCACGGCACCTTCGTGACACGCGCCCAAATCGATCGCGCGTTGCGCGACACGCAATGACGGAGAGAAAGAAATGGCGCTGAGCCGATGGATGCTTCCCCTGCTGGCGACATTTGCGGCCATGGCGGTGCCCGTGGTCCCGGCCATGGCCGCCACGGATTGCGACAGGGCGTGCCTGATCGGGACGATGGACCGCTATCTCGGCGCGCTGGAGGCGCATGACCCGAAGCGCCTGCCATTCTCTCCCGATCTCCGCTTCACCGAGAACGGGGTGGTGTTGCGGCCCGGCCAGGCATTGTGGGGCACGATGCAGGGCCTTAAATCCTATCGGCAATATTTCGCCGATCCCCGCGGCGGCGCGGTCGCCTTTGTCGGCACGATCGACGAGAACGGACAGGATTCCATCCTGTCGGTGCGGCTGAAGGTGGTGGACGGCGCCATCACGGAAGCCGAGCATATCGTCAACCGGCAGTCCGACGAGGCGAGAAAGCTCGACGCGCTCGCGGTCGATCCGATCTGGGACGAGACGCTGAAGCCGGGCGAGCGCGCCCCGCGCGATCGGATGATCGCGATCGCAAATTCCTATTTCACGGCGATCGAGAAAGGGGCGGGGACGCCCATTCCGTTCGACGATAGCTGCAATCGCGTGGAAAACGGCGTTCCGACCGTTCACAATCCCGCGCTCGACCGTCCTGACGCGATGGTGAAGGTCTTTGCGCTGGGCTGCCGCGACCAGCTTGGCCTGAAGGGCTTTTTCGCCTTCAATACCGAGTTGCGCGATCGCCGTTTCCTTGTCGTCGATGAGGAGAAGGGCATCGTGTTCGCGCACGTCTTTTTCGACAAGGACGGCACCGTCGGCACGTTGAAGCTGGCGGACGGCCGCGAAATGCCGACCGCAGCGATCATGCGGCGTCCCTGGTCGATGCAGATGCACGAGGTTTTCAAGATCAGGAACGGCAAGATCTACCGCATCGAGGCGACCTGGATACACAATAACTTCGGCCAGCCTTCCGGCTGGGAACAGGGCGGGCACGATTGATCCTGCCGGAAATATTACTTCACAACATAATATCATCGGGGAAAATAATGAAGAAACAGCTTGGCCCTGCGGCCGCGCGGTGCAGCCTTGGCTTGTTCGCGACCGTCGCAACGATCGCGCTTGCAACCAGCGCTTCGGCCCAGGAATCGGCAAGCCCGGCGGAGACGGCGATATCCTCCGCCGACGCACCGGGCGCGGCGTCCTCGGATGCGGGCGATATCGTCGTCACCGCGCAGTTCCGTTCGCAGAAATTGCAGGATACGCCGATCGCGATCACCGCGATGAACGCCGCGATGCTGGAGGCGCGCAGCGTCGTCAGCGTCGCCGATCTGGCCAGCGGCGCGCCCAGCGTCCTCCTGCGCCCCGCGCCCGCCAATTACGGCAACGCCACCCAGGCGTTCATCCGTGGCATCGGACAGGGTGACAGCAATCCCGCGCTGGAGCCGGGCGTCGGCATGTATATCGACGATGTCTATTACGGCACGATGCTGGGATCGGCCTTCGATCTGATCGATCTCAGTCGCGTCGAGATCCTGCGCGGGCCGCAGGGGACGCTTGCCGGCAAGAATTCGATCGGCGGCGCGATCAAGCTCTATTCGGTCAAGCCCGATGGCAATGACGGCGGTTATCTTGAGGCGACGGCCGGTTCCTATCAGCGTTACGAGCTGCGCGGCGGCGTCAACATGACGGTGGTCGACGATGTTCTGTTCGCCCGCCTGTCGGGTGTCGCGAAGAAGCGCGACGGCTATGTCACCCGCCTCGATTACGCCTGCGCGACCGGCGACGGCAGCGTTCCGTCCGCCGTCGCGGGCACGAGCTGCAAGCTGGGGACCGAAGGCGGGCAGCGCCTGCTCGCGCTGCGGGGCGCGGTGCGCTGGTTGCCGACCGCGGCGATAGAGGTGAATGTCGCGGCGGACTATACCGACGATCATTCCGAAGCCAGCCCCACCAAGCTGATCTCCGTCCAGGCGACCAACAATACCGGCATCTATACGCCCGGTGTGGCCGGCGGCTCCAAATTCCTCACGGGCCCGAAATCCTATACCAATTATTCGACCTTCATCGATAACGGCTATATTGGCCGGACCGGCATCGACAACGGCGTCGTCCACGGGCCCGTGGCGTTCGATCCTGTCAACAGGGTGAAGAATTGGGGCGTGTCCGCCACGATCGACTGGGAGCTTTCCTCCAGTCTGAAGCTCACGTCGATCACGGCATATCGCAAGCTCGACGGCTTCTATTCCGTCGATCATGACAATACGCCGATTACCGGGCAGCTTCTGTCGTTCGCCTATGACAACCGGCAGCTCACCCAGGAATTGCGGCTGAACGGCGATATCGGCTCCCTGGCCGACTGGACGCTCGGCGGTTTCTATTATGACGGCAAAAGCCATTATGCCGGAACGGCGATCATCCAGCCGACGACGGCGAGCATCAACAGCTTCACCGGCACCGATACGATCCCGACGAAAACAAAGGCGGTGTTCGCGCACACCGTGTTCCATCCGTTCGCGGGATTCAACGTGACTGGCGGCCTGCGCTATACGAAGGACGACAAATCCTATGCCTTCGAGCGGCGCTATATTTCCGATCCCGCGCTGACCAGCCCCTATCCGGCGGGCGCCGTCGACAATCGGGTCGGCACCTATTCGGGCGATCATGTCGATTATCGCATCGGGGTTGATTATCGATGGATGCCGGGATTGCTGACCTATGCGCAGGTTTCGACCGGCTTCCGCGGCGGCGGCGTCAATCCGCGCCCGTTCAACGGCGCGCAGCTTGTGTCCTTCGATCCCGAGACGCTCACAAGCTATGAGATCGGTTTCAAGAGCGACCTGTTCGATCGCAAGGTGCGTATCAACGGCGCGGCCTATATCAGCCGGTATAAGGACATCATCCTCACCAACACCAGCCCGGCGCCCAACGCCACGCCGGTCAACGCGGGCGATGGCCGGATCAAGGGCCTGGAGCTGGAGATCGAGGCGCGGCCGCTGGAAGGACTGACGGTCAATGCGTCGGGCAGCCTTCTCGGCTTTGACTTCACGCGGATCGGGGCGGCGGGGGCCACCATCGCGGGCGTCACGCTCGACAATATGCTGCCGTTCACGCCGAAGCGGAAGCTGGATGTGGGCGCGCAATATGCGATCGCGCTGGGCAAATTCGGCACGCTGACGCCACGCGCCGACATGAGCTACCAGTCCAGCATCTTCACCAATGTGAGCAACACGCCGCTTACGCGCGTGCCGGGCTATACGCTGGTCAACGCCAAGCTCACTTGGCTGAGCGGGGACGAGATCACCAGCGTCGCGTTCGGCGTCACCAACCTGGCCAATAAATTCTATTATCTGAGCAATTTCGTATCGACCGGCACCGCCGGTTATGTCGTGGGGCAGCCGGGCCGCCCGCGCGAATGGTCTCTGACACTCAAGCGCAAGTTCTGAGCGAAGCGGCATTGCCGACAGCGGGAAGGGCGGCCGGCTTCGGTCGCCCTTCCTGTATGGCGCGGGGGCGGGCTATAGCCGCCGGGATGACGCGATCCGCCCGCCCCACGCCGCCGCCCGTCGTCGAAGGATCTCCGGCGATCCTCGACCTGTTGACGTTCAACCCGGAAGACGGCCGCATCTGGCTGAACGACAAGCGGATGATGCTGTTCGACGTGTCGGCGTTTCAGGCGCTTCGGACCTTGATCGTCGACACGCTCGGCCGCCCGGCGGCGCGGCGGCACTTCGCGCGGATCGGCTTCGCGTCGGGAAAGCGCGATGCCGAGATCGTGCGTGCGCAATGGCCGGCCGACCAGCATGTGGCCTTGGGGCCGCATTTCCACAGCGTCGCGGGCGTCGTGCAATCGGTTCTGGTCAACACGCGCCGCAACCCGGCCGGCAAGTTCGAGGAGGGCGAATGGGTCTGGCACCATTCGGTCGAGGCGGACGCGGATATCAATGCCTATGGCCTCGGCACGCATGCGGCATGTTGGATGCAGACCGGCTATGCCACGGGCTTTGTGTCGACCCTGATCGGCGTGCCCACGATTTTCCGCGAATTCGCCTGCCGCGCCATGGGCGGAACCTGTTGCCGGGTGGTGGCGCGCGATGCGGCGCGCTGGGACGATCCCGAGGAATTCGACTATCTCGACCTCGATCGCGGCGCGTCGTCCCGCCCGCCGCGTCGGGATGGCGGGGTGCTGCATGTGGCGGTGGAGACAGCCGCCCGAAAGGAAGCGTGCGAGCCGCTGATCATCGGCAGCTCGCCGGCGCTTCGTTCGGCGCTGGCGCAGACCCGCGCGGTCGCGGTGACGCGCGCGTCGGTGCTGGTGACGGGGGAAAGCGGCGTCGGCAAGGAGCTGTTCGCGCGCAGCATCCATGATCTGAGCGACCGATCGGATCGGCCCTTCGTCGCCGTCAATTGCGCCGCGATTCCGGAAGGGCTGGTCGAGGCGGATCTGTTCGGCGTGGAAAAGGGCGCCTTCACCGGCGCGGTCGCCAGCCGCGAGGGGCGTTTCGAGCGGGCGGATGGCGGCACGCTCTTCCTGGACGAGATCGGCACGCTCAGCCTCGTCGCGCAGGCCAAGCTGCTCCGGGCGATCCAGGAGGGAGAGGTGGAGCGCGTCGGCGGCGTCAGGAGCCGGCGCGTCGATATCCGGCTGATCGCGGCAACCAATTCCGATCTGCGCGCCGAGGTGTCAGCGGGACGATTTCGGGAGGATCTCTATTTCCGCCTGAATGTATTTCCGATCAACCTGCCGCCTTTGCGGGAACGCCGCGAAGATATCTCGCCGCTCGTCTTCCATTTCATCGCCGAATTCAACGCCGCCTATGGCAAGCGGATCAGCCGGTTGAGCGCGGCGGCGATGCGGCTGCTGCTCAACTATCGCTTCCCGGGCAATGTCCGCGAATGCCGCAACCTCGTCGAACGCGCGGTGATCATGGCGGAGGGCGAGGAGATCGATGTCGCGCATCTTTTTTCCGAAGGGGCGCCGGTGCATTCGCCACTATTCTCGGTCAATGGCGAGGGTAGGCTTGCCGCGCGTAATCCCGCGGGATCGCCGGACGTCGGCCCGGAGCGCGTCGCCGAAGCGCTTCTCGCCGATGCCTGGGGGGAGAGGGGCCTGTCGCTCGACGATCTGGAAGCGGCGCTGCGCGAGCGCGCCGTGCGCGAGGCGATGGAGCGGTCCGGGCGCAATGTCGCCGAGGCGGCGCGTCTGCTGGGCATCAGGCGGCATCGTCTGGAATATCTGCTCAAGCGCGCCTGAATTCCGAAATTCCTGAATCCGGCTCTGAATATTATGAAATATTTGGATCGGGAAGATAGGTGGCTCAGCGGCCTTCGTCTCCAGAAGGCCCCTGTTTCCGGACTTTTCTGGTCGTCCTCATGTCTGGCATGCCATTTGCTAGACCAGCACGGAGCCGGGCGCGGTGCGATGCCGGGAGCAAGGGGGGGTGGCCGTGGCGAAAAGCCTCGCAATGCAATTTGTCGATGTGCCGATACGAGATGTCCGGCGCCCGGATCGCATCTTCGCGCTCTGGACGGCGCGGACGGCGCATGTCGAGGTGCGCGAACTGCGTTCGTTCGACTCCGCCTGCGAAATCGTTGGCCGGCCGCGCGACGACGGCGCATTGCTGCTGCTGTTCCAGATCGCCGGCGACATCAGGCTGGGCCATGGCGCCGCGACGACGGGCGTCGCGGCCGGTGAATGGATCATGCTGGGCGAGGGCGGCTGGCGGATGCTCGGGCAATCGGCCGGTGCGCGCACCGTGACGCTGGCGCTCCGGCGCTCGGCACTGCCGGGCGCGGAATTTGGCGAGATCGGGCAGACATGCTGGACGAGCGGCGTCGGCGATATCGTCGTGCGCTTCCTGTCCGGGCTTCTCGAATTGCGGGACGAGCTGAACATGCGATCCGCCGAAGCGGCGGCGTTCAGCCTGACGGAGCTGGTTGGCGCCATGCTCGGCAGTGTCGCGCCCGCCACGCAGGTCGTTAAGCGCAATATCATGCGCGAGCGGATCATCGAGCATATCGAGCGCAACATCAAAAGATCGGACCTTTCGATAGAGACGATTTCGGCCGATCTGCGCTGTTCCAAGCGTTATCTTCACAAGGCGTTCAATAGCGGCGGCGAAACATTGGGCGCGACGATCGCCCGCATCCGGCTGGAGGGTTGCCGCGACGATCTCGTGGACCAGGCGTGCAGCGCGCGTTCCGTCACCGATGTCGCGTTCGACTGGGGTTTCGGCAACGCCTCCCATTTCAGTCGCGCCTTCCGCCGTCACTTCGGCATGTCGCCAAGCGCGCTGCGCGATCGTGCCATGGAGAAGCATATATGAACGAGATTCTCATTTCCGGCCCGGACGGGAACAGGCTGTTCTGCCACATCGAGGGCGATGAGGCGGCGCCCCCCGTTCTGTTCAGCCATTCGCTGGGGGCAACTCACGCCATCTGGGAGGAGCAGGCTCAACGGCTGAAGGCAAGCCATCGGGTCATCCGCCATGACAGCCGGGGGCATGGCCGTTCCGATACGCCCGATGGCGATTATTCGGCGGAGAAGCTGGGGCGTGATGCCCTTGCCGTGCTGGACGGGCTCGGTATCGCCAAAGCGTCGTTCGTCGGCCTCTCGATGGGCGGGATCGCGGGAATGTGGCTGGCGATCCATGCGCCCGAACGGGTGGACCGGCTGGTGATCGCCAACAGCGCGGCCTTCATTCCGGTGAAGGACGTCTGGGACGTGCTCGCGGCGGAGGCGAGGCGGCAGGGGCTTTCGGCGATTGGCGAGCGCACGATCCTCGGCTGGTTGAGCGAGGCTTCCCGTGCCGCCATGCCGGACCGGGCGAGAGCGCTCGTCGCGACGATGCAGGCGATGGATGTCGAGGGCTATGCCCGATCGCTGCCAGTGCTGCGCGATGTCGACCTGCGCGCCGATCTTGCGCGAATCATGGCCCCGACGCTGGTGATTGCGGGCGGCGATGACACGCCCTCCGGTCAGGCGGCGGCCGCCGCCATCGCCGAGGGCATTGCCGGCAGCCGTCTCGAAAGCGTGCCGGGCGCCGCGCATCTTTCGCCCGCGGAAAGGCCGGAGGCGGTGGGCGAACTGCTTGCGCGGCATCTGGCTGGCGGCCGCGAGGAGGCGGGACAATGAAGGGGGTCCGCTTGCTCGCAAGGTTCGCCGCCATGCTCCTGTCCCCCGCGCTCGCGCCGGCCGTATCCGCCGCGCCACCCGCTCCCGAGCCTGTGGCCCTGCCGTCCGGGCCGTGCGATCGCGCGTGCCTGACGGATGTGCTCGACGCCTATCTCGCGGCGATGGTGGCGCATGATCCCGGCCGCCTGCTCTGGGCGTCGGATGCCAGATATACGGAAAATACCTCGCAGCTTCGCCCCGGTGAAGGGCTGTGGGCGACTGCCAGCGGGCTCGGCCACTACCGTGCCGTCTTCGCCGATACGGCCGGGGCGTCGATCGCCTTTCATGGCGTGATGCTTGAAAATGGTGAGCCCGTGATGCTGGGGCTCCGCCTCAAGCTTGTCGGCCGCCGTATCGCCGAGGCCGAGCATCTTGTCGTCCGCAATGCGGATATTGCCCGCGCCTATGAGGCGCGCGGCGCGCCACCGAAATTGCTCGACGAGACGGTGCCCCCCGATCGGCGCGTCAGCCGGGAAGCGCTGATCGCCGCCGCCGACGCCTATTTCGACGGGATCGAGCAGGTGAGCGCCAGGGCCATCCCGTTCGGCGAAGATTGCAACCGCTTCGAAAACGGCCGCCCGACCACCAACGTCACCGACATCCGCAAGGCGCCTTATGCCGGGCCGGGCGCCGACATATGGCGCCGCCATTTCGAGCTTGGCTGCGCGGCCGGGATAGATTCCGGCATGTTCGCCTTCATCACCGAAGCGCGGGCGCGCCGCTATGTGGTGGCCGATGAGGAACGCGGCATCGTCGTCGCCTTCGTGGTGTTCGCGCATCCGGGCAACATCGCGTCGGTCCAGGTGGCCGGGCATGAACCGATCCGCTTCCCGCCGGTGGCGATGCGTCCCTTCGACACGTTCCTGCTTGAGGCCTTCAAGGTGGATGGTGGTCGCATAAGGCAGATCGAGGCGGTGATCGGCTCCTATCCGCTGGCGATGAAGACGGGCTGGGACAATTGATGGCGGGCGCCCTTCATCTTTCGCCCGGCGCCCCGGGCAGGTTTTTCATTCGGGTCACGGCGCGCACTTCCCGCGATCCGCGGCCCGCGCGGGAGAAGTTTCGTGGTTGAACGCTTCGGTGCGACCGATATCGCCAATAATTTCCATGGGGCCGCTCGCTTCGAGGCCGAGGTGATCGACTGCGAGGTGATCGGCGCGCTGCCGGCGGCGCTTGAGGGCACCTTCTACAGGCTGGGCGGCGACTGGCTTTATCCGCCGCGTTTCGCCGACGACGCGCCGTTCAATGCCGACGGCTATATCTCGATGTTCCGTTTCGCGAACGGTTCGGTCGACTATAAGGGACGCTTCGTCCGTACCGAACGCTATGCGGCACAGCGCGCCGTCCGGCGTCAGCGTTTCGGGCGGTATCGCAATCCGCGCGCCGACGATCCGGATACCGGCGTCGTCAATCGCACCGTCGCGAACACCACGCCTTTCATATTCGCGGGGCGGCTTTTCGCGCTGAAGGAAGATTCACGCCCCCTCATCATCGATCCGCACAGCCTCGAAACGCTGGGCGAGTGGGATTTCGACGGTGTTTATTCGAGTCCGACCTTCACCGCTCACCCCAAGATCGATCCGGTTAGCGGCGAATTGATCTGCATGGGCTATGAAGCCGAAGGCGAGGCCTCGAACGCGGTGCATATCCATGCGATCGCGCCGGATGGAGGCGCACGCTGGCGGCTCGACCTCACCATGCCTTATGTGAGCATGCTGCATGATTTCGCGATCACGCGGCACCATATCGTGCTGCCCGTCTACGGCCTGGTGACCGGGCGGGAGCGGCTGGAGGCCGGCGAGGTCCATTGGGGCTGGGATCCGAACCGGCCCAGCCATGTGGCCGTCATCCCGCGCGGCGGCACGGCGCGGGACGTGCGCTGGTTCACCGGGCCGCCCCGCGCCATCGTCCATGTGCTCAATGCCGTCGAGGAGGATGGGAAGATCATCCTCGATGCGCCGGTTTCGGACGGCAATCCCTTTCCCTTCTTTCCCGCTGTCGACGGCAGCGCGTGGGACCGGCGCGCGGCGCGAACGACGATCCGGCGATTGACGTTCGACCTGCGAAGCGATGCGCGGACATGGACGGAGGAGGCCCTCTTCCCCGACGCGCCGGGATCGCTGGGCCGGATCGACGACCGCTTCGCGTCGCTGCCCTATCGCTATGCCTTCATGGAATATGCGGACCCGACGCGCCCTTATGATATGGCGCGGGCGGGCAAGGCGCCGCCTTCGATCAGCAATTGCTATGCCCGCTTCGACATGCGCGATCGCACGATGCGCAGCTTTTTCGCGGGCGACAGTGGGGCGTTGCAGGAATGCTGCTTCGTGCCGCGTTGCGCGGACGCGCCCGAAGGCGATGGTTTCCTGATCGGCGTCTATTCGGATTTCGCGGAGCGCAGATCGGAACTGATCGTGCTGGACGCGCGGCAGCCGGACGCTGGCGCGCTGGCGCGGGTGATCATGCCCTTCCGCCTCAGCAGCCAGGTGCATGGGGTCTGGGCGTCTCGCCAGGCGATCGATTTCCGACGTTGAGGAGCCGGCTCAAGCGGGCGCATCGTCGGGGACGGCGCGGGCCGATGGCCCGGCTATCGTTTGCCGGCGCGGCTTTTTCGTGCCGCATAGCGTGCATCGCGCGCGGCCTTCTTCTCCGCCTCGGTGAGAACGGCGGACGGGGGCGGCACCGCTGCGTCCGCCCGGGCTTTCCTCGCGGCTTTTTCCTGCTCACGCGCCGTCAGCCTTTCTTCCCGGGCGATCGCCTCGGCCTGCTCGCGGGCGATCCTGGCGGCCCGGCGCTCGGCGAGGAGGGTCTCGTCGACCGGCGGTTTCCCGCGCAGTTTCTTGAGCAGGGCCTGCTTGGCCTTGGCGGCCGGGGCGGCGCGTTCCTGGAAGGTCGGTTCTCTGAACGGCGGTATGAAGGTCGATATTTCCCGGAATTGAGGGTGATGATTTTCTATGACGGGGCATCGGCTCCCGCCGCCAATAGGCCAGACCGGGAAATTACACAAAATCCCTCTTTGATGCACGCCTTGACGGAGCGCCGTGCACAAGCGCCGGGCGCTCGACGGACAAATCTTCGCCACGGCTTGCGTTGCTCGCCCGGCGAATGCCGGACGGAGCGGGCTGGCGGCAAGGCCGAGCACCGCTTGCCAGCGGCGTCGAAACATGACCATGGATAAAATGATCAGCGCGTGACGGACGCCGTCCTGGCCAACACCGCGACCGATTTCAGTCTGACAGGATATTTAATGGGCCAGCTACGCACCGCCAACAAACGGCACAAACGCGCCATCGCCGCGCGCCTTGCACGGAAAGCATCGGTGAAGGAAGCGCCCACGGCGGTCAGCGTCCGTACCAGGCCTGCTGTCTAGTCGCGGCCCGGCCTGTGCTGGACGCATCTGGCGATGCCACCATTCCCGTCGAGCTGATCGACACGGCGGACCTTCCTGACGGGGGCGAATTGCGGCTGTTGCGGCGGGGCGAGGATTTCTCGATCCGGTTCGATGGCGAGGAATTGATGGGCAACCAGGTTGGGCATTCCGAGGAGGCGCTTGCGACGCTGGCGTGCCGGCGGCTGGGCGGCCGGGGCGGCAGAATCCTCATCGGTGGCCTGGGCATGGGTTTCACGCTGGGCGCTGCCCTGACGGCATTACCCGCCGACGCCACGATCGTCGTCGCGGAACTGGTGCCCAAGGTCGTCGCATGGGCAAACGGGCCCCTGGCGCATCTTTTCGGCGACTATCTCACTGATCCGCGTGTATCGGTCGAGATGGCCGACGTTCACGACGTGATCGTCCGGGAAACCGCCGAATTCGATGCCATCCTCCTCGACGTCGACAATGGGCCCGACGGACTGATCCACCTTCCCAACGAACGCCTTTATTGCAATTGGGGGCTGCGAGCCGCGCACGCCGCCCTGACGCCTATGGGCGTTCTCGCCATCTGGTCGGCCTATCAGGACGCGGCCTTCGTCGATCGTCTCGAATGCGCCGGATTCAAGGTCGATGAGATCAGGATCGACGCCCTCGCCGGCGGAGAGGATATGACACATACCATCTGGCTTGCGTCCAAGCGTGGATGACAGGCGCGCTCGGCCGATGCTGGCCACCGAATAGCGTGGTTGCCTCAGTAAGGCGCGGCCGATATTGTTAGTCGATATAGGCTAACAATGGAGAGGCGTCTTGGGTGCAAAATTCCGCTGGGGTTCCGGCCGGACCGCTTTCGTCCGATGGGCGATGGGTGCATGCGCCATCGCGACATTTGCGAGCGACGCCTGGGCGGGGCCGGCCGCGGCCTGCGATCGCGATTGCCTGGCCCGGATCGCTGGCGACTATCAGGCTGCCCTGATCGCGCATCGGCCGGCCGCGTTGCCGTTGACGCCCGATGTGCGCTTCACCGAGAATGGCGTGGCGCTGGCGCCCGGAGATGCGCTGTGGGCGACGGCGAGCGGGATTGCGCATGCCGGGCCGATCGTCATCGACTCCGAGAGCCACAGTGTCGCCTTGCTCGCCACGGTGTCCGAAGGCAGCCGCTCTGCCCTGCTGGCCGCGCGGATTACCATGCGCGGCCGTCGCATCGCCGCGATCGAGACGATCGTCGCGCGTCCTGAAAGCGCCACTTTCCTGCGCCCCGACGGCTTTGGCCAGCCGGGTGCGGACGGATCGGCGGGAACGCGCGCGGCGCTCCGGGCGGCGGCGCAAAAATATTTCGACGGGTTAGTGCGGCCGGGGATGTTGGTCCCGCCCTTCAGCGAGGATTGCCAGCGCGTCGAGAACGGCGCGCGCACCACCAACAACAGCGATCCGCTCCCCGGCGTCACCCCCCTGCCGCTCAACCCGGCGATGACCGCGCTCAGCTGCGACGAACAGTTCCGCCGCGGCTTGCTGCGCTTCGTCAGCAAGGTGCGCGAGCTGCGCTATCCGGTGATCGATGTCCGGCAAGGGCTGGTGCTGGCGATCGGCGTGTTCGACCATGATGGCGTTGGCCGCGCCGCAGCGCCGGGGCAGGCGGTGTCGAAGACGTTGCAGAGCCCGTTCAGCTTCGCCGTCGCGGAACTCTTCACGATCCGCGACGGCAGGATCGCGCATATCGAGGCGCTGCTGACCGATCTGCCCTACGGCATGTCGATGCCCTGGCCCAAATGACGGCGGCATGGCGCGGCGAGAAATGGCCGGATCGCCGCCTGTCGCCGCCCCGCGCTCCACGGCCGGAAACAAGCGGGCCGGAGGCGCTTTCGCTCCTCCGGCCCCTTCCCATTCGCGCGGCGGGTCAGAAGGTCGCGCGCAGCCTTGCGCCATAGGTGCGTGGGGCTTCGATCTGGCCGATCGAAGCGTTGGTAAGCGACGACGTGCCGAGGCCGCCGTCATAGACCGGCGTGTTGCCGATATTGCGTATGAAGCCGGAGAGCGCATAGCGACCGCCCGGTAACTCCCAGGTCAGTGAAGCGTCGTAGGTCTGGAACGATTTAGCGCGCGCGACCGTGGTGAAGTTGTTGGCCAGCCAGTAGCTCGACGAGAAGCGCATGCCGGCGTTGAACGTCAGCGCGCCCGCATTGCCGAGCGACTGGGTGTGTGTGTAGGTCACGCGCCCGGTCCATTTCGGCGCCCGGATCAGTGTGTTGCCGCTGCAATCGACCGTGGTGACGCCGGCGGTGTCGGTCGCCGCCGGGCAGTTGATCGTCGGATCGGGCGAGCCGACGAAGCTGTAGGTGAACTGGTCGTACTTGCTGTGGACATATTCGATATCCGCGGTCACCGTGTCGTTGCGCGTGACGTTGAGCGCGGTCGAAATCTCGCCGCCGTACATCGTCACCCGGCCGGCATTGGCGGTGTCGAGGATATAGCCGTAGGGCGGGCCGAAGAATGACAGGAAGGTTTCCTGTTTGTCGCGGTACTTCCAGTAGAAGCCTTCGAAATTGAACTGGAAGCGGTTGTTGAAGAATCGGTTCTTCATGCCGGCCTGGAAAGCCGTCAGCTTCTCGGGCTTGTAGCCGTTGAAGCCGGCAAGGTAGTTGAAGAAGCCGCCCGCCTTGAAGCCGGTCGACACCGTCCCGTAGACCATCGACCGCGGCGCGACGTCATATTCGAAGCCCGCGCGATAGTTGAACGCCTTGTCGACACGCTGGCCGTTGACTGGTGGCGCGAGGTCGGGGTCCTCCGCAGGGAATTCGGCAGACGTCAGTGGGAAGCCGGCGAACGGCTCGAACACCGAGGCGACATAACCCCGGGTCGACTTCTTCTCCCAAGTGTAGCGCGCGCCGGCGATCAGGCGGAATCGATCGGCAAGGCTGGCATTGGCCTCGCCGAACAGCGCCCAGGTGCGGTCGGCGAGCCTGGGTGTGATGGCAAGCGAATTGAACGAGAGCGTCGGCGCGATCGGGATGCGGACCTGACCGATCGAATTCACATCCTCAGCCGCCGCGAAGCCGCCGGCCACCCATTTGATGCGCGCGTCGGACGACGAGGAGAGCCGGGCCTCCATGCTCAGCTGGTTGCTCTTGACCTTCTGGTAGACCGCCGAGGTGAGGCCGGAGAAATCGAGATCGGTCATCTTCGAGCCGACATAGGCTGGCATCAGCGTGAGCGTTGCCCAGTCGAACTTGTGCTCGAAGGTGGCGGCGAACGTGTAGGTGTCGATGTCGAGCTTCGCCTGGTCGCCATTCTGCTCGATGATGCGTGCCGCGCCGGCATTGCCGACGGCGTTGAGATAGGCGAGCGTTCTCGGATCGGATGGCCCCGCCCAGGGATTGCCCGGCAGGGCCGGCGCCGTCGCGCTGAGCAGCCCGGTGGCGGCTTCGAAACCGTCCGCGCCAGCGTCGAGCGCGCCCCGGCTCAGCGTGCCGCGCGCCAGCACCGATGCGCTGCCCTTGCCGCCATGATGCGAATAGGCGGCGACGAGCAGCAACGATGTGTCGTCGGTCGGCGCGATCAGCATCTGTGCGCGGAGGGCCTGTTCCTTGTCGTCGTTGGAGCCGTCGGTGAGATAGCCGTCGCGATCGATCAGCTGGCCGGAAAGGCGGAGGGCGACCGTGCTGTTGAGGCTGGTGTTGACCGCACCAGTCAGGCGCTTGGCATCGTAATTGCCATATTCGAATTCGGCGAAGCCGCTGGTCTCGAACTTCGGCTTGGCGGTGATCAGGTTGACCGCGCCGGCCGAAGCATTGCGGCCATAGAGCGTGCCCTGGGGGCCCTTGAGCACCTCGACGCGGTCGAGATCGAAGAAGAAGGCCGAGGCCTCGTAGGTCTTGGGATAATAGACGCCATCGACGTTCAGCGCCACCGCGGGGTCCGTTGCGTTGGTGACCGTGCGGTCGCCGACGCCGCGCACGGAGACCTGCAACTGCCCGCCGTTCGTGGCGATGGTGAAGCCGGGCACGAGACGCTGGACCGATGACGGGTCGGTGATGCCCTGGCGAGTCAGCTCCTCGGCGCCGATGACGTTGATCGCGCGCGATTCCTTCTGGAGATTCTCGGCGCGGCGGGAGGCGGTGACGATGATCTCGCGGAGTCCGTCATTGGCCGTCGCGGCCGGCGTCGCGGGGCTGGATGGCGGTGCGCCGTCCTGCGCCGCGGCCGGCGTGGCGAGTGCCGCTGTGGCCAATGCCGCGAGCGACACCCGGCCCGATCCATAAAATGCCTTCATGCCGAAATCCTCCCCTTTAATCGCACGATGGAATAGCATTTTCGTTATGTTAAAATGAATATTATATATCGAGACGATATTGCGTGACGGGGCGGCCCGATCGGCCGCCCACGGTGGGTGATGCTGCTGGATCAGGCCGTCGCGCGCTGCCTCAGCCGAGTGGCGCGACCGCCTCTTGGGGTTCGCCGGGTGCAACTGTGCCGGCCTGCTCCTCGGCGATCAGCTTCGCGAGCAGGCGGCGGGCGGAGACCGGAGCGGCATCGGTCGCGAGCAGGATCGGGTCGAGGTCCATGATGTCGCTCACCTGGCCCATGCGGCGCTGCACCGCCTCGATCATCGGTTCGTCCTGCTGACGGAAGGCGACGTCGAAGAAGTCGAGCAGCATCGCGTCGATCTCGGCATCGTCGCGGCGGCGATTGCGGCCGTTGACGAAGAAATAATGGGAGCTGAGCGCGGTTTCGGGGGTGATCGCGTGGAGTTGCGGGATATGCGCGCCCTCGTCCTCGGGCGTGCCCTCGATCCAGGTGCCGGCGTCGAAATCCAGCAGCGCGGGCGGATGCCAGGTCATCGTCGAACGTGTTTCCGTCGGCGTGACGTTGTCGAAGCCGAACATCGTCTGGCTCGGCCCTGGCGCCGGCAGGCCGCGGCGGATGCGGTGGTTGACGATCGAACGCTCGCGCCGCTCAAGCCGCTGGGTGGTCGCGGCGAGCAACTGCTCGGCGGAGAAGCCGGAGGCAGCGAACTGCGGATGGATGTAGGAGGCGTGCGAGAGATCGAGGAGATTGTCGACAATCAGCTCGTAATTGCCCCGGACATGCAGCAGGCCTTTCACGACGCTGAAGCGTTCCGGCCGTTCGAGAAAGGCGATAGGCGGGAGCAGGCTCTCGTCCAGCCTGTCGGGGGCGCCCGGCCAGAACCAGATGATTCCGTACTTCTCCATCACCGGCCAGGCCGCGACGGATGCGGCCTTGAGCGGCCCGCCGCCCTTCATGTGCGGATTGTGCGCGCAGGCGCCGTCGGGCCCGAAGCGCAGGCCGTGATAGGGACATTGGATCTCGTCGCCCGACACCTTGCCCTCGGAAAGGGGGGCGAAGCGATGCGGACAGCGATCGGCGAGCATCACCGCGCGGCCGTCGGCCCGGCGGTAGATCATCATGGGCTGATCGAGCAGCGTGCGGGCGAGCGGCGCGTCGCCGACCTCGTCCGAATAGGCCGCGGCATACCAGGCATTGCGGAGATAGGAGACCATGGCGACCTCGTGGCTTGGCGTTGTTTCCGAGGGGATTCAGCGTCGGGCGCGATCGGCGGCGGCGTGGATCGCGAGCGCGACGATCATGATGACGAGCGCGCCGACGTCATAGGGGCTGTAGAGAATCTTCCAGATCATCGCGCATCCTCCTTGCCGAACAGGCCCTCGCGCCAGAGCGGGCGCAGCGGCGGGCGGGCGGCGAGCACGATCGGGCGCAGATAGCCCCAATAGCTCGCGAGCAGGAACAGATTGAGGAGCAGCTCGCGCGGGCCGCTGTAGAAGCTGCGCGCGGTCGGCGCGATGAACAGGCTCAGATAGCAGATGATCACCGTCACCGGCATTTCCATCATCAGCGCCACCGGCATGAATCGCCCGGTGAGCAGCGAGAGGCCGCAGAGGATCTCGATCGCCTTGACGACATCGTAGAGATGGCTGTCGATCAGCACCGACATGAAGCGCGCCGCGATCTCGGGATCGCGCGGCATGATGTCCGGCACGAATGTCAGATAGTGGTTGAGCCCCGATATCAGCGCGTGGCCGCCGAAGAAATAGCGCGCGGCGAGCACGATATAGCGCTCTGCCGTACTGCCGTTCGCGGCTGGGTGCCCGGTGGCCGTGGCCATCGCCTTCTCCTCCTGTCTTCCCATCGCCCGCTTCCACCTATGCGCGATCAACGTCAAGAAGATTGTTAGCCAATATTGCAGGCAATAATGCGATTTGCTATTCGGAAAGCCGTCGCCAATCGACAGCGCGCCAGGCGCGAAGGGCGGGACGGAGAGAGATTTTGGAGACTCGTTTGATCGGCGTCGCGCGGCTTTTGATGGGCGCGATCTATTTCCTGAACGGCTTCAACTGGTGGTTCAAGATCATCGCGGCCTATCCCAGCATGTCGGATTTCGCGCATGTAGCGCCGCCGCCCGATGTGGTCGGCGCGATGATCCAGAACGGCATGCTCTTCCATATCGTCAAGGCGACCGAGCTGGTGACGGGACTTGCGCTGCTCACCAACCGCTTCGTGCCGCTGATGCTGGTCGCGGCGCTTCCGGTGACGCTGCCGATATGCCTTGTCGACATGTTCTTCGTGGCGACGCCGCGCGGCATCCTGATGGGCGGCGGATCGATGGTGCTGAACGGCGTACTGCTGCTCGCCTATCTCAACCATTATCGCGCGATGCTCGAACCGCGCGGAATGCCGGGGCTCGATGTGCCCGAGGCGCCGCGTGACGGCGGCCCGCTCGCGCGCGCCATTGCGGCGGTCGCCGGGCCCATGCTGCCCGTGCTTGCTGCGCTCGCCTGCCTGCTGGGCGCGGCAATGCTCCTGTGGCTGATCGTCATGATCGTCCAGTATGCGATCCATCCCCTCTCTTTCTGGGCTGCGCACGCGCCACCGCCGCGATGAGGCGTCGTCGATGTTCGGCGATCTAGAATAATATATTGCTATACGATATTGCATTCTCCCGAAATGCTTCCTATCAGGGATCGTCGAGAATCGTGCGCGACCAGGCACGGCGGGAACAGCCGGCCTCAAAAGACCGAAAGGGAGGATCCATGGCACTTCATCGCAACATCACCGCATGCCGCACCGGGCGGGCCGCGCTCGCCTTCGCGCTGATGGCGGGCGGGTTCACCGGCGTTGCGCAGGCGCAGGATGCGGCCGTGCCCGCCGCCGGCATCGCCGATATCGTCGTCACCGCGTCGCGCCGCGAGGTCAGCGTCCAGAAGGAATCGCGCGCCATCGACGTCGTCAGCGGCGCCTCGCTGGTCCGCAACGGCGTGACGGACGCGACGACGCTCCAGAAGCTCGTCCCCGGCCTCTCGATCGCGCAGAACGGCTCATTGCTGCAGGTCTCGGTGCGCGGCGTCGGCGACCGCGCGATCTCGGCATCGACCGACCCGGCGGTGGCGATGAGCATCGACGGGGTCTACCTACCGCGCGCCAACGAACTCACCAAATTCTTCTTCGATATCGATCGCGTCGAGCTGCTCAAGGGGCCACAGGGAACGCTCTATGGCCGCAACGCCTCGGCCGGCGCGCTCAACGTGATCACGATCAGGCCGAAGTTCGAAACGAGCGGCTATATCGAGGGCGAATATGGTAATTACGACGCCAAGCGGCTTGCCGGCGCGATCAACTACGCGATCGGCGACAGCGTCGCGGTGCGCATTGCCGGCCAGTGGACCGACCGCGACGGCTATCTCACCGATGGCTTCAACGACGACAAGAGCCACGCCGTCCGCGCCCAGATGCTGATCGCACCGACCAGCGACACCTCGCTGCTGATCGAGGCGGCCTATTCGCATACCGGGGGGCTCGGTTCGGCCGGCGTGCTGTCGCGCGGCACGTTGAGCCGCGGCGCTGCTCCAGCGCTACCGGACAATCGCTGGGCCGGGCCGACCGATCCGAGCACGCTCGCCTATCTGGACGCCACGAGCCCCGGCGCAGCGCGCGCGCTCAGGCTCTATGGTGACACGGCTCATCTCCGCCTCAACGTCTACACGCTGTCGGCGACATTCGAGCACAAGTTCGACTGGGCGACGTTGACGTTGATCCCGAGCTATGTCGGCGCGCGGCTCAACGAGATAAATTACGCCTCGCTCGCCGTCGCCTCGCAGGAGGTCAACAAGAGCGACGAGTTCGCCATGGAGGCCCGGCTGTCCTCGCCGTCCGACGCGCGTATCAAGTGGGTGATCGGCAGCTTCGGCTCGCTGGAGGATATCAGCGACATGCGCCAGAGCTACATCCCGATCCTGCCGACCAACGCGATCGACTCGGTCTCTGTCACGCCGGTGCTCAACGATCGCACCTGGGCGGTGTTCGGCGAGGCCAATGCCAGCCTCACCGATCGGCTGCGGTTGATCGCCGGCGGTCGTTATACCTGGGAGAAGAAATATGTCCGCGGCTATATCGGCACGGTCGGCCTCACCTTCGATCCGTCCATCCCCGGCCTCGTCAATCCGTCCGATTTCCCGCTGACCCATGCCGACGCCGATTATCCGACCACTGGGCCCTCCGTCGACGGCCAGCGCGTCGACAAGGCGTTCAACTATCGCGCCGGCATCGAATATGATCTCGCGCCCCGCTCGATGGTCTATGCGACGGTGTCGACCGGCTTCAAGGCGGGTGGCTTCTTCGGCTATCTCTCGCCTTACAACAGCTACAAGCCCGAGAAGCTGACCTCCTTCCAGGTCGGATCGAAGAACCGTTTCCTCGACAATCGTCTCCAGTTCAACGTCGAGGGCTTCTACTGGAAGTATAAGAACAAGCAGGAGACCTTCCTGGCCAATTTCGGCCCGCCTTATGGCAATATCCTCGACACCGCCAATGCCGGCCGGGTGACGATGTACGGCGCCGACGTCTCGATCATTGGCCAGATCACGCCGAACGACACGATCAGCGGTGAGGCGGAATATCTGCACAGCAAGTATGACCGGTTTACCTACAGCTTCGTCGGCTCGCCCGATCCGACCATCAACTGCCCGGCGGCGACCGACACCGCCGGCGTCACCACGGTCGATTGCAGCGGCAACATGCTGATCCGCGCGCCGAAATGGACCGGGCGCGCGACCTATACGCACGCCCAGTCACTCGGCGACGATCTCGGCAAGCTGGTGTTCGAGGGCGGCATGCGCTTCTCGTCGAGCTACTGGTTCGCCAACAACTTCACGGCGCTGGTGCGCCAGCGCTCATATCAGGCCTTTGACGCCTCGCTCACCTGGGAGTTGCCGATCTCGCGCTTTGCGGTCACCGGCTTCGTCCGGAACATCGCGAACCGCGTCATCTACACGCAGGGCGTAGCATCCGCGTCGATCGCCGGCGCCTCGGCCGCCGCGATCGAGCCGCCGCGGACCTACGGCGTCAGGCTGCGCGCGTCGTTCTGACAGAGCAGTTCTCTCGTGCCTGCGGGGAGGAGCCTGGGCTCCTCCCCGTTTTTATGCGGGCCGGGCCGGTGGGCCGATGACGGGTTCCGGCGGTTGAATCGCGGCTGCATCGCCCATTCGCGTCGCGCCTGCCACGCCCTGGATCCTTTGTTTACCGCCGTTTCCGGGCCATCAGCCGATTCCACCCGTCGCATTCGGGACCGCCGACGCGGCGTTTGCCGGGGCGACAGGGGCTACAGGCTCCGGTCTTCCAGCGTCTCCAGCACCAGCGTTTCGAAGGCCTCGCGCCGCTCACGGCGGACGCGGAGAAGTTCGGCGCGATCGCGTTTGACCAGCGCCTCGACGAGGTTGTGCTTGTTGACGACGTTGCGTTCGGCGCTCGGCCGGCGTGGCATCGGCAGCAGTGAGCGGAAGCGGTCCGTCAACGTCCATAGTCGCATCGCCTCGCGCACGATCACCTTCTCGGGCGAGAGGTTGAAGATCGCATGGTGGAAGTCGCGGTGCTTGAGCCACCATTTGCTGCGGTCGCCGGCATCGAGCAGCTCCTCCAGCTCGGCGGCGCGGCGGTCAAGCTCGGCAAGCTGGTTCTCATCCGGCCAGACGATGGTTTCGAGCAGCTCATCCTCAAGCAGATGGCGCATGCGAAAGAGCTGGCGTGCCTCGTCGCTCGACAGTCGCGCTACGAAGAAACCGCGATTGGGATCATGTTCGACAATGCCTTCCGACGAAAGCAGCTTGAGCGCCTCGCGCACCGGCACGCGGCTCGCGCCGAACTGCTCCGCAAGCTCGGTCTGGCCGAGCCGCATGCCCGGCGCCAGCGTTCCACGCGCAACCAGTGCGCGCAACTGATCGGCGATCTTGGACGGTACTCCCGCGTCCGACGGACCTTCGCGATCGGCCAAAGCCTGCTCCCTTTGTTTGCGTATTTCGCTATACCAAAGGAGATGCGCCCGCGGATAGACGCTTTTGCCTACGCCACGGGCGGATTCATGGCGGCGATGCGGTAGCCGCGCACCGAGGCGAGCGCGAGCACGCCGGACGCGACGAAAGGATCGCGCGCCGCGATCGCTTCCGCCTCGGCACGGTCGGCGGCGGCGAGGATGACCACGCTGCCGACAGGCTGCCCGTCGTCGCCGAGGAGCGGTCCGGCCAGCGCGAGCGCGTCGCCCAGCGCCTTGCGATAGGCGATGTGCGCGCCGCGATTGGCCTCGCGTATCTCCGCGCTGCCGATCTCGCGATATTCCACCAGAAAATGGCTCATGCGCCTCCTCCCTGCCGCGTCTGAAGCTGGTGATAGCGGAACTGGCGTCGCGCCTCGTCGAGCCGCATGCCGCTGCGACAGGCGGCGCGGATATGCTCCTCGGCCACGCCGATCTCCTCGGCGGCATCGAGCACCGCTGCCTCTTGCGCCTGCGGGATGACGACGACGCCGTCGGGATCGCCGCGCAGTATATCGCCCTGCGCCACCCGCGCGCCGCCGATTGTGACCGGACAGCCGAGCGTCTCGACCTGGACGCGGTCCTTGCCGGTGCGCATCCAGTGGCCACGGCTGAATACCGGATAGCCAAGCTTGCGGCAGAGCGCGACGTCGCGGCTGATGCCGTCGATGACGGTGCCCGCGATACCGCGCCGATGCGCGATCTCGGTGAGGATATCGCCCCAGATCGTCGCATCCTCGCGGCCGCCATTGTCGATCACGACGACATGGCCGGGCGGCACGTCGTCGATATAGTCGCCGACGGTGCCGGGCGGCGTCGACGCGGGCCCGCAGAGCATGGTGAAGGCGCGGCCGGCCATCGCGAAGGAAGGGTCGCGCCCGGCGATCCTGTAGCATTGGCCGACGATGCCCAGACGGTCGAGCGCGTCGCTCAGCGTCGCGGTGTCGAGCGCGGCGGCGCGTGTGACATTCACGTCTTGGGTCATCCCTGCTGCTCCGTCAGCATATGTTCGTAATTGCCGCCCATCACCGCGCTGATCGGCGTGCCGGCGCGGATCGCGCTCGCCATCGCGCTCTCGCGCGCGGCGATCGCCTCGGCGGCCTCCAGCACGCGATCGACATCGGCGGGCTTGATGAAGATCGTTGCGCTGTTGTCCGCGACGACATAGTCGCCGGGCTCAACGCGGCGGCCGCCGATCGTGACCGGGCCGTTGGTCTCCTTCTCGACGACGCGCCCGCGCGCGGTGAGGCAGGTCAGCCGGTTGGTGAAGATCGGGAAATCCAGCCCGCGCGCCTCGTCGATGTCGCGGACGGGGCCGTCGGCAACCACGCCGGCGACGCCGCGCGTGATCGCGCCGAGTGTCAGCAGGCCGCCCCAGCAGCCGGCCTCGATGCCGGTACGCTGCTCGATGACGATGATCGATTCGGCGTCCGACACCTCGATCGCGGTGGTGCCGAGATGGCGGGGCGGACCGGGCGGCGGATCGCCGGTGCCGAGCCGCACGGTGACGGCACGGCCAGCGATGCGGCCCGATCCCGAATGTTGCGGCAGGCCGGTGACGACGCCGGGCAGCTTCAGCCGGTCGAGTGCGTCGGACAGCGCGCAGCAGTCGATCGCGCGCAGCCGCGTGACAATGTCGGAACCCATGTCCTGATCCCCCCTCAAGGCCGCCATTGGACGAAGCCCATGGCGTTGCCGGTGCCGGCAACGCTGCGATAGCAGGGTACATAATCGATGACGGTCGGCTCGAAGCCCAGTTCGGCCATTGCGCCGGCGACCGGCACCCAGTTCTTCATCTCGGACGTGCCGTCCTGGAAAACCTCCTCGCCGAGATCGGCGATGTGCTCGATCGTGCGATCGTGGAGCGCATCGAAGAAGATGCGGTCGACCTCCTCGTCGATCACGAAATGGGTGAGGCCGCCCGATGCGATCACCGCGACGCGCGCGTCGCTCTCCCATTCCTGGATCGCGCGCAGCAGTGATTTGCCGAAGGCGTAGCAGCGCCGCATCGTCGGCTGGTTGGGCGGATAGAAGGTGTTGACCAGCACCGGCACGCTGGGCACCGGCCGGTCGCGCATGATCCGGCGATAGACGAAGCCGAAGGCGTGCGGCGTTTCGGGCCTGGGCAGCGCCTTCATCGCGGCGACGTCGAACGCGTCGTCCATCGCGCGGCGAATGATGCCGAGCGCGAGATCGGGGCAGCCGCGATATTCCGCGCCGCCCGAGGGGATATAGCCCGGCACCGATTCGGCGATGCCCGGTGGCAGCGTCGCCATCCGCTCGGCGCTGAACTCGTAATTGGTGATGGTATCGCCGTAGAAGACCGCGAAAGCGGGGATCAGCCGCTCGTCGAATATCTCCATCTGGTCGTTGCCCAGGATCACGGCGACATCGGGCTTCGCTTCGGCGAAGACGTCGGCGAGCTGCTCGATCGCGGCCTGGCTGCGCGCCTGGCGCGCAGCCCACTCCTCGCGGGTGATCTGCGCGGCAAGTCCCTCGCTGCGGCGCGCTGCGACAAGTTCGTCGAAGCTCCAGCGGCGGCCGCGCCACGGGTGGCGATTGGCGCGGTCGGCAGGGAGGCGGGCACCCCACAGCTCGGTTTCGGTGACGAGCATCGGGCCGTGGCTGGTGCCGATGCCGAGGACGATTTCCGCCATCGCTCAGGCTGCCTTGGAATCGAGCTTGAAGAGCCGGCGGGCATTGCCCTCGAAGATCGCCTCCTTGTCGGCGTCGCTCAGCCAGTCGAAGCCGCGGATATAAGGCGCGATATCGTCGAAGGTGCTGCCGGTATCGGGGTTCACCGCCGATCCGACGCCCGGGCACTCCGCGCCGAACAGACAGCGATCGGCGCCGACCGTCCTGATGAGCAGGCGCAGCGCGTCCTCCGAATAGAGCACCGTGTCATAATAGAGGTTGCGCATCGCATCGAGAAACTCGAAGCCGCGCCGCGCCGCCGAGGAGCGGAAGCGCCCGATATGGTATGGGATCGCGCCACCGCCATGGCTGATGACGATCTTGAGATCGGGGAAGTCCCTGAACACGTCCGACTCGAGCAGGCCGTAGACCGCCATCGTCTCCTCAAACAGGAAGTTGAGTGTGTAGGGCGCGCGGCGCGAGCGTGATCCGCCCGAATGGATATGCGCCGGCACGTCAAGCTCGCAGAGCTTCTCATAGAGCGGATACCAGTATCGATCGCCCATCGCCGGCGGCTCGGTGCCGCTATTCTCGTAAGGATCGGGATTGAGCAGGCAGCCCTTGAAGCCGAGCCGGGTCACGCAACGCTCCAGTTCCGGCAGCACCCCCTCGATGGGATCGCCCGCGACCTGCGGAAGGCCCGCAATCGGCGCGAAGCGGTCGGGCATGAGCTGCGTCTGGCGCGCGATGATGTTGTTGGTTTCTTCTGTGAACCAGTGGACGAGGAATTCCGGCTTCTCCGAATGCATCATCTGGAAGGGCCGTGGGCTGAGCAACTGATAGTCGGTGCCGACGCGATCCAGCATGTCGAGATGGCCGCAGGGTGCCATCTCCTTTTTGTTCACATGGCTCAATATTTCCTCGTCGCTGAGCTCGGGGAATTTGCGGCCGTGCTCGCCGCGGTGCGACAGCAGCAGCGACTTGTAGACCCACAGCTCCGCCGGCGCGCTGACATGGCCGTGGCAGTCGATGATCATGGGCGTTTTCCTCTCCGCCGGCGCCTTTCGCAAAATTGACGCCTTCACTTTCGGATACTATTTTGTATAAAGATTTGGAGCGCAGGGTCAAGCATCGCAGCAGGCCGTCATTCTGGCAGCGGCGCGAACCATTGAGAGGGACGTGAAATGGCGTTGAGTGACAGGATCGAAGCGATGCCGGTGATCGCGGACGGCGCGGCCGCTGTCGCCCGGGCAGGCGCGCTCCTGCCGGCGATCGCCATGCGCGCGGCGCGCACCGAGGCGGAGCGCCGTGTGCCGGACGAGACGATCGCCGAGTTGCGCGAAGCGGGGCTGTTCAACCTCGTCACGCCACGACTGTTCGGCGGATCGGAGCTTGGCTTCGCGGATCTCGTCCGCGTCACCGCCGAACTTGCCGGCGCCTGCGGCTCGACCGGCTGGGTCTATGGCGTGCTCGCCGGGCATAGCTGGCTGCTCAATCTCTTCCCGATCGCAGCCGCGCGTGAGGTGTTTGGCGATCCGCACGCGCTCACCGCCACGGTCTTCCGGCTCGGCGGCGAGGTCGTCGAGACGGATGGCGGCTATCGGCTTACCGGCGGGGAAGGGCGCTTCTGCTCGGGAATCGACCATGCCAGCTGGGTGATCGTCGGCAATGCGGTGAAGCGGGCCGACGGCGGCATGGAGCCGCGCTTCTTCCTGGTGCCGCGCACCGACATCGAGGTGGTCGACGACTGGTTCACGATCGGCATGCGCGGCACCGGCAGCCGCTCGATCCGCATAGCCGACGCCTTCATCCCCGCGCATCGCTCGTGCAGTCTCAAGGACATGCTGCAAGGCACCGCGCCCGGCGCCGAGGCGCATGCCCGCGCGATCTACCGCATGTCTTTTGCCGATATCGCGCCCTTCTCGATCATCGGCGCGCCGCTGGGCGTCGCCCGCGCCGCCGTCGCGAACTTCGCGGCGAGCCTGGCAAGGTCGCTCGACGGCAAGGAGGATCTCGCGATCGCCGAGCAGTCGGCGAGCCTCGCCCGCCTGGCCGAGGCGGCGGCCGATGTCGACGCCGCGCTCGCCCTCGTGCTCGCCGACGCGGCAATGATCGATGCGGCCGGGGAGGCGCTCTCCCCGGTCGAGCGCGCGCGGATACCACGCGACTGGGCCTATGCCGCGCAGAAATCACGCTACGCCGTCACCCGGCTGTTCGAGGCGTCGGGCGGCAGCGGCATCTATGACGGCAGCGCGATCCAGCGGCTGTGGCGCGACGTCAACGGCGCCGCCCAGCACTTCGCCTTCACCTGGGATAGCGCGATGCCGAGCTACGGCCGCGCCGCCGCCGGGCTGAAACCGGCGACCTTCGCGCTGAAGGGGCGGGGCTGAGCGTCGATCTTTCCCCGGGCGGGGGGCTATTCCTTCACCCCGCCAGTCCCGCCAGCACGGCTTCTCCCAACCGGCTCGCCGCCGCGACCGGACGATGTTCGATGCCGACCATGTCATGCGCGGCGACCACCGCCTCGCGCAACGCGGCGAGCCGCAAGCGCTCCGCCGACGTTTCAGCCGCGCTCATGGCGACGTCGACCAGCCGCCAGACCTCGTCGAGTTCCGTCTCGCGATAGATGAACTGCTCGAGTGTCGTCGAGGCGCGCAGCCTATCAGCCAGGCGGGTCAGGGTGGCGCGGCCGAAGTCTTCGGCTTCGAGGATATCATCGATGTCCATGGACAAAACATAGCATCCACCATATAGAATGCAAGATTGCCTAACAATATTGGAGTCCAGCGATGCTCTCCCATGACGATAACGAACTGCTGGTGCGCGTCGGCCCCGGCACGCCGATGGGCGAGCTGATCCGCCGCTTCTGGCTGCCGGCGCTGCTCGAAAGCGAGATTGCCGAGCGCGACGGCAAGCCGGTGCGCATCCGGCTGATGGGTGAGAATCTCGTCGCATTCCGCGATAGCGAGGGGCGGATCGGCGTGCTCGACGAACATTGCCCCCATCGTCGCGCGAGCCTCGCGCTTGGCGTCAACGAGGAATGCGGGCTGCGCTGTCTCTATCATGGCTGGAAGTTCGACGTGACCGGCCAATGCACCGACACACCCGCCGAGCCCGAGGGGGCGAAGCTCGCCAGGCGGATGCGCGTTACCGCTTATCCCACCCATCTCGCCGGCGGGATGGTCTGGGTCTATATGGGCCCGGCCGAGGCGCGGCCGCCTTTCCCGGCATTTCCATGGTTCGGGATGGCGGACGGCCATGCCGTCGCGTTCAAGCTGCTTGAGGACTGCAACTATGCCCAGGCGGTCGAGGGGACGGTCGATTCGGCGCATGCCGGCGTGCTCCACCGCGAGAGCCCGTGGACGCACGAGGCCAAATATCCGCACGAAAAGGATCTGCGCCCGAAGCTGGAGGTCGAATATACCAATTACGGCCTGCGCTATTGCGCGATCCGCAAGCTTGA
>Ga0182749_1000447_pt1 | contig 39014 bp, 30 predicted proteins | sample eDN3rd37CKraftMG_FD_128875 | JGI IMG/M metagenome (GOLD analysis project Ga0182749, IMG submission 128875) | Enriched Miracle-Growth compost microbial communities from Emeryville, California, USA - eDNA 3rd pass 37_C Kraft MG (version 2) (version 2) ...
AGTGCATATAATCGAGTTGCGCAAGGCTGAAAGGCTGCGCAAGCTGCCCGCGCCGCTGCGCGCCTGGATCGCCTGCCTGTTGCACAATCTGAACGAGGCCGCCATGAATGCCATTACCTACCCTCCCGTCAAACAAGCACTCGCGTACCTGGAGACCATGTGCTCCGATGAAGAGCTGCGATTGATCGCCGAGCGCCGCGCGCAGGCACTGGTCGATGACAGAGATGCACTCGGCTATGCACGGCATGAGGGTGAGAAGATTGGGCGGCGCAAGGGTGAGAAGATCGGTTTGAAGAAAGGCAAGCAGATCGGGCTGGAACAAGGTATGCGGCAAGGAATGCAGCAAGGTATGCGGCAAGGTATGCGGCAAGGAATGCAGCAGCAGCGACAAACATTGCTGCGCATGCTCGAACGAAAGTTCGGCACCTTGTCGATCTCTTGCCAGGCACGGCTGGCGGGTGCCAACGCGGAACAACTGCAAGCATGGGCACTAAACTTGCTGGATGCCCAGCGCATCGAGGATGTCTTCATCTGAGCCGCCAAAACCACAGCCGCGAAGCGGTGGCTTCATTTCCGCCTATCACTTGCCGGTCGACGGCCAATGCAAACAGTTTGCTGGCCGTCTTGCATGCATGCGCCTCTCGAACAACGGGTCGTTGATTCGTGGCCGCACAGTGCGGAAAAAGTGGCTATTTCTTCACCTGCCCCTCTATTTTTGATAACGTGGAGCTATTCAGCTGTATCGGTGCCTCCATCGCGCACGCATGACCAATCGGCACAGCACACGGGTTCGCCAATGATCTGCCTACCAAGAAAGGATCGCCTCCCATGAATACCCACAATCAACATCAAAGCGTTTCCCAGACCATCGGCTGGGTGATTTTGCTTCTGATCGCGCTTTATTCACTACTTGGCGGCATCTGGCTCGCGACGCTTGGTGGCTCATGGTATTACGCTGTGCTGGGGTTGGCGCTACTGGTCACCGCGGGCTATCTGTGGCGAAAATCCGGGGCGGGGTTGTGGTGGTACGCGCTGGTTCTGGCGGCCACGCTCGTCTGGGGTGTGTGGGAAGCCGGCACCGATTTCTGGGCGCTGGCGCCACGCTATGACCTTCTTTTCCTGTTCGGCCTGTGGCTGCTGCTGCCCCCGGCCACGCGCGGCTTTGCTGCGCCGCGCCCAGCCAAGATTGCCCTTGGGGTTGCCATGATAGGTATGCTGGCGGTGCTCGGCTATGGAATATTCAACGACCCACAGGAAATCGAAGGCACACTGGCCCGTGCGCAGCCAGCTCAGGCGCAGAAAGTGCCTGGCGTTGCGGACGACGACTGGCCTGCTTATGGGCGCACAGAAGGTGGCGTGCGCTACTCGCCGCTCGCGCAGATCAATGATGGCAACGTCAAAGACTTGCAGGTGGCATGGACCTATCGCACAGGCGACTTTCGCACCGACAACGATTCGGGCGAAACCACCAACGAGGTCACGCCCATCAAAGTTGGCAACAAGCTGTTCCTGTGCACGCCTCATCAGTTCCTCGATGCGCTCGACCCCGCCACCGGCAAGCGGCTGTGGCGCTACGACCCCAAACTGAAATCCGACAAGACCTTTCAGCATCTTACCTGCCGAGGCGTAGCCTATCATGACGCCGGCAACACAGAGCGGTTTCCGGCCAGCCAGGCCATGGCCGGCGGCGCTCCCTCTTCCATATGCCCGCGTAAGGTGCTGCTGCCCGCCAATGATGGCCGCCTGATCGCGGTGAATGCCGACACTGGCAAGAAATGCACTGACTTTGGCGACAACGGCGAGATCGACCTGCAGAAGAGTATGCCTCACGCCTACCCTGGGGGCTACAACCCCACGTCTCCACCTGTGGTGACCGCGACAACCATCGTCATAGGTGGCTCGGTGACAGACAATTTCTCCAACAAAGAACCGTCCGGTGTCGTTCGTGGCTACGATGTGAATACGGGCGAACTGAAATGGGTCTTCGACACGGGTGCGCAAGACCCCAACGCCATGCCCGGCGAACATACGACCTTCGTGCACAATTCACCCAATGCCTGGGCGCCGCTGGCCTATGATGCTCAGACCGACATCGTCTACATACCGACTGGCGTGGGTACGCCCGACATCTGGGGCGGGGACCGCGAACCGCTGAAAGAGCGTTATGCCAATTCCATGCTGGCGCTGAACGCCACCACGGGCCGTCTCATCTGGCACTTTCAGACCACGCACCACGACCTGTGGGACATGGATGTGCCAGCGCAGCCTTCGCTCATGGACGTAACACTTGCGAACGGCAAGACAGTGCCGGCCATCTACGTGCTTACCAAGACGGGTAACGTATTCGTGCTGGATCGTCGTAATGGCGAACCTATCGTTCCTGTGACGGAAAACGCCGTTCCTCAAAGCGTGGCGCGTGGCCCGCAAACCAGGGGCGAGCATTATGCGCCCACCCAGCCTTTCTCCGCGCTGAACCTGGCGCCACAAGAGAAACTGACCGACAAGGATATGTGGGGCGCCACGATGCTCGATCAGCTGATGTGTCGGGTAATCTTCAAGCGCCTGAACTACGACGGCATCTACACGCCGCCCTCTGAGAATGGCACGCTGGTGTTTCCAGGCAACCTGGGCGTGTTCGAGTGGGGAGGCATGTCGGTCAACCGGGACCGACAGGTAGCCTTGATGAACCCTATCGGCCTGCCCTTCGTCTCCAAGCTGGTGCCCGAAAACCCTGACCGCCCTCAGGCGGAAAAGGGTGCGGGAACGGAAAGCGGTGTGCAGCCTATGTATGGTATTCCGTATGGCGTGGAGCTGAATCCCTTCCTGTCTCCCCTGGGCCTGCCGTGCAAGGCGCCCGCTTGGGGATATGTGGCCGGCGTTGACCTGCAATCGAGCCAAGTAGTGTGGAAAAAGCGCATTGGCACGATCCGCGACAGCCTGCCGCAACTATTCCAGCTGCCGCCGCTGAAGATTGGTGTTCCGGGTTTGGGCGGCCCCATCTCGACCGCCGGCAATCTGATGTTCGTGGCGGCCACGCAAGACAACTATCTGCGCGCCTTCGACGTAAGCAATGGCCGGTTGCTCTGGGAAGGCCGCCTGCCTGCGGGAGGCCAGGCCACACCCATGACTTATGCCATAGACGGCAAGCAATATGTGGTGATCATGGCCGGCGGCCACGGCTCATTTGGCACCAAGATGGGGGACTATCTGGTGGCTTACGCCCTGCCAGGTTAAAGGCCAGCCCGATCCGCTATCGGTGTGAGCTGGCAGTAAAGAGCGCAAAGACGCGGGCCAAAGGCTTCTACCGCCATGACTCGTTGCTTGCAGTAGCCTGCCGCACATGGCGACAGGCTTGCCGCGCATCGGCTCAGACGCCTTCGATCAGCACCATGCGCATCACGGCAGCACCCTGTCTGGCCGCTATGGCGGATTTGTATTCTGGCGAGCTGTAGAATGCATGCGCCTTCTCGATAGAAGGAAATTTCAACAGCACGAGTCGACCCGGCGTCCAGTCGCCCTCGAGAACCTGCGTTGCGCCCCCGCGCACGCAGATCTCCGCCCCATGCACCTGCATGGCATGGGTAGATAGCTTCTTATATTGTTCATATTGATCAGGATCTGTGACGTCGACGTTGGCAAGGATATAAGCGCTAGACAATGCAGTTCTCCATGGTCTTGTTTCAGCGGCAGCCAGCAGGCAGGGATGTCTGCGGCACAGCTTACTGTAATTCATCTGTACCATCGCTGGAAACGGCGGCTTGAATTGGCTGTTACAAAATGACGCAAAAATGGCCCTCACCTGTCCCGCCGAAAAGCGTCAATGTCCCCCTGGAGCAATGAGAACAGCTTTTATTTTCCCAATAGAAGCCAAACCTTGCGCTAGATCAACGTCGCCAGATCGCCTTGGCATAGACTGAATCAATACCATGCGATTTGCTCAACCAAGGAGGCTGCCATGCTTACGCGTATCGCACTTGATCTGTCCAAGGACGGCAACCACGCTCGCCGAATACAAGTGGCAATCCAGCTGGCGGCGCGTCATCAGGCCGAGCTGATCGGTGTATGCCCCGATATCCCTATTCACCCATATATGCGGGGTGAAGGGAGAACGCCGGAAGGGATTATGGCTACATTGCTGGAACAGATTGCACAGGAAAAAATCGAGATCAAGAAGCAGTTTCTGAAACAGGCCGCGCTGGCGGGCATCAAGGCCCAATGCCGTATGCCTAAAGGATCAGTCCAGGAAGTGCTGGCGATGCATGCGCGGTCTTGCGACCTGCTGATCATGAGCCAGATCGATGACGTTGAAGCGACCTGGGCCATACCCGAAAGCATGGCCGAGTCAGTCATCATTGCGGCAGGCCGTCCAGTATTGGTCACGCCCTACATCGCTAATCCAGAGCACACTGTTGGCAAGCACGTGCTGTTCTGCTGGGACTATGGCCGCAGATCGGCCCGTGCGCTGGCGGACGCCGCTCCCCTGCTTTCCAACGCATCTACGCTCACTATCCTGACCGTTGACCCACCCATCAAGATGCTGCAAACGCTGGATATTCAACAAGAAGATATGCTGGCTTATTGTGCCGCTCACGGCTATCCACAGCCCAAACTGGTGAACACGACCAGCGAAGGGGTGGGGATCGGCAATGCGATACTGAATGCGGCAACCGACCATGCGTGCGATTTAATCGTCATGGGCCTGTACAACCGCAGCCGGGTGCGCGAATGGATTCTCGGAGGCACCTCCAAGACCTTGCTGCAGTCCATGACTGTACCGGTACTGTTCTCGCATTAGCATCTGGCCGCATAGCGGGGCAGCACATGGGACAGCCATCCTGACCCATAAAATCTCTTGAAAATGGACAGCACGCCTGCTTTCAGTTGATACGAACCTCGTATCGGAAATTCTGCGGCAGGCCATGAGAGACGCGGTATTCGATGGGCGTGCCTTCGATATTCCGTGCTACCCGCTCGATCCTGACCAGCAGTTGGTCCGCCTGTGTGCCCAGATATGGGTCCGCATGGCCGGTCGCGAACGAAAGCGACTCGACTGCCGAGGATACGAACTGGCCGCATATTTCGTCATAAAACGGATAGAGCAGATTGCCGAAACGCTCGACCGGCAAGGCGGCCAGTTTGCTGAACAGAGGCTCGGGCAACCAGATGCGCTCGCTCAGAACAACCTCCTGTCCCACCAGCCGCACGCGCTGCAGATGAATCAAGCTGGTGGCCGGGTCCAGGCCGAGCCGGCTATTGATGGACTCGACTGGCGCGACCGTTTCCACATGTTTGACCACGCCCACAGGCACCACATGCTCGCCCGCCGCATCACGATAGCGGAAAAAGCGCAGCAGCGAATTGTGGAAATCGGGACGTTTGATGAAGGTTCCCTTGCCCTGGACTTTGACCAGCAGGCCGTCCTTGACCAGCCGCTCCACCGCCTTGCGTATCGTGCCTATAGACACCTCGAATTCACGGGACAGTGCCTGCTCCGTGGGAATGGGTTCGGAGATGTCCCAGGCGTGGCGGGCAAGCCGTGCCTGAAGCGCCAGCCGCACACGCTCATAAAGCGGAACATTGAGGCCATCAAGGGGAGAAGGGGTGGCTGCGGGCGAGCTCATGGGCGACGCATACGTCAGGCGGTGAAGTCGAACAGGGTTAGTGCGTTTTGCCCCAGAATCCGTTTACGCAACTGCGCATCGGGGAGCAGTCTGTCCAGAAAGCGGACGGTTGCGTCGTAGTGTACACGATCGTCATGTTGGGTATGCGGCCAGTCGCTGCCCCATACCAAGCGGTTCACCATGCCGCGCTCAAGAAGCAATTGCAGCGCCTGCTGAGCATGGCGCTCACCCTGCTCGCCCTGCCCCAGACGATAGAACCCAGAGATTTTTACCCAGTGCCGGGCCGGATCCAGCATGTCCAGCGCCGCAAGGTAATCGGCATCCTGCGTGCCCTTGGCGGGATCAACACGTCCGAAATGATCGACCACTACTTGCCCGGCGTAGTCGGCCAGTTGCGGCAACAGCATGCGCAGATAATCCGGCGGGCAATGCAGCTCAAGCTGCCAGCCGCATTCGCCCAGCCGGTCCAGGAACCCCTGCCAGGCCGCCTGGGCCAGATCGGGAACAGGTTTGCCGAACAGATTCAGGCGGGCGCCCACGATGCCCTGGGCCGTGAGCGCCCGCAGCGTCGAGACGTCCACGTCCATGGGAAGCACCGCAATACCTTTCAGGCGTCCGGGGTGTTGGGCGATGCCGGCAAGCATCTGGCTGTTGTCCGTGCCAAGAAAACTGGGCTGGACCAGCACACCATAGTCAAAGCCATGGCGGTCGAGGTTGGCCAGATAGTCGGCCAGCGTCGCCGCGTGGGCCGGGCGGTACCGGGCGTTTTGCGCAAAAGGGCTTTCCAGGGAAAAGATATGTGCGTGAGTATCAACGGTTTTCATGTTCTGGCCTGTTTACAGAATGCCCTGGATGACGACGGTAGCCAGCAGTGCCGCTGCCAGACCGAGCGGCACCGCGCGAAACAGCAGGTCATTGAACAGTTCGGTTTTGTCCGCCTGTTGCGGCGCCGAACCCAGAATCAGGCTGCCGCCCGAGGAGAAGGGAGAGATGGCCGACGATTGCGCGCCCACGATAATGCACACAAAGAGCAGCATGGGGCTGCTGCCGGTGGCTGCCGCAATGGCCGGCACAATCGGGAATAGCGCGGGCGTGACGACACCCAGCGTGCTGGCAAACAGCGACATGATCGCGCCGATGATGCACATGGCGAGCGGAATCAGCATCAGAGGGATATTGGCCGATATCCATTGCGACAGCACATCGATGACACCGGCTTTGATGGCCACCTCGATCAGCATGCCCACCCCGCAGATCATGATGAGCGTGCTCCATGGCACGGACGCTATGACTTTTTTCTCGTCTGCCAGTTTCAGGAACAGGCTGATGACTGAAAAGATGATAGCCATGAAGGCGATATCGATCTTGGAATTGAGAAAGGCGACCTGCGAGTTATCGGGAAACAGGATGGCGAGAATGGGAAACGCCAGCAGGATGGCCATCAGCGTCAGGATCAGGAACAGCGACTGTTTCTGCTTGCGATCAAAGGCCTCGGGCTTGTCAGCCGCGATATGGATTGCGACCTTCCCGCGATAAAGAATCAGATAGCCACCGATTACCACGATGGGAATGATCAGCGTGGCAACAAAGGCAGCCGTGGCGTTGGCAAAGGCGTCGGGCGCGGAGACGTGAGCGCCCTCCATCAGCCCGCGAAAGATCACCCCGCTTTGCGAGGTCATGAAATTGGCCCCGGCCAGAGCGCCGTAGTTCACCGCCATGCCGCCGATAATCTTGCTCATGCCGGTTTTCTGGCAGAGCAGCAGCGTCATGGGCGCCATGAAGGCCAGCACCGTATAGAAGCCCGCACCCAGTGCGGCGATGATGGTTGCCGATACAAAAATCGCCATCGGCAGCATCAGGGGGAAATGCCGGCAGGCGTACAGCAGGTGGTTTGCCAGCTTTTCCAGCGCCCCGTTTGCCATGGCGAAGTTGTAGAACAGGGTGACCGACAGGATGATAAAGAAGATTTTGATCGGCCAGAACTCGATCACCTGGGATGATTTCAGGCCCATGCCGAAACATCCGATCAGATAGGCAAAAACAATGGCGAACAGACCGATGTTGATTTTGGTCTTGTAGCCGATGGCGATGGACAGCAGGATGGCGCTGATGATGACGAATGTCATGAGGGTTCCTTGGAGTTTGCGCTATCCTATCATTTAGTCATGTATATGAATATATGATTAATATAGGGTTTACCCTTACATTGTAGTTATCCCGCCGCGCCTGTCGGCGCTTCAACGATCTTGATGTAGACGTCGGGCGGCCAGGTTTTCGTGCAGAATCCGCCGGACCTCCAGGATCGCTTCGGCTGTTTCCTGCACGCTATGGCCTGACACGATGACTTTTTCCGACGCAGCGCCCGCCAGATGGGAGCTTCGGTAGGGAACGAGGCCGTCATCGCTGGCATGCAAAGGGCCGGCAGCGCGCATTCGCCCAATGACGGAGTGGTAGCGTACATGGGTCGATATAGGCAGGTCGGCAGCTGCCCTGACGAACGCGTCCCGCTCGTCGAGGTTATCAATGCTTGTGGGAATTGCCCGCTTGTTTGTGGGTGAGGCTGACCCGGCGGCACGCGCTTCGGGCACCAGCGCTTCATCGATACTTTGAAGAATGGCGCGAGGCAGCGTGACAAAGCTTGCCATCCAACGCGCCAGCCGGCCCCCTGCCACCGATGTGCCACGATGTGGCGCCGCAATGAAAATGGCGGTTTCCACGCCAGGAAAGGGCTCGAACCGCAGTACCGGGTCCAGGCGGCGACGCATGCGATCCTGGCTGGCCGGATCCAGATGGCGCTGTGTCATGGCCCACTGCCACAACTGCTCATCTGCGGAAGACACCATCAGCCGGGCGATCATGCCACCCATGCTATGGCCCAGCACCACCAAATCGTGCGAGGCAGGCATATTGCCTTCGGGATCGAAATTGGCCAACGCATCACGCAAGAGGCGCCGTATGGAAGCATGATTGATGGCCACAGGAATGTTGGTAGGATAGTAAACCTGCCAAATCTGGAAGTTCTCGCGCAACACTTCGTCGCCGAGAATTTCGTTGGCCACATTGACCCACGCCTCTGGACTGCTTGCCAGGCCGTGCAGCATCAGGATGATCCGGCGGCCAGGATCGAAGGGCTGCATCATATACAGGTGCGGCCGCTCGATGCCCTGCTCGCCGCCAAACAGCGAGTACAGAGACTGGCGGTTGAAGCCCGAGCGCGCCAGCCACAGGCCATAGCCAGCGGTGAAGTTCCCCGACAGCGGCACGCGCTGGCCGTATATGGAAAGCTCACTTTCCACCAGCGGATCATGCACACTGATTGTCACTTCATGAAGGTCCAACAGCGTCTCCAGGTTCTGCGCATTGAAGCGAAACACCACGGTGATGTTCGGTGAAGGCATTTCGCTCCAGGCGGGAGACCGTCGCCGCTGGGGCATTTTCGGCAGCGATTCGCCAGCATCGTGTGGAGGGTTGCTTGCGATCAACGGCTGTTGCCGCGTGACCGCCACCAGCTCGGCCCCAAAGCCGTCCCGGCGGTATGTGCTGCGCAAACCTTTGAAGTTCAGGGATGAAGCCGGCAACAGCTCCTGGGGCAAGCCCGCGTTTTCCGGCAGCCGGACATTCATCTCGATATGCAATGTCCAGCCGGAAAACAGCAGTGTCAGGCGGCCTTCGCCCGCCGCACTGGCGTATTGATTGCTGCTTGCCAGGAACAGCTGGGTAGTGGCTTGCTGCACCGCATAGTTGTACCAGTCCCTGACTTGCGTCTGTCGATCTTCAAAAGCTCTCTCGCCGGGCGACCGTCCTGTAAAGAAAAGGTACCCATAAGCATGGCGCGCGGCTTCCATCCACGCGGTAAAGCTGTTTTGGCTGTCGCGCCGGGCTGCAGCCGCCTGCGGCAGCGACATGGCGTACTGCAGCCAAAGTTCAGCCAATGCGGAAAGCCTCCGCTCGTCGGAGATGCCAGGGGAATTCGATAAGGCGGATATACAGGCATCCGTCGACGGGGCGGCGCATGCCCCCAGGTCCAGCCCCGTGACACGAATGGCCTGCATGGTCTGGTCGCTGAGCTTTCCAGTGGTAAGGATATCCCCCCGCTGCTGGGCAATGTAGGCTTCGGGCGTCACCCGTTCGATGGTCACCGACGGCTGAAAGCCGCGTAATATGCCGCAGCCACCCAGGCTTGCCGCAACAACAGGAACGATCAGGAACAACCGAAACAGCCGCATACTGAATATATGTAACATGGCGTTCCTCTGTGTTTGCCGCTATGCCTGGAATGCCTTGCCGGCCCTCCCCCGCTGGAACAGCTCTTGCCCGCCACGGCAGGCAAGATGCGCCCGAGGGGCAATGTCCAGTCGGGCTGAAATGCCAGGCATATACAGCCCCATCATCCCCCAGAAGCGGGCTGCGAGGCCGCCTGGTGTGCCAGCCCAAGCCCAAGCAGCTCTCTGGCGTGGCGCACCACGACCCATTCTTCATTGGTTGGCTCGACGGCCACAACAATATCACTGCCCGGACGGGAAATCACGGAAGCATTCTCCTGATTGGCCGTACTGTCCAGCTCAATCCCGAGAAAGGAAAGCTCGTGGCAGACCCGTTCGCGCACGAACGCGCAATGCTCGCCTATGCCCGCCGTGAATACCAGCATGTCCAGGCCACCCAATACGGCGACCAGCGAGCCCGTCTCGCGCACAATGCGCCGCACATAGAGATCCAGTGCAAGGCGTGCGCGCGCGCCCGCTTCGCCGGCGTCATTTTCATGCTGCACGATGACCCGAGGTTCAGCGGAAATGCCCGAGACGCCGAGCAACCCTGAGCGATGATAAAAGATCTCGCCCACCTCCTTGAGCGAAAGCTTTTCGATTTCCATCAGATACAGGACAGCGCCCGGATCGAGCGCGCCCGACCGGGTGCCCATCATCAGGCCATCAAGCGCCGAAAACCCCATGGTGGTGGCAACGCTCTGGAGGCCCCGCATCGCGCACAGGCTTGCGCCGCTGCCCAAATGCGCCACGATTGTGCGCCCCTGCGCGGTTTCGCCATGGCGCTCGGCCAGGGCGCTGGCCATGTATTCGTATGACAGCCCGTGAAAGCCATAGCGTCGCATGCCGCGCTGCAAGGCGTCGAACGGCAGCGGCAGTATCTGCTCAACCTCTGGAATGGTGTGATGAAAGCCTGTATCGAAGCAGGCTATCTGCGGCAGCTCGGGGTGCTGATCCAACAGAATTCCCATAGCCTCCAGCGCAAAAGGCTGATGCAGCGGAGCCAGCGGGATATAGCGCTTCAGGTCCGCCAGGACCTCGTGGTCGACACGAACCGGGGAAAAATATTTGCCGCCGCCATGCACGACCCGGTGCCCGATGGCGCTCAGCCGTCCGGCGCCAAAGCGCTCGAGCACCCGCTCGCGGATCAATGCCAGGCCGCTGCGATAAGGGTTTTCCGGGTCCTGCATCACAGGGTATGGCGCCACGCCGGTTTCACTGAAATCGGGTGCGGGTCCACCTATGCCCTGCACCTTGCCGCTCCACAACGGCCTGCGCGGCAGCGGTTCAACCGATGCGTCAAACACCGCGAACTTGATGCTGGAAGAGCCGCAGTTCAGGACCAGGACAAGACGTTCGCCAGATATGTCATTCATGTTGCATGATCTCGCTATCTATTTCAACGGGTGATATTGCCGGCGCAGATAACCATACCAGCTTGACCTGGAAACGAATATTTCACGAAGATATTTCCTTCCAGAGCGAAATGGCAAGGAAGGTAACCGTCAGGGCGGCGTCACACGGTAATGGTGGGCCAGCATCAGGGCGATGGCGCACGACGCGATGCGGGAGGCGCGCGTGTCCGCCCTGCTTGTAAGCACAATGGGGACTTTTGCGCCAAGCACGATACCCGCGCTGCTGGCGTCGCCCAGGTATATCAGCTGTTTGGCGAGCATGTTGCCGCTTTCCAGATCCGGCACGACAAGCACATCCGCCTGCCCGGCCACGGGCGACACGATGCCTTTGGTATGTGCCGCGGCGAGCGATATGGCGTTGTCGAAAGCCAGCGGCCCGTCGAGCACGCCGCCGGTAATCTGGCCGCGATCCGCCATCTTGCACAACGCAGCCGCATCGAGCGTGGCCGGCATGGCAGGGTTGACCGTTTCCACCGCCGCCAGGATAGCCACCTTGGGCTCGGCCACGCCGATCACCTGGGCCAGATCAATGGCATTCTGGACAATGTCGGCCTTCTGGATCAGGCCTGGCGCCAGATTGATGGCGGCATCGGTGACAATGAATGGACGCGGATAATGCGAAGTCTGAAGCAAAAAGCAGTGGCTCACCCGCCGGCTGGTCCGTAGCGGCGATCCATGGCAAACCACAGCAGCCATGAGCTCATCGGTATGCAGGCTGCCTTTCATCAGCGCTTCGACCTCGCCCTTGCCTGCAAGCTCTACCGCGCGGGCAGCTGCGGCATGGCTGTGTGGGACATCCTCGATCCGGATGCCCGATAGATCCAGGGAGTGCTCCGCGGCCACGGCCTGTAGCCGATGGCGCGGAGCGATCAGCACCGGATCGATCAAGCCAGCCTGGCGCGCATCCAAGACCGCGCTCAAGCTGGTTTCATCGCACGGATGCACCACGGCGACACGAATCGCCTGCAAGGGCGCCACGGCCTTGAGCAGCCATTGCAGGCTGTTCTCGCCCATCATATCGAGGTGATCTCCAGGCGAGCCCACGCTGGCGCGTTCAATATGCCTTGTGGATGCTTGGGCTTGAGCCTGGAGCGGCATGCCGGAAGCGTCGTCAGGGTTTGCTTTGGCCATCTTTGCCATCCTTTGATCGAGCTAGAGAAGATTTCCTGGCGGTTGGGGACCTGGACTGTCGAGAGGCAGTCTTTGCCGCCGGCCTGCCCTTTGGCTGTGCCACCCTTCCCCGGCCGCTTCCTGTCACCGCCGTAGCCGGCTTGGTTGTCAAAGACTTTTGCACAGGCGCGCTGCGCCTGATGCTTTCCCCATCCTGCGCGGCTGATTCAAAAAGCCTGAGGACATCGTTCAGCGCCTCTTCCACGGCGGGCAAGGCTTTCCCGCCTTCGCCGACCCGGGTAAGCTGGGCGATCACTGAAGCAACATCGCGGATACGCTGAGGATCTTCCCCGCGCAGCAATTCAGGAATGGCATCAACACATTTGCGTCCGTGGTAGACCAGCACCAGGGCCTGTTCCCGGATTGCCCGGCGCGCCGCATCCGGGCCCCAGTCTTTGAAAACGGTTTTCTCACGCAAATGCATCGCGGCGTGGTAATACCGCTCATCCACGCTGCCTTGCTGCTTGAGGATATAGAACGCTCCACGCAAGGCAGCTTCAATCAAGCCGCCCTCATGCAGTTTCCCTTCGATCTGCCTGACTTGATCCCGCACGAATGCAATATGCTCCGGGGAGCTGCCTGGATGAGGGCGCGCCGGCATCGTATCGCCGGGAGCGCGGCCGATCAGGGCGCGCAATAGGGGCGCGCTGTATATGCTCTGGAACAAGATGGCATAAATGTCGTCACGCCTGTCGCGGTAACGATCCAGGGTATCAGCCATGGCCCGTGAGAAATCGGCCTGCGCTTGCAGGAAGGGGTTGTCTTCGTCCAGATGCTGGCGTCGCCCGTGTATGTCTTCAGCCAGTTGGCTGACCATTGCGGCCAACGGGTGGGCGCTGGACCACGCCTCATGTTCCAGGCGCATGGGGTGCCAGGCCTGCAGCCACGCAGCCGTATAGGGGGTCGAAAACGCGCGCACCCAGGGCTGGACCAGGCTTCTGTAGAAAGCCAGGTTGATCTCCGACAGGCGGGCAACGGCCGCAAAGGAAAGGTCCGACTCGGGATCAGGCTGGACAATGTCGCGGATCTCCTCGATGCTGCTGCGCCGGATCGACATCAGATAGGGGTCGTCCAGCAAGCCGCAGCCTTCGGGCGCTTCGTCCACCGTGGCGCGGTACAGCCCCGCCGGCAGCAGGTCGATCTGCTCGATCACATTGGCGAACTTGCGGTGCTCCTTCTTGCCAACGCTGCCTGAAACAAAAATGCCGAGATGCCCGATGCTGTCATGGGTGGTAAAGACAATCGTCTGGTCATGGCTGCGTACATCGTCGTCATCCACATACAGATCGGTAATCCACCCCAAAGCCTGTGGCGGGGGCGTAATGTTGTCGCCATAAGAGCAGAAAACGAGTATTGGCGAGCGGATATTGCGCAGGTCGATCCGGATCCCGTCCGAAGTCATCAACTGCGCCGTCGACAGCTTGTTCCCAATGAACAGATTGTCCACGATGTATTGCATCTCCGCATCGTTAAGAAAAACGTACCCGCCCCAGTATTTTTCAAACCCGATATAGCGCTCGCCCTCGGTATCCGCTTTGGCGTATACGTTGTACTGCTTAGACCATAACGTATTAGCGGGGTCAAGATTCTCAAAATTCTGCACCAGCGACGCGCCATCGAACCGTCCGCAGCCCAGATCGCTGGCCAGCGCCGTCATCCAGCTTCCGCCAAGCAGGCCGCCCGTGTAACGCATGGGGTTGTTGCCGGCCCAATATGACACCGGCGCGCCGGCCACGATGATGGGCCCGAACAGCTCCGGCCACACGGCCGCCGCCATGAGCACCAGCCACCCCGCCTGGCAATTGCCGATCACCACTGGTTTGCCGTGGCTGTCGGGATGCAGCTTGGCCGCCATGCGGACAAACTCGGCCTGCGCTCGCATCACATCCTCAATCGTCTGGCCTGGAACGGGGTCGGGCAGGAATCCGACAAAATAGCAGGGATGGCCGGCTTTCAGCGCGGCGCCGATTTCACTTTCCGGCTTGAAGCCGCCGATGCCCGGTCCATGCCCGGCTCTTGGATCGACGACGATAAATGGCCGCTTGGTCTCGTCTGTCGGCTGATCTTTCGGCGCGAGGATACGGATCATGCCGTAGTTGACCGGCCTGGGCAGTTCAGTTCCAAACAGGACGGGCTCGAATGGGAAGCTCAGTACGTGCGGCACTTTCACGCTGCGCTGCGCCTGATACTGATCGCCCACCTGACGCTCGATATCCGCATACAGAATTGCGCGCTGCCAGGCATCCACGCAGTAATCCGAGGCTGCCTGGAACAGCTTCCACGGGTTGCCCATCCATTCGGCCCATTGCCCGGTGGAGGTATTTGAATCGACCATACAGCTTCTCCCTGCTATGTCACATTCCGCGGCTCAGTACATGTGCTGGCCGCCGTTCATCGATACATTGCTGCCCGTCATGAAACCCGCCGCCTCGGAGGCAATGAATGCAGTCAAGGCAGCGAGTTCGGCAGGCTTGCCAAGGCGGCCCACCGGGATGCCGCTGATCACCTGCTTGAGCGCATCTTCGGGCATCGCCGTCACCATCCGTGTCTCGAGATACCCAGGCGAAATCGTGTTGACTGTCACACCCTTGCGGGCAACCTCCTGGGCCAAGGCCTTGGTAAAGCCATGAATGCCCGCCTTGGCGGCAGAATAGTTCGTCTGCCCGAACTGCCCTTTGCAGCCATTGATCGACGACATGTTGATCACACGGCCCCAGCCACGCTCCACCATCCCATCGAGGAAGGGCTTGGTGACGTTGAACATCGAATCCAGGTTGACCCGAAGCACCGCATCCCAGTTTTCCTTGCTGAGCTTGCGAAACGTTGCATCCCGCGTGATTCCGGCATTATTGACCAGAATATCGACGCTTTTTCCGTCGGCCTTGATCCGCTCGGCCATGCCAAGGCATGAATCATAGTCGGCCACATCGACGTGGTAGGCGCTGAAAGCATACCCGTCGGCAGCTTGTTTTTTTAGCCAGGTGCTGGCGGCCTGCTCGTCGCGCGTGTGCGTGACCAGAACGTCATGGCCTGCATCATGCAAGGCCCGTGCGATTGCTTCGCCCAGGCCTCCCATGCCGCCGGTCACCAGTGCTGTGCGTTTCTCGGCGGTCATGACTTCAGGCTCCCTTCCCCGTCTTCCCATTGTCAGCGCTGGCCGGTTGAGCCCAGGCCGCCCCCAATTGTCCAAACGCCTGCAACAAAGGCTGGGTGGACTGGCTGCCGCCCAGTACGCCGATCACCGCTTTTTGCCAGCTCTCCAGCGCCTGTTGCATTCCCGCGGTGAAAGCCGCCTGGTTCTTGATGGCCAACTGATTGATCGCCTGTCCATCATTCACCCTATGCTGGAATGCGCGCCAGAAAGTTTCGGCAGGCAGCATCGCCATAGATTGCCAGTTTGCAGAACCCTGCAACCCCTCAATCCCCGCAGTGATTTCCGCAACCCCCTCGGCGCTGCTTTTCTGAACGGACTCCAACCAACGGAGGGCGCCTTCCTGCAGCAGGCGAGTGATGCGCAATTGGAGCTCGACATTGGCTTTGTACAAGTCCACCGGAAGTATTTCAGTGTTCATCTTGGGTTCCTCGATGAAAATGGTTGCCCTTGCTTCAGGGCAGGATCAGGCCATCTGAGAGATGGTCTTTCGGAAGCGCCGCAGCGACAGCACGAACAGCAGCGTGCCTATCACTAGCAACGCCAGAAATGGTTTCCAGACGGTTTCCAGCCCCGCGCCGCGAAACAGAATCGCCTGGCCCAGCTCGACAAAATGGGTGGTGGGTGCAAGCTGCATCAGGTCTTGCACAATCTCTGGCATGCTTTCGCGGGGCGTGCGCCCGCCCGACAGCATATTCATGGGAATCAGCGTCAGGATCAGCAACAGCCCGAACTGCGGCATGCTGCGCGAAAGCGTGGCCATATAGATCCCCAGCGATGTCATCGCAAACAGGCACAGCACGACACCGCAAAGGAAAAGCGGGATGGATCCCTCTATGGGAACCTGCAGCAGCCCGCGCACTACAATGTTCAGCGACATTGCCGTGGCGACCAGCACCACCAGCCCCATGGCACATACCTTGGAAGCCATGATCTCGCCAGGCGTCACCGGCATAACCAGCAAATGCTCAATCGTTCCGTGTTCGCGTTCACGGATCAAGGCGGCGCCTGTCAGGATAATGGACAGCATGGCCACGGCATTGATGATTTCGGCGATGCTCCCAAACCAGGATTTCTCCAGAGAAGGGTTGAACCGAACACGCAACGCCAGATCCACGGGCAAGGCGGTCGATGCGCGATAGCGTTGCACAAACTCGTTGACCTCGCCCATGACAACCTGCTGGATATAACCGTTACCGGAAAATGCCTGGCTCATGCGCGTGGCGTCGATATTCAGCTGAACCGCCGGGCTGCGTCCCGCCAGCACGTCGCGCTGGAAGTTCGGGGGAATGTTCAGCGCGAAGGTGAATGTGCCGCTGTCCATACCGGAATCCATCTCGCCCTGCGTGATCATTTTCGGCCGCGTGAAATCAGGCGGGTAAAAGGCAGACGCTATGCGCGCGGACAAGGGCGACTGGTCCTCATCGACGATGGCAATCGACGCATTGTGCAATGTCTCGGGCTGAGCCGTGGCCGAGGTATAGATGGAAACCGTGAACACATAAAGGATGAGCAGCAGCATCATCGGATCGCGCGCCAGGCTCCATAATTCCTTGCGGCCAAGATTAAGGACGTTCTTGAACTTTCTCACGTCACTTCTCCTGCTTGCGGAGCAATGCAACGGCGGCCCCGAGTATCACCGGCACGGCAATGACAAGCGGCCATAGCGCCCCTTGCAGATCGGAGAACATCAGCGCCTTGTTGAAAACACCGCGGCTGATGCTGAACATATGCGTGGCCGGATATATCTCGCCGGCCCAGCGGCTGATGCCTTCCATGGACGAAACCGGATTGAGCAGCCCGGCAACCTGAACAGCCGGCAGCATGGTGCCTATCATTGCAAAGAACATCGCGGCGATCTGGCTGCGTGTAATCGTGGAAGCCAGCAGGCCCATGGCCGTGGAAATGATGCAGAACAGCAGGGTCGCCAGCGTCAGTGTCAGAAAACTTCCTTTGATGGGAACGCCGAATACAGTCACCGCCAGCAGGGCCATGCAAAAGAAATTGACCATCGCCAGGACAACGTAGGGCAGCTGCTTGCCAAGCAGAAACTCCACGCGGGTGATGGGCGTGACATACAGGTTGATGATGGAACCGAGCTCCTTCTCGCGTACGACAGCCAGCGCGGTGAGCATCGCGGGCAGCATCAGCAGCAACATCGGAATGACGGCGGGCACCATGGCCGGCAAGCTCTTGACATCGGGGTTGTAGCGATAACGGTCTTCAATGGTGGCGGCGCTGGCCGCCGCGCCCGCGCCCAGGCGCTCCTCGGCCTGCATGGCAAGCCAGTGACGGTGTATGCCCTGCACATAGCCCTGCACCGTTTCCGCACGCTGCGGCATGGAGCCATCGACCCAGGCGCCCACTTCCACATCCCGCCCGTGCATCACGTCCCGCCCGAACCCTGCGGGGATCTCTATGGCCAGCGCAATATCGCCACGCCGCATGCGCCGGTCGAGATCTTCATAATCGATCAGCGGCGGCTGTTCAATGAAGTAGCGCGAACCTGAAATATTGAGTGCATAGTTCTGGCTCAGGCTTGTCTGGTCGCGATCAAGCACCGCGTAGCGCAGATCTTCGACATCCAGCGTGATGCCAAAACCTATGACGAACAGAAGCAAGATCGAACCGGCCAGCGCGAGGGTGGCACGCACCGGGTCACGGCGCAGTTCGAGCGCCTCGCGCCAGCTGTAGCTCAACATACGCCGCAGGCTGAAGTGGCGAGTCGTTCCGGCATGGTGACCGCCGCCGGCTTCTGGCGCTTGTGCATCGCCCTGTACATCCTGCCCTTCATCCGAGGCATCGCCACCGCTTGCCTCAAGAAGATAAGCTATGAAAGCGCCCTCAAGCGTTTCCGCTCCGCGCTTTTCCACCAGCCGCGCGGGCGTGTCGCTGTCGAGCACCTTGCCGGCGTGCATCATCGACATACGATCGCAGCGTTCGGCCTCATTCATGAAGTGAGTGGAAATGAAGATTGTTACCTTGTCGCGGCGCGACAGTTCGATCAGCAGGCGCCAGAAGTTGTCGCGCGCCACCGGGTCCACGCCAGAGGTGGGTTCATCCAGGATCAGCAGCTCAGGCTTGTGTACCATGGCCACCGCGAGGGACAAGCGCTGACGCATGCCCAACGGAATTGCCGCGGGCAGGCGATCAAGCACCCGCCCCAGGTCAAAACGCTCGACCATCTCGGCAACCCGGCTTTCCACCTCTTCGTCAGGAACGTGAAACAGCTGGGCATGCAGCACCAGGTTCTGCTTCACCGTCAATTCACTGTACAGCGAGAAGGCCTGCGACATATAGCCGACCCGCCGGCGCGTGTCGATATCGTTAGGATCCACCTCGTGCCCAAACAGCCAGGCCCGCCCTTCCGATGCCGGCAACAAGCCAGTGAGCATCTTCATCGTGGTGGATTTGCCGCAGCCGTTGGATCCCAGAAAACCGAAAATCTCGCCGCGTCTGATGCGAAAGGACACATTATCCACCGCCGTGAAGTCGCCGAAACGTATCGTCAGGCCTTCGGCTTCAATGGCAATGTCATTCTTGTCGGCCTCAAGCGGCGGTATCACCACCGGCTGATGGCCTTGCTTCTTGTCCTCGGGCAGCAGGCGGATAAAGGCTTGCTCGAGATTGGCGCTGCCAGTGCGTTCCAGCAATTCACCGGGGCTGCCGGTCGCCAGAATGCGTCCGTCATCCATCGCCACCAGCCAGTCAAAGCCCTGAGCCTCATCCATATAGGCAGTCGCGACGATCACACTCATACCCGGACGATCAACCCGAATGCGCGCAATCAAGTCCCAGAACTGCTTGCGCGCCAGCGGGTCCACGCCTGTGGTCGGCTCATCGAGCAGGAGAAAGTCCGGATCATGGATCAAGGCGCAACAAAGGCCTAGCTTTTGCTTCATGCCCCCCGACAGCTTGCCCGCCGGCCGCGACAAAAAGGGATACAGGCCCGTGCTGCGTGTCAGATCATCGATGCGCCGGCGGCGCTCTGCTGCATCATGACCGAACAGGCGCGCGAAGAATTGCAGGTTTTCCTCGACGGACAATGTGGGATAGAGATTTTTCCCCAGACCCTGCGGCATATAGGCAATGCGCGGACAAACAGCGTCCCGATGACGCTTGTCGGCCATATCGCCGCCCAGCACCTCAATCGAGCCTTCCTGGATGATGCGCGCGCCGGCCAGCAGGGCAAGCAAACTGGATTTGCCCACGCCATCGGGGCCGATCATCCCCACCATACGACCGGCAGGAACATCCAGGCTCAGGCCGTCCAGCGCCAGCGTGTCGCCGTATCGCAGGCTCACCTGTTTGATGCGCGCGGCCATGGCCATTTGCGGCTCTGACATGACTTACTCCGCCAAGCGCGAGGACAGCGACGCAGGCCATGATGCTTCTGGATCCAGCTTCACCCACGCCTCGCCGGGCAGCCCGGTTTTGACTTGTTCCAGATGTTTGCGCAGCAGTTCTGGCGCAATCTGCGCCTTGACGCGGAACATGAGCTTTTGGCGTTCCGACGCCGTCTCTACTGTCTTGGGGGTGAACTGGGCCGTGCTGGACACGAAAGATACCCGTGCGGGAATCGGCATATCGGGAGCCGCATCGAGCACCAGGCGCACATCTGTTCCGATTGCCACCCTGCCCGCCACTTCGCTAGGCAGGAAGAAGGTCATATATACATCGGACAGATCAATGACATTCAGCACACGGCCGCCCGCACCCAGCACCTCGCCAGGTTGCGCGACCCGAAACTGGACACGGCCATCCCGCGGGCTTTTCAGTTCGCTGTCGCGGATGTCCGCCTCCACCCTGGCCACTGCGGCACTGGCTGCCTTGACAGCGGATTCCGCGCCCACCAGTTGCGCCTTGGCGGCATTGATGGCTGCCGTCGCGGCATTGGCCTGGGCACGGGTCGCCGCCAGCGCAGCTTGTACGCCCCGGACGGTTGCGCGATCATCATCCAGTTCCTGCGCCGAGACCGCGCCTTCCTTGCTCAATGAACTTGAGCGGGTAAGACGGCGCTGCGCGGCATCCAGCTCGGACTCGCGCTGCCCCACCAGGGCCTTCGCGGCTATGGCGTCGCTCTCGCGCAGCGCCACCTGGGCCTCGGCCGCAGCCACATTGTTCTCGGCCTGATGCAGCGACGCGACGGCCTGGTCGCGTTGCGCATGCAGGGTATCGATCTGCATCGTCGCCAGCCGCTGCCCAGCGGTGATGAAATCACCTTCCTTGACCAGGATCTCGTCAATCCGGCCAGCCAGCTTGGTGGAAATGTCGATTTCCGTCGCTTCTATGCGGCCATTGCCGCGAGCGAAGCCTTCACCCGGCCCCGTATCGCCGAAGGTTTTCCAGCCCCACCATCCCAGCAGGAGCAGCACAGCGCCCAGGGCGGCGGGCCCGACTATTTTCTTGAAAGACATATTCTTGTTACTCATGGTTGGCTCGGAGTCTCAATTGATTGGGAGGAATCGCCGGTGCGGGAGCTGTTGTCCGAGGCATCGTTGCCCCCGCCCAGGGCGCTGTACAGGGCAATCTGGCTCGTTAGCAAGGCGCGGCGCGTTTGCACTACCTGCTGACGCACATCGAGCAGATCGCGCTGCGCATCCAGAACCTCCAGGTAGGCTGCAGAACCCCGGTCGTAGCGCAGTTGCGCAAGACGCGCGCGTTCGGCCTGCGCATCGCGTCCCACGAGCTGCACCTCGAGTTGCTGGCGCAGCCAATGATGCGCGGCCAGGGCGTCGGCAACCTCGCGAAACGCGTTCTGAATGGCTTTTTCGTATTCCGCGACAGCCATATCGCGCCGCACTTCGGACAATTCGAGATTGGCTTGTCGCCGGCCGCCGTCGAAAATAGGCAGAGACACAGTCGGGACAAAAGCCCAGCTTTTGCTGCCCGATTCAAACAACCCATCCAGCTCCGCGCTGGCTGAGCCAAATGAGCCAGTCAGCGCAATGCGGGGAAAGAATGCCGCGCGTGCCGCGCCGATATTGGCGTTTGCGGCGAGCAGACGGTGTTCTGCCGCGATAATGTCCGGCCGGCTTGTCAGCAGGGTGGAGGGCAGGCCAGCGTCCAGCTCCGCCAGAACTGTCGTTTCGTCAAATGGCTCCTGCTGGGGTTCAATGCCGGGGTCGCCGCCGACCAACAAGCGCAAGGCATTGATCTGCGTCGCGCGTTGCTGTTCCAGTTGTGCAAGCAGCGACTGGGCCTGCGTAAGCAAGGTCTGCACCTGGGTGACATCCAGCCTTGCGGTGGAGCCGACCTCATAGCGACGCTGGAAGATGCGGTACGATTCCTCGCGGCTGGCAACGCTTTGACGCGCGATCTGCACACGCTCGTCAAGCTCACGCACTGCCAGGTAGCCATTGGCCACCTGTGCAACCAGCGCGATATGCACGGCTTGCCCGGCCGCTTCGGTAGCCAGCCAGCTTTCCAGTGCGGAACGTTCCAGGCTGCGCACCCTGCCCCACAGGTCCAGCTCCCATGTTGTCAGGCCGACCTCCGCGCGGTATTCACCGCCCACCATAGGCAGGCCGCTAGCGTTCAGATCGCCCGGCAAGCGTGAGCGCGCCCCTTGCCCGCCTACGCTGATTTCCGGAAAACGTTCACCGCGCTGAATGCGAAACGCCGAACGGGCCTCGTCTACTCTGAGGGCCGCCACGCGCAGATCCCGGTTGTTCTCCAGTGCTGTTTCGATCAGGCGGGACAACACCGGATCAGTGAAAAAATCACGCCAGGCCAATTCATGCGCGACAGCGCCATGCGTGGCCGCGGGCGCCGGATAGGCCTGTGGCACCGGCGCCTGCGGCCTCTCGTAGTCCGGCGCCATGGAAGCGCAACCGGCCAGCGCTGCAAGCCCCAACGCAGCCAGCGCATCACGCAGACGAGCGTGGCGTCGAGCCGATTTACGATCCTGGCCGCAGGACCGAATGGCAAGCGAGTTCATCATTCCCCATCCCTTACTTTGACAGTACATATTCACCAGGGGCATCACACACAACCCCATACCCCTGATCAGGCGCACCGACTTCTGGCGGCAACTGCCCGGCGGAAGAACGTTCTTGGAGCCATTCCACCCATGCCGGCCACCATGAGCCCTCGTGGCTGGGTGCGCTGGCTTGCCAGGCCTCTGCGGACAGTTGCGTGCTCTCGACGCCGCGCGTCAATATCTGGTATCGCCGCCGAGGATGACCAGGAGGGCTGACGATCCCCGCGTTATGCCCGCCGGTCGTGAGTACGAACGTGATCTCGGAAGGAGTAAGAAGATGCAGCTTGTAGACAGATTGCCAGGGCGCCACGTGGTCGGACACCGTGCCCACACAAAAAATCGGCAGTTTCAAATTGGCCAGCGAGACGGGACGGCCACCCACGGGGTAGCGCCCAGCGCTGAGATCGTTGTTCAGATACAGGCGGCGAAGATACTGTGAGTGCATTTTTGCAGGCATGCGCGTCGCATCTGCATTCCATGCCATCAGGTCGTTCATGGAGCGACGATTGCCAAGCAGATATTCGTTTACCAGCCTTGACCAGAGCAGGTCATAGGAACGCAGCATCTGGAACGCGCCCGCCATTTGGTCGGCCCGCAGATAGCCCGCTTCCGACATTTGAGCCTCCAGCAAGGTGACCTGCCCCTCATCGATGAACAACCCAAGCTCGCCCGGCTCGCTGAAATCGGCCTGAGCGGCGAACAGACTGACCGAGGCCAGGCGTTCATCGCCATCACGGGCCATGGCGGCGGCTGCGATGGAAAGCAGCGTTCCCCCCAGGCAGTAACCCGTCGCATGTATCTTGTGACCGGGGACAATCGCGCTGACGGCATCAAGCCCCGCCTTCCAACCCAAGGAAAGATAATCATCCATCCCCAGGTCCCGGTCATTTGCATCGGGATTCTTCCAGGAGATGCAGAAAACCGTGTACCCCTGGTCGACCAGAAACTTGATCAGAGAGTTATGCGGCGAGAGATCAAGTATGTAGTACTTCATGATCCAGGCCGGCACGATCAGCACAGGCTCGGGATGCACCTGCTTCGTAGTGGGCGAGTATTGGATCAACTCCATCAGCCTGTTGCGAAGCACCACCTTGCCCGGCGTCAAGGCCACCTCATGGCCGACCCGGAAATTCTCGGTGCCAGCGGCAGGCTCGCCATCGAGCCGGGCGCGGACATCATCCAGAAAATGCCCTAAACCGCGGACGAGATTGGAACCGCCCTCTTCAATGGTTTTAGCGATAACCGTCGGATTGGTAAAAGGGAAATTGCCCGGCGAGAACATGTCCAGCCACTGTTTGGCGGCAAATGACACAAGACGCTGATGATGCGGGGTGACACCCTGCACCGCCTGCGTCGCCTGCTCCCACCATTGCTGCTGCGCGAGAAACGACTGGCGATAGACGCTGAACGGATAATTGTTCCAGCCCTCGTCCCTGAACCGGCGATCCAAAGGTGGCGATCCCGCACCCGACGCTGCGCTGCTGGCGCTACTATTGCCCGCGTCCCTGCTGCTTGCGTCCCCGCTGCTTGCATCGCCTTTATCCGCGCCTGTGCCAATTGCACCACTTCCTGCGCCGCAGATCCCCGCCAGATTGCTCGCCAGGCAGTCTTCCCACAGCATCAACGCCTGCCTGGCCAGCTCGATCCGGGTACCGGGGCTGATCGCCAGATGCATGATCCAGTCCAGCCACGCCATCATCTGGGACGCCGGGGATACCGAGAGCCAATTACGCGCCCAGGATGCTCGCGCCGAAATATCCATAAGTTCGGCACTGACGCCGGGTTGCCGCTTCATTTAACGGATCTCCATATGTATCCGAAACAATTTCTTAACAAATTTAAACGACTGTTTGGTCTTTTTAATATAATAAGACCAATTAGTCGTTTTCACAAACAAGCAATCCGCAAAGCAATACATGCAAAAAAAGAAACAACAGCTGTGAATTTAAACCCGAAGCATTACGCAAAAGCAGCGCGCAATGGTGGATGAACCTTGATCGGTGATGCTCAATTAATCAGCGCTTTCGCAACACATCAATGCCGTGCGGACATCTTCACCTGAAGAATCCAATAAAATTTTATGTATTTCCTCGCAACCTCTATTTGTCCAACATCAAATAAAACAGGGGAAAATTTTTAACAATGAAGCATCTGGACCGATCGAACAGACGCTAAACCTAGGCCAAGATGTGAAAGTAGAGGCTCTTTGACCAGCCTGGCCCAGTATCAAAAGAGCAGCGACATGCAAAAACGCCGATATTTGCCATCCAGTGAACGCAAGGAAGAAATCCTCAAAGCGGCGTTCGAAGAGTTTTCCTCCCGTGGTTTTCTGGCAACATCGCTCGAGCGCATTGCCAACCGCGCCGGCCTGTCCAAGTCGGGAATCTACGCGCACTACAAAAGCAAGCACGATGTCTTCGAGGATGTACTCTTGACCACACTTTTGCCTGCTGACAGCCGGATCCCCGACCTGGACACTCAGTGCGTCGAAAACCTTCCGCAACTGCTCGACCTATATCTTGATCGACGTTACATGTCATTAAGCACCCAAAAAGCGATTGCCGCCTTCAGGCTTCTGATCGTGGAAAGCGGGCGCACCCCGGAACTGGTCCGGCGCTGTATCCAAAAACTGGTGGAACGCAGCCTGACCGGCGACAGTAACTTTATCCAGGCGTGCATCAAGCGTCAGCTGGTGCGCGTAAATATCGATACAGACGCATACCTGCTGTCAAACGCACCAGCGGCCTTATGGGTGATGCTGCTGACGTTATATGGCGAAAAAGCCTCGCCCGTACCGTTAGCTCAGGTCAAAGCCCTGCACAAAAAGCTGTTGATGGAGCTGCTGCAGCCTGACGCCAGGCCAGCAATTCCAGTTGCCTGACAAGGCTGCCCACGCGCAAAACCGGCGTCATTGGGAAGCACGATGAATCCCGCCGCACCGCCGGCTTCCCTTGCTCGTGGCAGTCTGCGCGTATATCACCGTGCAAGCTATGCGATGGATATCGCCACAGCCCAGCCCAACGGGAGCTGTCCCGTTACTCCTGCTTGATTCCGGTTTCGCGCACAATAGCGTCGTACTTGTCCATTTCCGATGAAATAAATCCGGAGAATCCTTCCGGCGCGAGCGGTGTGGGCGTGAGTCCTTTTTCTTTGAGGCTGTCCTGGAATCCTTTATCTGCCATGATGGCCATGACATCCCCGCTGATCTTGTCCTTGAGGGCATCGGGCAAGCCCTTCGGGCCAAACAGGCCAAACCAGTTCGTCAGCTGCAGTTTCGGCATCCCCTTCTCAACCGCAGTGGGCACATCAGGCAGCAAGGCCTCGCGTTTGTCACCCGCAACGAGCAGCGGCTTGAGCTTGCCAGCTTGAATATTGCCCAGCAATGGCGGTGTAGTGGCGAAGAACAGGTCAATCTGGCCACCAACAAGGTCTGTCACCGCAAGCGAGGTGCCACGGTAGGGAATATGGATAAGCGGCAAGCCGGTCAGTTGGCGCAATACTTCCCCCGCCATATGTTGCTGGCCGCCTACCCCAGGAGATCCATATGTGAGCTGTGCTGCTTTCCCCTTGAGCGCCAGCAATTCATCGATGGATTTGACCTTGATGCTTGGCCCGGCGGCCAGCACCAGCGGTGCGGACGCAATGAGATTCAAGGGCGTCAGATCGGTGATCGGATCATAGCGCATATCTTTGAATACCAGCTTGTTGATCGACACTTCGGGAGTGTAGCCAAGCTGCAGGGTGTAGCCGTCCGCCTCGGCTCGCACGACTTGTTCGGTCGCAATCATGCCGCTTGCGCCGCCCTTGTTCTCGACGACAACAGACTGCTTCCATTTCTCGCCCAGCGCGTTGGCAAGCAGCCGCGCCACGATATCAGTGGAACCGCCCGGCGCATAGCCGACGACCAGCTTGACGGATTTCTCGGGATAGGCGGCATGCGCGGCAAGGGTGCCAAGCGCCGACATGGAAAACAAAGCTGCCGCCAGGATACGTGTGTTCATAAGCCTCCTCCTGTGGCTGTGCGCCACGAATTTTTATGTTGCCTTTCAAATCAAGGTCGCATGGTAGCTACCCCACACGTTTATGCCCTTTCGGTGTGCGTGTGCTGCAGACTCCCGGCGGACAAGGGCACGCCCGCGCCAAGGTCAATCACGCTGACCGAATCACCGCCAGCGCCATCCAGTTGGTGAAGATAGGTCGCAGCCGTGCCGTCTTGCCCTGAAGACAGGCCATATTGGGTTTCCCCGACTGAAAACCGCAACGTCCAGCATCCGTCGTCGCCGGTTTGCAGCCGAGCTACTTCCTTGTCGCCCAGAATCGCCATCAGTGTCGAGAAGGCCCGAGCCATGGGGCGCGGATTGTATCGACGGTCGATAAACGCATGGCGCGGGAAGTAGCCGCGATCAACATCCATGAAGGTGTCATAGATGAATCGAATGCCCTTGGTCGTGGCGGCCAGCACCATTGCGCAGGCAACGCTTTCCACATTGGCTTCGTCATCGGCCCGCTCTGTGGCAATGCCGGGCCCCGAAAGCTTCAGGGATGCGAGTATCTCAGCCCCAGTCTGATCATGAAATGCCTGCATGCGACTCGCGGCGGCTTGCAAGCACTGGCCGGCGCCAATGCGCACGGTGACGCCGTCGATAATGCCATCTTTGACGGCCCCAGCGACTGCCTCGACATGCTCGTCCAGTTCATCAAGCTCAAAGCCAGCGCGCACCACATGCGAGAAATGCTTGCCGTCATATTGCGATGGATCGGCGGTGAATAGCTTGGCGTAATACACCTTTGCGCCGTGCTCACGCCGGATGGCGGCAAGACGCTCCGATGCCTCTGCAAAGCGCTGGGCTGTGAGATTAGCCTCGAACGCAATGACGCCCGCCTCTTTGAAATCAGTGTCGAGCAAGGCTTTCTTGGGCACGCCCACGCAGGTCACGATGAACTGGTGGCCAATCGCCGCGAGCATCCGCATCCGCTTGCAAGACTCTTCTTCGATGAGATCCATATCGGGGACTTTCGCCAGGCTCGCGCCCATTTCCCATAATGCCTGCAGCGGGTAATCGTTACGCGCCCATTTGCGTCCGAACTCCTGCACCCCGCCGGTGGAGGTGATCTGCATGCTTTCGGCCCAGGGGTGGCGCAACTCAACGCCAATTGAATCCAGCCCGGAGACTTTCGGGTGGGTCAGATAAGGCATGGGCATATTACAACCCGACTGCCCCTGTTCCGCGCGCCTGCCATTGCTGCGCACTGTATAGCACACGTGCCCGCTGTCGTAGACATCGACAACGGCATAGCCGAATTTCTGGACATCGCCCCGGCCGAACTCATCATCCGGTTTAGGGGCGCTGCGGAAGAACTCAGAGAAATCATGGCGCAGGAAGGCAGTGGAAGGAAGCATATAGAACTCTGACGTTCCCACCCTGTCATACCAGAAATTGTGAACATGGCCCGCGAATACGGCCTCTACCTCGGATCTTTCCATCAGACCGAGCAGCCAGCTTCTGCCAGGTTCATCCAGGTTGTCATAATTGCCCTTCTCTTTCGGCGAATAGATATAAGGCGGATAGTGCATGAACATGAACACCCGCTGCGCCTGTGCGACAGCCGACTCCAACTGCCGCTCAAGCCACTGTCGCTGTCGGGCTTCGTCGTCAAGGCCCGAGTTGATGAGCAGGGAATTGATCAGCACGAAGCGGATGCCGTCCTGATCAAACGAGAAAAAGTCTTCCCCGAAGGACGAACGGTATTTTTCAAGAAAGGAATCACACACCTGCTCAGCCGGCATCCATTCGATGCGCTTGTCTCCCACATCATGGTTGCCAGGCAGCACATGCACGGGCACCTTGACCGGCTCGACGATTTCCTTGAAACAGCTCACAGCCATGTCAAAGGTCGGCAACGACGGCACAGGGTTGACGATATCGCCAAGGTGAATGACGAATTTCGGCTGTTCCGGCATGGCCGCAATCTCCAGGAACACCTGGCGAGCCCGCGCATTCGCCAAAGCATTTGTGGCATAGGGTGAACTGGAGGCGTGTTCATCCTGATTGATATGGGTATCGGCCACTACCACGAAAGAAAAACGCTTCTTGCCCTTGGGACGCAACTCTACATTCACGGCCACTCCAATAATTCAAATAAATGGAATTATGTTATACTATATGGAATTCATTATTGACTTATAGGCGATCGCTGTCAAGGCTGGGTCGCCGTACATCCATGCGTCCATCAAAAACAACCGAAGCCGCCGATACGCTTGATCCCGCAGATCTGGCGAATCACCCCCAGTTCGCCTCGACGCTGGCCAATGGTCTTTCGATATTGGGATGCTTTTCAGCGGCATCGACGCTGCTGGGAAACAAGGACTTTGCCGACATGCTCGGCATGTCCCGCCCCACCGTGTCGCGGCTTACCTTTACCCTGGTCGGGCTGGGCTACCTGCGCCGGGATATGCAGACGGGCAAATACGCTTTGGGTCCTGCCGTGCTGTCGTTGGGCTACCCTTTGCTGTCACAGCTGATGCTTCGGCAGGTGGGCGCGCACGAGATGCTCAAGCTGGCGGCATATGCCAACGGCCCGGTGTCTGTCGGAACGCGCGATCGACTGCAGGCGGTGTATGTGGAAACCGTTCATAGCAGGGAATCCAACGAAACACGCCCCGGCATCGGCTCGACCCGTCCGCTGCTGCGCACGGCAATGGGGCGGGCGATTCTTTATGGATTGCCGCAAGCGGAAAGAGGCTCGGTTCTGAAACAGCTCGAGCGCCACTTGTCCGATGAATGGGCCCAGCATAGGGAAGGCGTCGCACAGGCATTCGAGGACATCGAATCCAGGGGCTTTTGCTGCGTGGCCGGTGCCTGGCGATCATCACTGGCAGCCGTAGCCGTTCCGCTGAGCACACCCATCAACGGCATGTCGCTGGCGTTCAACCTGACGGTATCCAGCCACACCACGACATCGCAGGCGCTGTATGAGGATCTCGGACCTCGACTGCTGGCGCTGGTACAGGGAATTGAAGGGATGCTTGGGGTGGTGTAAACAGCGGGCGCTGATGTTGCTGCGTACTCGCATCAAGCCACTGGCAACCCAAGCCGATCATCGACACCAGTCTGCAGACCCATGACCTGTTTGACAACCACCCCGGCCACGCTTGCTGGCGCTTTACGCTGCGCGAGTAGGCCGTGCCACTACGCGCCTGGCCGCTGAATACTGCGTGCAGGCGTTGATCAACGACAAGGATGCGATCGACGGGGTACTTCGTGAAGGCGAAAAGATTGGCGATTATGCCGAATACGGGATAACGCCGTCGTACACCACGATTCGCTCGATATAGGGCCCCATGAAGTCCTTCATTCTGGAGAACCCACCGGTAAACACTATGAATACCCAGCCGGACTGAATAACCTCAGCCAGCACTCTCAGGCGCCAGTACTATCGACCAGAGTGCGCCGCACATAAGATCTCAAGGTATCCAACCGATCTTGCCCCCAAAACCTCTCGTTCCCGTAGAAATAAAACGGAGATCCGAATACCCCTCGTGCTATGGCTTCCTCCGTATACTGTTTATATCGATCATGAGCCCATCCCTGGGATGCGTTTTTCCACAACGTATCGGCATCCAATCCGAGGCCATCAAGAACCTGCTTCAGCACCCATTCATCTTCAATATCCTCGTCATGTACCCACCGGCGACCCATGATCTCGTGTGTGAGCTCGTGCACATCGATACCCTGTTCCTTGGCAGCTATGATTACTCGCGAGGACATTTCTGTACTAACTATGGGATGTTTTGGCTGCATAACAATAGGCATCTCCAGCATTGCGCTGTAGCGCCTCATCTCATCCAGGCGATAGTTCTTGCGTTCTACTGATCTGTCTTTAAGCTTGATCCCACCTGTCCTGGAATAAACTGTAGCCAGGTCCACGGGGTAATAGTTGATGGTCAAGCCGAAGCTGACAGCCATCTCTTTCAGCCGCGGATTTCCAAAGTAGGCCCAATCGGAGGAAGTCCAGAAGTAATAGTCAATAGTCGTACATTGCATATCGGGCACGACAGCCACCTCCATGTGTAACAGCGCTGAAGTCGATTAGATAGCGCTGGATAATTTAGCGCGCCCCCCACTCCAGAAATGTGGAAGGCGCGAAGCTTGGGTCGTCCTCACGATGGCCTGTTTGGATATGCTGCCATCATCAGCCTCAGTCAATTTGAATGTGCGCTGCTTTTACCAGCGTCTTCATTTTGTCAAAATCGACGCGAATCTCTTCCGCAAACTCTTCTGGTGTATTGCCGACCGGCTCTGCGCCAGCTCCACGAATAATCCCTATGAGCTCCGGCTGCTTCAGGGCCTTCTTCGCAGCTTCATTGAGTACCAAGATCGCTTCCTCTGGTGTACCAGCGGGTGCCACCAGACCGTGCCAGGCCGGCTGGTTAAGCTCTGCCAATCCCACCTCCGCAAAGGTGGGGACGTTCGGCATATCGGCCAGACGCTGCGGCCACGAAATCGCTATGGGACGCAGCTTTCCAGCTTTGATTGACGGGAGAATGGCGGGCAGATTGTCAATCAGAATGGGGACCTGCCCCGCCAGCACATCCGAGAGCGCCGGACCGGCGCCGCGGTAAGGCACGTGTACCATTTCCGCCCCCGTTAGCTGCTTATACTGCTCTCCCAACATATGGCCCAGTGCGCAAACTCCCGATGTAGCGTAGGAATATTGGCCCGGCTTCGATTCAACTTCAGCCCGGAACTCTTCAAAGTTCTTGGCAGGGAAATCCGGATTCACTGCAATAATCTTTGCGGAACGCGCCAACATGACGACGGGCTTGAAGTCAGCTACGGGATCGTAGCCTAAAGCAGGATTACAAGCAGGATTGATCACATGAGTGGAGACGGTCGCCAGCCCCGTGGTGTACCCATCTGGCGCTGCCCGAGCCACCCATAGCGTGCCTATCCCTCCCCCAGCCCCTGGCTTGTTTTCTACAACTATGGGTTTGCCTAGCTCCACGCTCATATATTGGGCAGCCGCTCGCCCTATGATGCTGCTTGTACCTCCCGGCGCGAAGGCTATGACAAGCGTCAGAGGTTGATCTGGGAACTTGGCTGCCGCGGGCTGCAGCACCATGCATCCGGCCAACAATGCCAATAAAGAAATTCGCCTCATGTCCGTCTCCTCGGAGTAATTACGAATTTATATTTTTAGGACAATTATGTCCTTATAGTATATTTATGTCAATAATTTATGATTCATGCTTTTGCACGAAATGCCACCGCCTATGTTGCGCTGATAGTCGTTGATACAGCCAGGCGGATGCCTGCCCTACTCCAACGGGGAAAGATCCGCATGAGCACGAAGCGCACGGCGTGCATAGTAGGCAAACACAAACAGCATTCTCTTCGGATTCAGCATCCAGTCTCTTGCCTCCCGTGCCAGCTCGGGTGGAACGGTCTGTATCTCGCCCGCTGCCATCGCCTTCAATTGCATTTGTGCTGCCTTTTCAAATGTCAGAGAAAGAACGCATGCCTCCTCAATGGTAGATGCCGCTACCAGCATTCCGTGATGTGCCAGAAGAATAGCTTTCTTGTCTTTAAGCGCAGCGGAGATAATCTCCCCCTCCTCATTTCCCACAGGAAGGCCTGGCCACTCTTTTAGAAATGCTACTTGCTCATAGAGAGGGCATAGATCCATCTGCGCAATCTCAAGTGGAACCCCCAGCATTGCCAGGGTGGATGAAGCGGACGCATGCGTATGGATAATGCAATTCGCGTCTGGCCTTGCACCATAGATCCAGGAATGAAAACGATTAGCCGGATTAGCCATGCCTGAGCCTTCGATGACGTTCAGGTCAGAATCGACTTTGAGCAGGCTGGAACTTGTAATTTCATCAAAGCCCAGGCCTAAACGCTGTGTATAGTAGGTGCCTCGCTCTTCCGCCCGTGCAGTGATTTGACCTGCCAGTCCGGAATCATGGCCACCATCAAAAAGAATTCTGCAAGTCAGTGCCAGCTTGTCTCTGACAGACCATTCGGGCGTGTCGATCAGCCGTCGCATTTTCTCCTGCGATTGGACGATGATAGTTGCTTTGTCTAGGTCAGTTGTTTTCATGGGAAGCTCGTATCTCAAGTGATTAAGAAGGTTCAGGACTAACGTACATGGGCTTTCAACATCAGCAATAGCCCTTGATTGATATTCTATAGGCTTTCACTATTTATGACAACTTTGTCCTATACGACAAATACCTGTCATTTCAGATTTTAGGCTAATTAATTAATTTAATATCAATAGCTTGAATAGAATTTAGATCTCTTATCATCAAAACTTTAGATACTTGCATTGTAGATGTTTTAACTATAATATTTCTTTCATGACACTTTTGTCATTAAAGACTTATTACCGTATTTTTGATTCTTACGACCATAAGCAGGAGGTGGACAAATGAAGAAAATCTTGCTGTCCCTATCGACACTCGCTCTCGGGCTAATAGCGCCATTAAGCATGGCCGCGGAACAAGCATGGCCCGAAAAACCCATCAAGCTAATGGTTCCCTATCCGGCTGGTTCGGCTACAGACACCTTTGCCCGTGTATTCTCTATTGCACTTGCCAAGGAACTACAACAATCCGTGATCGTCATCAACCGAGGAGGTGCAGGAGGTTCATTGGGAACCGCGGAACTGGCAAGAGCAAAGCCAGACGGCTACTCAGTGCTGATTTCCGGCGTGGGTACCAATGCCATCAACTATGCGCTTTACAAAGACTTGAGCTACTCGGACAAGGATTTTGCACATGTAACCCTGCTCACTACAGGGCCGAACGTCATCGCAGTAGCTGCGCAGTCCCCCCTAAGCTCCCTTAAGGGCATCGTCGACAAAGCCAAAACCAGCCCCAACGCCTTGAACTTCGGTAGTGGTGGTAGCGGATCATCTGGCCATCTCGCGTTCGAAGCCCTTAAGGCTGCGGCGGATGTCGAGATCCTCCATGTTCCATACAAGGGTGTAAACCTTGCACTGAATGATCTGATGGCGGGCCACATTGATATGGCTATCGGCAACCAGAATGCCCTGCTACCGTTAGTCGAGGGGGGCAAGCTCAAACCCATCGCAGTGACCGGCAGAGCACGAAACCCCGTCTTTCCCAGTGTTCCGACACTTGCTGAATTGGGATACGGAGAAGCAACGGCTGAATCATGGATGGGACTATCGTTCCCAGCAGGTACAGACACAGAAATTGTCGAACGGATGAATAAGGCAGCCATTGGTGCCTTGCAATCAAGCGATATACATGACCGCCTGCTGAAGGACGGATATACCGTTGAAGGCACTACCAGCACGGAATTTACGGCCTTCGTACGCAAAGAAATAATTAAATGGGCAAAAGCTGCCGACGCTTCAGGAGTCCAGGCTGAATGAGCTCGCCCATATCAAGCAATGCAGGCTTGTCTGCAACCGGGATCATTCAAATTGGGCCAATATCTTCTCGTGCAGATGCCCTCCTGGCTGCGCAATTTAAAGTGACGAGGCTGTGGGAAATAGCCGACAAGTCTGACTATCTTGCACGTAATGGCTCACATTTTTTGGCTGCGGCCACCTCTGCCCGTCATCCGTTCAATGCAGAACTTATCAGCCTGCTGCCTGCAATCAAGATCATTGCAAGTGTTGGTGTCGGATATGACGCTATAGATATCGGGGCCGCACGAGAGCGAGGCATTGTAGTCACCAATACCCCGGACGTGCTCAACGAATGCGTCGCTGATCTGGCTTGGGGCTTGATTCTGGACAGTATGAGGCGGCTATCAGCCGCAGATAGATATGTGCGCTCGGGACGATGGACGCAGGCACCCTTTCCGCTCGCATCCAGAGTCAGCGGCAAGCGGTTAGGCATCATTGGGCTGGGGAGGATTGGTAATGCAATTGCCCGACGAGCTGGCGGGTTTGACATGAAAACCCGCTACCACAGCCGGTCACCAAAGAAAGATTCCAGCTACGCTTACGAGAGCAATCTGCTGGCGTTGGCCGAATGGTGCGACGTATTAGTCGTCGCATGCCCTGGCGGCGAAGCAACGCGGGGCCTGGTCTCACAGGGCGTACTTGAAGCACTTGGCCCCCGAGGAGTACTGGTCAATATTGCACGTGGCAGTATCGTCGATCAAGACGCGCTTGTTACTGCGTTGCAGCAAGGGAAAATAGCCGCAGCAGGCCTGGATGCTTATGAGGGCGAACCTAACGTCCCCAAGGAATTGATACAGCTAGATAACGTCGTACTGCTCCCTCATATTGGGAGTGCCACCACAGAGACACGCACAGCTATGGAAAACCTGATGATTGACAACCTGACAGCGTATCTGAATGAGCAACGCACGTTGACACCTGTTCCCGAGTAAGCTCTTATTGACGACACATTGCGCGTTTAGTCGACAATTCAACTGGTATAGTTCTTCCGTCGACTATTAACCGCAACAGTCTATGTCAACACCTACAGCTATTTTCTGGCGCCTCCGGCATTTGCGCAAAGCGAATAAGATGACGCTTGAGGATCTATCAAATAAGACAGGCCTGACCAAGTCTTATCTTTCCAAGCTTGAGCGCGGCGCATCGGTGCCTTCTATCGCATCCGCATTGAAACTTGCCCAGGCATACGGGCTTGCAGTAGGTGATTTGATCGGAGAAAACAGCTCATCCAAGATCACAGTGGTACGCCGAGCTGATCGCAAGCCTTTTGAAACGTCCAGCGGCGTCTCAGGCAGCAGACATGAGGCAATCATATCAATGCTAGGAGAAGGCATTCTTGAAGCCTTCATGGTGCATCCTCCCATGAAGTCTTCGGAAGCAGTCAAGGAAAGCCCTTCGGAACACAGAGGGCAGGAGCTTGTCTTCATTGTACGGGGGCGGGTTGAAATCTCATGGCCTACCGAAACGGCCATATTGAACGTAGGCGACGTCGCTTCGTTTGATGCACGTTTGCCCCACAAAACCCGCTCCTTGGGAGCCCGCGAAGCAGAAATGCTGGTGGTCGTAGCATCTACACAAGAGCACCCAGAATAATTCTGGCCAGGAGCCATGCCTGGATACCCAATACCCTCCCAGGGGCCACAACTTTACGCACAGGTCGGGATGGCGCTGCCGTTCGGGATCCTCCCAAACAGATGATTTCTATCCCGTCGTACGTAATACCGCCTCTACAGTCATAACCTCGCCATACTTGGCAGCAATGTCTATCAGACTTGCTTCGTGAGCATCAACAGCCCGATCGCCCACGCAATCCGAAACCACTACCGTCCGAATTCCCAGGGAAAGGGCGTCTACCGCGCTGGCTCGCACGCATCCGCTTGTGGTGCAGCCGGCAATTATCAGACCCTTGACTCCACGCACTTTCAACCATGAATCAAGATCCGAACCGAAAAACGCAGAAGGTACAGTTTTCCGAATGACAAGCTCGCCTGGCTGAGGAAGTAGCGCATCCACAAATTCAGTGGCACAGTTTCCCTCAATGAGCTTGCCAAGCCGGGGCACTTTTTCAATCCAAATATTGGCATCAGATCCATCCTGCCTATACGCGATTTTTGAATGCGCGATAGGCCATCCATGTGATCGCGCCTCTGCAAGAAGCACCTGAGTCCTTTCGGCGGCCTTCCCTATGTTTCCTCCGCCAAGCATGTCGGGATCGAGAAAAGCATTACAGAAATCCACCACCAGCAGGGCTACAGGGACGTCAGCAAGGATGCTTCCACCAAAGCCTCCTCTCGCATATACAGATTTCGCCGAGTCAGTCATCGCAGATCCTCTAAGGACAAGAGCCAATCCTTTATGACGCCTGCTACCTGGTTGCCGTTTTTATCCATCTGGAGCATATGGCTATTCCCATATACGCCAATATCCGGCAACTCAAGCAACTGGCATGCAGTACCTCTCTTCCTCAAGAGATGGCAATATCGTTCTACATTCAGGAGATATGCTTCCCATGTTTCGTTAGCACCTCGAATGTAATCGCCGAATACGAAGAGATGAGGAGGTATCTCACCACCCACGTCGCACTCGAGCTCAGCTATGCACTCCTCGGTAATGGGAGGCTCCAGGGCCACTACAGCACGAATAAAACTCCTGTTGGCCAGGGCGCTTCTAACCGCAAACGTCCCTCCTTGACTATGACCGATGACATAGCATTGGCCCACATGTTTTAAAAATGAAGCATACGCTGCCATTGACAGATGATCCGGGCCGGTCAACCGCGGCACAAACTGCTGGCCAAACGCGAGAAGCGATTCGACGGGGAACTGCTGCCCGGAGTATGCGGCCTTGCGCGGGTCCTTAAGAACATTCTCGTCATCAGCTTGTGCTTTCTTGCCAAATGGGGAAATAAGAAAAGCTAAGTGAAAGTCATCATCAGCACGATTGTCACCCCCAAAAACCTGAATCACTTTTCCACACGCCCCCACTCCCCACCCTGCCACCGCTGCAACTCATCCTCCTCATAGCGCCACAGCAACATCCAACCGTTGTTGAAGAGCTGCTGCAGCACTGGGTTGCGGTTTATGGCGCGTTCGATTGACGCAGCGGGTGCGTCGATGACGACAGTCAGCCGCACGGGCTGGTGATACCAGCCTTGACCGTTATGTAGGGATTGCCTGGGAAGGCCAATGCGCAGGTCGCCGCCGTTTCCTTCGAACACGCCTATGTGACCAGCGACCACGTTGTGCAGGACCTTGTTGCCGGCGCCGTAGTGCAACGGATCGCAGGTCGAGGCGTGATACTGCCAGGAAAGCCAGTGGGTCACCAGCATCGGCCCCATCATCAGCTGCTCAAGCACGTTGCCGTCGGCATCGGACTGCGGGTCGTAGTCATGAAGGTAGGCGCGGCTCAGCACCCTGTTTCGGCTGCGCTCACGCGGGCCGATGATGAAGGCGGCGTTGCGAGTAAGCCCCCATTCGGGGCGGGTTTGCGCGCCGTCATTGGCTCTGCGCCTGAAGCACTTGAGCAGCGCTTCAGGGGAAAGCGAAGCGTCCATCCAGAGCGCGGGCGCGCGCTCGCGGCGGACACGGTCGCCCGCTTTCGCAAAGGCCCGCTCCATTTTCTTCCATCTCGCAAGCGCAACAGGCGATAGCAGATCAAGGTCGAAACCCGTGACTTCGTCTGTCGTTGTATTGTGCAGGGCTCCCATGAAGACGGTGTCATCCGGAATGTCGATCTGATGCCGGCGCAGGCTGGCACGCACCTGGCTGTCATTAAGCATCAGGGCCAGCGCCCTGACATTGGCTTCCCCTGAGTGCCCTGCACAGGCACCGCACTTGAGAGTGGAGGCATGAGCGTTGTTGGCGGTTTGCGCCGTGTGTCCGCACAACACCACCAGCGAGGCAAAACAATTGACGAGCCCCATCGTGCGCAGTATGCCTGCGGCGAGGTCGGCCTGTTTTTCGGCGTCAAGTCCGATGATTTTTGGCCGGGAATATGCCCGGAGCCGGGCTGGCAGTCCGGCATGATCGGCGTTGGCTCGCAATGCCGCCGGGGGCCTGATCCAGCGGACGATTTTCCCCAGGTAGCCAATACCGGCTGCCTCCACAAAGGAAAACGTCGTATTTGGCCAGTGCACTGCGCCCAGCCATTGGTCAAACCTGGCCAGCCGGTGCTGGCGGATGGAGATGGCCTGCTCTGTGCTGCCAGCGTCACCGGCAGTAACGCTGCCTGCTGCGGTCAGCACATCCTGCACCATGAGGCTTGGGTGCCCCAGGCCCGGCGTCTGAGCTCGGCGAAGTGCGGTTCCGAGCGGTGAGTAATGAATGGGAAGACCAAAAGAGCCAGCGTATGCCCGTGTCTGGACACCCGGCCATATGGATTCGAGGGCGCGCCGCATACGTTCGCTGCGGGTGTCGATGCAGAATATCGCCTGCACATCGGGTGCTTGCCGCGCGTCGGATTGCACGGGCTGGCGCAAGGTATGTGCAAACCCGCGCTGAAAGCTCGCTTCCAATGCCTGCTGCCATAGTTCATCCACCGCCAGCGTATTTTCCGCCTCGGCAACCCATCGATTGAACTGCTGCCAGCTGACGCCAAAAGAAGCGATTGCCTGCCCCTCCGCAGGCGCAACCGCGCAGGCGAGCAAGGCTTCCCAGGCAAGGCGACAGGCAAGCAACTCACGCAGTCGCGGATCCTCCTGCCCTGTGACTTCTTTCTGCCAGCCGATGTAGGCGCACCATGCGGACCATCCATTAATCGACAGCAATAGCGCCTCGAAGTAATCTGCACAAGCTGCGGGCTGAAGCAAGAGTCGATCCAGCGCCCAGCGCATTGCATCCTCAGCCTGCAAGGGCAGCTTTTGCATATGCTTCATGAAGCCTGGCAGGCCCAGCCTTGCGCCGAGCCCGTGATCGCCAGTCATGCTTTCGCGCCAGAAGCCATACAGGCTGGCGCTGCCCGAGGCGCGCC
>Ga0182749_1000454_pt1 | contig 38684 bp, 32 predicted proteins | sample eDN3rd37CKraftMG_FD_128875 | JGI IMG/M metagenome (GOLD analysis project Ga0182749, IMG submission 128875) | Enriched Miracle-Growth compost microbial communities from Emeryville, California, USA - eDNA 3rd pass 37_C Kraft MG (version 2) (version 2) ...
GGCCTTCATCACTCACGCGGCATGGCTGGATCAGGCTTGCGCCCATTGTCCAATATTCCCCACTGCTGCCTCCCGTAGGAGTCTGGGCCGTGTCTCAGTCCCAGTGTGGCTGGTCGTTCTCTCAAACCAGCTAAGGATCGTCGCCTTGGTGAGCCATTACCTCACCAACTAGCTAATCCTACGCGGGCCCATCCTATAGCGATAAATCTTTCCCCTTTCGGGCGTATACGGTATTACTCCAAGTTTCCCTGGGCTATTCCGTACTATAGGGAAGGTTCCCACGTGTTACTCACCCGTCTGCCACTCCCCTTGCGGGGCGTTCGACTTGCATGTGTTAGGCCTGCCGCCAGCGTTCGTTCTGAGCCAGGATCAAACTCTCAAGTTGAAAGTTTGGATTCTGGTTTTGGCTTGGAAGTTAATCCAAGGAATCATCTGCGTAACGGGCACCTTCACAACATGACTTCCGCTCCGGTTGCCCGAAACAGTCATCACGGTGATGGTATGAAACGCAGAGTTCTCCAGAGTCTGTTATGACTTCAGTCTTACGACCGAAATCCGCCAGGACCCCGCCGTCTGCGTTTCCCTTCCTTCAAATTCAATTGTCAAAGAGCAAATTCGAGAACACAAATTCGTCCGGCGGCGAACCGCCAGGTTTTTCGAGACGACAGAAGCTCGGCCGGTCATCCCGGCTAGAAGCCTCAGAGTTTCGAGAATTTGATGCCCTGCGAGGGCGGCGAAGCAATGTTGCCCGCCAGCGAGGCCCCTTTAAACAACATCGCAGTTCGGGTGTCAACACCCGTTTATAAAAATTCTTCGCCTTTTTATCGAGGCTACCGATCGCGTCTAAAAATATAGCGAAATGAGGGTCTTACCGGAATCCGCCCCTTCGCCACGCGGTGTGGATTGAACCCTGTTCTTTATGGAAGCGCCGCCTTGATCGCGCCCCGATTGTTACTCAATTTCCGCAAATACGATATTGCGGCGTTCCCATGGGGCGAGCGCGCGCGAAGATGTGCCTCGATCAAGGAAGCGCGTTGCGGCGCCAGTAGGAACCGGTAAACGGTAAATACAGGCGACATACCTTCGCTTTTTAAGTCGAAGCGCGTGCCGGCAGGGCCTTGGCAGGGCTGTGGGGGAGACTGCTGCAGGTGCTACAGCGCCGTAGGAAGACTTCGGAGGCGACCGAGGGCGCGTTTGCTCTCGAGGATGATGCGCATCTACCCCCAACGAATGCGTACGCCGGCCGTGGTGGCAGCTTTTTCAAACATATCTATGAGCAGGAAAATCCGGAGCCCCGAGCAGGCGGTCGCTTCCGCTGGATTCTGAGCACCTGTCTCGCCGCAGCGATCGGCGCGATTGCTATTCTCGTCGTTGTCTACGGTTCCTCTGACAACGAAGCGACGACGGACGGCTTGTTGCCGGCATTGAAAAGCATCGGCGAGGGTGCCCTCGTTCCGCAGATTGCGTTGACGCCCAAAAATGCCGGCGGCCTCAAATGGATCATGCCGAAGGCCGACCGCCTCCAGCTGACGACTGGCGCACTATCGACCCGCTACATCATTCATGAATCGACGAAGAGCCGCCGCGATAGCCGCGAATACGTTCGCCAAAAACCCTACGCCCGCATTGTCGCCCGGCTGGCGCCCGTCCCGGCCGACGAGAAAGACAAGATCCCTCCGTTTAATCCATTCAAACTCTACGGCAGCGGCAAGGCGACGGACACCGACGAGGACGCCGATCGAAACGCCGCCAGCGGCTTGTCGCGATCCGACGTCTCGAGCAAAGTCGTTGAACTTCTCGGCGGCATACTTCCGGAAGAGGATGGACAGGAACTCGACACACAGGAAGTCCAGGACATCGTTGAACGCAACGCGGAAGCGAACGCGGCGCCTGCTGATGGTTCTGGCGCACCGCTCGACGCGGTCGCAGGTGGAAGCGCAGGTCCTGCGGTAGGCGATGGCACCTCACCGTGGCAACCGAGCTCGGCCACCAGCGATAGCCTCAACACTACCGACATCTACAAAACCCCGGATTCACCGGACGAGCCACCCGACGATATCGAAGGCGGCGAGGTCATCGTCGTCAAAGTCGGACCCAAGGATACGCTCGCGAAAATTCTTGCCAAAGCCGGCGCGCCTGAATGGGACGTGCGCAGCATGATCGAGGCCGGCCATTCGCTCTTCCCGGAAAATAGTCTCGTTGCTGGGGAGGAGGTCCGCATTACGCTCGTTCCATCGCTTGCTGACCCGAACAAAAAAGAACCCGCGCGCTACTCGATCTTCTCCGACGGGCATGATCATCTCGTCACCGTCAGCCGTAGCGCGGCGGGTGAATTCGTCGCTTCCAAGCAACCGCCCTTCAATGCCGAGCTAGCTCAACTTGCGAAAAACGAGGGCGATGATCCGCAGAGTTCCAGCCTCTATGCTGCCGTCTATTACGCTGGCCTAGCCCAAAACTTGTCGCCAGAAACCATCACCCAGATCCTGCGCATCAATGCCATCGACACCGACTTCCGCCGTCGCGTGCGTCCGGGCGATACGCTCGAAATGTTTTTCGACATGAAAGACGATCAGTCGACCGATGGACCCCCGGGCGAACTCCTCTATTCGGCGATCAACAGCGGCGGCAATGTTTACAAGTTCTATCGCTTCCGCTCAACGGATGGCGTGGTCGATTTCTATGACGCGCAGGGCAACAATTCGAAAAAGTTCCTACTGCGTAAACCGGTCCGCGGTACCGATGTGCGATTGACATCCGGCTTCGGCGTTCGCTTTCACCCGCTCCTCAACACGCGCAAAATGCACACGGGCGTCGACTGGGCTTGCGCCGTCGGAACGCCGATCATCGCGGCCGGAAATGGCACCATCGAAGAAGTGGGCCGCAAAGGCTATTACGGCAACTACATCCGCATTCGTCACGGCAACGGCTATCAGACCGCATACGGCCATATGAGCCGTTTCGCCAACGTGCACCCCGGTATGAAGGTTCGCCAGGGTCAGGTGATCGGCTACGTCGGATCGACAGGGCTTTCGACCGGGCCCCACGTCCACTTCGAAGTTCTCGTCAACAATCGCTTCGTCGACCCGATGTCGATCCAGGTGCCTCGCGAACGCAAGCTCGAGGGCGTTGATCTCGCCGAGTTCCAAAAAGAGCGAAGCCGTATCGATGACTTGATGCATCGCGCACCCGTCATGACCGCGAACAAGTGAAAAGCGCCACGTTGAATTGCGCGCGCTATTCTCTTTAACGAGCACATCTCACGCGCGACGCATGCGATCATAAAACCGACTCTCAGCGCCCGCGCTCATCCAAATCGCGGTCTCGTCAAATTACGAATCGGTAAAAGTGTTATAAACTTTCCGGGGACGTTCGCTTTGAACGACACACACGAGGGACGAACCAATGAAAGCTTTTGCAGGTGGTGTTGTGGTTGTAGCCGGTCTTCTTCTGGCGCCCGTCGCAGCCAGCGCACATGAACGCGTGACCGATGCAGCGCTCGGCGGCCTTGCCGGAGCGGTCGTTTTCGGTCCGGTTGGCCTCGTCGCAGGCGGCGTCATCGGCTATACGGCCGGTCCGAAAATCGCATGCAAGATCGGCGCGAAAAACTGCTATCGCCGCTCCCATCACAGACGCCATCGTCGCGACAGATAATCTTAAGCGGCAAACAAGATCCGACTCACGATAGAAAAACGCCAGGGCTCGCGTCCTGGCGTTTTTATTTTGCGCATGCGCCGGCGCATCTGAGATGCAAGCGACGTCACACAGACATCACATCCGACGAGCGTCGCGCAGCGCGCGGTAAATCGCTGCTTATGATTTTCTGCGAACGAACTTGCATGCTCCCGCGCAACGATCGAGCAAGGCACATTCATGCGCATTTCCTTGCGGTGATACGACGCAAAAAAAATGCGATGTGAAGAGCTCGCGGTGCGATCGATACCACCACGTTAACGCAAATAGTCGCGCGCAATAGCCACGAACCCGCATGTCCCGCTCATTATCGATCTTGCGAAATTGCGCGTTGATTTTGAATTTCTGAGAATTGTGTTAGGGTCGCCCGATCAAACCCACAGAACAAGTTCTCACCCGCGCGGGTTGGCGCGATCTGCGCCTTTTTGCATCGATTCCGAGCGTTGAAACGCTGCCCGCATCATCTGCGGGCCGAAAGGGGGAAAGCTATGAATTTGCATGAGGGAGGAAAGCGATGACGTACAGCGATACCTTTGAAAAAATCAATGAAGTCAAATTCAACATGGACAATATCTACGATCAGCCCGATCCGAGAAGCTATTTCCAGGAACTCAAGAAGTTTGACTATTCGATACCTGACGTGGCCAAACCCGTATTCCAGAAGTTGATCACCGGCCTGAGGCGCGAGCGGCACCACACCATCCACATTCTCGATCTTGGTTGCTCGTACGGTGTAAACTCGGCGCTGCTCAAACACGACCTGTCGATGGACGATCTCTATGAGCACTGGAATCACGAGAAGCTGGCGGATGCGACGCCGGAAGAAGTCATCCAGCATGATCGCCGCTTTTTTTCTGATCTTCGCGAAACGGCCGACATAGAAGTCATCGGCATCGACGCCTCCAAAAATGCCATCGCTTGCGCCGAAGAGATCGGCTTGCTCGATGAAGGACTCGCACTCAACCTTGAAACCGAAGCATTGCCGGCCACCGCCAAGGAAGGCCTGGCGCCGGTGGATCTGATGATCTCGACCGGATGCGTCGGCTACGTAACGGAAAAAAGCTTTGAGCGTCTGCTGCCAGCAGTCACGCAAGATTCGCAGCCCTGGATCGCCAACTTCGTGCTGCGGATGTTCCCCTTCGATGCCATCGAGCAAACGTTGTCCGAATGGGGCTACACGACCGAAAAGCTTGAGGGCCAGACATTCATTCAGCGCCAATTCGCCTCCGACGAAGAACAGGAACAGGTGTTGGAGCAATTGCGCCAGAAGGGCATCGACCCAACCGGCAAAGAGGCGGAAGGCCAGCTCTTGGCTGAGTTCTTCCTTTCGCGTCCGGCGAAAGAAGCCGCCGCGCGCCCCATCGAGCAACTCGCTCTCGCCTAGAACAACAAGCGCGCAGGGCGGCCGATCTTGCCGTGCGCGACTGCCCGGCTTGCCTGAAGGCTGCCGGTGACACAAACGGACAAAGGGACGGGGCGGCGCAGCCTCGTTCTTTTGCATTTGGGATTGGCGACGCGACCGTCACCGCCCCCGAGCAATGCCAACTCTCCGCCTCGGCCTGCCCTCGCGTCCGACGCCTCTCGGGTCGATTGCGGAGACCGCGATCGCTGAGCCGCCACCCCCGCAACAGCCCAAATGCGCGCGGTGATGACACGTATCCGTCATCACGAAGGAAGTCGCACCCAGCCACAAAACTGGGTGGGCCCTGAAATCTGACTTCGGGCTGCTACGACATCCCTTCGCAATCGTTCTTTCAAAGTATCGATCGACAAAATCTGATTTGGTAGAATTCCCATTTTGGAGAGCTGCGGCTGCAGGCTGCGCAACGTTCCAGGGATCCAGTCATAAAAGGGCGAACCCTCGCCGCCGCTGAGGGGAATCTCGCAGAAAAGGTTGGGAGGCGGCAAGTCCGCGTTCAGAAATACCTTCAACATCTGCTCGCCGACCTCCGGACGAGCAACAGCATCCCGAAAGGCAGCCTCCACCAGTGCCATCGCCAAATCCCACAGCGAGACGGCCGGGTGCGACCTCCGGCCCGCCTTAAAGGACAGTTCATGGAGCGCGATGATGCCTCCAGGCCGAACAAGACGCCGGGCCGCGCGAAGAAAGCCTTCCGGGTCGGCCTGATAAACGAGAACGTACCGGCCAATCACGCAATCGAAGAGTTCGACACTGGAGAACGCTTCAACCGCAGCCTCCACGAAGTTCACGCGATCAAAGCCCGCTTCGCGCGCGCGTTGTTTAGCAACCGCAAGCACGTCCGGATTGCGGTCGAGTCCGATAACCGATCCCGTTGGTCCGACAAGCTCCGCCGCAAGGATTGAAACATCACCCGCACCACAGCCTAAATCAAGGACGCGCATGCCTGCAGCAATACCGGCGGAACGCAACAGGCGCTCTGTGATCGGCCTGAGTATCTGCGCTTGGATGATCAGGCGATCGATTTCATCGGAAGCATGGCCGAGAACGTATGGCCGTTCGCCACCTTGCCCGTCTCTGCAAGCACCCGCCGCATCGGAATTTAGAATGCCGATTTTTCCACTCATATAGGAGATCCCTCGCTGCGTAGCCGAATATCGCCGAACGCGATACGGGGCGATTTCAGCGATGTAGCAAAACGTTCCGGTTGTAACCCCGCAAAGACGACATACCTGTCACGCCAGCAAACTTGCAGGGCAGCACTCCAAATCCGCATCATCCAAATTTCTGATCGACGCTCCTGACTCTGTACCGAAAAGTCCGGCGGGAGCGCGATTGGTCAGGCAGTAGCTTTCACCGGCCGGCCATTGATCGTTAGCTCGTCGTCGCGCACCGAGGTCTGCACGGCGTCGCCGTCTTCGACACCCCGCCTGCTGAGAACCTCCAACCGCGAGCGATAGAGCCAATCTTCAGCATGCAACTCGACGCCTACGATCATTGAACATACTATCGCAGCTCCGCGTGCTGATCGTGCGAAGCCTCGCACGGCGGTCATGCTTGATCTTCGATAGTGATGGATGCAGAGCCCGAATAACGTGGAGGTGGGATGAAGCGAGTTCCCGGATGTCTATGGCTCCTTAACGCGGTCATCTTGTTCACCCTACTCGCCACTCCGGCTCATGCGCTGGAAATGGCCTCGCGCATCGACCTCACCCGGCATCCCGTGGGCTTTCTAACGCTCGCAATTTTCTTCATCGCCTACGGATTTGTGGCTGTCGAAAAAGCCATTCAGTTGCGCAAGTCGAAACCCGTCATGCTGGCCGCGGGCCTCATCTGGGCCCTTCTCGGCCTTGTTTACGCCATGCATGGCCAGAGTCCGGCGCTCGAAGTCGCCGCCAAAAAGGTCATCATGGACTATGGCGAGTTGATGCTGTTCCTCGTGGTGGCCATCACATACGTGAACACGATGCAGGAGCGGCGCGTCTTCGATGCGCTGAGAACCAGACTCGTCAACATGAACCTTTCCTACCGGCAGCTTTTCTGGCTGGTCGGCGGGCTCGCATTTATTTTCGGCCCCATCATCGACAACCTGACGACGGCGCTCGTCATGGGTGCGGTGGTGGTCGCCGTCGGGGTCGGCAATTACCAGTTCATCGTGATGGGCTGCATCATCATCGTGGTTGCCGCAAATGCTGGCGGCGTCTTCTCGCCGTTCGGCGACATCACATCGCTGATGGTTTGGCAGAAAGGCAAACTGGGATTCTTTGAGTTCTTCTATCTCTTCCTCCCCTCATTGGTGAATTTCCTCGTGCCGGCGACGCTCATGCATTTCGGCGTACCGAAAGGCGTGCCGGAACCTTGGGGAGAAGCCAAGACGCTTAAGACCGGCGGGGCCGTCGTAATGTGGCTTTTCGTGGCGACGCTCGTGACTGCCGTCTGCTTCAAGAGCTTCTTCAGTCTGCCGCCGGCACTCGGGATGATGCTGGGTCTCGGCTATCTGCAATTGTACAGCTACTTTCTCCAACGCGCCGGACGTCGCCGCAATGACAAAGACATGGCGTTCGACTCGCTGCGCGAGATGAGACACGTGGAGTGGGACACACTGCTGTTCTTTTTCGGCATCATCTTCGCCGTCGCCGGACTGGGCGTCGCCGGATATCTCGCGCTGCTGTCGAGTTGGCTCTACGGCGATCTGGGTCCGACTTACGCCAATATCGCAATAGGCCTGTTGGGTGCGGCATTCGATAACATCCCGCTGATGTTCGCGGTGCTCACCATGAACCCAGAGATGTCGAGTGGCCAGTGGATGCTCGTTACGCTAAGCACCGGCATCGGCGGAAGCCTGATCTCCATTGGCTCCGCGGCGGGCGTCGTGCTGATGGGCCTCGTGAAGAACCACTACACGTTTCTCAACCATCTGCGATGGGCCTGGGCCATCGCGATCGGTTACGTCGCAAGCATCTCTACCCACCTATGGGTCAACGCCGCGCTCATGTAGCTTTCGGGAAAGGAGGCGCGATGCTCATCACATCGCGCCACTAAGCCTGTCCCCGGCGGCCGGCTCCGCGGAGCGGAGCCGCCGGACCAGCAACGAGCATCAAGCCGCGGCTTTCACCGGCCAGCCGTTGATCGTCAGATCGCCGTCGCGCACCGAGACGTGCACGGTGTCGCCGTCCTTGACCCCACCAGCGAGGATCTGCTCGGCGAGCGGGTCCTGCACGTGCCGCTGGATGACGCGCTTCAATGGCCGCGCGCCGTATGCGGGGTCGTAGCCGCGATTGGCGAGCCACGTCTTGGCCTGTTCATCAAGCTCGATCTTGATCTTGCGATCCGACAAGAGCTTCTGCAGGCGCCCGATCTGGATATCGACGATTTTGGCCATCTCGCTCCGCTGCAGACGATGGAACAGGATGATGTCGTCGAGACGGTTCAGGAACTCCGGCCGGAATTTCGCCCGAACTTCCGCCATCACCTCATCGCGCACCGCTTCGGTATCCTCGCCCTCCTTCTGGTTGACGAGATATTCCGCGCCGATGTTCGACGTCAGCACGATGATCGTATTCTTGAAATCGACGGTGCGGCCCTGCCCGTCGGTCAGCCGGCCGTCGTCGAGAACCTGCAGAAGCACGTTGAACACGTCGGGATGCGCCTTCTCGATTTCGTCGAACAGCACGATCTGGTACGGACGGCGGCGAACCGCTTCCGTCAGCGCCCCGCCTTCCTCGTAGCCGACATACCCCGGAGGCGCGCCGATCAAACGCGCGACCGAATGCTTCTCCATGTATTCCGACATGTCGATGCGGATGAGCGCCGTGTCGTCGTCGAAGAGATATCCGGCGAGCGCCTTCGTCAGCTCGGTCTTGCCAACGCCGGTGGGACCCAAGAACATGAACGAGCCGATGGGCCGGTTCGGATCCTGCAGCCCAGCGCGCGCACGCCTGACCGCCGTCGAAACAGCGATGACCGCTTCCTTCTGCCCGATGACGCGCTTCGACAGCGCTTCCTCCATCTTCAGAAGCTTGTCGCGCTCGCCTTCGAGCATCTTGTCGACCGGCACGCCCGTCCAGCGCGACACGACGGCCGCGATCTGATCCGGCGTCACGGCCTCTTCGACCAGCGCGCCCTTGCCTTCCTCCGCCTCGACCGCCGCGAGCTTCTTCTCAAGCTCCGGGATACGGCCGTAGCGCAGCTCGCCTGCACGCGCGAGGTCGCCTTTGCGCTGCGCCTGTTCCAACTCGTTGCGCAAACCGTCGAGCTCTTCCTTGAGCTTCTGCGCCGAACCGAGCTTCTCCTTCTCGGATTGCCAACGCGCCGTCAGCGTTTTCGATTTTTCTTGGAGGTCGGCGATTTCCTTCTCGATGCGTCCAAGGCGATCCTTCGACGCCGCATCGGTTTCCTTTTTCAGGGCCTCGCGCTCGATCATCAGCTGCATCAGATCGCGATCGATCGCATCGAGCTCTTCTGGCTTCGAATCGACTTGCATGCGCAGGCGCGACGCCGCTTCGTCGACGAGGTCGATCGCCTTGTCGGGGAGGAAACGGTCAGTGATGTAGCGGTTCGACAGCGTCGCCGCCGCGACGAGCGCGCTGTCCGTGATGCGCACGCCGTGATGCAGCTCATACTTCTCCTTGAGCCCGCGCAGGATCGAGATCGTATCCTCTACCGTCGGCTCAGAGACGAAGATCGGCTGGAAGCGCCGCGCCAACGCCGCATCCTTCTCGATGTTCTTGCGGTACTCGTCGAGCGTCGTCGCGCCGACGCAGTGCAGTTCGCCGCGTGCAAGAGCAGGCTTCAAGAGATTGCCCGCGTCCATCGAGCCTTCGGTCTTGCCCGCGCCCACGATAGTATGCAGCTCGTCGATGAACAGAATGATGTTGCCGCCCTCGGCCTGAACCTCGGAAAGCACGGCTTTCAGCCGCTCCTCGAACTCGCCGCGATATTTCGCGCCCGCGATCAGCGCGCCCATGTCGAGCGAAAGAAGCTTCTTGTGCTTGAGGCTTTCGGGAACGTCGCCCTTGACGATGCGCTGCGCCAGACCTTCGGCGATCGCCGTCTTGCCGACGCCCGGCTCGCCGATCAAAACCGGATTGTTCTTCGTACGCCGCGACAGTACCTGGATGGTGCGGCGAATCTCTTCATCGCGGCCGATCACCGGATCAAGCTTGCCCGTCGCCGCGGCTTCGGTCAGATCGCGCGCATAACGCTTCAGCGCATCGTAGGCCTGCTCCGCCGAAGCCGTGTCTGCGGTCCGTCCTTTGCGAAGATCATTGATTGCTGCGTTGAGCTTGTCCGCGGTCGCGCCGGCGTCGCGCAATATCCGCCCGGCGCTGCTCGACGTATCGAGCGCCAGTGCCAGCAGCAGCCGTTCGGCGGTGACGAACTTGTCACTCGCCTTGTCGGCAAGCTTCTCGACGGCATCGAAAAGCCGCGCAGACTCGGGCGAGACGTAGACGCCGCCGGAGCCGCCTGTGACTTTCGGTAATTTCGCGAGCGCTGCTTCGACATCGCGAAGCGCTTTCCGCGAGTCTCCACCGGCGCGCTGAATAAGCCCGCTTGCGAGACCCTCGGGGTCGTCGAGCAAAACCTTCAGAAGATGGTCGGGAGTGACTTGCTGGTTATTTTCTCTGAGTGCGAGCGACTGGGCGGATTGAATGAAGCCCTTCGCGCGGTCCGTGTATCGTTCAAAGTTCATGTCGCGTCCTCCAGCGCACGCCTCCCGCCCATTGAGACCCGAGAAGAATGCCATGCGATTTGATTTCAATCATCAACGCGCGGCCAAAGACCCATCATCGGCATCCCCTCCGGCTTGATACGTCTGCGATATGGGAGTCGAGCAGCGCCTGGAAAAGAGGCCGTGACGGAAAAACGTTAGAGAATCTCGGGGCCTGGCAAAAGTCGGCTCGCCAAGGGTCGGAGCGGTTTAACGCCATCCGGTTAAGGGTTTGAGTCCCGAACCGCTCGAAATCGTTGTTTCGATCCTGCCGGGATCCGCCCATCACACACAACCACTCCATGGCCGGGCTTGACCCGGCCATCCAGAACAGCTCGCTCAACCCCGCATTGAATAGTGGATGGCCGCCTCAAGGGCGGCCATGACGTAGGAGTTGGGTTGAATGTGAGGGAGCCGAACAAGCCCCGTCATCCCCGCGCGGGGGGGGGGATCCGTCCAAGTATCGGCAATAGCGAAAATATCGGCCTGGGCAGATCTCGGCCTTCGCTTGGATGACGAACGGCGGCAAGCAACAACATCCGCGCACGCCGCCAAAAGTGCCGGCGGAAGCAAATGCCGTCGGAAATCGCTACTATTCCTGATCGTCAGTCGCGGGCGTCGGCGCTGCCTGCGCTTCGCGCCGGGGACGACGAACGGGGCGACGCAAGAAAGCCGGTTGCTCCTGTTGCTCGGCCGGAGGTGCCGAAGGCGCTGCCGCCTGCACTGGCGGAGCGGCGCGCTCGGGCGCTGGAGCCGGTTGCGGCTGCTGAGGCTGCGGGCTTTCAGATCGATACCCGCCGCCGTTTCCAAGCTCGCGATCGCCGCCGTTCGGTCCCTGATATCGTTCGCGACGGCGGAAACCGCCCTCTTGATGATTATCACCGCCGCCGCCGTAGGAACGGCGATCGTCGCGATAACGGTTTTCGCCCGAACCGTTCCGGTCATTCCGGTCGCCCCGGAAATCCTGGCGATCGCCACGGTCGAACCGCTGTCCATCACCGCGATCATGGCGATTATTGTTGTAGCGCTGATCCCGGTCATGCCGCTGGGAACGATTATCGTAGCGGTTCTGATGATCGTAATTGCGCGGCTGCTGCTGCTGGAAGGACTGCTGCGGCACATCGCCGGACGGCTGCTGTGCCTGGACGCCGAACTCGTCGCCCTCGTCTTCCCCAAACTCGTCGCCGTCGCCTCCTTCAGGGCCGCTAAGCGTATGCGTGCGGGTCGCGCCGTTGTTGCTGAGTGGATCGACACCACCTTGTTGCGCCATCTGTTCGCGATAGCTCAGGATGATGCGGTTATAGTGTTCGGCGTGCTGCAGATAATTTTCCGCCAATACCGGGTCGCCTGACGATAAGGCGTCACGCGCGAGCGAAACATATTTTTCCGCAATGTGAGAGGGGGTGCCGCGGATCTTCACATCCGGCCCAGAGCTCTCGAAGCTCCGCATCAGGGGGTTCTGTGATTTGCGGTTATTGTTGTTCCGACCGCGACCACGGCGGTTCTGCTGTCCTTGCCTCATGGGCTCCCGTTCACAATCGTTGATATTCTAACGTCGACGCGCCCTCATCGAGGATGGGCTGCGTCATGGACCCTTCGATCCAATTCACAAAAGACGATCCTTAAGTCGCCTGTGCCCCACACAGGCCGCAGCCCCTTGGCTCTGTCGCCCGTTCTTCGGGCAATCGCAACTTCCTCGGTCAACGACAACTGCAACTCGTGTTTGAATCGTCTGCAAGGAGCGTCTTGGTAGCGCTCACGGCATCGGGAAAAGAACCCGATACTCGCTATTCAGCAAACGGCAACGTTCGCGAAATTTGCGCTGATGATCTGAGATAGGACGGCCGGTTTGTTGCGCCAAACCCGTGGCGTCGCCTGTTCCAGGCACATCCGATCAAACTCGTCGACGATGATATTACCTCGGAAACAGAGATCCGCAAACAGAAATGATTGATGGCGTTAAAGATGTATCTCCAAAGCCACAGCGCGAACATGGCCGCCAAGATCACTCTTCGTCGTGACCAAGTTCCATCCTGAGGAGCGGAATATAGCTTCCACATCAATGGCTTGTCCTGCTCCGATCTCGGCGATCAGTCGCGTCGCAATGCCGGTGCATGCGGCTTCTTGGGCGATTTCGCGATAGACGTCCAAGCCGTCCAGTCCACCGTCCAATGCAAGCATCGGATCGTATTCGCGAACCTCCGGTTCTAGGCCGGGAATTTCACCGCTTGGAATATAAGGTGGGTTCGAAACGATCAGATCGAAGGCTCCATTGCACCCGGCGAGACCACGTGTCGCAACGAAGCTCGCGCGGCTGGCGACACCGAGCCGTTCCGCATTCCGCTTGGCGACCGCAAGCGCCGCTTGGCTGACGTCGGTAGCCATACCGGATGCAAGCGGCAGTTCCGCAAGCAACGTCGCGATCAAAATACCGGAGCCGGTTCCTATGTCGGCAATACGCACCGCCTTATCGTCGAGCCGGGCCGATTTGATGACTTCGAGGGCGAGATCCACGACGGTCTCGGTATCAGGGCGCGGATCGAGCACCTCCGGTGTAACGATGAATTCGCGACCATAAAACGAGCGCACGCCAAGAATGCGAGACACGGGTTCATGCGCCAGCCGCCGCTGAACCGCGTCCGCGATACGGTCCGCCGCGCTTCCGATCGGATGTTCCGGTTTCGTCAGCAATGCTGTCCCGTCGATGCCGACGAGACCTTGCAGCAGGAGACGAGCATCCCGTGATGCCGAATCTAATCCGGCTTCGTCAAAGGCGCGCGTCATCCGAACCAAGGCCGCGCCCACGGCTTCATCTGGCTCGAAAGCGCGTTGACCTCTTTGCACAATCGCCGACCTTCGGTTATGCCGCGCTAAGTTCAGCCAGCATCGTCGCCTGATGATCAGTGATGAGCGCGTCAACCAGCGCGTCGAGGCCGTTCCCGGCCATGACCTCATCAAGATTGTAGAGCGTCAGATTGATGCGATGGTCGGTGACCCGCCCCTGCGGAAAATTGTACGTCCGGATGCGCTGCGAGCGATCGCCCGAGCCAACCTGGGATTTGCGGGCGTCCGAGCGCTCGTTGGCGGCCTTCTCGCGCTCAAGCTCATAGACGCGCGCTTTCAACACATTCATTGCCAGGCGGCGGTTCTGATGCTGTGATTTCTCAGCCGAGACGACGACGATGCCCGTCGGCAGATGCGTGATACGAACGGCCGATTCCGTCTTGTTGACGTGCTGGCCGCCAGCACCGCCTGCCCGCATTGTATCGATACGGATGTCGTCGGGCTTGATATCGATCTCGACGTCTTCGGCTTCCGGCAGCACCGCAACGGTCGCCGCCGACGTATGAATGCGGCCGCTCGCCTCCGTCGCCGGCACGCGCTGGACGCGATGCACGCCGGATTCGAATTTCAGCCGCGCGAACACCCCTTCTCCGGTGATCGAGGCGACGATTTCCTTGAACCCTCCAAGATCGTTTTCGGATGCGGAAATGACTTCCACCTTCCAGCCTTTGAGATCGGCATAGCGCGAATACATCCGAAAGAGATCGGCCGCGAACAGCGCCGCTTCATCGCCGCCCGTTCCCGCACGCACTTCCAGGATCGCGCTCTTTTCGTCTGCTGCGTCTTTGGGAAGAAGCGCGATGCGAAGCTGCTGCTCGAGGCCGACTATGCGCTCGGCAAGCGACGCCCGCTCCGCATAAGCAAGATCGATCATGTCCTTGTCGGCCGAAGGCTCCGCGATCAGGTGCTCGAGGTCGGCTTTCTCCGCCTCCGCCTTACGCAACGCCTCGATCTGGGCGACGACCGGCGAGAGTTCGGAAAACTCCTTCGTGAGTTTGACGTAAGCAGCTTGCGACACGCCATGATTGAGCTCGTCCTGGATAGCCATCCAGCGCTCGAGAAGACGGTCGAGTTTATCGCGCGGCAATGAAGTCATGATGTCAGATGATGCGATCCGGTTCGGCCGCGATCAACGACCCGCGGCGCTCAGCTGCGGCGCATCTAATACGAACCACTCGCAATCTGCAATTTGTCAGCGCGGCGCGACCGGGGATCGCGGACTTCGATCCAGCGAAAACCGTCCCGGACCGGAGCGAAATGCTCTTGAAAGTAGGCGCTGGCGTAGTTCACCGCGGCGCTGAAAGGCCGGACAATGCCATCGAAAATGGACGCGTGAAAAAACAGCAGGAAAAACAGCGGTAGCGACAGCGCATAGAGCGCGCGCTGAGGCCTTTCGCGAATTTGGTGCATGGCATCTTTCGGCAGCCGCCGGGCGCCGTTGGCGATCACCGAACCCGCCCGGACGAATTGGCGGCCGGCCTGCATGGCGGAGCCTGCCTGCGCGGCATAGCTATCCCGCGGTTGGACCGGCGGGGGCTCAGGCGCCTGCTGAAGCGCAATGAGGAGTCCACCCACGGCTGTGAGCACGGGACGTCCGTCAATGTTGGCGACGGATGTATAAGCCATGATGATCTGGGCCGTTTGCGGCCAGGGCGGCAAATACTCGACTTGCCCGGTCTCCAGGGCCTCGATGATTTCGGGATGCACGCGCATGTACTGCGCCGCTTGCGGAAGCGTTAGCCGTAATGCCCGCCGCAAATCCGTAAAGAAGCGGGCAATCAGCTCCCGATCCTGCCGGGCTTGTGTGTGATTGGAAAATTGATTGTGGCGACCCGCCATGTGTCCACTTTGCACATGACCGTCAACCGAAACGCTCCGCCCAACGCCTCGACGCATACATCATCCGGCATAACACGCCGGCCCCTCAACCCTCACCTCCATCTTGGTTAAAAAAGTCTTTTTGTCAAAGGCATTTTATCCGTGCTCAGCCATCGAGCGCGACGCCTTCTCTTTCCGCGAACTGCTGCAAAGACATGCGTACGTCTTTGGCACCTTCTTTGAGAAGTTCTTCGACGCAAGCCGAGGCTTTTTCCGCGTTGAGCGAAAGGATCATCGTCTTGACCGGACCGATGGCGGCCGGCGCCATCGATAGCGATCGCAATCCGAGCGCGATCAACGTCATGGCCTCAAGCGGACTGCCTGCCATCTCGCCGCAAAGCGTCACGGGCACCTTGTATTTCTTCGCCGCTTTGATGAGCATCCGCAGCGCGCGTAACGGTGCGGGCATGAGCACATCGAACCGGCTCGCAACGCGCGCGTTCGTGCGGTCGGCCGCAAACAAAAACTGCATCAAATCGTTCGAGCCGATCGACACGAAGTCCACCCGCGTCAGGAACGCGTCGAGATCGAAGAGCAGCGCCGGCACCTCGAACATGGCGCCGATCAGAATGTTGCTCGGAAGCTCATGCCCGTGCTTAGTCAGGAATGCCTTTTCCCGTTCGATCAATGCCCGGATCGCGCCCAGCTCGTATGATGCCGATACCATCGGAATCATCACCCTGAGTTCGCGTCCCGCCGCAGCCTTTAGCAGCGCGCGGACCTGCAGCCGGAAAAGCGACGGTTTATCGAGAGACATGCGGATCGCGCGCCAGCCGAGAGCCGGATTCTCCTCCTTTGGCTGACGCAGATATGGAAGAACCTTGTCCCCTCCAATATCGAGCGACCGAAAAACGACCGGCTTTCCTTGTGCTTCCTCGATAACCGAGCGGTAAAGCTGCGTCTGCCGGTCGAGCCGTGGAAAAATATCCGACAGCATGAACTGCAGCTCGGTGCGATAGAGACCGACGCCGTCGGCACCCGACTCGGCCAGATGAGACATGTCGACGACGAGGCCAGCATTCATCATCAGCGTGATGCGAATGCCGTCCTTCGTGATCGCCGGGCGGTCGCGCAGCGAGAGATAACGTTTCTGCCGCCGGGCGCGGAAACGCACCTTATCTGAATAAGCGGATATGACCTCGGCCGTCGGCCTGAGATGCACTTCACCCGTGACCGCATCGACGATCGCTGCATCGCCCGACGCGACGCGATCGACGATGCCGGCCGCCTGGCCGATGGCCGCAATGCCCAGAGCTTTGGCAACAACCGCAACATGGCTCTGGCTCGATCCATCTTCGACGACAAGCCCACGCAATCGGCTGCGGTCATAGTCGAGGAGTTCGGCCGGACCCATTGTTCGCGCCACGAGGATCGCGTCCGTAGGCAGACCCGAGCCGTCCTCTGAACTTTTAAGCCTGCCCGCAAGTACGCGCAGCAGCCGGTCCGAAAGATCGTCGAGATCCCGTTGGCGCTCCCGCCAATAATTGTCGTGTTGGCGTAGCATACGCGTGCGCATCGCGTTCTGGACGCGCTCGACCGCAGCTTCCGCCGTCAAGCCACCTTCGACAGCTTCGCGCAGGCGGCGATGCCAGCCTTTGTCATGCGCGAACATGCGATAGGCTTCGAGTACGTCCCGATGCTCGCCGACCGTCGACAAATGCTCATGCTCAAACATCTCGTCGATGTTGGTCTGTAGCTTTTGGAGCGCCTGCTCCAGCCGCTCCATTTCCGCTGCCGGATTGTCCGACAACAGATGCGTCACGACGATGCGTGGTTCGTGCAAAACCACATGTCCGAGCGCGATTCCCTCGGACAATGGCTCGCCCTCCAGCGCCATCGGCTGCGAGCGCGAGAATTCGAGCGCCGCGCCCGTCCCGGCGACCGCGCCCGAAACGAGATTTTCCGCGATCACCATCGCGGTGGCCTGCAGCACCTCGACGTCTTCGTCGGAATATTCCTTCGGCATCCGGTTCTGGATGACGAGCACGCCGAGGACCTGCCCCGCGCGCGAAATCGGCACCGCAAGCAGCGCATGGTAGATTTCTTCGCTCGTCTCCGGGCGATATGAAAACGCCGGATGGCTCGATGCTTCCGGCTCGTTGACGGTTACGCCGAGTTCCGAACACCGCCCGACAAGGCCCTCGCCCCGTTTCATGCGTGTATTGTGGACGGCGGACGGATTGAGACCCTCGGTCGCGAAGAGTTCCAACGAACCATCCTGGCGCTTGAGATAGATCGAACAGACTTCCGCGACCATGACGCCCGAAATCTGCCGGACGATGCGATCGAGCTTCTCCTGGCCCGCGCCGCCATCCGCCATGATCTCGCGCAACCCGCGCATGATGACCCGGAGCGAGGTTTCGCTCGGCAAGGGTCTCGGATCATCGCGCCGCGCAATCATGCCTATCGTCCCGTCCCGCCGCACTCGGCGGCCTATCGCAGGGGTAAAGCAGACGCGGCTGAAAGCAGCAGTCCGCGCCTAGTCGCTGTCTAAACCGTAAACCGTGTGCAACGTGCGCACGGCGAGTTCGGCGTAAGCCGCATCGATCAATACACTGATTTTGATCTCAGACGTCGAGATGGCATGAATATTAATGCCTTTCTCGGAGAGGGTTTTGAACATCTGAGCAGCGACGCCGGCATGGCTGCGCATCCCGACGCCGATAACCGAGATCTTCACGACATCGGCGGAACTCTTGATGTCGAAATGGCCGATGTCGGACTTCGCTCTTTTCAGAACGTCCAGCGTGCGCGGCAGCTCGGCCGCCTGAACCGTGAACGTCATGTCGGTGTGCTTGCCGTCCGGTGTTACGTTCTGCACGATCATATCGACATTGATGCTGGCATCCGAGAGCGGACCGAAAATACGCGCCGCGACGCCCGGCTTGTCCTCGACCTTCAGCAGCGTCACCTTGGCTTCGTCCTTGGCATACGCGATGCCGCTCACGACCTGCTGTTCCACGATCTCATCCTCGTCGCAAACGATGGTTCCGATGTCTTCGATATTGCCGGAGCTAAAGGCTTTCATGGCGTCCGGCGCGACGAAGCTCGAAAGCACGCGCGTCTTCATTTTGTAAACCATTGCCAACTCGACCGAACGGGTCTGCAAAACTTTCGATCCGAGCGACGCCATTTCTAGCATCTCCTCGTACGAAATTTTGGCGAGCCGCCGCGCTTTCGGCACGATGCGCGGATCGGTCGTGTAAACACCATCGACATCCGTATAGATATCACAGACGTCGGCTTCGAGCGCCACGGCAATGGCGACGGCACTCGTGTCTGAGCCGCCGCGTCCGAGCGTCGAAACGCGATTTCCCTTCGCCTCGATCCCTTGAAATCCAGTGATGACAGCGATTTCCCCGGCTTCGATGTGCTTTTTGAGCTCGCTGCCCGGGATATCGAGAATGCGCGCTGCACCATGCGCGGCGCTCGTCTTGATCGGGATTTGCCAGCCCGTCCACGAGCGGGCCTTGAGGCCCATCGCCTGCAATGCAATTGCGAGAAGCCCCGCCGTCACCTGCTCGCCCGTAGCGACGACGGAATCGTATTCGCGCGGATCGTAGAGGGGCGAAGTTTCCTTCACCCAGGCGACGAGCTGGTTGGTGACGCCCGACATCGCCGAGACGATCACGGCTACCTTGTTGCCCGCATCGGCCTCACGCTTGACGTGGCGCGCCACATTCTGGATGCGTTCGACGTTGGCGACCGACGTGCCGCCGAATTTCATCACAACCGTCGCCATCCTGAGGGGGCTTCCTACGCCTGCTTGCAAACTCGCACGGGCCCAGAAACGGACCGGCTGAGCCTTAATATCTGGATTGAGTCCCGCGTTATTAGCGGCTCGGACGTCCCCCCGCAACATCCGAGAGGCCGAGGCGCGGGCGAGCATGCGAGCCATGCGATCGTCCGCCGCTTGACAAGCACCCCTCCGGACGGACGACTACGGGCAACCGGAGCCCGCTATGAACGCAGCCAACCACCAGCCAGACGAGACGCCTACGCCAAATGCCACCCTCGACCCCGAGGAAGTGGAACGTTTCTCACGCCTTGCCTCGGAGTGGTGGAATCCGAACGGGAAATTCCGCCCGCTTCACCAGATCGGGCCGCCGCGACTGTCATTCATTCGCGATCGAGTTGTAGCGAACTTCAATCTCGATCCGCAGGCGCTGCGGCCGCTCGCAGGTTTGACGGCCTTGGACATCGGCTGCGGTGGGGGCCTCGTTTCAGAACCCCTCGCCCGCATGGGAGCGACCGTTACCGCGGTCGACCCGTCCGAACGCAATATCGCGATCGCGAAGAGCCACGCCGAAGCGCAAAAGCTGGAGATCGAATACCGCGCCGTCCGCGTTGAGGACTTGGTTGCGGAAGGACGGAAGTTCGATGTCGTCGCCTGCCTTGAGGTCGTCGAGCACGTCCCGGACCCGGAAAAGTTCATCGCCGAATGCGCTGCTCTCGTTCGCTCGGGCGGCGTCGCGATCTTCTCGACATTGAATCGCACCTTCAAAGCCTGGGCGCTCGCCATCGTCGGCGCCGAGTATGTCCTCGGTTGGCTGCCGCGCGGCACGCATCAGTGGGACCGCTTCATTACCCCGGAAGATCTCGCGCGCTACGCCAAAGCGGCAGGGCTTATAAACCCGCACTTCGAAGGCATCAGTTACAATCCGTTGAAGGACGTATGGACCCGCAGCCGCGACACGGACGTTAATTACCTGATGTCGGCACATAAACCGATTGTCTTGGCGGAAACTTAGCCCGCGAGGGAAAAGCGCATGTTTCCGATCGGCGATGACGATACGGCGCTTAGAACGACACCGGTCGTGACCTATGGCCTGATCGCCGCAAACATTCTCTTCTTCCTCATCGAGCTGAACGGCGGCGAAACATTCATTCGCGACTGGGCCTTCATCCCGAGCCGCTTCAGGCACGATCCCGCGAGCAACGTGCCGACGATCGTCACCGCGATGTTCATGCACGGCGGCTGGATGCATCTCTTCGGCAATATGCTCTATCTTTATATCTTCGGAGACAACGTCGAGGACCGGCTCGGCCACCTCGGCTATTTCATATTCTACGTCGCTTGCGGGATAGCGGCGACGTTCGCGCAATATTACTTTAACAGCCATTCGAGCCTGCCGAACGTCGGAGCCTCGGGCGCCATCGCGGGCGTGCTTGGCGCCTACATCTTGATGTTTCCGCATGCGCGCGTCGACGTCCTGGTCATCCGCCAAATCATCTCGTTGCCCGCGGTCGCGGTGATCGGCTTCTGGATCGTGCTGCAGCTCTTTAGCGGCTTCGGCTCGATCGCCCGCACCGACGAAACCGCGGATGCCGGCGGCGTCGCCTACATGGCCCACGTTGGCGGCTTCGTCGCAGGCCTTGTATTGGCCTTCTTGTTCGGCGGGCGCGGTGGTCCGTCGCGAAGGGTCTGAGAAGGTCCATTCGGCCCTTGACCCTCGGGTAGAGCTGTGGTGATAGCTGGACCGGAAATCGAGGAGCGCGAATTACCCGGTCGGCATTATAAGCAGGCCGGCTACCATCGCTTTCGATTATTGCTTCACGTGAGAAGCGTGTGCCGCCTTAGCTCAGTTGGTTAGAGCGCTAGATTGTGGATCTAGAGGTCCCCGGTTCAACTCTGGGAGGCGGTACCATTCCAATCAGGGGCATGCCCGCTCGTCGCGCTCAACTCAAGTGACGCCCGTCAATCCCACACGACACCCGTGCTGATGTGCGCGCATCGCGTCCGCCATGCGGCCCGCGAATCTTTTTCGCGCAGCAATCGCGAAACGCTGCGCCGCCCGTGTCTTCAAGCGGCGCGCTGATGCCTCCTCTCATCGTCGATGACATCCGGCAGTTGTCGCTGCTACGGCAGTTTTGACCCTCGAATACCCGAAATATCGGGTAGCGGGCTTGCATTGAGTTTCATGTGAGGCAAACTGGCGATTGCACCGCCGTCTAGCACCGCCGCGACGGCCACCGGCCAAGAAGGATATTGAAGCATTGGCGGATCTAATTCCTGAGGACCTCCGAGATTTTGTCCTTAGACATATCGACTCCATCGCTCAGCTGGAGGCGCTGCTCTTGCTGCGCCGGAATCCCAATGAAGCGTGGACAGCGGACGTTGCCGCCAAACGGCTCTACACGACCGAAGCCGAGGCAACCAACGTGCTCGATCAGCTTTGCGCCGACGGACTTTTGGTTTGTTCCGACGACGGCTATCGTTTTGACCCTCAATCCTCTGAACAGCGTCAAATGATAGACCTATTGGCGGAATCCTACAGGCGTCACCTCATTCCGATAACGAATTTGATCCATGGAAAACCGCGACGGCTTCGCGAGTTTTCTGATGCCTTCAAGATCAGGAAGGAGCGTCCGTGACAGCAGCGATCATCTATAGCCTTTGCGCGTTGACAGCGGCTGTCTGTTCTTACCTTTTGCTCCAGGCTTACCGCCGCGGGGGCTATCGACTGCTTCTGTGGAGCGGACTTTGCTTCGCCGGTCTGACCATCAACAATTTGTTTCTTGTCTGCGACAAACTCATCTTTCCGAACATCGATTTCTCACTGTGGCGCAGCGGCTCTCTCCTCCTCTCTATGGGCATCCTTCTTTACGGGCTGATCTGGGATACAGAGTCATGAAAGACCTCAATCTGATCATGCTGGGCGCCGCGGCGATGGCATCATTTGTCTCGTCACTGTTTTTTCTAAGATTCTGGCGGCAGTCACGCGACAGCTTGTTTCTTTGCTTTTCCATCGCTTTTGCGATCGACGTTCTGACGCGCCTGATGCTGGGTCTCGGTCACATCTCCGACGAACAGCAGCCGTTCTTCTACCTCGCCCGCCTCGCAGCCTTCTGCATCATCATATTGGCCATCGCGAAAAAGAACTGGCCGCGCAAACGCGATGGCTAGCGCCGCGCGCAGCACGCGTTGACAATGGAGGCCACACAAAGCATCGCTGCGAGACTAATCTCGCGTGCGCGCTGGCCCAACTCATCCCTACGTCTTCGTCAAAAAACGAAGAGCTTGCGCTTGCTCTGAACGCGCCGAAGCCGTGCATAACCGCAACATCGATCCGACAACGGTGGAAAATGCGGGAATTTCATATTATGCGGCGCAGCAAATCACCTAGAGGGTTTGAGGGGATGCACAAGTAGCTCTAGGGATCAGACGGATTCCGCAATGACGTCCGCGCCCATGCCCACAATTCAGCAGATGCGCGACAACGCCTCGCCGGATATTCCGGCGGACGAGTCCCAGCCGATCGTCACAATCAATCTTGATCTCGCGGAAATCGTTGGTGCGAATGCGTCGGGTGCGCAAGCCATCGGACTGTTTTCCTATGCGTCGTTTCCGATCGGCCTCGACGCATCGACGCCCGCGCTCGCACGGTTGCGCGAAATCGCAGCGCTTGGTAACGCCAACGGCAAGGCCATCGAGCGGCTGACGTTCTGGAGCGGCGGACGGTTGCGACCGGTTCGTTGCACGGTTGCTCGGCAGCGAAGTGGCGGGTCGGGGGTATTCGTTCTGCGTATCATCGATGACAATAGCGCTGGAGCGCCGCCTGCCGCCTTATCATCGCGCAGTGATGCCGATGCGCATTCCGCATCTCAAATTTCGCGAGCCGGTCTTTCGGAGACCATTCACGGAACTGCGGATACGTTGAAAGATATCGCACGTCGCATTCGCGTGGGCGATGTTTCTGCACGGATAGTGAAGGGCGCCAAAGCCGAGGCAAGTCCAGAGCCGAGCACCGCCAACGCCGCGAGCTCGCGCAGTGAACCAGCGCAAATCGAACAGCGACAGCCGGCGCAGGAACAGCAACCGCGCACGCCGGCATCGGTCCTCGATCCGGATCATCTCGCAAAGCTGGCGCATGAACTCAAGACGCCACTGACGGCAATTGCCGCTGCGGCGGAAATCATGCGCGACGAACGCTTGGGCGCCATGGGCAACGAGCGTTACCTCACCTACGCCGCTGACATTCACGAAAGCGCGACGCACGCGCTTGACGTCATCACGACGCTTCTTTCCGAAAGCACGAAGCCCGAGGCTGCACTACCGCGCCTGATCGCCTTAGATCTCAACGCCGTTGTCGAGCGCACCGTCTCGAGTATCCAGGCATTGGCACAATCGCGCGGCCTGACCCTCGCCTTCGAAGCGGAAAGAGGCCGCCCGCACGTCGTCGCCAATCCAACCTCGTTGCGTCAGATCCTTCTCAACCTCCTGACCAACGCCATCAAGTTCACGCCGCGCGGCGGTGACGTACACGTCGCGACAGGTTATCTCGGGGACGGCCGCGTCTTTCTCGCTGTTCGCGATACCGGCTGCGGCATGAATGGCGAATCGGTTGGAAATGCAAAACCTGCCGATGAGAAAACGCAGCCCTGGCTTGGCAGCAACGGCATCGGACTACCGCTCGTTCAACGCCTCATCCGCGACATGGGCGCAGAGTTCGAAATCGACAGTGCGCCGGAAAAAGGGACGGTCGTTCTCATTGCATTCGGTGGTTTCGCACGCTGGCCGGAATAGAAGTTGCGCATCCTCAACGGATAAATCTTCCCGCCTGTAGTTAGTTGAAAATTATAAAAATTCTAATGTGATGAAGCTTGTCTTCTAACTGTTGACCCGCACGCGCCGATCGCGCTAGCTCACACTACGATGCCGTTGCGGCATCGCGCGCCGCCACTCGGCGCCAACCGATACCGGGGCCTTGAACCCCGCATATTGGAGCGGATGATGAAACGATCTTCTTGCGCGGACTCTCGCGCAGTTTGCCATAGTCCTTGTGCAAACAATTTCTCAGCTCAATGCATCGCAAGCGTCGGACGTGAGGATCTCGCCGGCCGTTTAAACCAGACATTGGTGGAGGGCCGGATCCATGAGTAGCGCCGTTTCGAACGCACGCAGCGATGCGGTCGCCAAGATCGTGCCCCTTCCGGCAAAGGCGCCGGAACGACTGGTCGGCGTCGGCTTCCGTTGCTGGCTCGCCGGTTTGGCGACAGGTGACATCAAGTGCTGGGAGGATGCTTGGAACTCATTCTCAGGTATGCTCGGACCCGAGCAGGCGAAAGCGCTTCTGCTCGACCTCTCGAAATTCGTCCGGGCCGTCAAAGCCAATGCCCAGCGCAATATCGAAGTTTCTCCGACGGGCTGCAGAAGTTTCTGTCGCGACGAATGCCTCGCCATCTCGATCATCGCCGCATGCCAGCACAATGAGCGCCAGGCGCTTACGGCTTCGGCTGCCGCACTGATCGGGTCGGATGACATCGGCGACACGCTGAACGGCGCGCAGGCCTTGGCCGCCGCGCTTCGACAGGCAAATCAACTGCTACGTCCGGAATCGGTTTGTCCGGCGACATGCGCTCTTCGCGCACAACGCCATCGCTTGATGTAAACCAGAGCCGCGCTCACAGTTTATCGAGATAGGCCTGCACCGCATCGGCCGCGCGCAAGCACTGTTCCGAACCAAGGTGCAGGCCTGTTTTCGTTCGACGCCAGAGAACGTCGTCGGCCGCTTCGGCCCATTCCTCGGATTTGAGATAGGCGATCTCACGAGCGCTCAGCCCGGCACCGTAATCCTCGCCAAGATCGCGTGCCGAATGGGCGCCATCAAGAACGAGCGAGGTGCGCGTGCCGTAGCGGCGCGCCAGCCGCAGCAGATAAGCCCGCGCGAAGCCGCCGTTGTTGCGCGCGAATTGATCGAACCACGCATCGAACGTCAGCCCTTCGAAATTACCGCCGGGAAGCGGCGTCGTTTTGGTTGAACCCGCGTGGAGCGCCGGGAAGTATGGCTCCAGCAGATTGAGCGCCTCTTCTGCGAGCCTGCGATAGGTCGTGATCTTGCCGCCAATCACATGAACGATCGGGGGCGTCCCGTCGCTTTCGATCTCGAGGCGGTAGTCACGGGTCACGGCCGATGCATCCTTATTCCCGTCATCGTCGAGCGGGCGAACACCGGCAAATCGCCAGGCGATCTGCTCTCGCTTCAACGGTACGCGAAAATAGCGATTGGCCGCTTCGATCAGATACGCCTCTTCGTCTGCCGTTACGCTGACCATGCGCGGATTGCGCGTCTGCGGCTGCTCGGTCGTGCCGATCAGCGTGAAGTCCGTTTCGAACGGCAACGCAAACACGACGCGTCCATCGGAATTCTGAAAGGTGTAAGCGTCGTCCGCGCCCTCAATGCGCGGAACGACAATGTGACTACCCTTGACCAGCCGAACGTCGCGCGCCGAAATGCCCTGTGATCCCGGCGCGAGCTTCGCAACGTCAGCAACCCACGGCCCGGCCGCGTTGACCACGGCACGCGCTGCGATGTGGCGCGCGTCGTCTCCGAGCGTCACGATCCAAAGACCATCTTCGACTCGAAGGCCCCGTACGGGCGACCGCGTCTCGATGCGGGCACCCGCCTCCCGTGCAGCAATCGCATTTGTGACGACCAGGCGCGCGTCGTCGACGGCACAGTCCCAATAGCTGAAGCCGTGCTTCAAGTCCGGCACGAGCGGCTTCCCACCCGGATCGGCGTTGAGGTCGAGTGAACGCGACCCGCCCAAGGTTCGACGCGATGCCAGATGATCGTAGAGAAAGAGACCAGCGCGGATCAGAAACCGCGGCCGCATATCCGCCGCGTAAGGCAGGATGAACCGCATCGGGTGAATGATGTGCGGAGCTTTGGCGAGCAGGATCTCGCGTTCCGCCAGCGCTTCCCTGACGAGCCGAAACTCATAATGTTCGAGGTACCTGAGACCGCCATGGATCAACTTGGAACTCGCTGACGATGTTGCGCCAGCCAGATCGTCAGCTTCCGCCAAAAGGACTTTCAGTCCGCGCTGAGCGGCATCGGCTGCGATGCCCGCACCATTGATGCCGCCGCCGATTACAGCAAGATCGTAGACATCGCACGACATCAGTCGCCGCTCCGCGTCATCCGTTCACAAACGAGCTTAGATGACTCGCCTGTAGCCGCGAAGCTACCGTTCCGAGGATGCCGCCTGCCGTGGCCTGGAAAGGAGGCTTCCGAGTATCGCCGCGAGGAATCCCGCGGGCACTGCGATGAGCACGATGGCGGCCGGCTTCAGTCCGCCCCAGTTGGCGATCATGCCCGCCTGCTCCTTAAGGTCCGCCCAAGCCGCCGCCTGCGCTTGCGGATCGGCCGCAGCCAAAAATGCGGCGTCGAGATCGGAGAACTGCTGCAGCGCCTCTGCCCCGGCATTGGACAAGCTTCCCGAAATGCGAACGAACTCGACGGGCCAAACATGCACGCCCAGCAAATAGGCGGCCGCGATGAAAGTACCAGCCACCATCGCGGCAACGGCACCTATAGAGTTCATGTGCCGCCAATGCAGTCCGAGAACGAGCGGCGCAAAGAGACCGGCGGCCAGCAGCGCAAATCCCTCCGCAAGCAGCAAACCGCTGCCGATCGTCTCGACGTTCGCAAGCACGACGGCAAATACCAGAACGCCTGCCCCCAGACTTGCAGATCGGAAATCCAAACCAGTCCGCTTCGGCCCCATGCTCATCCGGATTTCCGTATCGACGCCGCTGAGTCCGGAAACCATCGCATTGCCGGCAAGCAAGGCCGCAAGCAGAACGCCGAACAGCAGCGGATACTGGAGACTACGTTTAAGCCCCGCGATCTCCGGTGCCGCGACGACGAAACCGTCGGCTGTGAAATCGAGATCCTGCAGCCTGAGAAAGCCGCGCTGCTCCGGAGCTTTGGCGCAAGCAGCCGAAAGATCGGCGGCGGTCCTGGAATTTTGCTCGCACACCTTCGCCCAGCCGAAACCACTGGCATCGGCGAATGCCTGCGGGATCGCAGCGTTTTCGATTCCCTTGGCTATCGCTTTTTCAAAACCTATGCGGCTGTAAACGGCGAGCGGCGGCAGGCTCGCCGCCACGGTGGCGACAGCAACAAGCGCAACGGCGGTCCTGCGCACCGCGGCTCCCGGAGCGACGACGGCCTGCGACACATGACGACCGAGCAACTGCGGTGTCGCGACCACGCCAAATGCAACGGCGAGCAGCAAGCCGGCGAAGTTTCGCATCGAAAGCTGCAGGAAAGGCGACGACATCGCCGTCAGGGATCCGACGTCCGCGAGACGATTGACCACCAGCGTCATGTTGAGACTGAGGTGGCTTTCGAGAGCGGCCCCGAGCGTCAGATGCGGAATCGTCCAGCCTCGGGCTTTGGCCGCGATTGCGACGAGCGTGATCAGAAGCCCGGAGAGAACGGCGATGAAACCAACGCCTTCCGCCTTTTTGATCGCCAGAACACTGCCCACCAGCCAGATCCCGGCGACACTCAGCGCAATGGTCATAACAGCTTCAGGAAACTCGATTCGCGCCAAGCTCTGCAGCGCGTAGGCACCGGCCTTCAGATTTGCCGCGAGAAGAAGCACCGTCGCCGCCGCCGTGATCAGCATGGCCAGACGGCGCGCCGAATTTCCTCCATAGCGAATGGCAAAAAAGCCGCTGATCGAACGCGCCGGGTAAAGCACAAAGCGAGGCGCGATCAGGATGGCAAGTAGCGCCAAACCGGCAACGAACCCCAAGGGCAAGGCCAGCGCGTCGTATCCGAGGAGGGCGATATAGCCTGTGAACCCGAGAATGACCGCAGCCCCGGCCGCTTCGCCCGCGAACGCGAGGCCTGGCCACACACGCTCTTCAGATGCGTCGCCGCCCGCGCGCAACGCATAAACGAATGTGAGTACGACGAGGCCGACGATCGCCCCTTGCGCGGTGATCCAGAACCCCAGAGGCACGCCGCCCAAATGAAAAAAATTGAGCGTGAGCGCGGAAAGCGGAAGCGCAATTGTCAGGATCAGCCAAATCGTCAGGACCGCAAAGATGAGACGACGCGAGGGTCGGCTTGCACCGGTGATGTCCCCTCGACGACCCATCCTCTCCCCTTTTTGTCTAATCGCGGCGCGCGATGCGCGTTATTGCCGCGAGAAAGACGCCCCGATCAAGGCGCTTCGCCAGAACGACGTGCAGAATTCCAAGAAAGGGTGTCTCAGGAACCGCGGGCGTACGGGCGTAACGAGCGCCGCTTCAATTCAGACGCGAGCGAAGCCGAAAAGGAATGGGGGCGGCACTCGCAGGTGCCACCCCCCATAGTTTCGTCCCTAGACTTGGACCTTTATTCGTTTTTTTTAAGCTCACGACCGGTCCGGCAGATCGCAAGCGCGCGCACCATGTACTAACAATCATTCTGCGTCAAGTCACCGCGCGGCATAAAAAATCCGACCTCGTGCGACCTAATTTCGCTCACTCGTTATGCCCCCCGGAATGCATATCGCCATCCATGTGCATGTGATCGGGCGACATTCCCGGCATAGCGTCGCCGGGGTGATCTGCATGATGATTATCCCCGGGCGGGATCATCGCTGCAATCGACCCAACCTTAGCTTTGACGTCGATCGACCCGGCTTTTTCGAAGTTCAGCGTCAGGTCGACGAGATCGCCTTGCTTCAACGGGTGCTTGAGATTGAAGAGCATGATGTGCTCGCCCATCGGCTTCAGAACGTGGGTTTCGCCCGGTTTCAAGTTGATTCCCGTAAGATGGCGCATTTTCATGATGCCCCCTTCCATCGAACTCGAATGGACTTCGGCCCTGGCTGCCACGGGCGAGGAAATGCCAATTAGCCGGTCCGATGTATTCTTATCGGTCTTGATCTCGAGAAACGCCGCGCCGACGGTGGCCCCTCCGGGGGTCGCGCGGGCCCACGCATGAGCAACGGTCACCCCCTTGCTCGTCACGTCATTGGCATAAGCAACAACCGGCAGCAGCACCGCGAGCCCCAAAAGCGCGATTTTCAGGCGCATTTTGCATCCTCTGAACGATCCAATCTCCTCCCTGATAATAAACCCCACTGCGACCCAGCCCGGCATGCGACATTCCGTGCCGAACTTCCGACGATCCCAAGAGCCTTAACCTCCGGAAAGCCCGGATATGCTAAGCTCGCTCCATCTATCACCGGCACGGACGTTAAACGATTGTCATCGGCGAAGCGTATCCTCCTGATCATCGGCGGCGGCATCGCGGCCTACAAGTGCCTGGAGCTTGTCCGGCGCTTGCGGGAGCGCGGGCATCATGTTCGCGCCGTCATGACCAAAGCTTCACACCAATTCGTGACGCCTCTTTCGGTGGCGGCACTGACCAACGAGCGCGTATTCATCGATCTCTTCGATCTTGATGACGAACGCGAGATTGGACACATCCGCCTGGCACGCGACCCGGATGTAATCGTCGTTGCACCCGCCACCGCAGATCTCATCGCGCGCATGGCGGGTGGCCACGCCGATGATCTCGCCACCGCAGTCCTGCTCGCCACAGACAAGACGGTCCTTGTCGCCCCCGCGATGAACCCCCGCATGTGGCTCAACCCGGCAACGCAGCGCAACGTCGAGCAGCTCAAGCGCGACGGCATTCACTTCGTCGGACCTGCGATCGGTGAAATGGCCGAACGCGGCGAAGCCGGACCTGGACGGCTCGCCGAGGTTCCTGATCTTCTCTCCGCCATTGAAAGCGCGCTTGACGTCGAGGCGGCGCACAAGCCGCTCTCCGGCCGCCACGTTGTCGTCACAAGTGGGCCGACGCATGAACCGATTGATCCGGTCCGCTATCTTGCCAACCGCTCGTCAGGCAAGCAGGGCCACGAACTCGCCGCCGCAGCCGCAAGGCTCGGCGCTGACGTGACGCTGATATCAGGCCCCGTGTCTCTCGCCGACCCTGATCGCGTTCGCGTCGTCCGCGTAACGACGGCGGCGGAAATGCTTTTCGCCGTCCAGTCCGCGCTGCCGGCCGACATCGCGATATTCGCCGCCGCCGTTGCCGACTGGCACGTCGCCGCCCCGAGCGCCGAAAAAATCAAGAAGTCGGCCGCCGGCACGCCACCAGCACTGACGCTCGGCGAAAACCCCGACATTCTCAAAGCGATAGCGAACCTGAGAAAAGATCGTCCAACCTTGGTCATCGGCTTTGCGGCCGAAACGAAGGACGTCCTCGCGCACGCCAAGAAGAAACTGAAGTCCAAGGGCGCCGACTGGATCGTCGCCAACGACGTGTCACCGCAAACAGGCATCATGGGCGGCGACCGCAACAGCGTTCATCTGCTGTCGGACGACGGAGTCGAAAGTTGGCCTGAGATGAGCAAGGCCGAGGTCGCCGCTAAAATCATCGAGCGCGCTGCCAAGCATGTCGCGCTGCTCAAGCGAGCCGCAGCCGAATGAGCCGGCGCAGCAAGTCACCCGCCACTAAGGTCAAAGTCAAAGTTCGGCGTTTGCCGCACGCTGACGGTCTGCCGCTGCCTGAATATCAAACGGCCGATGCTGCCGGCTTCGATCTCCTGGCTGCGGTCCCTCTTCACGATCCCATCATGTTGTCATCGGGGGACCGCGCGCTCGTGCCAACGGGAATGATCTTCGAGTTGCCGCCAGGAAGCGAAGCGCAGGTCCGGCCGCGCTCCGGCCTCGCGGCGAAATTCGGCATCACGGTTTTGAATAGTCCCGGAACGATAGACGCGGACTATCGCGGCGAAGTCTCGGTCATTCTGATCAATCTCGGGAAAGAACCATTCGCCATCAAACGCGGCGAGCGCATAGCGCAAATGATTGTCGCGCCAGTCACGCGCGTTAAGCTCCGCGAGGTTACGAAACTTTCATCGACAAAGCGTGGATCCGGTGGTTTCGGATCGACCGGCATAAGCGCGACAGCATCCTCGACGAAGTCGCCGAAGCGAAACGCCGTTCCCATTTCCGGATCGACAACGCGATCAAAATTCCCGAAAAATAATCGGCCGCGCGGCGGCAGATAGGAAAAAGTGCAATGGTTATTGGGCGCTTGTAATCTCGAGGCAGGTCTTGAGGCTCGGCCTCGAACCTGCGAGAAACGGGCGTCACAGCCAAAGTGCGCCAGCAGCAATCTGAAAGATCGAGCGAAGCCATGACCCAAACAGCCGAAATCAAAACACTTGCAGCCACGCGCACTTGGGGACGAGGACGCGTCTACGACAGCATCGCTGAAACGATCGGCCATACGCCGCTCGTTCGCCTTTCGAAAATCAAGGCCGCAGCCAACCTCAAAGCCGACATCCTCCTCAAGCTCGAATTTTTCAACCCGCTGTCCTCGGTCAAGGACCGCATCGGCGTTGCCATGATCGATGTTCTCGAAGCGGAAGGGCGCATCAAACCCGGCAAGACGGTCCTCATCGAACCTACCTCCGGCAACACCGGCATCGGCTTGGCCTTCGTAGCCGCCGCGCGCGGCTATCGCCTTATCCTTGTAATGCCCGACACCATGTCGATGGAACGCCGCAAGATCCTGACGCATCTCGGCGCCGAGCTTGAACTGACGCCCGGCTCGGGCGGCATGCCCGCCGCTCTTACACGCGCCGACGAGCTGGCAAAATCGTTCCCGGACGCGGTGATCCCCGGCCAGTTCGACAACCCGGCAAATCCTCTCGTGCACGAAAAGACGACCGCGGAGGAAATCTATAACGATACCCAGGGCAAGGTTGATGCCCTTGTGATCGGCGTCGGCACGGGCGGCACGCTGACAGGCTGCGGCCGCGTACTGAAGAAGCGCATTCCGGGTCTGAAGGTCATCGCGGTCGAGCCGGAGACGAGCGCCGTTATTGCTGGCCGGCCCAAAGGCCCGCATAAAATTCAAGGGCTCGGCGCCGGATTTATACCCGGCAACCTCCAAATGGATTTGATCGATGAGGCTGTGTCCGTCTCCAACGATCGGTCGTTCGAAACTGCACGCCTGATCGCAAAGCTCGAGGGCATTCCTGGCGGCATCTCGACGGGCGCCAACGTCGCGGCGGCCATGGAGGTCGCCGAAAGACCCGAATACGCGGGCAAGACCATCGTCACAGTTGCACCGTCCTCGGCCGAACGTTACATGTCGAGTGAGCTGTTCGTCGAGCCGCAGCCGCGCAGCTGACCACTTGAGGAAATGACATGGCGACGCTGACCGCCGAGGAGGTGCAACGCTATAAGCGCCACCTCGTGCTGCGCGATGTCGGCGCGCCGGGTCAGCAGAAACTAAAGGCTGCACGCGTTCTTGTCGTCGGCGCGGGCGGCCTCGGCTCTCCGCTCGTGATGTATCTCGCTGCGGCGGGCGTCGGCACGATCGGAATCGTCGACGACGATCACGTATCGATCGATAATTTACAGCGGCAGATCGCGCATGGCACGTCCGATGCTGGCCGCCTGAAAGTCGAAAGCGCCCGCGACGCGATCCTTAGCGTCAATCCGCTAGTCAACGTTGAGACCCACGCCGAGCGCCTCGACGCAACGAATGCGCTCGATCTCATTGCCCGCTACGACATCGTGGCAGACGGCTCGGACAACTTCGCGACACGCTATCTGGTTTCGGATGCCTGCTATCTCGCGAAACGGCCGCTCGTTTACGCGACACTCGGTTCATTCGACGGCTACGTTTCGCTGTTCAAGCCCTACGACAAGTCCTCGGATGGCACGCCTTACCCGACGCTGCGCTGTCTGTTTCCGGAAGCCCCGCCCGCTGGTCTCGTTGCGAACTGCGCCGAAGCTGGCGTCCTCGGGCCGGTAGCAGGCGTCGTCGGAACGCTGCAGGCGACCGAGACCGTGAAAGAAATCCTCGGCATTGGTGAAAGTCTTGCGGGGCGGCTTCTCATCTACGACGCGCTGGCACCAAGATTCGAGTTGGTATCCGTCGCCTGGGACCCCGACAATCCTTTATCCGGCCAGAACCCCACGATCCACGACCTCTCCAGTCATCGGCAGACCGGCCGGGCCTGCGCCGCGGAATAAGGCCCCCCAATCGGACGTCGGCTGCGGCGATCAGGCGAGATCAAAGCATTGCGGCATGAACACGATCCGGCGGCGCGTGACCGTCGGCGAAAGCCTTGATGTTGACGATGACCTTCTCGCCCATGTCGATACGGCCTTCGATGGTGGCCGAACTCATGTGTGGAAGCGCAACCACGCGGTCCGACGCCAGAAGCCGCGGATTGACGGCGGGTTCGTGTTCGAAAACGTCGAGACCCGCGCCTGCGATCGCGCTCGTTTCGAGAAGCCGTGCCAGCTCATTCTCGTCCACGACCTCGCCGCGCGCCGTGTTGACGAGATAAGCGGAGGGCTTCATCAACCTCAATCGCCGAGCCGACAGCAAATGATACGTCGCCGGCGTATGCGGGCAGTTGACCGAGACAATGTCGACGCGCGTCAGCATCTGGTCGAGGCTTTCCCAGAAGGTCGCTTCGAACTCCGTTTCCACGTCTTCGGGCAAACGGCGGCGGTTGTGATAGTGGATCTGCAAACCGAAGGCCTTGGCGCGCCGCGCCACAGCTTGTCCGATGCGGCCCATGCCGATGATGCCGAGACGTTTTCCGTAGATCCGGTGGCCGAGCATCCAAGTCGGCGACCAGCCCGACCACTTCGTCGCCGGATCGCGCATATAAGCGGCACCCTCCGCCAGCCTACGCGGCACCGCAAGAATGAGCGCCATCGTCATGTCGGCGGTGTCTTCAGTAAGAACGCCCGGTGTGTTGGTGACGAGGATGCCTCGGTTGCGGGCTGTATCAAGATCGACGTTATCGACGCCCGTGCCGAAGTTGGCGATCAACCTCAAACGCGGCCCCGCCTGCGTCAGCACCGAGCGATCGATTCGATCCGTAACCGTAGGCACAAGGACATCGGCGATCTTCGCAGCTTCGACAAGTTGCGCTTGGCTCAACGGCTTGTCCTCGACGTTGAGCCGCGTATCGAAGAGTTCACACATGCGCGTCTCGACGGCGTCGGGCAGCTTGCGCGTAACAACAACAATTGGTTTTTTCAGTGGAGCAGACATTCGCTTTCCGTTGCACAAATGCGGCGGCGTCCGGCGCTATACCAGTGTCCGCTTGAGAAAGTGCGGCCCCGTGTCTATCAGATGGCCTTCGCTAAGACAAAGTGCTGATTCACTATCATTTGCCACACGGTCCTCTCGCTTTAAGCCCGCCCTCCGATAGAAGCCACGAAACGCTTCCATGCACGAATCGATTTCTTCCATTTTCAGGAACGTCCCGCGCCGCCGCATTGGGATCGTACTGGCGGGTCTTGCCTATATTGCAGTCATAGGTGGCGCATCTTTGATACCGTCCGGGGCTCAATCCGGAGAATCCTCGGCCGCACCGACGGGAAGCGGCTTGCCCGTCCCCCGCTTCGTCAGCCTCAAATCCGATCGGGTCAATCTTAGAAAAGGTCCAGGAACCGAATACCCGACCAGCTGGGTCTACCGTCGAGCCGGGTTGCCACTGGAGATCGTCAAGGAATTCGAAGCCTGGCGTCAAGTCCGGGACGCCGAGGGCGTGACAGGGTGGGTCCTGCAATCGTTCTTGTCCGGCCGCAGGACCGCACTCGTCCTGCCGTGGGATCGCAAGACTGGAAAGCCGCCGCCCGTCGTTCCCATCAGGTCGAGTGACAGCGATTATTCAAACATTGTCGCGAACGTCGAGGCAGGCGTCATTGCAGATCTGCATACATGCGATGGACGCTGGTGCCGCGTCACCGTCGATGAATACAGCGGCTATATCGAGCAGAAAAAACTCTGGGGGGTCTACGAGGGCGAGACGGTCAAATGACGCCCGGCATCTAAATCCGGCCGCTTGAACCCTCAATCCTTGGAGAGGCGGACGACCACGTCAACATGCGTGATCTTCATGCCTTCCGGTGGCTCCGGCAAGCCTTCGACGCGAATAGAATCACCCGGTATATCCATCAGCTCGCCGTTGCTTTCGAGCAGGAAATGGTTGTGGTTCGACGTATTGGTGTCGAAATAGGCCTTCGATCCTTCGATGGCCAATTCCCTGAGCAGACCCGCCCGTTTGAATTGATGCAGCGTATTGTAGACGGTCGCCAGCGATACGTGTTCGCCCAGTGCCGCCACCTCCGCATGCAATTGCTCCGCCGTCACGTGCCTGTCGCCGCTTTCGAACAGCAGCCGGCCCAGGACGAGGCGCTGCCGTGTCGGCCGCAACCCTGCCTGTCGCAGCTTGTCCGGCGTGGCGGCAATTGGTGTGGTATCCGGGCCTTGCGGCAAATTCTCAGACATTTCTGTTTGAACAACCGTGCTGACGTTCCCACGTTGCAACCAGGATGGGCGCGACGCGTCGCAAGTGCAAAGTATAATCGGATGGCCGAAAACCCGCAACTTGCGACAAGAATCTAGTATTTACGGTCAAATCCAATCATTACAAGGCCGGACTGACCTATGCTAGCCGTTACGCCAGGGGTGTGTTAGGAGCCCCGCAGACGCGGTGGTCGATGGGACGAGTACTCTAACAAATCCCCAATCGGCCACGAGACGAGGGATTACATGGCGGAACGCCGTTCGAGCTACGAATTTGACGATCTTTTGGCCTGCGCGCGCGGCGAGCTTTTCGGTCCAGGAAATGCTCAGTTGCCGCTGCCGCCCATGCTCATGGTTGACCGGATCGGATCGATTTCCGAGACGGGCGGGGCCCACGGCAAAGGCCAGATTGTCGCTGAATTGAAAATCGCCGGGAACGAACGCCTCGACTGGCTGTTCGCGTGCCACTTCAAAGGCGACCCGGTGATGCCGGGCTGCCTCGGTCTCGACGCGCTCTGGCAGTTGACCGGCTTCTTCCTCGGTTGGCTTGGCTTGACCGGCCAGGGCCGCGCATCGGGCGTCGGTGAAGTTAAATTCACGCGCGAAGTGACGCCGGACGTCAAGCTTCTTGAATATGTCATAGATGTGAAGAGAGTGATCGCCCGGAAGTTGAAGCTGGCCGAGGCGGACGGCGTCCTGAAAGCCGACGGCGAAGTGATATACACAGCCAAGGATTTGAGGGTCCTACTCAAATCAGGCGAAGAAACGTAAGCGTTGCGCGCTGCCCCGATTTCCTCGCGGGCGCGCAAGAACCGCAGGAGATCAGGAGCGCATGCGGCGCGTCGTTGTGACTGGAATGGGGGTTGTTTCCTCGATCGGAAATAACACTCAGGAAGTGCTTGCCTCTCTGAGAGAGGCGAAGTCCGGCATCTCACGCGCCGAGAAATATGCCGATCTTGGCTTCAAATGTCAGGTTCACGGCGCGCCTCATCTTGAATGGGAAAGCATGGTGCCGCGGAAGCCCCGGCGCTTCATGAACCCCGGCGTCGGCTGGAACTGGATCGCGATGGATCAGGCGATCCGCGACGCAGGTCTCGAACCGACGACCGTCGTCAACGAGCGTACCGGCGTCATTCTCGGCTCCGGCGGCCCTTCGACGCGCGCCATCGTCGAAGCCGCGGAAACGACGCTCGAAACGGGTAGCCCGAAAAAAATCGGCCCCTTTGAGGTTCCGAAGGCCATGTGCTCCGGACCGTCCGCAGCGCTCGCGACGGCCTTCCAGATCAAGGGCGTCAACTATTCGATTTCTTCTGCTTGCGCGACCAGTTCCCACTGCATTGGAAATGCGACAGAGCTGATCCAGTGGGGCAAGCAGGATGTGATGTTCGCCGGCGGCTGCGAAGAACTCGATTGGACGCTGTCGGATCTCTTTGACGCCATGGGTGCCATGTCATCGCACTTTAACGCGACGCCGGAAAAAGCCAGCCGCGCCTACGACAAGGACCGCGATGGCTTCGTAATCGCGGGAGGCGCGGGCGTCGTCGTGCTTGAGGAGCTTGAGCACGCAAAAGCACGCGGCGCCAAGATCTACGGCGAGGTCAAAGGATACGCGGCGACGTCCGACGGCTACGACATGGTCGCCCCGTCCGGAGAGGGCGCCGAACGCTGCATGCGGCTCGCGCTGAAAGGTTTCGACGGCAAGGGCCTGCCTAAGATCGACTACATCAACCCGCACGGCACCAGCACGCCCGTCGGCGACGCCAAGGAAATCGACGCCATTCGGGCCGTCTTCGGCAACGCGATTCCGCCGATATCCGCGACGAAATCGCTCACCGGCCATTCGCTCGGAGCCATCGGCGTCCAGGAGGCGATTTTCTCGCTTCTTATGATGAACAACGGGTTTATCTGCGAAAGCGCCAATATCGACGAGCTCGATCCGGCCTTCGCCGACGTACCGATCGCTCTCAGTCGCATCGACAACGCCGACCTTAACTGTGTGATGTCGAATAGCTTCGGTTTCGGCGGGACCAATGCCACTCTGATCTTCGGCCGGCACGATGCTTAACTAGCGGCACGATCGCGAGCATCGTCAGTCATCCTTGAGCGGCAGACGGGCGATGAGTATGCGAGTATATAAGCGCGGCAGCGGCTGGTTTGACGTGCGCGGCCGCACCTTTGGTGACAAAACGAGGCTACCTATGACCGACATCGATATCGCCAAGCCGGGCCCGCTGATGGCAGGCAAACGCGGCCTGGTGATGGGCGTCGCCAACGATCGATCCATCGCCTGGGGCATTGCGCGCATTCTCGCAGGCCAGGGCGCGGAACTCGCATTTACGTATCAAGGTGGTGCCTTCGGCCGCCGCGCAGTACCACTCGCGCAGTCACTCGGCTCCAAGATCATCGAGGAATGCAACGTCCTCGATCTGGCAAGCGTCGATAACGCCTTCGATCGCATCAAGAAGGAATGGGGCAGCCTCGACTTCGTCGTGCACGCCCTCGCCTATTCGGATCCGAAAGAACTGGCCGGCCGTTACGCCGACACGACACGCGAGAACTTCATCAACTCGATGGTGATCTCGTGCTTCTCGTTCACTGAAGTTGCGAAACGCGCGGCAGCGCTGATGCCGAACGGCGGCTCGCTGATTACGCTGTCCTACGGCGGCGCGACCCGATGGGTGCCCTCCTACAATGTCATGGGTGTCGCCAAGGCCGCGCTTGAAGCCTCTGTCCGCTACCTCGCAGCCGACCTCGGGCCGCAAGGCATCCGCGTCAACGCGCTGTCGGCAGGGCCGATGCGCACCCTCTCCGGCGCCGGTGTCTCGGACGCTCGCGTCATCTTCAATTTCCAGCGCGATAACGCGCCGCTGCAGCGCACGCCGACGCTCGACGAGGTCGGCGGCTCGGCGCTTTATCTGCTCTCGCCGTTGTCGGGTGCCGTTACCGGCGAAGTTCATTTCGTCGACTGCGGCTATAACACCGTTTCGATGCCGACCCTGCAGGGCCTCAAAGAGCACGACACCGACGCCAAAGGCCCGAGCAGATCGCC
>Ga0182749_1000456_pt1 | contig 38389 bp, 37 predicted proteins | sample eDN3rd37CKraftMG_FD_128875 | JGI IMG/M metagenome (GOLD analysis project Ga0182749, IMG submission 128875) | Enriched Miracle-Growth compost microbial communities from Emeryville, California, USA - eDNA 3rd pass 37_C Kraft MG (version 2) (version 2) ...
GGCCAACATCGAGCAGCGCAAGTCGACGCTCGAGGTCGAGGACGACATCTACCAGGTCGAGGTCCCCATGGAGGACGTCGTCGAGATCAAGAACGGCCAGCGCAAGATGGTCACGCGCGTCCGGGTTCCGGGCTACGTGCTCGTGCGCATGGAGTTCAACGAGGACACCTGGTCGGTCGTGCGCCACACGCCGGGCGTGACCGGCTTCGTCGGCAACGCCCACCAGCCGGTGCCGCTGCGCTTCGAAGAGGCGTTCAACATGCTCAAGCCGCTCGCGGAGATCAAGGAGGCCGAGAAGGTCGCCGCCGCGGGCAAGTCGGCCGCGAAGTCGGGCGGCGCCGCGCGCGTCATCCCCGCCGAGGTCGACTTCGAGGTGGGCGAGACTATCACGATCAAGGAGGGCTCGTTCGCGGGCCTGCCCGGCACGATCAGCGAGATCAACGCCGCCAGCGGCAAGCTCACGGTGCTCGTCTCGCTCTTCGAGCGCGAGACCCCGGTCGAGCTCAGCTTCGACCAGGTCACCAAGATGCTCTGACGATCGCCCGATCGTCCGCGAGAGCCGCTCCCTCGGGGGCGGCTCTCGCGCGTTTCTGCTAAGATCATCTGGTTTGCGCCCCGTCTGTGCGAACACCCACCACCGCTCGTCAGGATGGCTCCTGCGTGCGGGAGAGCGGATGCAACCGGCATCCACTCGACGAAAGGACATGTGCAATGGCACCGAAGAAGAAGGTCTCGGGGCTGATCAAGCTCCAGATCCAGGCCGGCCAGGCCAACCCGGCGCCGCCGATCGGACCCGCCCTGGGTCAGCACGGCGTCAACATCATGGAGTTCTGCAAGGCGTACAACGCCGCGACGGAGTCGCAGCGCGGCAACGTCATCCCCGTGGAGATCACCGTCTACGAGGACCGCAGCTTCACGTTCGTTCTGAAGACCCCGCCGGCCGCTGAGCTGATCAAGAAGGCCGCGGGCATCAAGAGCGGTTCGGCCACGCCTCACACGGTGAAGGTCGCCAAGCTCACCAAGGCTCAGGTCGAGGAGATCGCCAAGACCAAGCAGCCCGACCTGAACGCGAACGACCTCGAGGCCGCCTCGAAGATCATCGCCGGCACCGCTCGCTCCATGGGCGTCACGGTCGAGGACTGAGGGGGATAACGAAAATGGCTAAGTCCAAGGTTTACGCTGCCGCCGCCGCCAAGGTGGAAAAGGGCAAGCTCTACACCCCCGCCGAGGCCGTCGCCCTGGCGAAGGAGACCGGCTCGAAGAACTTCGACTCGACCGTCGAGGTCGCGCTCAAGCTCTCGGTCGACCCGCGCAAGGCCGACCAGATGGTGCGCGGCACCGTCATGCTGCCGCACGGCACCGGCAAGACCGCTCGCGTCATCGTGTTCGCGAACGGCCCGGCCGCCGAGGCCGCGATCGCCGCGGGCGCCGACGAGGTCGGTGGCACCGAGCTGATCGAGAAGGTCGCCGCCGGCTGGACCGACTTCGACGCCGCCGTGTCGGTGCCGGAGCTCATGGGCCAGGTCGGTCGCCTGGGCAAGGTGCTGGGTCCGCGCGGCCTGATGCCGAACCCCAAGACGGGCACCGTGACGCCGAACCCGGCCAAGGCCGTCGAGGAGATCAAGGGCGGAAAGATCGAGTTCCGCGTCGACAAGCACGCGAACGTGCACTTCATCGTCGGCAAGGCGTCGTTCGCCCCCGAGCAGCTGGAGGCCAACCTCCAGGCCGCGCTCGAGGAGATCGTGCGCCTCAAGCCGTCGAGCGCGAAGGGCCAGTACATCCAGAAGGGCGCCGTGTCGACCACGTTCGGCCCCGGCATCCCGCTGGACGTCAAGGCGATCGCGTAACACGCACTCGGCAGGGCCCCGTCTCCGGACGGGGCCCTTCTCGCATCCGCGAGCCGCCGCTCGTCGACCGGAGCCGCGAGGGCGGTCGGTCACCGCTCGTCGACCGGAGCGCGAAGCGCGGAGCGGAGACGGGTCGAGCACCGGAGCGCAGCGACCGCGTCGAGACCGAGGCCGCAGGCTCACCCGATCGCGAGCCGCACCGCCAGCCCGAGCATGACGACGGCGATGATCGAGTCGAGAATCCGCCACGCGCGCGGCGTGCGCAGGTAGCGTCCGAGCAGCGTCGCCGCGAACGCCAGCGAGCCGAACCACAGCGTCGACCCGGTGATCGCCCCGAGCGTGAACGCCCACCGCCCCTCGCCAAACGTGTTGGCGATCGAGCCCAGCATCGCCACGTCGAGCCACAGGTGCGGGTTGAGCCACGTCATCGCGGCGCACGTGAGCAGCGCGGCCGCGAGCGTGCCGGTGCGCCGGCGCGTGAGCACCGCGGTCCCGCCCCCGCCCGCCGCGGGCGCCGGCGTCGCATCGGGCGCGGCCTCGAGCACCTCGCCGCTCGGGCGCCACGCCCGTCGCGCGGCCAGCAGCCCGTAGCAGGCGAGGAAGATCACGCCGCCCCAGCGCGCCAGCTCCAGCACCCACGACGCGTGCAACGCCAGCCAGCCGACGGCGCCCGTCGCCGCGCCGATGAGGATGACATCGCTGAGGATGCAGAACAGCGTCACGGCGACGATGTGCTCGCGCCGGGCGGCCTGTCGCAGCAGGAACGCGTTCTGCGCGCCGATGGCGACGATCAGGGACAGTCCGATGCCGAGGCCGGCGAGGAAGGGGGTGAGCACGAGACCACGCTAGGCGCCCTCGCTCCGGAAGACCAGTTCATGTTCCTTCACCACATGAAGCATCGCTTCAGATACCCTGGCGCCATGAGGATCGCGCCCGAGCTGGCCGAGACGGTCGCGGCCGTGGTCGACGCCGGGAGCCTGGAGCTGGCCGCCGTGGACCTGCGCATCTCGCCGTCAGCCGTGAGCCAGCGCCTGCGGGCGCTGGAGTCGCAGCTCGGACGCGTGCTCGTGGTGCGATCGCGTCCCGTGCGGGCGACGGCCGCCGGCGAGGCGGTCGTGCGGCTCGCGCGCCAGTACGCGGTCCTCGAGCACGACGCCGCCCGCGAGCTCGGGCTGGGCGGCACGCGCGTGCCGCTGCCGCTCGCCGTGAACGCCGACTCGCTCGCGACGTGGATCCTGCGGCCGCTGGCGGACTTCGCCGCCCGGCATCCCGTGGACCTCGAGCTGCTGCGCGACGACCAGGACGCCACGGCGCAGATGCTCGCATCGGGCACGGCGATCGGCGCCGTCACGTCGCAGGACGAGCCGCTCGCCGGCTGCGTGGTCGTGCCGCTGGGGAGCATGCGCTACCAGGCCTGCGCGACGCCCGGCTACGTGCGGCGGTGGCTGCCCGACGGCGCGACCCCGGAGGCGCTCGGCGACGCGCCCGTGATCGAGTTCGACCGGCGCGACGACCTGCAGAGCCGCTGGCTCGCCGCCCGCGGCGCCGATCCCGCGCGCCCGCCGCGGCACTACATCCCCGGGTCCCAGGACTTCGTGCGCGCGGTGGAGGCCGGCATGGGATGGGGGCTCGTGCCGGAGCAGATGTCGAGCGCGCGCCTGGTGCGCATCCGCGACGAGCCGATCACCGTCCCGCTGTTCTGGCAGCGTCGCCATCTGCGCTCCCCGCTGCTCGAGGCGCTCGACGAGGCGCTGCTGGGCGCCGCGGCGGCCGCGCTCGCCTGAGGGCCCGTCAGCGGGGCGTCGCGGGATCGGGGCCGACGTACCGCGTCGCGGGGCGGATGATCTTCCCCGCCGCGGCCTGCTCGAGCACATGGGCGCTCCACCCCACCACGCGCGCCACGGCGAACGTGGCGGTGAACATCGCCGGGTCCAGTCCGATGAGCCGCATCAGGACGCCGGCGTAGTACTCGACGTTCGCGTGCAGGTCGCGCCCGGGCTTCTCGGCCGCCAGCGCGGCCTCGATCGCCCGCTCGAGCCCGATCGCCCGCGGGACGAGGGGATCGTCGATGCGCGCGACGATGCGGCGCAGCATCTCTGATCGCGGGTCGCGTGTGCGGTACACGGCGTGGCCGAAGCCCATGATCCGCTCGCCGCGCGCGATCCGCTCGCGTACCCAGTCGCGTTCGCGGCCGGGCTCGATCTCGAGGATCGCCGCCAGCGCGCGGCTCGGCGCGCCGCCGTGGAGCGGGCCGAGGAAGGCGCCGACCGCCGCGAGCACGCACGAGGCGACCCCCGCGCCCGTCGACGCGACCACGCGGGCCGCGAAGGTCGACGCGTTCGAGCCGTGATCGACGGTGGCGATCAGGTACGACGCGAGCGCGCGGGCGTCCGCCGCGCTCGCGGCGCCCGTCGTCATCCGGAGGTAGTCGGCGACGTGATCGGCGGCGGGGTCCGGCGCGATCGGCTCCAGCCCGCGCCCGGCGCGGGACGCGGCCGCGAGGAGCGTGGGCACCTGGGCGGCGAGGGTCAGCGCGCGGTCCAGCCGCTCGTCCTCGTTCGCATCGAGCAGCGGCGTCTCGCCGATCGCGAGCCGCGACAGGCCGACCCGGAGCACCTCGAGCGGGTCGGCATGGCCCGCCGCCGCGGCGTTGCGCGCGGTCCGGACGACCAGGTCGAGCACGTCGGCCGGCACCGCGGCGCGGGCGGCGCCCACGCGGGCGCGGAAGGCGGCAGAGGCGGCCGGATCGGGCAGCGATCCGCACAGCACCAGGTGCCACACGTCCTCGAACGCGGCGGACTCGGCCAGGGCGATGGCGTCGAGGCCGCGGTAGTGGAAGCGGCCCTCGTCGCCGCGCACGTCGCCGATGCGGGTGTCGGCCACGACGACGCCCTTGAGGCCGGCCGGGGCGATGAATGTGTCGGTCATGTCGCTATGGTCGCCGTATTGATCAATATCGGCAATCTTGATCGGATCAACATCGGGGGCGGGCATGGAGCGCTGGATCACGACGTCGGAGGCGGCGCGGCGCCTCGGGGTGCGCCGCGAGACGCTCTACGCGTACGTCAGCCGCGGGGTGCTCGTCTCGCGCCGCCGGCCGGGGCAGCTCGAGTCGCTGTTCGACCGCACCCAGGTCGAATCGCTCGCGGCGGCGAAGGGCGCCGGCAACCGCGCGGGGGAGCGGCTGCTGCGGTTCCGCGGCGTGGCCTCGCGCGTGTCGGCGATCCACGACGGGCGCCTGTCGTACCGCGGCGTCGACATCGACGAGGTCGTCGCGACGCGCGCGTTCCGCGAGGCGGCGCTGCTCGTGATCGGCGCGGACGACCCCGAGCCGGCACCGCTGCCGCCGCTGGACGTGGCCCGGCTGCGCGGCGCGCGTCTCGAGCGGCGGATCCCCCTGGCCGTCGCCAAGCTGGCGGCATCGACGGATCCGATCACCGCGCCGGAGCGAATCCCGGGGGTGATGTGCGCGCTCGGACCGGCCGTGGATGCGCTCCTGCCGGAGATCCCGCTCGATCACCCGTGGATCGATGCGGCATCGACGTGCCTGATCGACAACGGCCTCGCGGCCTCGGCGATGGCGGCGCGCGTGGCGGCGAGCACGCGGGCCGGGGTGCTGGACGCCCTCGCGGCGGGGCTCGGCGCGCTCGCCGGCCCGCTGCACGGCGCGGCGGCGCGCTCCGCGCACGCCCTGATCGCCCGGGTGCGCGACGGCGCCGACCCGCACGAGGCGGTCGGCGACCACGGCGCGCCCGGGTTCGGTCACGTCGTCTACGACGACGACCCGCGCGCGGTCGTCCTGCTGCGGCTGCTGCGCCGCGACCGGCCGGACGCGCGCGTGCTGCCCGCGCTGGAGGCGCTGCGCCGCGCGACGAGGCGACCGCTCAACGTGGACGCGGTCCTCGGAGCGATCGCCGTCGAGCTGGAGCTCCCGGCCGCGACCGGCGAGGTGCTGTTCCAGCGCGCGCGGCTGATCGGCATGGCGGCGCATGTCGCGGAGGAGTACGGCGAGGCGCCGCTGCGCTGGCGCGGCCGGGCCGACGGGTAGGTCGCGAAAGACGTGCGGCCCGCGGCGCGGCGGGGCGCCGGCCGCGGTCAGTCGGTGGGGCCGCCGGGGGCGCCCTGCGCCAGTGCGTGCAGCAGGTCGGCGAGCCGCTCCACGTCCTCCACCGGCCACGAGCGCAGCTCCCGGAACAGGCCCTGCTCGCGCGGGCCCCGCACCTCGTGCAGCCGCTCCTTCGCCTCCGGCGTCGCCTCGAGCAGCTGCGCGCGGCGATCCGACGGGTCGGGCGTGCGCACGACGAGCCCGCGCTCCTCGAGCGTGGCGATCATCCGGCTGAGCTGCCCCTTGTCGAGCAGCATCCGATCGGTCAGCTCCGAGGCCGTCACGGGTCCGTGCCGCACGATCGCCGCGAACACCTTGTACGCGCCGGGCTGGAGCCCGGGCGACATCAGCTCGGCGTTGCGGGTGATGATCCGGTGGAACCGCTGCGCGATCTCTGAGAACTCCGCCTCGACCCGGCGGATCGCCTCCTCGCGCGCGTCGTCGCTCATCGCGACGCCCCGTCCGCGTCCCGGTCGTTCGCCTCGTGCCCCGGCACGGGGATCGCGCCGGTGGCGGCGAGGGAGACCTCGCTGACGCTCGCGAGCATCGGGTGCTGCTCCTCGGCGGTCGGCGCCGCATCGGCGGCCTCGGCGTCCCGGCCGGCCCGGGCGGCCGCGGCCTTCTCGGCCCGCAGCCGCTCGACGGTGGTCTGCCGCGTGAGCGGCTTGTTCGGGAGGAAGCAGATCGCGATGAGGCTGATGATGCCCAGCGGGATGCCGACGATGAACGAGTGGCTGATCGCCTGGGCCGACACCTGCTCGACGATCAGGGCGATCCCCTCGGGCAGGTCGCGCGTGGCCGGCAGCGCCCCGGAGGCGAGCTCCTGGGCGATGCGCACGCCCTCCTCGCCGAGCTTCTGCACCTCGGCCATGAGGTCGGCCTGACGGTCGGTGAGCAGCTGGGTCATGCTCGCCGCCGTGACCGAGCCCATGACGGCCGTGCCGACCGTGCCGCCCACGGAGCGGAAGAAGTTGACGCCCGAGCTGGCCACGCCCACCTGCGCGGCGTCGGCGGTGTTCTGCACCACGAGCACGAGATTCTGCATCGTCATGCCGGTGCCCGCGCCCAGGAGGAACATGTACGCGCCGACCAGCCACATCGGGGTGTCGTACGCGAGCGTGCTGAGCAGGACGATCGATCCGAGCAGCAGCACGGCGCCCACCACCAGGTAGCTCTTCCAGAGCCCGAAGCGCGTGACGAGCTGGCCCACGATCGTCGAGGTGCCGAGCATGCCGATCGCCATGGGCAGCATGAGCAGGCCGGCCTCGGTGGGACCGTACCCGCGGGAGATCTGCATGTACTGGCCCAGGTACACGTTGGTGCCGAACATCGACAGGCCGATCGCGATCGACGCGATCACCGACAGGGTGAAGGTGAGGTTGCGGAACAGCGTCAGCGGCACGAGCGGCTCGGCGACGCGGCGCTCGACCAGGATGAACAGCGCGGTGGCCACGAGGCCGACGGCGACCATCGAGTAGGTCTGCCAGCTGTTCCAGCCGAAGTCGCTGACGTTGGTGACCCACACGAGCAGGAAGCCCGCGGCGACGCTCAGCAGCATGATGCCGAGGTAGTCGATGCGCACCTTCTGCTGCTCGCGCGGCTCGATCCGCAGGGTCTTGGTCAGCACGACGAAGGCGATGATCCCCAGCGGCACGCCGACGAAGAAGTTCCATCGCCAGCCGACGGTGTCGGTCAGCAGGCCGCCGAGCAGCGGGCCGCCGACGGTGCCGATCGCCATGACGCCGGCGAACAGGCCCATGTAGCGGCCGCGCTCGCGCGGGCTGATGATGTCGGCCATCAGGATCTGGCTGAGCGCCTGCATGCCGCCGCCGCCGATGCCCTGCAGGGCGCGGAACGCGATCAGCATCTCGGCGTTCGGGGTGAGCCCGGCGCCCACGCTCGACAGCACGAAGATCGTCAGCGCCGTGAGCATGAGGGTCTTGCGGTTCACGAGGTCGGCGAGCTTCCCCCAGATCGGGGTGGAGATCGCCGTGGTGAGCATCGTCATCGTGACGACCCACGTGTACTGCGTCTGGGTGCCGCCGAGGTCCGGGATGATCACGGGCATCGACGTGCCGACGACGGTCATCGTCATCATGGAGCAGAACATCGCCAGCAGCAGGCCGGAGAGGGCCTCGAGCACCCGGCGGTGCGACATCCGGGCGGGCAGGGTCGCGGTCATTCGAGCCTTTCGACGGAGGGGGGCGAGACCTCGTCGTCACGCAGGAAGTTGCAGTTCGTCAACAATACGCCGATGGTTGCGAAACGTCAACTAACCCGATCCCCCGGCCCGCCCGGCCCCGGGGCCCGGGGCCCGGGGGTGAAACCGCGAGACTGCAACTTTGCGCCGAGACCGGGTCCAATCGCCGCTGTCTCGGCGCACACATGCAGTCTCGGCGCGCAGACGCTGTGTCGCGGGAGCGCGCGGGGGAGTGCGCGTGCGCAGGAGAGCGCGGGCGCGAGCGCGGGCGCGCGGGGGACGGGGTCAGTCGGCGAGGGCGAGGGCGCGGTATGCCGAGCGGGTGGCGGCGCGGTGGAGGGCCTCCTCGCGCGGCGTGAGGGCCCGGCGGGTGGGGACCTCCTTGCCCGTCGTGCGCCGGTACAGCTCGTCGATCAGGCTCGTGGCCAGGCGGACGAGGCGGGTGATCTCCGCCTCGTCGCGATCGATCCACACGCACTTGGGCTCGTCGTGCAGCGGCGAGAAGTCGCGGTGCTCCTCCCACGCGAACAGCGTCCGCTCCGCGCCGAGCACGTGCTGCTGCCACCACACCTGACGCAGGTATGTGCGCGGGATCGTGCGCCACGACTTGTTCGTGGTCTTGATCTCGGCCAGCGTGATCCGGCCGGAGGCGTCCTGCGCGAGCCCGTCGGGGGTGGCGAGATGGCGCTTCTCGATCTCCGCGTGGAACAGGGCCGTCGAGGGCTGGATGCCGTGCGTCGCCGCGATCCACGCGGCGATCTCCGGCTCGCGGCGGCGCCCGTGATCCGTGTAGGCGTTGCCGCCGAAGCGCGAGCCGAAGCCGAGCTTCGCGTCGGCGGCGCGCTGGATCGACGACTCGCCCGTGAGATGCGCGACGTCGGTCGCCGTGATGCCCGCGGCGCGCGCCCGGAGCCAGCCGACCCGGTCGCGGGAGTCCGCGACGATCCGGGCCTGCAGTTCGGGAGACATCCCCACGACCCTAACCCGCGCGCCGACCGTCGCCGGGCCGACGCGCGCCTACTCGACCAGATGCACCGTGACCACGACGCGATCGGGATGGCGCACGCCGCTGCCGAGGAAGATCCGATCCTGCAGCCACGCCCATCGCCCCGAGCCGGCCAGGCGCGGAACGCAGCGGAAGTAGATGCGCTCGGGCGGCACCGGGCGGCCGGCCACGAGCGCGGCGATGTCCTCGGCGGAGCCGTTGCGGATGCCCACGTTCTCGACGCTGATGCGCTCGCCGTCCTCGGTCTCGATCGCGTACCGCGCCTCCAGGTGCGTCGTCGTCTCGGATCGCAGCACCTGGTAGTCGGCACCGCCGGGCAGGATCGACCCGCGCAACTCCGGTCCCTCCACCGTGCCGCCCAGGATCGGGATGATCCGGCGCGCCCCGCCGGGCATCGGCCCGAGTTCGATGGGGTCGGCGACGAGCGCCGTGATCGTGCCGACATACGTCAGCGTCGGCGCGGCGGTGGCGATCGGGGCGGCGTCCATGGCTCCCGAGCGTACGAGCGCGCCGGCGGCGTGGGTTGCACAGAAAGCCGACATCGGATGACGGAACTCGAGCGTTGTGCGGCCGGGTCGTGTGCCCCACGCTTCTGGGAAGCGCGGCGGCGTCGCCGCGCCCGCCCCCTCGAAAGGTGAACCAATGACGATTCACGCCCAGACCGCCCCGACGGCCGCGCGCCGTCAGCGACGAGACCTCGTGGCGGTGAACATCGGCAACGCGCTCGAGTGGTTCGACTGGAACATCTACTCGATCTTCGCCGCGTACTTCGCCGCGCAGTTCTTCGCCACCGGCGACCCCATCTCGGATCTGCTCTCGACCCTCGCGGTGTTCGCCGCCGGCTTCGTGATGCGCCCGATCGGCGGCTGGTTGTTCGGGCGGATCGCCGACGAGCGCGGCCGCCGCTTCAGCCTGACGCTCGCCATCGTGCTGGCGGCGGCCGGCAGCCTGCTCATCGCCGTAGCGCCCACGTTCGAGACCGTCGGCGCGTTCGCCGGCGTCGTGCTCCTCGTCGCGCGTCTCGTGCAGGGCCTCGCGCACGGCGGCGAGACCGGCAGCGCGTTCACCTACCTCGCCGAGATCGCGCCGCGCGAGCGGCGGGCGCTCTGGGCCAGCTCGCCGTGGCTGGGCGTCGGGGTGGGCACGATGGGCGCCACCGGGCTCGGCGTGCTCATGACGGCCGTGTTCACGCAGGAGCAGCTGGCGGAGTTCGGCTGGCGCATCCCGTTCGCGATCGGCTCGCTCATCGGCCTATACGCGATCTGGATCCGTCGCCGCATGTCGGAGTCCGAGCTGCACGTGGAGGCCAAGGCCGCCCAGCCGCGCCGCTCGTTCGACGAGGTCGCGCGCGAACTCGGCCAGAACTGGCGCCGGCTGCTGACGATCGTCGGGCTGACGATCAGCGGTGTGGTCGCGTTCTACACGTGGTTCATCTTCGCGCCGGGGTACGCCGTGCGGGAGTTCGGCATGGACGCCAACGCGTCGCTCGTGGCCGGCCTGCTCGGCCAGGCGGTGTTCCTCGTCGCGATCCCGGTGATGGGCGCGCTCGCCGATCGCTGGGGGCGCCGGCCCGTGCTACTGATGTTCTCGATCGGCTTCGCGGTGCTCGCGTTCCCGCTCGAGGGGCTGCTCGGTGCCGACCCGGTGCGGCTGTGGCTCGCGATGGCGATCGGCTCGGTGCTGCTGGCGGCGAACTGCGCCCCGCTCGGCGCGGTGTTCGCCGAGCTGGTGCCCACGCGGGTGCGCGCCACGATCATCGGCATCGGCTACGCCACGGCGGGCGCGATCCTCGGCGGCACGGCGCCGTACCTGAACACGTGGCTGTCGTCGACCGGCCGGCACGGCCTGTTCGTCGGCTACATGATCGTGCTGTGCGTGATCAGCACGATCGTGGCGGTCGTGATGACGGAGACGCGGGGCAAGGACCTGCGCGCCGCGGACTGACGGTCGGGCATGCTGGTGCCGTGCCCAACATCACGCTCCGCCAGCTGGCGTACTTCCGCGCGGCGGCGCGAGCGGGGAGCATCAGCGGGGCCGCCGAGAGCGAGCACGTGTCGAGGTCGTCCATCGCCGCCGCGATCGACGACCTCGAACGCGTCCTCGGCCTTCCGCTGTGCGTGCGGACGAAGGCGACGGGGCTCGAGCTGACCCCGGCGGGGGAGGACGTGCTCGCCCGCGCGAGCGACATCCTCACCCGCGCCGCCGAGCTGGAGCGGCTCGGCAAGGGGGCGGGGCCCAGCGGGACGGTCACGGTCGGCTGCTTCCCCTCCCTGGCGCCGACCGTGATGGCCACGGCGTGGGCCGCGATGGCGCGGCGGCATCCGGACGTCGCGCTGCACGTCGTGTCGGCGGGGCGCGACGAGATCGTCGACATGATCCTGAACGGGCAGGTCGACTGCGGTCTCGCGTACAACCTGCAGACGTATCCCGGGCTCGCGGCGACGACGATCTACGACACCGAGATGCACGTCATCCTGTCGGCCGATCATCCGCTCGCGGCACAGCGCATCGTCGAGGCGGAGGACCTCGTCGATCAGCCGCTGATCCTCATGGACGTCTCGCCGAGCGTCGAGGACACGATGGCGTACTTCGATGCGCACGGCATGACGCCGCGGATCCTCACCCGCACCTCGAACTTCGAGTTCATCCGCTCGCTGGTGGCCCGCGGCATCGGGTACTCGCTGTTCATCCAGCGGCCCCGCAACCGCATGAGCTACGAGGGGCGTCCGCTGGTGGCGCGATCGCTGTCCCCGCGGCCGCATCGCGAGTCGGCGACACTCGCGTGGCGCGCGGATCGCGAACCGAGCGCCGCGACGCTGGCGCTGCGCGACGTCCTGCGCGACGCCGCGGGGGAGCTGGCGCCGCTCGGCGACGACTGAGCGGGCCCCGATTGGCGGATCCGCGCCCCGTGCCGTATGCTGAACGGAGCCGAAGACCGCCGGTCATCGTCGTGTGCGCAAGCGCATGAGGATCGAAGCACTGCTCAGCAGGGGCCCGCGCAGGTGTCACGAACGATCATCCTGTTCCAGGATCCCGCTCCGTGCGCTTGCGCCGGAGCGTTTTTTGTTGGGTCGTGTGGTGGGAAACGGTCGGCGCCCCGCCTCCGCGGAGCGCCTCGTACACATCAAGGAGTGGCCATGGCGCAGAAGGAAGCATCGGTCGCCGAGCTCACGAAGAACTTCGAGAACTCGACCGCCGTTCTGCTCACCGAGTACCGCGGTCTGACGGTTGCCGAGCTCAAGGAGCTCCGCAACAGCATCCGTCAGGACGCGGAATACGCCGTGGTGAAGAACACGCTGACCAAGATCGCCGCGAACGCCGCGGGGATCACGGCACTGGACGACGATCTCAACGGTCCGTCGGCCATCGCCTTCGTGCACGGCGACCCCGTCGCCGTCGCCAAGGGTCTGCGCGCCTTCGCCAAGGCACACCCTCTTCTCGTGATCAAGGGCGGCTACTTCGACGGTGCCGCCCTGAGCCCCGAGGAGGTCAGCAAGCTGGCCGACCTCGAGAGCCGTGAAGTCCTGCTGGCCAAGGTCGCCGGCATGATGAAGGCCTCGATGTCGAAGGCTGCCGCCCTCTTCCAGGCGCCGCTGTCGAAGACCGTCCGCACGGTCGAGGCGCTGCGTGAGAAGCAGGAGACCGCCGCGTAACACGCGGTGAGTGATCGACCACCAAACCCCAACCCACAGGAGATACATCATGGCGAAGCTCAGCACTGAGGAGCTGCTCGACGCGTTCAAGGAGCTCACCCTCATCGAGCTCAGCGAGTTCGTGAAGGCCTTCGAGGAGACCTTCGATGTCACCGCCGCCGCGCCCGTCGCGGTTGCCGCTGCCGGCGCGCCGGCCGCGGGTGGCGACGCCCCGGCCGAGGACGAGAAGGACTCCTTCGACGTCATCCTCGAGGCCGCCGGCGACAAGAAGATCCAGGTCATCAAGGTCGTCCGCGAGCTCACCTCGCTCGGCCTCGGCGAGGCGAAGGCTCTCGTCGACGGTGCGCCGAAGCCCGTTCTCGAGGGCGCCAACAAGGAGGCCGCCGAGGCCGCCAAGGCGAAGCTCGAGGAGGCCGGCGCCACGGTGGGCCTCAAGTAATCCCACCGTCGTCAGACACCTCACGAAGGCCCCGGGTTCACCCCGGGGCCTTCGTCGTCCCCGCCGTGGGCCCGCTGCCCGCCCGGGCTGCTGCCCCGCCCGGCCTGCTGCCCCGGCGGCCCGAGCAGTCTCGCGGGGGAGAGGGGGGCGGAGCCCGGGCGGAGGGGTCACGGTTGTGTCAAGCCGTTGAGCGCCCATGAATCCCCGGCGTAGGGTGGGGTTATCGTCCGCAGACGTCGTCGTCGCCGGACGGTGCGAGAGCACACCGAGGTCTCTATGAGGAGGCATGATGAACGCGAATCGCCAGCGCAGGGCCATCGTCATCTCGGCAGTGGGGGCCGTGGGCCTCACGCTCGCCGGGTGCTCGGGCGGTGGGGGCGGAGGCGGCTCCGACATCGAGGGTGACTTCGCCGGCGAGGAGCTGACGGTCGTCGCGGCCTGGTCCGGTGCCGAGCAGGAGAACTTCGAGGCGGTGCTCGACGAGTTCGAGGCGCAGACCGGCGCGACCGTGCGCTACACGAGCTTCGGCGACAACGGCCCCACGTACATCCAGGGTCAGCTCGAGGGCGGCGACCCGCCCAGCGTGGCCGTGATCGGGCAGCCGGCGCTCATGCAGGAGCTCGCCACCAACGGCGACATCGTCCCGCTGAGCGACGAGGCGCTCGACGTCGTCACGGAGAACTACTCGCAGGACTGGATCGACCTCGCCACGGTCGACGGGGAGACGTACGGCGTCTGGTTCAAGGCCGCCAACAAGTCGACGGTCTGGTACAACGCCGATCTCTACGACGAGGCCGGCGCGACCGTCCCCGAGGACTGGGACGACTTCCTCGAGCAGCTGCAGGTCATCACGGATGCGGGATACGCCGGCATCTCGATCGGCGCCGACGTGGGCTGGCCGCTGACGGACTGGTTCGAGAACGCGTACCTGCGTGTGGCGGGACCGGAGAAGTACGACCAGCTCACCAATCACGAGATCCCGTGGACCGACCCGTCGGTGGCGGAGACGCTCGAGGTGCTCGCCAGCCTGTGGGGCAGCGACCTCGTGCAGCCGGGCGGCGACCAGCGCGACTTCCCGACCAGCGTCACCGAGGTGTTCGGCGCCGAGCCGAACGCGGCGACGGTGTTCGAGGGCGACTTCGTGGCCGGCAACATCACGGCCGACGGCAACTCCGTGGTCGGCGAGAACGCGCTGTTCTACGACTTCCCGGCGATCAACGGATCGGCTCCGTCGGTGGTTGGCGGCGGTGACGTCGCGGTCGCGTTCAGCGACGACCCGGCGGTCGACGCGCTCATGCAGTTCCTCGCGAGCCCCGAGGCGGCCGAGATCTGGGTCCCCAACGGCGGCCTGACCTCGCCGAACCAGGGCGTCGACCCCTCGCTGTACCCGGACGACGTCTCGCGGCAGATCGCCGAGGCCCTCACCTCGGCCGAGACGTTCCGCTTCGACATGAGCGACCTCACGCCGAGCGCGTTCGGCGGCACGCAGGGCCAGGGCTTCTGGCAGGAGATGATCCGGTTCTACCAGAACCCGACCGACATCCAGGGGACGATGGAGGCCCTCGAGGCGGCCGCGGCGTCGGCGTACGCGGGCTGAGCGGGCCGTGACCGCCGTCGCCGCGGCGCCCCCGGCACCCGCTCCGGAGCACGCTCCGGAGCGGGGCGGCTGGCGCCGATTCGCCATTACCGCCGCGTTCCTCTCGCCCGCGCTCGTGTTCCTCGGCGCGTTCGTCCTGTACCCGATCGTCTACACGGTCGTCCGCTCGCTGTTCGATCGGACGGGCGGGCGGTTCGTCGGGTTCGACAACTACGTGACGATGTTCACGAACGACACCACGTTCACGGCGATCCGCAACAACGTGATCTGGGTGATCGTCGCGCCCGCCGCGTGCACCATCCTCGGGCTGATCTTCGCCGTGCTGATCGAGAAGCTCGCGTGGAAGACCGCGTTCCGGCTGATCATCTTCATGCCGATGGCGATCTCGATGCTCGCCGCGGGCGTGATCTTCCGCGGGCTGTTCCAGGAGAACCCGAACCTCGGCGCCGTCAACGCGGCGATCGTGGCGGTGCAGGGCTGGTTCAGCGACGACGCCAACTACCCCGGGGCCGGCCCCCGCGAGGGCACGGGGATCGTGGCGGACCGCGGCGTGATCTCGACCGAGAGCGCGGTGGAGCCGGGATCGGTGCAGAACTTCCCGCTGACGGGGATCCGGCAGAGCAACCTGCCCGAGGAGGCCACCGACGCGGTCGAGGTCGAGGCGGGCGACGGCGAGATCGCCGGGACGGTGTTCCTCGACGTCATCCGAGGCGGCGGCGGCACGAACGGCGAGATCGAGGACGGCAAGAGCGGCCTGCCCGGGATCCGCGTCGACGCGGTCGCGCCCGACGGATCGATCGCCGGGTTCGCGACCACGGGCGCGGGAGGCGAGTACACGATCACCGGCCTGGACGCGGGGCAGAGCTACACGGTCGCCCTGCCGGCGTCGAACTTCGACGAGGGCGCGCAGGGCGTGTCGTGGCTGTCGGCGTCGTTCATCAACGCCGTGGTGATCCTGTCGTACATCTGGATCTGGGCCGGCTTCGCGATGGTGATGATCGCCTCCGGCCTGTCGGCGATGGACCGCTCGCTGCAGGAGGCGGCGCGCATGGACGGCGCCAGCGAGTGGAAGGTGTTCACGAAGATCACCGTGCCGCTGCTGACCCCGGTCCTCATCGTCGTGTTCGTCACCCTCATCATCAACGTGCTGAAGATCTTCGACCTCGTCTACGTGATCCCGCCCGGCGCCTCGAAGCCCGCGGCGAACGTGATCGCGGTGGAGATGTGGACGCAGTCGTTCGGCGGCGGGAACAACCAGGGGCTGGGCTCCGCGCTGGCGATCCTGCTGCTGGTCCTCGTGCTGCCGTCCATGATCATGAACGTGCGGCGGTTCCGGCAGGAGAAGGCGCGATGACGTCGGCGGAGGCACTCGGCATCGTCACGAGGAAGAAGACGCTCGCGGAGCGGATCCTCGACGGGCTCGGCAGCACCGTCGTCAACATCGTGCTGCTGATCGTCGCGCTGTTCTGGCTGGTGCCGAGCGTCGGGCTGTTCCTGACGTCGCTCCGCTCCGCGGGGGACAACGCCGAGTCGGGCTGGTGGACCATCTTCACCAAGCCGGCCGAGATCACGATCCAGAACTACGCGAACCTGCTGCAGAACCCCGACATCACGGGGTCGATCTGGAACACGATCGTCATCTCGGTGCCGACGACGATCCTCGTCGTTCTGATCGGGTCGCTGGCCGGCTACGCGTTCGCGTGGATGCAGTTCCCCGGCCGCGACTGGCTGCTGATCGTCGTGATCGTGCTCCTGGCGGTGCCGATCCAGGTGGCGATCATCCCGCTCGCGCAGCTGTTCGGCGCGCTCGGGATCTTCGGCTCCGTGCTCGGCGTCATCCTGTTTCACACGGCGTTCGGCCTGCCGTTCGCGATCTTCCTGCTGCGCAACTTCTTCACGGAGGTGCCGGGGGAGCTGATCGAGGCGGCGCGCATCGACGGCGCGGGCGAGTGGCGGATCTTCTTCCGGGTGATGCTGCCGCTGGCGATGCCGGCGGTCGCGTCGCTGGCGATCTTCCAGTTCCTGTGGACGTGGAACGACATGCTCGTGGCCCTGATCTTCACGAACTCGGAGTCGATGCCGCTGACCGTCGCGATCCAGTCGCAGCTGCGTCAGTTCGGCTCGAACATCGACGTGCTCTCGGCGGGCGCGTTCCTGTCGATGATCGTGCCGCTGATCGTGTTCTTCGCCTTCCAGCGGTACTTCGTGCAGGCGATGCTCGCCGGCTCGCAGAAGTAGTCCGCCCGGCTGCGGCCGATGCGCCGCGCGCGTCAGCCGCAGCCGAGGCGGGTCTGCGCTGACCGCAGCACGTCGATCTCGCGCTGCTGCGTGTCCGCCATGGCCTCGGCCGTCTGCAGCACGCGCGGCACGCTGCCGAGCTCGCGCACGGCGGCGATCATCTCGAGCGCGCCGGTGTGGTGACGGATCATCAGGTCGGTGAACAGGCAGTCGCCCTGGGTGGTGCCCGCCGTCTCGCGCAGCCGCTCGAGCTCCTCGTCGGTGGCCATTCCCATGGCCTCGCGCAGCTCGTCCTCGGTGGCCTGCGGCGTGACCGCGCCGCCGTGGTCGTGCTCGGTGCCCTGCATCCACGCCATCAGCGGCTCGGAGCCGCGCTGCGGCAGCTTCCACTGCACGAGCCAGCCGTACATCTCGCCGTTCTGGGCCTGCTGACCGGTCGCGATGTCGTAGGCGACCACGCGCAGCTCGTCGTCCTGCGTGGCGCGGTACTCGATGAGCGCCATCTCCACGGCCTGGGCGTGGTGGACCTGCATGTCGCGGGCGAAGCCAATGTCGGCGGGGTTCGGTGCCATCGTGGCGTCGAAGGCCGAGAACCGGCCGGCCGCGAACGCGCCGCCCGCCACGAGGACGAGCACGAAGACGATCAGCGGCCAGGGCCGTCGCGCACGCGCCGGCGCGCGATCCGCGTCAGCGCGCGTCATGCCTCAGGCCTTGCCGGGGCCGTCGTACGCGCCCGTGCACGCGGAGCCCGGCTCGGGCACGTTCTCGTTGCGCCAGTACTCCTCGAAGAACTCGGCCAGGCGCGGGTCGTCCGCGTCGTCCACCTTGAGCTGCGCGTTCCACGCCTGGATGGAGATGGGGGAGTCCATGTCCTCGTACGGCGAGAGGATGGCGTAGGTGCGCGGCGTGATGGACTCCAGGGTCGCGATGTCGTCCTCGCTCACTTGTGCGGGGTCGTACGTGAGCCAGACGGCGCCGTGCTCCATGGAGTGGGTGGCGTACTCGTCCTGCTGCGGCTCGGTGTAGATGCCGCAGTTGAGCCAGAGGGGGTAGTGCTCGCCGCCGGCGGACGGCGACTGCGGGTAGTCGACGTCGGTGCCGACCTCGACGTGGTTCGTGGTGTTCTCGAACGTCTCGACGCCCTCGATCTCGGCCCCGGAGCCGCCCTCCGCGTACTCGGCGTATCGCGGCGCGAAGGCGTACGAGGCGACGATGGCGGCGACCACGGCCAGCACGGCGACGGACCCGACGGCCCACCACACGAGCTTGCCGCGCTGTCGCTTCTTGAGCTGTGCCTGGTACTCGGCGAGCTTCGCCTGACGGTTCGCCTCACGCTGCTGCTTGACGGTGAGCTGCTGCTCCGCCGCGCGGGCGGGGTTGCCGCTGGTGCCTCTGCCGTTCTTCGCCATTCATTCAGAGTAATGGGAATGCAGGTAACGGGAGCCTGGGAGTCGCGCCGATCGGAGCCGGGAATCGGCAGGATGGGGGGATGGATGACGCCGCCGCACCCCGCGCGTGGGCGGGGGCTGCCGCGCTCGTCGCCGCGACCGCGCTGGGGGTGATGATCCGGCTCCTCGCCGGCGACGGGCCGCTGCCCGTGGACGCCTGGTGGCGCGGGGTGGTCGGATCGCTGCCCGAGCCGCTGCGCGCTCTCTCGCGCGTGCTCGACGTCGTCGGCGGCGGCACCCTCGCCCACTTCTGGATCCCGCTGGGACTGGTCGTGCTGCTGCTGCTCGTCGGCCGCCCGCGCGGGGCGCTGCTGTACGCGGCCTCGGCCCTGCTCGGCACGGGGCTCGTGCAGCTGGGCAAGGTCGCCTTCGCGCGCGAGCGGCCGGACGACATCCTCGTCGACATCTCGTCGTTCGCGTATCCGTCGGGTCACGCCGCCTTCGCCGCGACGATCGCCGCGGCGCTGTGGATCATCTTCCCGCGCGCGTGGGTCGCGGTGGCGGGCGCCGCGTGGACCGGCGCGATGGCGTTCTCCCGCACGCACCTCTCGGCCCACTGGCTGACCGACACGATCGGCGGCGTCCTCGTCGGGATCGGCGTCGTGCTCCTGATCGCCGCGCTCCTGGCGCGTCGGCGCGAGGCCGACGCGCGCGCCGGCGGCGCATAGGGTCAGCCGAGGCGGCCGGGCTGGGGGTCGCCGGTGTTGATGTCGCCGAGCGTGTGGCGCAGCGTCTGTGACCCGTCAGTGATCTCGACGATGTCGTCGTCCGTGGTGAACAGGACCGATTCGCGCAGCTCGATGATCGCCACGCCATCGGCGTCTGTCGTGGCCGTCCACGTGCCCACCTCGAGCTCGATCGGATCGTTGCCGCTGAGCACCTGGTCGAGGATCGTCAGGGTCACGGTGGTGCCCGGTGGGGCGGTGACGACGAACGTCATCGGATCGCTGCCGTTGACGTTCGGCCACGCGGAGCGCTCAAGGTCGAGTGCGAACGGGATCGGCTCGGGCGTGGGCGTCGGCGTCGGCGTGGACGTCGGGGTCGGCGTGGGCGTCGGCGACGGGGAAGCGCTCGGGGTGGGCGACGGGCTCGGGGTGGTGGCCGGCGACGGGGTGGTGGTGGGCGACGGGCTCGCCGGCGCGGACGTCCGCTCGGGCTCGGGCGTGGTCTCCGGTGCCGGCGCCGGCGGGGCGGGTGCGACCTCGTCCTTGGTCTCGGGCGCGTCGGGCGCGGCGGTCTCGGGGGCGTCGCCCTCGTGCGCGGCCAGTTCGTCGTCGGCCTCCACGGACGCGGCGGCGGGCGCGGAGCCGTCGCCCTCCGCCGCCGGATCGCTCGTCGGGGTGCCGCCGAGCGGGAGCACGGTGGCGGCCAGCACGGCGCCCGCGATGCCGAGGGCGGACACCGCGCCCGCGATGACGCCGCCGACCGTCCACGCGGAGCCGCTGGAGGAGCCGGCGGACGATCCGGTCGACCCGGCCGCGCCCGCTCCGCCGGCCGCGGCGCCGACCGCGCCGAGCAGCGCCGCGGCGCCGTCGGACATTTGGCCGAACAGCTCGGGGCCGTAGCCGATCAGCTCGCCCGACCCGGCGGTGGCGCCCTCGAGCACGCCCTGCGGCATCGCCATGAGCGCCATCGGCGCCGAGCCGCTCTGCTGCAGCGACGCGAGGTAGCCCGCGGCGCCGGTGACGCCCACCGCGAGCGGGAGCAGGACGAGCACGAGGCGGCTGCCGACGTCGTGCGCCTCGGCGGCGACGATCGCGCAGCGCGGGCACTCCGACAGGTGGCGGTCGACCTTGCCCCGATCGCGCGCGCCGAGGTTGCCGCGCGAATGCGCGCCCAGCCGCTCGATGGTCCACCGGCACTCGGTGCCCTCGCCGACGGCGGCGATGTGCGCCTGGATCCACGCCTCGCGCAGGCCCTCGCGCGCCCGGAACGCGAGCTGCGAGACGGCGGACGGCGTCATGCCGAGCAGCGGCGCGACCTCCGCCGGCTTCATCTGCTCGACCTCGGTGTACCAGAGCACCTCCTGCCAGCGGCTGGGCAGCGACCGGAAGGCGGTGGTCGTCAGGCTGCGGTCGAGCGCGGCGTCGACCGCCTCCTCGCTCGTGGCGGGGTCCTCGAGCTCGGCGATCTCGTCGACCGTGGTCTCGCGACGGGCACCGCCCCACGCGGCGGCCGTGTTGCGGACGGCGGTGAACAGGTAGGCGCGGAAGGACCCCGTCGGGCCCCCGCCGCGCCGGATCGCCCGCAGGATCTTGGCGTACGCCTCCTGCACGAGATCGTCGGCGTCGAGACTCGTCGTGATCGACCGGGCCGCGACGATCGCCGCGCCGTAGTGGCGGCGCCACAGTTCGCCGAACGCGTCGGCGTCGCCCGACCGTGATCGCAACACGAGGTCGGCGTCCGCCGTCGTCTCGTTCGGGTCGATCTCGGGCTCGCGCATAACCCTCCCATTCTGGTCGCCCGGGGGCCGCGCCGCCAGTTTTCGGCCGATCTGGGAGGGGATTCCGGGCGTGGGGCGGCCGATCCCGTGGATCGCCGAGATTCGGAAGTCGCGTCATGAATCGCCCCTGCCCCGGTCTCTTCCGGTGAGAGAGGCGTGCGCCGTCGCCCGGTCGTCCGGGAGCGGCGCAACCCGGCGGTCGTCCGCCGGAAGGCGGAGGCCGGATCACTCCGGGGGAGGGGATTCGGTTCTCCGTTTCGATGAGGAGGGGCCGGCGTTTCGGGGGAACCGCCGGCCCCTCAGTCGTCCCATCCGGCGGCACGCGCGACCCGCGGCGCGACCGCGTGAGGGCCGACCTGCCCGGCCCGCGGCGCCGCGGGGCGGATCAGGCGCGCGAGCCCGCCACCCACACCGCGCGGACGGTGAGGTCCGCGCCCAGCAGCACGGCGTCGGCGAGGGCTCCCACGCGCAGCGAGCCGATGTCGTCGCGACCGACGGCGCGCGCGGGAACCCCGGTGAGCGCGTCGACCGCATCCGCCAGCGGTGCGCCGAACGCGACCGCCCGCCGCAGCGCCGCGTCCTGGGTGAGGGTGGAACCGGCGATCGCCCCCGACCCGCGTACGCGCGCCACGCCGCCGGTCACGTCGACGTCCAGCGCGCCGAGGAGGTACGCGCCGTCGGCCATGCCGGCCGCGGCCATGGCGTCGGTGACGAGCGCGACCCGCCCCGGCGCCGCGGCGAACAGCATGCGCATGACCTCGTCGCGCACGTGCACGCCGTCGGCGATGAGCTCGAGGGTGACGCGCTCGTCGCGCGCGGCGATCGGGATCGGTCCCGGCGCGCGGTGGTGGACCGGCGGCATCGCGTTGAACGCGTGCGTGAGGATCGTCGCGCCGGCGTCGATGGCGGCGCGCGTCGTGTCGGCATCGGCGTCGGTGTGGCCGATCGCGGCGGCGGCCCCCGCCGCCACCACGAGGCGGACGGCGTCGAGCCCGCCGGGAAGCTCGGGCGCGATCGTCACCTGGCGGATCGTGCCGCGGCCGGCATCGAGCAGGCGCGCGACCGCATCGGCCGCGGGAGCGCGCAGCAGCGCCGGGTCGTGCGCGCCGTTGTGCCCGGGGTCGAGGAACGGGCCCTCCAGGTGGGAGCCGAGGATGTCCGGATCGGTGGCGGTGAGATCGGCGACGAGCGCCGCCCGCTCGGCGAGCCGATCGATCGGTGCCGTGACGAGCGAGACGACGGCGCGGGTGGTGCCGTGCGCGCGGTGCAGCGCACGGGCCGCGCGTATGGCGTCGGCGCCGTCGTCGTAGGCGGCACCGCCCCCGCCGTGCCCGTGGATGTCGACGAAGCCCGGCACGAGCGCGGCGCCGGGCCCGGCCAGCGCGGCGCCGTCCACCACCTCCTCGCCCGGCAGCGGCGCGGGGGCGCGGCCGGTGCCCGACGCGACGACGCGGCCGCCGTCGAACCGGATCCAGCCGTCCGGCGCCGCGGATCGATCGGTGACGATGCGCACGGAGTGGATCAGGAGCCCCATGCGGCAAGCGTGCCACACCGCCGATCGGCCGCCCGCGCCGCGCCGCCCGCGTCCGATACAATCGACGCGTCGCGACTGCGTTGAGGTGGGTCACCACCGGGGAGCGACCTGGACGGCATCTCGACCGCGCGCCTGGGCCGAAGCGAACACCCGTCATCCGCCACGTCGTCTGGAGATCGTCATGACCGATCCGCTGTTCAACGCCCCGCTCACCGAGGTCGACCCGGAGATCGCGCAGGTCCTGCAGCGCGAGCTGGACCGCCAGCGCGGCTTCCTCGAGATGATCGCCTCCGAGAACTTCGTGCCGCTGTCGGTGCTGCAGTCGCAGGGCTCCGTGCTGACGAACAAGTACGCCGAGGGCTACCCGGGCCGCCGCTACTACGGCGGCTGCGAGGAGGTCGACGTCGCGGAGAATCTCGCGATCGAGCGCGCGAAGGCGCTGTTCGGCGCCGAGTTCGCCAACGTGCAGCCCCACTCGGGCGCCTCGGCCAACGCCGCGGTGCTGCACGCGATCGCCCGCCCCGGCGACACGATCCTCGGGCTCTCGCTCGACCACGGCGGCCACCTCACGCACGGCATGAAGATCAACTTCTCCGGTCGTCTCTACAACGTCGTGCCGTACGAGGTCGACCCCGCCACGTCGATCATCGACATGGCCGAGGTGCGCCGGCTCGCGCTCGAGCACAGGCCGACGGTGATCATCGCGGGCTGGTCGGCCTACCCGCGTCAGCTCGACTTCGCGGCCTTCCGCGCGATCGCCGACGAGGTGGGCGCGCTGCTGTGGGTCGACATGGCGCACTTCGCCGGCCTCGTCGCCGCCGGCCTGCACCCGAACCCCGTGCCGCACGCGCACGTCGTCTCCTCGACCGTGCACAAGACGATCGGCGGCCCGCGCTCCGGCTTCATCCTCACCAACGACGCCGACCTGGCCAAGAAGATCAACTCGGCGGTCTTCCCCGGTCAGCAGGGCGGCCCGCTCATGCACGTCATCGCCGCCAAGGCGACGGCGTTCAAGCTCGCCGCGACCCCCGAGTTCAAGGACCGCCAGGAGCGCACGCTGCGCGGCGCCCGCATCCTCGCCGAGCGCCTGTCGCAGCAGGACGTCGCCGACGCCGGGATCTCCGTGCGCTCGGGCGGCACCGACGTGCACCTGGTGCTTGTCGACCTGCGCGAGGCCGCGATCGACGGCAAGCAGGCGGAGGATCTGCTGCACGAGATCCGCATCACGGTGAACCGCAACTCGGTGCCGAACGACCCGCGCCCGCCGATGATCACCTCGGGGCTGCGGATCGGTACGCCGGCCCTGGCCACGCGGGGCTTCGGCGACGCCGAGTTCACGGAGGTCGCCGACGTGATCGCGCGGGCGCTCCTGCCCGACCCCGACCTCGAGGCGCTGCGGGCGCGCGTCGCCGCGCTCGCCGACGCGTTCCCGCTCTACCCGGGCGTCGAGGGCGCCGGCCAGGGCTACGCGGGTATCTGAATCCGCCGCATTTCACTATGGTGAGAGGGAAGTCGCCCGCGGCCCGGGCGATCCCGATCTCGACGAGGAGGCACGGATGACCGCGCAGGTTCTGGACGGCAAGGCGGCGGCGGCCGCGATCAAGGCGGAGCTCACGGAGCGCGTCGCGGCGCTGAAGGCGAAGGGCGTCACGCCCGGCATCGCCACGGTGCTGGTCGGTGCCGACCCGGCGTCGCAGCTGTACGTGGGGATGAAGCACAAGCAGTCGGAGGCGATCGGGATGAACTCGATCCAGCGCGAGCTGCCGGCCGACGCCACGCAGGAGCAGGTCGAGGCCCTCATCGACGAGCTCAACGCCGACCCCGACTGCCACGGGTACATCGTGCAGCTGCCGCTGCCGGGGCACCTCGACACCGACGCGATCCTCGAGCGGATCGACCCCGACAAGGACGCCGACGGGCTGCACCCGACCAACCTCGGCCGGCTCGTGCTGAACGTGAACGGCTCGATCGACACCCCGCTGCCGTGCACGCCCCGCGGCGTGATCGAGCTGCTGCTGCGCAACGACTACGACCTCTCCGGGAAGCACGTGGTGGTCGTGGGCCGCGGCGTGACGATCGGGCGCCCGATGGGGCTGCTGCTCACGCGCCGCGCGATCAACGCCACCGTGACGCAGGTGCACACCGGCACTCCGGACATGTCGCCGTACCTCCGCCAGGCCGACGTCATCGTCGCCGGTGCGGGCGTGAAGCACCTCATCAAGCCCGAGGACGTCAAGCCGGGCGCCGCCGTCCTGGACGTGGGCGTCACGCGCGAGGACGACCCCGAGACCGGCAAGCAGCACGTGTACGGCGACGTCGACCCGGCCGTGGCCGAGGTGGCCGGCTGGCTCTCGCCGAACCCCGGCGGCGTCGGTCCGATGACGGTGGCCCTGCTGATGACGAACGTCGTCGAGGCGGCCGAGCGCGCGGTCGCCCGGGGCTGAGCGTTCGCCCGGGAAGGTAAGGCTGCCCTTTCCCGGGTGTACCCTGGAGGGGAGATGTCCACCTCCACGTCGCACCCCAGCACCGAGCACAGCGCCGACGCCTGTCGCGCCTCGCGGCACACGCGCGTGCAGCACCTGATCACCGCCGACGAGTCGTCGCTGGCCGAGCTCGAGGCGCTGCTGGCGACCCTGCCGATCTGCTCGACCGGTCGCGTGTTCATCGAGGTGCCCGATCCCACGTGGGTGACCGACATCCGGGTGCCCGCCCGCATGACGCTCACCTGGCTGGACCGCTCGTCGCGCACCGGGGCCCCCGGCACCGGCCGCGCGTGTCCGACCGGCCGCGCGCTCGCGCGCGCCGTCACGGCGTGGGCCGACGAGATGATGTGCGGCGAGGACGACGAGACGCGCGTGCACCTGCTCGGCGGCTACCTCGGCACCGCGGACATCGTGGATCACCTCACCGAGCGGCTCGGGGTGTCGGCGTCCGCGATCCACGCGCCCGCGCGCTACCGCCTGCTCGCCGACTGACGCCGGCCGGTCGCGCGCACGTAGCCGCCCGCCTCCAGGCCCGCCTCGATTTCGAAGCGGTTGCGCAGCGGGTCGCGCCCGGCCAGCAGGTAGAGCACCGGCAGGAGCAGCCCGTACCGGCGCCACTGCCGCACGTGCACGAGCTCGTGCGCGAGCACCTCGGGCGGCTCGGACGCGCGGAAGGTGAGATAGCAGCGCCCCACGCACGTGCCGCCGCGGCCGTGCGCCCAGCGCGGGAGGCGGCGGAACACCAGCAGCTCCCCGTGGCGCTCCACCGGTCCCGTGCTCCACAGGGCGCCCCAGACGAACCCGAGGCCCGTGGCGATCGCGAAGCCGGCGCGGCTGATCGGGGAATCGAGCAGGAACGATGGGATGCGCCGGTCGAGGACGCGCCCGTGCTCGAGCCGCAGTGCGGCGATCTCGCGCCAGTTGTCGGGCCGCGGCGCGGCGGGGAACGACACCCTCATGCGAGCGCGCTCACGAGGCGCAGGATGGTGCCCATGTCGTCCACGGCCGCCTCGGGCGATGGCGGGGCGAACCCCGCGATCGTCGCGCCGGCCAGCTCCACGCGCGAGCGGAGGGCGCCGATCGAGGCGAGCAGCGCCATCGGCGAGATCCCGAACGGGGTCGCCATCGCCACGCCGGCGAGGTGGGCGGGGTCGAGCACGTCGAGGTCCACGTGCACGTACACGCGGCGCGCGCCGGTGGCGGCGACGGCCTCCGCGAGGGCGTCCGATCGCTCCTCGACGTCGTTCGCCGACAGATGCGCGATGCCGGCGCTCGCGATGTGCTCGGCCTCCTCCGGCTCGAGGTCGCGGGCGCCCGCGAGAACGACGCGGTCGGGCGTGACGCGTCCCGGCGCCAGGGCCAGCCCGTCGGCCGATTCGCCGAGCACGGCGCGCAGCGCCATCCCCGCGAACGCGCCCGAGGGACTGGTGGCGGGGGAGTGCAGGTCGCCGTGCGCATCGAGCCACACGATCGCGAGGTCGTCCGAGGCGACCGCGTCGATCGCGGGAACCGAGACGGAGCAGTCGCCGCCGATCACGATCGCGGGCGCGTCCTGCTCCGCCACCGCCGCCGCGATCGCCTCGCGGATGCGCATCAGCGCGCTCGCCCGGCGCACGCCGGTCTCGAGCCGCTCGCCCGCCTCGAGCGGGACTGCGACGCGATGACAGGCCGACGCCGGCAGGTCGCCGGCGATCGCCTCCGCCCCATCGACGAGCGACATCGCCCGGGCGGACGGGGAACCCTGCCATTGCGGCACCACGACAAATCGGGCCATGGAGCCATCTTCCCCCGCCGGGGCCCGAGCGTCGAGCGGCCCCCGCCGACGACGAAGGCGCCGCCCGATCGGGACGGCGCCTTCGTGCGCGGGGTCAGGACGTGATCGCCTGCGTGTTGCCCGCCTTCAGCGCGGCCAGCCGCGCCTCGACCTCGGTGAGCTGGCCGAGGTCGTCGAGCTGCTCGAACTGCGCGTCCAGCGACGAGGCGGCGAGCTCCGCCTTGCCGGCCGCGAGGGCCTCCTGGCGGCGGACCTTGTCCTCGAAGCGGCCCAGGTCGCTCGTCGGGTCAAGCACGTTGATCGACTTGACGGCGTCGTGGACCTTGTTCTGCGCCTCGGCGGTCTTGGCGCGGGCGATGAGCTCGCTGCGCTTGCTCTTGAGCTCCTCGAGCTTGGCCTTCATGCCGTCCAGGCCGCCCTTGAGCTTCTCGACGACCTCGTTCTGGGCGGCGAGCTGCGGCTCCGCGGCGCGCGCCTCGTTCTCGGCCGTGAGCTGGCGGGTGAGCGCGATCTTGGCGAGGTTGTCGAACTTGTCGGCGTCGGCGGTGTTCCCGGCGGCGCGCAGCTCGTCGGCCTTGGTGCTCGCCGCGAGCGCCTTGTTGCCCCACTCCTTCGCCGTCTCGACGTCCTCGGCGTGGTCGCGCTCGAGCAGTCGGAGGTTCCCGATCGTCTCGGCGATCGCGGCTTCGGCGTCGGCGATGTTGTTGGTGAAGTCGCGCACGAGCTGGTCGAGCATCTTCTCCGGGTCTTCGGCCTGGTCGATCAGCGCGTTGATGTTCGCCCTGATCAGGGTCGAGATGCGGCCGAAGATCGACTGCTTGGTCATGGTGTTCCCTTCGTGGATGGATCCGTGTCTGGTCTGAAGGTCTAGGGCTGAGTCTATGAGTGCGCGCAGGCGCGCGGCAGGGTGATTTCCCTACGGAGTTGCCGACAGTCGCGCGGCACGGTCAGAACCGCCGTCCCGACGACGATCGCCCGCCGCCGCGCGATCCGCCGCCGCCGGATCCGCCGCGCGAGCGCCCGAACGATCCGCGCGACGAGAACGACCCGGATGAGCGGGAGCTCCAGCCGCCGGAGGACGACCCGCCGCCGGAGCCGCCGCCGAACAGGCCCGACAGCGCGCCGATGACCGCGCCGAGCACCAGGGCGAGCACGATGATCCCGCCGCCGGCCTCGTCCGCGGCGGGCGCGGCGCTGATCGCGCCGACGACGCCGCCGGTCACCGCGCCGAACGCGGTACGGCCGCCGGAGCCGTCCGAGTCGTCGTCGTACGACGTGCGGCGCGAGCGGGCCGGCTCCACCTCGTCGGACATGAAGCGGCGCGGCGCGCGGGCGAAGGCGGAGGGGCGCGTCCCGGCGAAGCGCCGCGCCATCTCCGCGCGCTCCATGGCCGTGCGGGCATCCGCCTCGACCGCCACCGGATCCGCGCGCGAGGCGTCCGCCCGGCGCAGCGCGACCTCCGCGAGATTGAGCTGGCTGAGGGCGGATCGCGGCACGCCGTCGCCGCGCGCCGCGACGGCCTCGCGGGCGCCGCGCACCACGTCGTACGCCCGGGCGAGCGTCTGCTCGGCGGCCGCGAGGGCGCCATCGGCCCCCGGCGTCGGGGTGAACGCGTCGCGATCCGGCGCCGAGACGCCCGTGGCCAGCACGCGCGCGTGCTCGGCGATGTCGTCGTGGAGCTCGCGCACCTCGGCCAGGTCGGTCTCGATCTCGTGCACCGCGGCGGTGATCGCCCGTCCCCGACGCGCGCCGCTCGCGGTGCGCAGCTTCTCGAGCCACTCGTCGACGTCGGCCAGGCGCAGCCGCATCTCCTCCGCGTTGTCGGCCACGAGCGCGATGGCGGCGGCGTCGTGGGTGGAGGCGAGCGCCGCGATCTGGCGCTCCGCGTCGGCCACGAGCGCGTCGGCGCCGCGGCGCTCCTCGGCGAGCCGCGCGTGGGTCGCGCCGACGTCGGCGACGACGTTCCGCAGCTGCTTCAGCGCCGCCCGCTTCGCGTCGAGCTCGCCGAGCACGGCCGAGCACGTCGCGAGGATCTCGTCGGTCCACGATCGGGTCTGGTCCGCCGTATCCTCCTGCGCGTCCTCCAGGAGGCGCTGCAGCTCGAAGGCCCCGGCCAGCCGTTCGCGGCCGCTGTCGACCACCGCGGCGAACGGCGCGGCGGTGGCGTCGTCGAACTCGGCGCGCACGAAGTCGACCTCCTGCGCGCTGTTGCGCAGTGCGGTGTCGGCGCGGACGAGCTCCCGCGCCGCGAGGCGCTTGCGCCCCTCGAGCGTGCGCAGCTCGGCACGCCGGCGCACCAGCTCGCGGATCCCGCGCACGAGCAGGACGACGAGGGCCACGATGAGCGCGATCGCCGCGAGCCCCAGCACCCACACCCACCACGGCCACGGCCGCTTCTCGAACTCGTCGGCCGCCAGCTCCACGCCGGCGGCCCACTCCTCGTCCGCGAAGTGCCGCGAGGCGATGAGGTCCTGGATCTCGTCGACCCGCCCCTGCGACAGCGGACCGTCGTTCGGGCGGGACACCGCCGTCGCGCGCTCCTCCGTGCCCACGGCGAGCAGGTACTGATTGCTCCCGAGCGTCGATGCCGCCGCCACGTCGTCGACCCACGCGAGCGGGTCGCTCGGGTCCGTGAAGCGATCGACGAACACGACGTAGAGCTCCGGCAGGTCGTCCGCGCGCGCGAGCGTCGCGAGCCGCTCCTCGAGCCGCTCCTCCTCGGCGGCGCTCAGCGCGTCGGCGCGATCGGTGACGAAGTCGGTCACGGCCTCGGGTGCCGCCCCCGCCGCCGGCGTCGCGATCAGCGCGCCGGCGAGAGCCCCGAGGGCCACCCCGACCGCCGCGGTGGCGCGGCGCAGCGCCGCCGCCGCAATCGGTGCCGCGGGCACGCTCAGAACCGCCCGCCGCCGCGGCGACCGCTGCGGCCCCCGCCGAACCCCCCGCCGAAGCCGGATCGGCGCCCGCCGCCCCCGCCGAGCATGCCGCCCAGCCCGCCGCTGCGGGGGATCCCACCGCCCCAGCCGCCGGATCGGCGCGATCCGCCGCCAGACAGGAGGCCGCCGATGATGCCGCCGAGGATCGCGTCGCCGGCGCCGCCGCGCGATCCGCCGTACCCGCCGCCGTATCCGCCGAACATGCCGCCGCCCATCATGCCCTCGACATCGGATTGCGCCAGCTGGGACGCGGCCTGCGCCAGCTGCAGCGCGCGCTGCGCGAAGGTCAGGGCCTGCTCCGGGGCGGTGGACTGCAGCGCCTGCGCCTGGCCGAGGGCGTTGCTCGCCTCGGCCAGGCGCGTGCGCGCGTCGGCGCCGACGGCGCCGCGGCGCGCGGCGATGAATTGATCGGCCGACGTCACGGCGCTCTGCGCCTGCAGGATCGTCTGGGTCAGCAGCTGCTGCGCGCGCTCCGCGTTGACGATCACGGCGTCGATGCGCTCGTTGGCGGCCTGCAGCTGCTCCAGCAGGGCGCGCGGGCGGCGCGCCTGGCCGGCGAGGTGCTGCCGCGCCGCGGCGACCGCCTGCTCGGTCGCCGCCACCGCCGGATCGTCGGAGCCGGACTGGCGGGCGCGGGCCGCGTCCGACTCCAGCTCCGTGATGAGCGCGGCGGCCTGCTGCTCGGCGGCCGCCAGCGCCGCGCCGAGGTCGGTGGCGGCCTTCGCGAGCCCGACCGCCTGATCGGCGGCCTGCTCGGCGACGACGATCGCCGATGCCGCCTCGCCCTTCTCGCCCGCGGCGATGAGGCGCTCGGCCTCCGCGAGCTGCGCCGCGGCGGTGGCGAGGCGCTCGCGGGCCTGCTCGGCGTTGTCGGCGACGTCGCCGAGGGCCTCGGGGGCGTACCGGTCCTGCAGCGCGGCGACCGCCTCGGCGGCGCGGGCGTCGGCGCCGTCGGCCGCCGCGACCGTGGCGCGGGCCCCGTCGAGCGCGCGCGGCAGATCCTTTTCCACCTGGCGCAGCTCCGCGAACGTCTCCGCCTTCTCGGTCAGGGTGGTGGCGGCCGCGTCGCACAGCCGGTAGATCTCCTCGTTCCACGCGCGAGCCTGCTCGGGCGAGTCGGGCTCGGCGTCGTCGAGGCGGCGCTTGAGGTCGAACGCCTGATCCAGGTTTCGCTTGGCCTCCGCCAGCGCGGCGCGGAACTCGCCCGTCGCGCCCTCGCCGAACTGCGCGATCGCGAAGCCGAGCTCCTGCTCGCTCGACTTGATCGCGTCGTCGGTGGCCACGAGCGCCGACGCCGCGCGCTTCTCGAGCTCCTCCAGGGGGACGGCGTCGGGGTCGGTCGCGGCCGCGCCCTTCCGGCGCCCGCGCACGACGAGGACGACCACCACGACGACCGCGACGACGACGAGCAGGCCGATGAGCCACGGCAGGAGCGATCCCGAGCCGGTGCCGCCGGGCGAGACGCCCCGCGCCTCCTCGATGCCCGTGGCGACCGTGTCGATCGCACCGTCCCAGTCGCCCTCCCGCAGGGTCGGGGCGAGCCGATCCTCGAGGGCGAGCAGCTGATCCTCGCTGAGCGGCCCGTCGACCGGCGCCGAGACGTAGTACTGGCGGTCGACGACCGCGACGGCGAGCAGATACTGATCGACGCCGAGCCCGTTGCTGATCGCGACCTCGTCCGCCCACGCCTGCGCGGTCATCCGCTCGAAGCCGTCGACGTACACGACCCACAGGTCGATGCCGGTGCGCTCGGCCAGCTGCGACAGGCGCTCGTCGCCGTCGCGCTCCTGCGCGCTCGTGAGCACGTCGACGGCGGGGTCGTCGTAGACGAAGTCCGCGTCGAGGGCGACCGGGGGGACCGCGAGGGCGGGCGCCGCGACGGCGGCCAGGATCGCCCCCGCCAGAAGGCCGGTCATCGTCGTCAGCCTGCGCATCGGGCCCTCCCGTCGGGCGGCGCGCGCCGCCATCCCCTCCCGCCGATCCTATTCAGGCGGCGGCACCCGAGTACAGGAAGACGGGGTGTCGGCGACGTACCCTGGCAGGGATGGACGACAGGTACGGCACGGACGTGCTCGCCGCCGGCTGGCGGGAGCGCGGTGCGAAGAAGGTGCCCCAGGTGCCCGCCGAGATCGATCTCGTGGTCGAGGTCGCGGGCGACGGCTTCACGGGCGCCATCACGCGACGCGAGGGACCCCACGTCGAGCTCGAGGACTACAAGGGGCGGCGGCGGCTGTTCCCCCTCGGCAAGGGCTTCCTGATCGACGGCGAGCCCATCGAGCTCGTGGTGCCGTCGGCGCGGCCGCAGGGGCGGCGGCGCACCGCGTCCGGCTCGTTCGTGTCGGAGGAGCAGCGCGCCCGCGTGGCGCTGCCGAGCCGGATCCTCGTGGAGGGCCGCCACGACGCCGAGCTCGTCGAGCGGGTGTGGGGCGCCGACCTGCGGGCCGAGGGTGTGGCCGTCGAGTACCTGGAGGGCATCGACCTGCTCGACGACGTGCTGCGCGCCGAGCCGCCGTCGGCCGAGCGGCGCTACGGCGTGCTCGTGGATCACCTCGTGCCGGGTTCCAAGGAGCAGCGGATCGCGGACGCGGTCGCCCGCGGGCCGCACGGGCGCTTCGTGCGCATCGTGGGGCACCCGTTCGTCGACGTGTGGCAGTGCGTCAAGCCGCAGGCGCTCGGCATCGCCGCGTGGCCCGTCGTGCCCCGCGGCACGGACTGGAAGACGGGGATCTGCCGCGGACTCGGCTGGCCCGCCGAGGACCAGGCCGACATCGCGCGCGCGTGGCAGCGCATCCTCTCGCGGGTGACGACCTTCCGCGACATCGAGCCGGAGCTGCTCGGGCGCGTCGAGGAGCTCATCGACTTCGTCACCGCCCCGGCGGACTGAGGGCGCCGTGGCGACGGAGCGGCAGCGGCTCGCGATCCGGGGCGCGGGTGCCTCGTTCGCGACGAACCTCGTCGCGGCCGTCTCGCACACCCTCGGCGGCGAGCAGGCCCCGGCCCCGCTCATCGTGCTCGGCATGATGGCGCTGCTGTGGGGCCCGGCGATGCTCCTGATGGGGCGCCGGCCGCGGGCCGTCCGCATCGCCGCGACGGTCGCCGTCGCCCAGGCCGCGTTCCACACCGCGTATGCCGCGCTGGGCGCCCCGTCCGGGGCCGCGGTCGCCGGGGACCCGCACGCCGCGCACGCGGGCCACGCGCATCAGGTGACCGCGGTCGGGGCGTCGCTCGAGGCCGGGCCGCTCATGATCGCCGCCCACGTCGGCGCCGCGATCGTCACGTTCCTCATCCTGTTCTTCGGCGAGCGCGCGATCGCCGCGATCCGCGCGTGGACGATCGCCTCGCTCCGCGCGCGCACCGACGCACCCCCGGCCCGACCGGCCGTGCGCCTGCCCCGCGCCGGGGCCGCGCGGCACGGGGAGCCGCTGTGGCGGGCCGTCGCGCTCGTCGGACCGCGCGGTCCGCCCCTTCCTTCCGTCTGATCACACCCCCAGAACGGTCCCGCCGGGACCGTCGATCACGCACGTTCAGAAGGAAGACCCATGACACACACCACCATTCGTCGCGCCCGTCCGCTCCTCGTCGCCGGGGGCGGGCTCGCGCTCGCCGCCGGTCTCGCGATCGGCGCACCGCTGGCCGCCTCCGCCCACGTCACCGTCTCGCCGGAGGCAGCGGAGGCGGGCTCGTACGACGTGCTCACGTTCGCGTTCGGGCACGGCTGCGACGGATCGCCCACCACGGCGCTCGAGATCACGATGCCCGACGGCGTCGGGGCCGCCCATCCGACGGTCCAGGCCGGCTGGGACATCGACGTCGTCCGCGACGAGACCGACGGGCTGCCGTCGCTCGTGACGTTCACCGCCGACGAGCCGATCCCCGACGACCTGCGCGCGGCCGTGCAGATCCAGGTGCAGTTCTCCGCCGACGCCGAGGGCGACATCGCGTTCCCCGTCGAGCAGCGCTGCGCCGACGGCTCGGTCTCGTGGACGCAGCTCGCGGCGGACGGGCAGGACCCGCACGAGCTCGGGGCCCCGGCGCCGGTCGTCACCGTGGCGGCCGCCGCCGATGGCGGTGCCGCGCACGCCGATCACGTGTCCGACGACACCGCCGAGGCGCCGGCCGACGGCGCGTCGACGTGGGGGATCGCGCTGGGCGGCGCGGGCGCCGTGCTCGGCGCCGCGGCGCTCGTCACGTCGCTGGTCGCGCTGCGCCGGCGCGGCTGAACCGGAGGGGCCGGGCGGGGCGCGTTCGTGCCGCCTCGCCCGCCCTCACCCCGGCCGCGGTCGCGCCGCCGCGCCCGGGGCCCGGACCCCGGGCGACTACCCTGGAACCATGCCCGACGACGCACCCCGGTATCGCGATCAGCCCGTCTCGTTCGTGCGTCGCGGCGGGCGGATGTCGGACGCGCAGGAGCGCGCGTGGGCCGAGCTGTCGCCGTTCTACCGGTTCGACGTGCCGCGCGACGCCGCCTCCACCTCCGTGCACCCCGACGCGGTGTTCGATCCCGCGGCGGAGTTCGGCCGCGAGGCCCCGCTGATCGTCGAGATCGGCTCCGGGCAGGGGCACGCGATCGTCAGCGCCGCCGTGAACAACCCCGACACCGATTTCCTCGCCGTCGAGGTGTACGTCGGCGGCCTGGCCCGCACCATGCTCGACGCCGATAAGGCGGGCGCCCGCAACCTCCGCGTCATCGAGGCGAACGCGCCGGAGGTGCTCGAGACGCTGCTGCCGGAGGGATCCGCGAGCGAGGTGTGGATCTTCTTCAGCGATCCGTGGCACAAGAAGCGCCACCACAAGCGCCGGATGATCAAGCACGGGTTCGGCGCGACGGTCGGTCGCGCCCTGCGCGACGGCGGCGTGCTGCGGCTCGCCACCGACTGGGAGGACTACGCGCTGCAGATGCGCGAGGTCATGGACGCCGCGCCGGAGTTCGAGCGCGCGTTCGAGGGGGAATGGGCGGAGCGCTACGCGGGGCGGGCGATGACCGCGTTCGAGCGCAAGGGGATCGCCAAGGGACGCGACATCCGCGACCTCACCTACCGGCGGGTCCCGCGGGGCTGATGGCGCACGCCGCCGCCGCGTCGCGCCCGATCGTGTCGTGGGGCATCGTCCCCGCGCTGCTGGTGTGCCTCGCGGCGCCGGCGATGTTCGTGCTCGAGTCGCGACCGCTGGGATGGGTGCTGCTGCTCGCGGGCGTCGCGCTCGCGGCCGTGCCGGGACTCCGCGGCGCCGATCGCACCGCGGATCGCACCGCGGAGTGGGCGCGACCCGCGAGCCTGACCCGCGACCTCGCGCTCATCGCCGTCGGCCTCGTGTGCACGAGCGCGATCGGCCTCGAGGCGCGGCTCGACAACCTCTCGATGCTCGCGTTTACGCTGGCGCTCGGCGGTGCCGTGGTGGTGCCGTACGCCCTGAGCCGGTGGGCGTTCCGCGACCACGCCATCCGCTTCCCGTGGCGCGGGGGCGGACGATGGCGTCCCTGGCAGTGGGCGTGGCTCGTGGCGGTGCTGGGGCTGGGGTGGCTCATCCTGCCGTTCTACTTCCTCACCAGCGGCGTCTACCGGAACTGGCCGACCGTCGACGACGCCGACCTCATCGCGCGGCTGTTCGTCGGCGTGGGCGCGGTCGGGATCTGGGACGAGCTGTTCTTCGTGTGCACCGTGTTCGCGCTGCTGCGCCGGCACTTCCACGACGGCACCGCCAACGTGCTGCAGGCGATCGTGTTCGTCAGCTTCCTGTGGGAGCTGGGGTACCGCGCGTGGGGTCCCGTGCTGACGATCCCGTTCGCGCTCCTGCAGGGCTTCATCTTCCTGCGCACCCGATCGCTCGCCTACGTGGTGACCGTGCACCTGTTGTTCGACGCGGTCGTGTTCCTCGTGCTCGTCCACGCGCACAACCCCGGCGCGCTCGACGGCCTGTTCCTGCTGTAGGGCCCGCCGCGCCGACGCGTCCGGCGCATAGTCTGGCCTCATGAGCGAGACCGTACCCGCCCTCGTGGCCGAGCTGGAGGCGATGGAGGACGCGAAGCTGCGCGCCGTCAACGAGCGCCACGGCGACGACCACGGCGTCAACCTCACGGCGCTGCGCGGGGTCGCCAAGCGCCTGAAGACCGACCCGGAGCTGGCGCGCGAGCTGTGGGCCACGGACGTCACCGCCGCGCGGCTGCTGGCCCTGCTGATCTCGCGACCGCGGCAGTACTCCGCCGACGACATCGACGCCATGCTGCGCGAGGCCCGCGCCCCGAAGGTGCGCGACTGGCTCACCAACTACATCGCGAAGAAGAGCCCGCACCTCGAGGAGCTGCGCGTGCGCTGGCTCGCCGACGCCGATCCCCACGTGGCGGCCGCGGGGTGGGCGCTCACGGGGCACCGCGTGCAGAAGGATCCCGACGGTCTGGACCTGCCGGGCCTGCTCGACACGATCGAGGCGGAGATGAAGGACGCGCCGGCGCCGCTGCAGTGGGAGATGAACGCGACGCTGGCGTACATCGGCATCGCGCACCCCGCGCATCGCGACCGCGCGCTCGACATCGGCGAGCGCCTCGAGGTGCTCAAGGACTACCCGACGCCGCCGAACTGCACGTCGCCGTACGCGCCGATCTGGATCACCGAGATGGTGTCGCGCCGGGGCTGACCGCCGCCCGGTGGGCCGCGACGGCGTCGAGCAGGGCGTCGGCGACGTCGCGCTTGCTCCCCTCCGCCCGGGCGACCTCGCCGCGCGCGTCGACGATGACGACGGCGTTGTCGGCCGCCTCGAAGCCCGCCGTCCACCCCACCGCGTTCGCGGCGAGCAGGTCGGCGCCCTTGCGCTCGCGCTTGCGGCGGGCGCGCTCGACGAGCTCGGCGTCGGTCGAGACGGTCTCCGCGGCGAAGCCGACGATCGTCTGGCCCGGCGCGCGCGAGGCCGCCAGCCCGGCGAGGATGTCGTCGTTCTCGACGAGCCGCAGCTCCAGCCCGCCGGGCGAGGACTCCTTCGTGAGCTTCACGTCCGCGACCTCGGCCACGCGGTAGTCGGCGACCGCGGCGGCCATGATCACGACGTCCGCGCCGGTGGCGGCCGCGCGGACCGCGTCGCCGAGCTCGGCCGCCGTGCCCGCGCGGCGCAGTGCGACATCGCCCGGCAGCTCCGCGAGCACGGCCTCGTCCACGTGCGCGGCGACGAGCACGACCGCCGCGCCGCGCTCCGCCGCCGCCCGCGCGATCGCGACGCCCTGCCGCCCGCTCGAGCGATTCCCGAGGAAGCGCACGGGGTCGATCGGCTCCCGCGTGCCGCCGGCCGACACGACGATGCGCAAGCCCGCGAGGTCGTCCCCTCCGGAGGAGTTGCGCGCCAGCGGAGGACGAGATGCGGGATCGGGCCCTCCGGTGGCGCCGAACTCCTCCGCGGCGCCGGCGCGCGAGTCCTCCGCTGCGCCGGGGCGCGAGTCCTCCGCTGCGCGGGCGCGCAGCAGCGCGGTGACCTCGGCGTGGATGCGCTCGGGCTCGGCCATCCGGCCCGGGCCCGTGTCGTCGCCGGTGAGGCGGCCGCTGTCGGGGCCGATGAACCGGACGCCGCGATCGCGCAGGGTGGCGACGTTCGCGCGGGCCGCCGGGTGCCGCCACATCTCCGTGTGCATCGCCGGTGCCACCAGCACGGGGGCGGTCGTGGCCAGCAGGGTCGTCCCGAGCAGATCGTCGGCGAGCCCCGCCGCCATCTTCGCGAGGGTGTGCGCGGTCGCCGGCGCGATCACGACGAGGTCGGCCGCCTGCCCGAGGGCGACGTGGCGCACGCGCGGGACGTCGTCGTGCACCGAAGTCGTGACGGGCTGGCGACTGATCGCCTCCCATGTCGGCGCGCCCACGAACCGCAGCGCGTTCGCGGTCGGGATCACGTGCACCTCGTGCCCGTCCGTCACGAGCAGTCGCACCAGCTGGACGGTCTTGTAGGCGGCGATGCCGCCCGTCACTCCGACGACGATCCTCATGCCCCCAGCCTGTCGCACCCACGGCGCCGCGACCTAATGTGGAGTGTGTGTGCACCGTGGTGATCCGCGTCCCCGAGACCGGGGGCGCGCCCGTCCGCATGTTGGCCGTCCGCGACGAGGACCCGGCCCGCGCGTGGGATCCTCTCGGCGCGTGGTGGCCCGACCGCCCCGGCACGATCGGCGTGCGCGATCGCGTGGCCGGGGGCGCGTGGCTGGCCGCGCGCCCCGCCGACGGCCGCGTCGCGGTGATCGTGAACCGGGCGGGGGAGCCGGCGGCGGCGCGCATCGAGTCGCGCGGGTCGATCGCGCTCGATGCGGTCGAGGGGCGCGCCCCCCAGGCGCCGCGCACCCTCGGGTTCCACCTCGTCGAGACCGACGGGGTCGAGGCGGTCGTGACGACCTGGGACGGCGCGACGCTGCGCCGCCGGTCGCTCGGCGCGGGAACGCACATGATCGCCCACGACGAGCCGGACGATCCGCGCACCGCCCGCATCGCCGCGTGGCGCGACGCGTTCGCGGCCGCGCCGACGTCGTCGCGGCCGTGGTGGCGCGACTGGGTCGAGGTGCTCGCGGCCTCCGCGCGCCTGGATCCGACCGACGACCGCGCCATCATCCGCGACAACCGCCCGCACGGCTACCCGACGCAGTCGCTGCTGGCGTGCGTCGCGTCGGTCACGCCCGGGGACGCGGATGTCCGGTACGCCGCGCTCGCCGCGCCCGGCGCGTGGA
>Ga0182749_1000459_pt1 | contig 38334 bp, 47 predicted proteins | sample eDN3rd37CKraftMG_FD_128875 | JGI IMG/M metagenome (GOLD analysis project Ga0182749, IMG submission 128875) | Enriched Miracle-Growth compost microbial communities from Emeryville, California, USA - eDNA 3rd pass 37_C Kraft MG (version 2) (version 2) ...
CGAAACCTACCGGCGCTCGTCACTGACGCAGCGGTTCGGCATCCTGCAAGCGGCAAGCTGGCTCTTGACGGTGATCGAAGGACTGCCGCCGGCCTTGTGAACGGCCGGCGCTACTCGATATCGGTTGCTCAATACCGCTTGCCTGCCGCCTCGTCGCGATACGCCTTTTCGATGTTCGCGCGGCTCTGCCGCTTGTGCTGTTCCGACGCGCGGTCGAACTGCGCCATGATGGCCCCGAAATTCGCGACCGTGGCAACACCCATCGCCGGGTAAACACGCGCCATGTTGAACGAGCGACGCTCAAGCGCGGCGGCGACCTGCTCTTCCATCGCCGTCAGAAGATATTTCTTGATGGTCGCATGCTCCGCCAGCCGCTGCTCCACGTTTCCCAACGGGCCGCTGGTGACGCCCTTGATCCCGACACGCACCCGCGTCGCCCCCTTGCCGGCATCGCGGAGCGAAGCGACGAAGCGGAACGCCTCCGCGGACCCTCTGTTGACGATCCAGACGATATCGGACGCCCCGTCGCTGCGCGCCTTCACCGGATAGGAGAGCGCGCCGAAGGCGGCCGGCGACAACTCCGTTGCGATCAGGATACGGCGCGCGTCTTCGATCGGTTGCCGATAGACGGTGCCCTGCTGCTGATTGCAGCCGGCGATGAGCAAGGTCGATATGAGACCGATAAACATGCCGTACCGCATCGCCCGGACCTTTCCGCCTAGAGCATGATCCCGAAAAGTGGCTATCGGTTTTCGGAAAAGATCATGCTCAAACAAAGATAAGCGACGGGTCTGGTTCAACACAGTTGAACCGGACCCTAGCACGATCCGCTGCGTCTGCCGGCGCACGCCGCGCTTTGCCGCGCATCCATGCCGGGCCGGTCGTCGACGCGGAAACGGTGACCGGCTTCGAGGCCGGCCCGCTGCACATCGCAAAGCTTGTCCGTGCCGCGCGGGACATGCTTCGGATTGTAAGCGCGACCTTCAAGAAGCGCGGCGATCTGCTCCTCGACCGCTGGACGCAGCGGCTGGTTGAAGGCCGGACGCTGGTAGAACTGGTTTCCGTCATAAGCCTCCCCGCCCTTCGGGCCGGAAGACAACGTCAATTCCACCCTGGTCTTCTTCTCGCTCACCGGCGTCAGCATGGCGGTGAAATCCACCATGTTGCGGCCGCTGCTTGAAACGCGCCAGACGACTTTCCGCTCCGGCGTGCCTGACGGCCGCACATGAATGAGAATGCCGCACTGACGGTTGAAGACGAGATCGGGAAGCGTGCTGCCGACCAGACGCTGATAGGTTTCAGCCGCACTGAGGTCGACCACCCCCGGCTCCTGCCCGCAGCCGGCAAGCGTGGCGACGGCGAATGTTGCGGCGGCAAAGACGACGGTCTGGCGGAGAGGCATGATGGCGTCATTCGCTTCACAGAGCTTTGCTTGGTGGAATCAAAAGCAAAGCTCCCGGGTTTTGCTTCGACGCATTTTCGTCACGCGAAGTGAGGCCACTTCGCTCGAAAACGCTAGGAACGATATTGCGTGTACACGCAAAACGTTAAGCCGCGATGCAGAAACGCACTGATTGAAAACTTAACGGCATCGATCGAAGTCGGGTAAAAGCCCGGATATGGGGCCCGAGAGCGAAAGGCCGAGGATAAGGCCACTATGTTAAGGCAGGCGTATTAAGGCCAGAGCGTTAAGGCCAGTGTGTTGTCGCGGATCGATCTCGATCGCGCGCCGCGTGCGCTGCCGGCATTCGATCCTGTCGATCCGACCCGATCGTCACCGCGCATCGGGATTGGTCTGCGATTTCTGAACCGCTAGCCTCAGCGCGAGCAGCGGCGCCGCCGCACGTGAGTTCTCGCCGACAATCTCAAGCTCGTTGACTTCCTTGAGCAACCGGAACCTCTGGAACAGCGGGTGCGCCTTGGGCAGCCGATTTTCCGCCGGATTGTAAGAGCATTTGTCGGACTTCACCGGCCGCAGCTTCCGCTAATAGAAGGCCACAGATCTCGCCGATCACCGCATCGTCGAGACGCTCGGGGTGAAAGCCCCGCTGTCTGTTCATGATCCTGTCGAACTCGCGCTCCAGCGCCTCGCGCGAGGGATAGAAGTCGTAGCCCTCGTCGTCGGCGGTCATCCGGGCGCGGACCGACAGCCCACGCTACCGCCGCATATGCAGCCACTCGCCGAAGCTCCGCGCATGCTCTTCCATCATCCTCACATCGAGCACGCGAACGGCGGTGGCGATCTTGCCTGTTGACGCCGGAAACGCTCCGAGCAACGATGACTTGTTCATAAATCGCAGTCCAGCCGTTAACAAGCTGAGATATGCGCCAGATAAGGCGCCCGCTTCGGCGGGCGCTTTTTTGTTTGGGTGCTCACAAATCCATTATGGACGGCTCACACCACCGCCCAAACGACGCAATCGCCGCCGATTACTCCCACTCGATTATTTTTAGTCAGGATAGCGCTTTGAACATTCAACGCAATTTATTCTGACCTCTCTCTCGAATCCGAAAAGCGATCCGTAAAAAATTTTCGTCACTGATTTTTCAACAGAAAATCATGATCTTCTTTTGAACGTCGTTTCCGAATCTATCGACAACGATCGAGTGAATCATTGACCGATCGAGCAATAAAAACTGACGCGCGATAACTTGAACGGTACTCCACCGAAAGACAAAAAAAACCGTCAACACCGATATCACAAGGCGCCTGCATTGACACTGCACAACTATCGCTGACGTTCGACATGTCTCATATCGTTTGTTGCGATGATGTTTGGTCCACGCGGAGACTGTCGACTTCCCGCTCCCCCTATGTTCAAGCCCAAAGAATCCGGAGACGTGCGGTGAAAGCCTTGCTGACAGAGGCATGAATCGCTTTGGGAAACCGGGGCGGCAACTCGGCTGCCAACCGTTCCAGCGTGTCGCCTGCGGTGGCAGCGATTTCGTCAATCGCGGTTTGAATGGCCGTCTTCGAAAGTCCCGCCGCTCGCCCTGTCTCGAAGAAGTGTCGACCTTGAATTCCATCAATCCTGTAGTGGTTCTTCGCTCCCACGGCCATAGCAAGCTTCATCTGCTTGCGCTCGATCTGGCGGGCGTCGAGACTCGGCTGGGCTGACAGAACGTCATAGAGCGGCGTCAGGCGGAAGGTGCCGCCCGGCCCAAGGAAGATGCTGAAATTCTTGGCGTGCCCATCGGTCGCTCCGATGAGCCAGAACAGAATCTGAGCTTTAAGGACAGCTTTGCGATCCTCATCGGGCATGTCGCTGCCCTTGAGGAGATCGAGAACCTGCACGAGTCCTGGCCCGCCGTCGCTCTGATACTTCCTGCTCGGGGGGACCGACAGCGCCTGACAGCAATCTTCCTGCGGCAAGCGCAGCAGACGTCCATCCCTGGTCCAGCGCCTGTCGAATCGCTCAATAACCAGCGCCCTCGTTCTCCCGAATGTCTGAATGGTGGCGTTGTTGACCGGAAGCCCAAAGGCTGCGAGCAGCTTCAGGCAATAAAACTCGTTCTCGACGCTGTTCGACAGATCGATGCCGTTCGGCAGTTCACCGATCTGAGGTTTCAGGATATGGGTGGTCGGCGTCGTCCTGAGAGGCCTGCGCCAGCGCTTGCCGTCCCAGAGCAGCGCGGTCTTTTCCTGCGCGCCGGCAACGGATATCCGGAAGTCGTCGTCTCTGCCGAGACCAAGGGGCGCCTGCTCAAGATTCCGTAGCAGCTTTTCGATCGCAGCATCATCGATGGGCTCTCCTTCGATCCCACCCCGCTCATCGACTCCATCGGCAACGAACTGGAGGGCGCCGACGCAATCCCGCCCGATGGCCGCGAGCAGGCTGTAGGCATCGGCCCCTTCGGCACCGACCCTTTCGGCGACGCGTCGGCGCAGCAGCTCGGAGTCGGGGAGCAAGTTCTCGAAGACCGCAATGACCGGAGCACCGCGCCAAGCATCTTCCCGCAACGGCAGCGAAAGCGAGACCGGGATAGCGTTCTCCCAAGTAAGCCAGCTTTCGTCATATTGAAAGCTGACCGCGCCGCCCGGCTCTTTGAGAAGGTGACCGACCAAGCGATTGTTGAGATAGACGTGCAACGGTGCGTACTGCCGGCGGCGCGCCATCAGAAGAGATCCTCGATAGCGGCGGCCCTGCCCTTCGATCGTGGCCCGATCCTGAATTCGAGATCGAGCGCAGCGAGTACGGTAAGGATCGTATCCAGCCTGGTGGCGGGATTGCCGCTTTCGATCAAGGAGACCGTCTCCTGACGGAGACCTGCCCTCTCGCCGAGTTGCGTCTGGCTCCATCCCCGCTGCTTGCGTGCGCGGCGGATGAGGTTGCCGATCTGCTTTGGACTGCGCGCCAAGTCTGCCATAGCCCGACTATGGTCCAATTCCGATAATTCGTCAATATCGTAATTGGCTAATAAAATCAAATTATGTACCAAATGGGATAATTACGTTTACGAATTAACAAATAAACATCGTCTTGAGAGCATTCACCCGACTCATCCCGCCCGTCTACCTCTCCAACCTCCACTCAAGTGGAGGATATCCATGACTAAGCGACCAAATCGTACCCTGCCAACAATGCTTACCAAAAATGAGCCTCGCACCTCGACGGGTTATACACGTGTGTCAATCAACGCGACGAAGCTGCCGAAATAATCCAGAGCCAACCCAAACACCATCAGGACATATGTCTGCGTTTTTGGTGAAGTCGAAAGCATTCGCCAAGTTCTCCGGCGAATTCTATCCGCTCGCCACATAAGCACGGGTAGAACTCGCCTTCTTCGGTCGCCTGTAAGCAAAAGAGGGTCCGACAATAAACTATGTCAAGTCTAGCCCGTAAATTGTAAGTTATTTAAGGGAGGGAACCGATGACGGTATTAAGCGATGGAGACATTGCGGCGGAAATCCAAGCGCAAAGGTTGATTCGCAATTCCGATCCAAGTCGGCTGGTAGGCGCTTGCTACGAATTGCGAATGGGGAACGTCTATTATGACTTAACCGAGCGAGGAAAGCGGTTTGCCCTCACCTCGGGTCAGATGGCTCTGATCAAGCCGGGACACCGTGTAGTACTCATTACCGCCGAAGAACTCGAGGTGCCGTCCAATATTCTCGTACGCGTAGTAAGCAAGGGCTCATTATTCAGCGTCGGGCTAAGCCCGGTTGCGACCTACGCTGACCCTGGCTTCAGCGGGAATTTGGGCACCGTGACCCAGAACATCAGTGACAAATATCTCGAATTAGCACAGGGAGAACCGATTGCCAAAGCTGACTTCACTCTTCTAACGAGTCCTGCTGCACGTCTGTACCAAGGGCAGCACGGCTTCCAAGCCGGAATTTGGCCTATCAAAACGCACTTGCAGAAAGAACATAGCGATGTGGCAAATGACCCTCGAGTGCACTCAGAAAAAGAGGAGGCTTTTGCACTTCTTCCCACCGCAACACGAACAGTGATTCGCCGTATTGAGAAGACCCAGCTTTGGATGAATTTGGGGCTCGTTCTAGCAATCCTCATCAATGCGGCATCGCTATTCTTGGTTGGTGGCAAGCTGATGGATAATTTCTACGGGATCGTCGGAAATCTCGTTGCGAGCGCTATCATCGGTCTTGCGACCATATTTGCCAGCCTATTCCGAAGGAATGGATGAATGGAACTCTCAGTTCTTATAAACAAACAAATTAGCGCCGATGAGCAACGAGGTTTCCCAGTGAACTTCGAAACTGACGCCGAACGGCACAATCAACTTATGCGCGACTTAATCGGGCTTGTGGGCGAGATGGGCGAGTTTGCCGATCTCTTGAAGAAGGTCGGCCTAACATTCTCAACCCCAGGCTACGTTGGGCCGAGCCTAGTCGAGGCCGCACCTCGCCTTCGTTCCGAATTAGCAGACGTTGCGATATATCTATTTCGGCTGTCAAGAATACTTGAAGGTGATCTTGAGCAGGAAATTCTTCAAAAGATGAAGGTCAATGACGAGAGATACCGTTACCTCGAACGATAGGCTTATCTTTCTACTCGCAGTAAATACCGGTTTCGTCACGGAAGGCTCGCCGGATAGCCGCTTTTTAGATTTTTACAGAGTCCGGAGTACGCCAGAACTACACTGCGCGATCGTCGGTAACGTAGTCGTGCCAGGCGGCTTTGGTAGCAATACCTCGACGCCAACTCTTACGACGGAACCGATTTGGATCGATCTCGTCACCGCAATCCAGACGGGCGGATCGCTGCCGGGTATTCAACTCACTACCACATGGGACGGCTATGTCGGATTACGAAAATTTGTAGCAGCTGATCCACGTGAATTCATCGCTCACGCGCGTCGTATTGTCGAACGTATGAGCCCAGAGGAAGTCGGCACTGTTCTCAACTCCTTTGATGTGGCAGCGAACATAGCTATGCAGCATGGGTTCCGCCATGTCCAAATACATGCAGGCCATGGCTATCTGCTCAGTCTGCTGATCGATCGTCGCATCAATCGCGATGCGACAAACGTTCTTAACAGGCTGGCGCGACTCTCTGAGCGACTCAGAGGCAATGGCATCCAAACTTCAATCCGTATTTCGCTTAAAACCGGCGACCCAGAATTCGACAGCACCGGTGCGATCGAATTTCAGGACACCATAGCTCAACTCCCATTTGACTTTATCGATCTCTCCTCCGGCTTCTATAACATCGATAAGCGGCTTATCTATCCGGCACGGCCCGACGTCCTTACCGCGCGGCTGCAAGAAAGTCTCGCCGTCGGACTCCGGCACCCAAATCGTTCTTTCATTCTTTCTGGCCGCGCCCTGACTCACAACTGGACTGGAATTCCAGCTAACATGCATTCTGGTCTCTGCCGAGATTTCATAGCCAACCCCAAGTTTCTGCAGGAATCAAAGAACGGCTGCGACAACCACGGCAAGTGCCACTATTACTCTCGCGGCGGCGATCATCTGACCTGCGCAAAGTGGGTCAGGGAATAATCTGGCTGGTCGGTCCTTTAGAGGCCGCCACGCGTCAATTTGATACTTGCGGGATACCGATGGCAGATTTCGGCGCGCAACACAGCTTCTTCGCGCTCGGCGGGAGCGATTAATCGATCTTGCTCTCCAGAGCGGTTATCTAACCTGCACAGCAAAATAGCGCGATCGGCCGACACCTTGGGTAAAGCGGGATTCGTCGAATGTTGTGGGTCTTACATACCACACCTGACTCACCGGCAATGCAGCACTGATTACAGCGGCTGCTGTTGCCTGCATTTTGTTACCAGTCAAGCCGATCTCATAATTTAGTCCGCGATGCACATACCAATCCTGATGCCGCCTGCCCAGAATATCCACCAAAGCAGGTAGATCGACCGCGCCCACGGATGTTGGCTGCCCGTTTGGACTGTCTTCTAAAGCAACTCGAGCTGCAATTCGACCCACTCGCGCACGGGAGGTATTCGAATTATCGGTGAGAATTTCGATGGCATCGTATTCACGCTCATCAACAAGATGTAACAGCCGTTCGTGCTTGGGAGATGCAAACGCAGACAGCCCCCGTAAACGCGTTTGATCTGAGACTGTTCCAAGGAGCGGAACGGAATGATAAGGCCCGCCCTCGCCGGTCAGAATACCACGTAAGGCAGTCAATAATTGATGGGGATCATCAGACTTGTACGCGTCCAGCACGGAGCGAATGTCAGTTTCGAGAGGATAATAACGCTCCGCTCCCGTATATGCGACCAGAAGGCGACCGCACCCATAAAGCCCTGATCGTACAAAGCCGAAGAGAGCTGCCTTAGCGAGGCCCGTTACATCGATCAAAGTGCGACCATCCAAGTCAGGAGCCTTCCCGGTCGCCACCGACGCGTAAGCAACTTCTTCAAGCGGCAGATTCTGCTTCTTAACTATAAAACGCATTGCGTTGGCATACCCTGCATTTTCGTAGCTAACCGCCAACACACGTCGCGGTTTCACACGTTTGAGCAAGCGCTCAAGGGATGCTGGGGTGCGCTCCTCAAACCCTAGTCCAACAACGAGGGTGTCCACTTTTTCTTTAGCGAGATCCGATACGCGTAACTCCGCGACATCTGGCAGCGGCGGCATAGCAAGCGTCAAGCCAGAGTTTTTCGATCTTGAACTGTCGGAGTCTATCGTGTTGGTGTCACTATTATCCATCCCTTCAAGCCAGTCTATCTGTTCCGGCTGAACATCGAGCGATACGGAGCGCGTCTGATCCAATTCCTGGGCGCAAGCGATCTCTTCATCAAGCGCGCTCTCGGGCTCGTCGTCGGGAGTGCCACTCTTGGAAAGATTCCGCAGCAATACGGCTCGTCCCGCGCTTGGTTCATTCAACCAATTTTCTAAATCAGCACCGGACAGCTCGAAACGGTCTCGGTCTGCAAGGCCGATAAAGTTGATCAGTCCAAATATTTTCATAAAGGTTAGCTTGAACTGCTGAATCGGGTTGGAGTCATGCGTCTTGGTTCTCGCGGTTCCGCCAGTAAAAACAAAAATTCCAGCGTCAACCAATTCGCGCAAGCGATTCATTTGTGCCTCGACATCGCCTGATGTCACTCGCACGTAAATGGACGTGTATTGACGAATTCTCCCTGTCGGCTTTTCTTTTCCTGATTCCACAAGCAATTGATGAGACGCCTCAGCAAACTGGGTTGCAACAGTCTTAAGATCGCTGCCGCGTCGGTCGAGACGATAAAGATGACGAGCACAGAATGCCTGGAAGACTTCGTTCTGTCGCTCGGGTGGGACCGGTAGCGATTTCATATTGTTTGCAAGAATTTCCTGATAGATTTGTATAACGGTTCCGATATTGCCCACACATACTCCAGCCAGAGCTCTTACGCCGTGGTAAAGTCGCTTTCTGGCTCTTGATTTGGTTTTTGTCTCAGCGATGCTGCGGGCGATCGATTCCAGATCCACGTCGCCAAGCACTTGATCCGGTGTAAAAGCACTATGCCCCGAATAAAGACTCGCGCGAGCATTTAGAACGTCCAAGATGAACGCGCTGCCGCGACGATCTTTGAGCCGTGCCTGCACTTCAGCGCCAAGGTCAAATGTTTCGTAATCCCGACCAGCCGCAGCGGGATGAACCTTTCCAGGTGACTTCAACGAAAGGAAGATCGTTTGAGCTTCCGACGTCAGCTTGAACGCACAATAGGGGTGCTGGTATATAAGTGACGAGAGCAAATCCTCGATGCGCTGAGCGTCGAGATAACGCGTTGATACATCATCAAGTAAAAATAGGACTTGCGAATCCGCCCAAAGTGGTGAGGCGCGACGGACAGACTCGGCCAACAGTGGAAATGCGGTGTTAGCATTCGTAGCGAGACGGTACTCACTGTCGCTGCGGCTTACGCGGGCAAGAAGATTTCCAAGAAATCGCTCGAGTTGCTCTATGGTTGAAAGTTCGTCGACCTGAGGGACAGGAGCCAACGAATTGGCTACTGCTTGCAGCAGACCGTTAGACGCATCGAACGCCAACGCATTTGCGTCTAGGTCCTCGAGGTGTGCCATCGCGCGCGCTGCGGCTGACGCATAGGCAACCAAAAGCCTAGCAAATAGTTGATCGGTAGAAGGACGCTCCGCTCTGGGATCGACAGGAATCAAACGCTGGGCTGAAACGAATAGACCGACATAGCCATCACTCGTTACCCGGCGCAGCGCGTCGGCGTCAGTTTCGTGCGATCGAACAGCCGCGCGAGCATGAAACTGCAGTGAATGCAGCAACATAGTTTTCGCTTGTATGTCGCCCCGATCATGAATGTGTCGAGGGCCCTGAGCAACGAGGCGGGAATTTCAAGTCGCGGTGTCGGTTGCGGTCCGGGCGCAACTACGGTGATATCATTCAGATCGAATTCTTTCACGAGCTTTGAATCTTCACCGAAGAAGTCGTCGCCACCTACGTACTCGTGACCCGGATGGCTGAGCACGGTGAATTTCGGCCGAAAGCTGTGGCCGGGGCTTTGAAGAAACAGGGCCTGTGGGGTGGCGGTAACCTGCAAATAGGTATTCTTGTCGAAGAAGCCGCGAAGCTCGGCGATTCTCTCGTTGATCGGGCTTACGCTGCCGTCTCCGCGATTGGCGCGAGTGTTGGGACTTGCCTGATCTGCCTCGTCATCAATGATCAGGCACGACAATCCCCGCACGCGTCCATTCTTAAAGTTCTCAATAAGGGTTTTCAGCCGGCTGGAGTTTTTGGTGGTTACAATCGCGCAGGTGCCGCCTTTAATGCGCGCCAGAAAGCTGGCCTGGTCCTTGAAATCATTTTTGCCGAGAACGTCTATTCCGGGGAACGCCTCCTGGACCCGCCCCAAAGTTTGCTCATACAAGGGATCGTTATCGGACGTCAGAATGATGAGGGTACGGTACCCTTCGTCGGCGCCCATTGCGCCGGTAACGGTCAGGACACCCGTCTTTCCGCTTTGGACCAAGCCATAAACGAGACCGTTGGTTTCTTCCTTGCCACCGGTAAGCGGATTGATCCATTTGCTCACCACTTCTTTGGCGGTTTCGTCTATTTCCGTCACTTCCTCGTCGTTGCCGATTTGCTTCTTCAGCAAGCCCAAGACCTGATCGCGATGCTTCATGTGAACCGCGCCCCTATTCTTCGAGCATTTTCTGCCAGCTCGACGGAGCGACCTTTTTGGCCAGGGTTCCATCGGGGCCGTTGACTTCGTAGTGCCCGCCATGTTCCCGATAACAGGAAACGTGGATCGCCGCCTGCCTGCGAGCGGCCACGCTCACATATGATTCGTAGGTGAACGCCGCGACGCCATCGGCGCCGCAGATAAGGGCGATTGCGGTCTTGAGCTCAGAGGCTCTCGTTTCCAGAAAGCGCTGTTCATCCTTCGTAAAAGTGAACGCCCACGGGCTTCGGCCCTTGGTGCTGTACTTCAGGAGGACGGATAGCCGGTCATTAAACAGGAAGAATGGAGCGTCGTAGCGGATGCTGGCAACACGACCGCTGCGCGCAATGAGATGCAACGCCGCCCCTTCGTAGAACTCTTGCTTCCTAATGGCCATCCGTGCCCTGCCTGCGATCCGCCTACGGCGCAAACAAACGGCAATCGGCCACCCCGATTGGAGCGAGACAGCGCTTGCTTCTAATAAATGCCCCGAACAGACCCCCGAGATTCGCAATTTACACCCTCGTTGCCACACGCGCCAGTTGGTGGTCCAATCCTGAGGTTCCTCCGAGTCTTCAGGAGTTGATGGCCGGACTGCGAGCTAAGAGGGCAAGTACTCCAGTCATCAACGTACCCCTTCGCCGTGGGCAGCGAATAGGAGAGGACCGATGTGAATGTTAGCGAACCCGCTTTCGTCACGGCTCATCGCATGATACGTTTCCTCGGATGAAATCTCAAGAGACCCGAGGAAATATATCATCGGAGCCGCGCTCCCAGCGTGAACAACTCACCGCGTTCTTGCGCGAAAAGGGCATTGCTCGCTTGGCCGAAATCCGCCGTGCTGGCATCACCGCCGCGACCGTCTCTCGGCTGGAACAAAAAGGTATCGTAACCAAACTTGGCCGCGGACTCTACCAGCTCGCGGACGTCGCCGCCGAGGGCAATCATACTTTCGCCGAGGCCGCCAAACGGGTACCCAAAGGTGTGATCTGCCTCGTGTCGGCCCTCGCCTTCCACGGCATCACTGACCATATGCCGCGCCGGGTCTGGATCGCGATCGGCTCAAAGGACTGGAAGCCTCAGATCGACTACCCGCCGCTGCGCATCGTTCGATTCGCCGACAAGTTCCTTCGCGACGGTGTTGAGAGACACGACATCGAAGGTGTCTCCGTTCCGATATTCGGCGTGGCAAAAACCATCGCCGATGTTTTCCGTCACCGCCGTTCCATTGGGATCGACGTCACCGTGCCTGCTCTGAAAGAAGCGCTGCGCCAGCGCAAGGCGACTCCGTCTGAAATCTCGACTTGGGCAATGCGAAGCGGTGCCTGGAATTCGCTTCGACCCTATCTCGAAGTCCTCACGGCGGGTGACTAACGACCGACCGCGGTGCTTGCCGGCGCCTTCGCGCGAAATTGCCACGGACCCGCCACGGCTTCAGTCAGCTTGCATGCCATCCTTGGGAAGCCACGTTTTGTGACCGACTATTCGGCGTGGCGGCGGACTGCCTATCATCGACGAACACGAGCGGCGCGATGCGCGTCAGCAGCCGTGCGCTATCAAGATAGCTTGATTCATGGGTTCAGCACCAGAAGTCCCTCACCGGAACGGGACACCCACGGCCGGTCGCTGCCTTTAGGCAACTCAGACGGATCGAGCTTGCCAGCCCAAGGCTGCGAGAGTTCGCGGCCGAGTTGCAAACACAGGCGCACGGTCTTGATGCTGGTGCAACGTTTGAGCAGATCGTGCAGCACGTCAGCGCGCAGACTGTAAGTGCTTTCAACCAGCTCGCGTGCTTCTTGCAGCGGCTGCCGGACGCCGACTTCGCTCAACACCTCCAGCAATGCGCGTTCCGGGGCTGAGAGGAGCGGTGCGTCTTTTCGGTTCTCGAAGGGTCGGACATGTAGCAGCGCGTCGGGGTGCTCCTCAAACAGCCGCTTGCGGTGATACTCGGCCGGAAAGCGTTCGCTGAACCACTCTGGCAGACGCCCTGCCCGCCAGCCGTAGAGATGGAGGATGGGCCGCTGCGACACGTAGTGACGGATGCCATGCCAGTCGAGTGCGGACTTGCCACCGACGTGCAGACCGTCGAAGTTTCGTTGCAGCAGCACCAGACTCGGGTGCAAGGCGGGCGGATCATTCGGGCGGCAGTAGACGCCGCGCGCCAGCCGCTCTAGCCAGCCCGCCCGGACATAATGGACTGCAAGGTCAGCCGATATTCCAAGAGCGGCCAGGTCTGCTGAGGACAAAGGCGTTCCATACGCAAGGCAAGTATAAAGTTTGTTTAGCTTGTCTCTCCGTACCATAGCCATACTACGATTATAGAAATATTATCAAAGAATGCAAGCTTGAATTCTGCGTCTGATTCGTAGGTTGGCTACGATATTTCGTGTCATTCTAAATAATAAGGCGCTGCATTTTCAGGGCCGCACCAATTCCTTGCAAAATAGGCCGGCCAACGCCCCGCTCCGTTAGGAATTTTCCTGTGCGCCACCATTTACAAAGGAACAAATTAGGAACATTTTAATTGTTTGCTGGGAATCTTTGTGTCACGGTGAGACTCACTGACACAGATTCGGGGGACAAACGGTGGCCGGGGAACTGACGCGATTCACAACATTACGCCAGCAGGCCGGGTTTTCTTTCGATGAAGCTATTCAACTGATCGGCGTTTCTCGCAGCACCGGGTTCCGCTACCAGAACGGCAAAAACAGGCTCGAAGGTGCCAAGCTCAAACTTTTGGAACAGGCTGCTGCAACCCGGGTAGCCGACACTGCCGGCTGGTTTCGCTTCATCGACCTGTTCGCCGGCATCGGCGGTCTGCGGAAGGGCTTCGAGAGCATCGGTGGCCGATGTGTCTTCACATCCGAGTGGGACAAGAACAGCCAGAAGACCTACGCCAACAATTTCCCCGATAATCACCCGATCTCTGGTGATATCCGGGAGTTTTCAGAAAACCCCGACCTCATTCCGAAGCACGACGTGCTCCTGGCAGGCTTCCCGTGCCAACCCTTCTCCATTGCCGGTGTGTCCAAGAAAAACGCGCTGGGAAGGAAGCACGGCTTTCTCGATGAGACGCAGGGCACACTGTTCTTCGATACGGCGCAGATTATTGACTACCACAAGCCCCCGGCGTTCTTGCTTGAGAATGTGAAGAACCTCGAAAGCCATGACGGCGGCAAGACGTTCAAGACCATCATGAAGGTGCTGGAGGAGGAACTGGGCTATCACGTCCAGCATCGTGTCATCAGCTCGGAGCCGTGGGTGCCGCAAAAGCGGCAGCGCATTTTCATCGTCGGCTTCAAGAACCCGACAACGTTCAATTTCAAGGCCCTTCAATTGCCGCCGGCCGACAAAGGGCCGAAGCTCGGCAGCATCCTCGAACCGGAGGTCGATCCCAAGTACACACTGACCGCTCACCTCTGGAAATACCTGCAGGACTACAAAAAGAAGCACAACGCTGCAGGTAATGGCTTCGGTTACAGCCTGTTCGGTCCGAACGATGTCACACGCACACTTTCGCAGCGCTACTATAAGGATGGTTCGGAAATCCTGGTGAAGCAGAAGGGCAACCGCCCTCGCCGTCTCACCCCGCTTGAGTGCGCGCGCCTGATGGGTTTTGACCGGCCGGGCAAGCCATTCATCCTGAAAGACGTGTCCGATACCCAGCTCTACCGGCAGTTCGGCAATGCCGTCGTCGTGCCGGTCGTGGAATTTGTCGCCAAGGCAATCAAGCCGCACCTCGTCGAGGCCATCAAGCCTGAGAAGGATGCGCAGCGGTCGTTCGATCTTCGCGTTGCAAATGGCTGACGTCGTCTCGCCTGAGGTTCGAAGCCGGATGATGTCCGGCATACGGGGAAGGAATACCAAGTCTGAGATCTTCCTGCGCAAGGGTCTCCATGCAGAGGGCTTTCGTTTCCGTACCCATATGCCACTTCCCGGCAAGCCTGACATCGTCTTCCCGAAATGGAATGCCGTGCTCTTCGTTCACGGCTGCTTCTGGCACGGCCATAACTGCCACCTGTTCAAATGGCCCTCCTCGCGCCCCGAATTCTGGCGGACCAAGATCAGCGGCAATGTTACGCGTGACGAAGCCAACATCACGAAGCTGCTGGAGGCGGGTTGGCGGGTCGGGATTGTGTGGGAATGCGCCCTCAAGGGGCGCGCACGCCTTGACTCCTCGCGTGCTATCGAGAGTTGTTCGAAATGGCTGAAGTCCAGCAGGAAACGCTTTGAACTCGTCGGAGCCTAGGATGCAGCGCGGGCTTCTGTCCGATTACTTCGAGGGTGTCGCAGTCAAACGCCTCAGCGCTGTCGAGGCCGATCCCAAGCGCTCGCACCAGCATGAATTCCAGGGCGGCCATCTCCGCAAACTGCTCGGCGACGATGATCGGCTGAAGATCCCTGCGCGGTTCATCTGGCTTAGCGACGAGCAGGAGGCGATCTCCGAAGACAGCGTCGTGAGCTGGTACGACTCCCGAAGAAGGCAGGCGCACAGATCCGCGGAATACCGACTCTATTATTATGCGAACAGCGTCACAGCGTTGATGGGCGAAGGCGATATCTTCTTCGTAGCGATGCGTCCCGACGGGACGGCCATGATCATTGTCACGCCCAAGGACAGCACGATCCAGAGTCAGCTTATTTATTTGTTTGGCCTTGAACAGCAACCCGACTTCACGTTCAAGGTGAAGGAGATCCCTGAGGACCAGTCATCCCGACTGGACTTTGCGGCCCGGTACATCCTTGACGAGCTTGGGATCGATGCCGAGGAGCCGGAAGCCGACAAGCTCGACAACATCCTTGAGCCGTTCGGCATAAACTTTCCCGCCACAACCGACTTCTCGAAGCTGGCTCGGGACTCGCTGACAAACGTGAATGCCAGCGACAATGCTGATTCCGTTCTCATGGCGTGGATCGAACGCGAGGAGCTTCTATTTAGGCGGCTCGAGCGGCTGGTTGTGGCCGACCGCCTGCGGGCTGGCTTCCTGACCAACAAGGTCCCCGATGTAGACGGTTTCATCTCATTTTCTCTCAGCGTTCAGAACAGGCGCAAGTCGCGCGCCGGCAAGTCGCTGGAGCATCACGTCGCCGCGCTATTTTCCGCCCGCAAGTTGAAGTTCGAGCGTGGTGTCGAGACCGAACTGCGCAACAAGCCTGATTTCCTTTTTCCCGGAAAAGCTGCGTATCAGGATCTGCAATTCAAGGCCGAGAAGCTGACCATGCTCGGCTCAAAGTCGACCTGCAAGGATAGGTGGCGGCAGGTTCTGTCGGAAGCCGAACGCATCACGCACAAGCACCTGCTTACGCTGGAGCCCGGCATCTCGGAGAACCAGACCGACGAGATGCGCGCAAAGAAGCTGCAGCTTGTGCTGCCGGCTTCTCTGCACGCCACTTACCGCGAGGCCCAGAGAAGCTGGCTGATGAATGTCGAGGACTTTGTGAAGCTGGTAAAAGATCGTGAGGCTAGCGATTAAACACTTCCTTCATGTGCCATTCGAAGGCTTCTTTCACCGGAGCCATCGATGCTGGATTTGGTTGAGCAAGCTTGTTGCCGGCGAATTTCTTAAGGAGGTCGTTGCTCCCCTTACCAACAGCTTTTGGTGCAACCTCGATCTCGATCTCTAGCGGCGGAGGTCGCACGCGGCACAATCTCGACGCGCGGCGGATCAAAATCGATGTCCGACAGGCCGGGCATCGCGAGAGAGTCCGCGAGGCTGCGGCGCTTGCCACTCTGGTGCGGGCGGCCGTCGTGGTTTTGCTCAGGGCTGGTCGAAGTCGTGACGCTCATGATGCACCTCCATGCCGCGAATCTGGACTTCCTATCGCACGGCCGCTCACAATCCCAGCCCCCGCTTGCGGCCGAACGACCAGTCGACGCCGCCGTCGGCGCGGGCGACCCCGGAGATATGCTGGCCGATGTGCCTCTCGATGGACGGGGTCCAGGGCACGAGCTTGAAGCCGAGCCCGTCGTCAATCATGGCGAAGCGGCCGGAGGCGAGAGCGAAGCGCTGCCGGTACACGCCGGCAACGTATTCGCCATCGGCGGATTTCTGGAACAGCGTGCCGGTCTCGGCCGCGAGCCTGTCCCCGAGGGTGTCCAGTTCGCGTTGCCGAAGCGTGCCAAGGAGGTTTCGGCTGAACAGGATGCGCTCGCCATCGCGCCGCGCCATCCCCTCCTGCATCAGGTGTCCGGCGCGCGCCTCCATCGCCTGCTTCACCTCCAGACAGAAGCCGCCGCCGAGATCGACGGGATCGCGCGCGACAAGCTGGCGATCGAGCCAGGTCGCGCCGCTCGCCGTCGTCTGCGCCTCTAGCGAAAGATCGGAGCGGGTCGCCAACGCCACGCGGCGCTCGCCGCGCGCGTCCTCGAACGAGCGCAGTTCGACGATCGAGCCCGGCGCGCTGTCGCCGGCAGCATCAAGATCGGGGAGCTTGATGTGGTGGATGTGGCCGTCAATGCCGTCGACAACCACATAGGCCGACCCGCGCAATTCGTCGTCGAGGCCGCGATCAACCAGCTGGCCGATGATCGGCTGACCGTGGGTTTCGCCGGAGATCACATAGTCCGTCAAGCCGCGATCGATGCCGCGCTCTGTCAGGGCGCGGTGCATTCGCTTGATGATATCGCCACGCTCGCCCAATTCGCGCAACGTCGGCTCCGCCCCCTCCGCCATCACCCACTGGCCGGAACCAATCGACTCGGCAAGGCCGAGACTTTCGAGATGGCGCAGTCGGCCGACTTTCAAGGTCAGGTATGGATCGGGCTTCTGGTCCGGCAACGGGGCGAGGTCGATGACGCCGTTGCGGCCGGCGTCGCGGACAAGCTGGCGGTCGAGCTGGGTCCAGCGTTCGGCCGCAACCTGACGCTCCAGCGCGCGGCGGATGTCGAGGTCGGTCCGTTGGCCGAGTTCTTGGGTGATGAGATGCTGCGCGCGGTTGCGCATTCCCTCCTTGATGTAGTCGCGGGCGATCACGAGGTCCTGGCCGTCATCGGCGCGGCCGCGCAGGATGATGTGGACGTGAGGATGCTCCGTATTCCAGTGGTCGACGGCGACCCAATCGAGTTTCGTGCCAAGGTCCTTTTCAACCTGCGTCATCAGTTCGCGGGTGAAGGTCTTGAGATCGGACATTTCAACGGCGTCGTCGGGCGAGACGATGAAGCGGAAGTGATGCCGGTCGTCCTTGCAGCGATCGGCGAAGTCCTTGACGTCGGCGTCGTCAGCTTCGGGTCCAAACATCCGCGCCTTCTCGCCATCGCGCGTGACGCCGTCGCGGCGCAGGTAGTTGAGATGAGCGGTGAGCGGTGCGGAGCGCGCGGTGTGCCTGACCACGCGGGTCTTGATGACCGCGCCTCGTGAGCGGCTGCTGATGAGGCGATTGGCGCGGATGCTCGCGATGCGGCCACGGCCGAAGCGCGAGCCGCCGCCCGAGCTGATCTTGCCGGAACGCGAGATGCGGCCCCCTGCCCTCTGCGCGGCGGCGAGCGCCTGAGCGACGAAGGGCTTGGCGCGCTGCGCTCTGCTCGAACGGATGCGGCCTGGCCGAACGTGAAAATCGTCGTCGCGTGTCATGGTTCTGTCCGCGATGTGAGATTTCCGTTGACGGCGTTGGTGAAAACACAGACGCGCACCTCGCGGGCCATTCTCGCGATGTGCGCAAGGCACCAGAAAACGTAATCCAAACAACCGACCGACCGAGCCGCGATGCGCGGCTTTTTATCCCGCCCTCGCTCGGTTGATGGCTGCGCTGCTCCGCAACCCTTCGCCAAGTCTACGATTGCGTGCGCCGCGCAGCGTGGACATACGATGCTCATCGCTGTTCTCCACTCACGTCCGGCCTTCGCACGAAAATGCCGGCAGACGGCGGCACGAGCGCCGACAGATCGACGATCGTTGGCGCGTTTGCTGGTCGGCCGGACGAAGGATCGGCTGCCGTCCAACCGCCGTCGGACTGGATGCTAAATCGCCCGACAAAGAGCGGCGCGCGCGACCATGATGCGCGCGATGCGACGCCAGCCAGACGCATGACGGGGGCCTTGCCGTCGATCATCGGCGCGATCTTCGCGACATAGGCGACGGTCTCGGCCGGCAGCGCGCGGCCGCTCACCAGATGCTGATCGTAGCGTGCCGGCCCGGCGTTATAGGCGGCGAGCATCGCGGCGATCGAGCCGTAGCGATCGTGCATCTCGCGCAAGTAAGCCGCGCCGGCCAGAATATTGGCGCGCGGCTGCCAGGGGTCGCTGCCGAGTGCGTGGCGCACGCGCAACTCGTCCCACGTTCTCGGCATGATCTGCATCAGGCCGATCGCGCCTTTGGGAGATTGCGCGGACCGGTCGCCCGCGCTTTCGACGGCCATGACCGCGCGTATCCAACGTTCGGGAATGGCGAAGCGTTGCGCCGCCTCGGCGACATGCGCCGTCCACGGATCAGACGCCGCGATTGTCGCGACGCGAAGTGGCGGCGGGGGATCGGCCGATGCGGAAGTCGCGGCGGCAAGGACCGCGCCGCACGCGATCAACGTCGCCATGATCGACGACAGGACGACGCAAGAACCACCCTTCCCTTGCGCCATCAGCCTGCCACCGTGCTCGCTGCGGTCAAGGACAAGGCTACGCCGCCGGCTGGCGTTTTCCGGACGGGCATCATCTAATGACAGGCCACGTGCCCGGAAAACTGGCCGACGCCCTCGACCTCCGCTGCGCGCGACGGCCGCCCGATGGGCGATCGGGTCGGAGGGATGATCCGCGATCCGATCGATCAAAGGGATTGAGCTTGAAGGTTTACGGGCAAGACGGCGGCACATGACGTTCAAGCCTCGTCGTCGTGCTTCTTCCGGCGCGTCCAGTGCAGGGTCCATGCGTCCTTGTTCGTGGCCGACTGGAACAATCTGCAACGGAGCGGTTCGGCAAAAGACGGATCGTCGATGGTCAGCGACAAGTAGCTGCCCGCCTTGTCGCTGGTACGGTCCCAGGCTGCGCCGACCTCGTGTCCGTCGAGGAAGACACGATGATCGGGTGGATTCTCCGCATCTGATTTTTCGGCCGGAAGAATGGTAACTTCCACGTCGAGCATGAACGTGCGAATGCATCCGGAAAATCCGTCGTCCACGCGGGTGAAGATTCCAATCTGGCTCATAGGGGCGATCCTTTCGTCGCTGGGGAAAGCGAGCCGTCACGGCTCGCCGGAGACCGGCGCGCGGACGGCTTCCGCGGCCGGATTGGTGGTGTCGGTGGTCCAGACGGGAATGGCGCGACCGATGATGGTGGTGATGGGAAGCGGCCCGACATAACGGCTGTCGAAGCTGTCGGGGCTGTCCCAATTCATGAAGAAGGCTTCGCCGTCGTGGAGCGTGCGGCAGCCCTGCCAGTCGGGCAGCGGGCGGCCGGCCGTATCGCGTGCGAGCGCCTGTCCGTAGACGCCGTCATAGGCGATGATGACGCTGCCGCGCCGGCAGACGGTCGCACCACCGAGCGCCAGCACGCGCTTGATGAGCGGCAGGCCGCGCGGCAGATAGCGGCGCTCGTCGAGAAACGCCGCCAGCTCCGCGGGCGGCATGACGACAGCGAGATCGGTGACGTCGACATGATTGCCGGGCACGATCCGGTAGAGTCCCACCGGCACGCTGGCGGATGCGTTCCAGATGAAACGGATGCCGGGCGGCTTCCACGCAGGGAGAATGATCAACGTCGCGCCAGCAAGCATCGCAAGAAGCGTTGCGCGGCGCGCGATCATCGCAGCACCTCGCGGCGGAGGAGCCAGGCCCGGTGCTGCTCCATCGAATAGATGCGGAACGGCTCGTTGACGCCAATGCGATGGTTGAGATGCCGCCAGTGTTCCGGCGCGACGCCAGCGGGCTCAATGTCGAGCACCTCAATGGCATCGATCGCGCCAAGCACGCGCTCCACCTTCGGCCACCCCGAGATGCGCAACAGAATTTCGCCTCCGGGCCGCACGAAGGGTAGCGTCTGATAGGGCTCGCCCTCTCCGACCGCGCGCACGATATCGATCCGTGAAATGATCGTGCCGTATTCGTTGGCGGCCCAACGGACGAAGGCGAACACGCTGCCCGGTGCGAAGCTGACGATGCGCCGGTGACGGTCGAGACGCTGTTCGTCAGCGATGCGGCCGAAGCGAATGCGGTGCTCGATGCGCTTCTCGTGCCATGTCAGTTCGACCAGCGTGTGGTCATCCGATGAACCGATCGCGCGCAGTCCCGCCGTCATGGCTGCGCTCCCTCGGTGAATGACAGCACCGACGCGATGCGCAAAAGACAGCACGATCCGCCGCGCGACTCGGCGCAGCGCCGACATGCACAATGTCGCGGGACGACGGGTCGCGTTAGCAAGAGTCCGAAGGACTCTAAGTTAGCAACGTTAGAGGGGAGCGGATTCCGCCTGCTGAATCCGAGGGATGAGCGGCGGCGCGGTCCCCGATAGCACGGGAGTCCGGTCCCCGATAGCACGGGCCTTATGGTCCTCGATAGCACGGGTCCGTCCACAGGCTGCTCACAGTCCGCCCGCACGACGGCGAGGCGCACGCCACGCGCCCGCCGACAGCGGATCGATTGGGGTGGGTTGAAAGGTCAGGCGGATACGGCCGCCGGGATCGGTCACGAGCGCCAGGCGGTAGCCGGGCAACGGCTGGCGCTGGACGATGGCGCGCAGATCGTAGGCGAAGTGCTTGAGCGGCGAGAGGCTGTCGGACTTCAGGTGCAGATGCGGCAGGTCGAAGCTCCAGCCGTGTGTCTGCCGTCCGCCATGCTTGCGCACGAGGCGATACAGCCAGCGCTCGAGGCCGCCCGTCAGATCGTAATAAGCGCGGTCAATCGTGAGGATCAGCGCATCATCGAGAACGCCGGCATAGAACCAGTCCGGCACGATCAGTTCGATGCCGAGCGGTCGACCGGCCGCGTCGAGACGTTCTTTCCACTCATTGATCCAGGAGAATCGATGCCGCCGTCGCTCGAAGGGTTGACGGATCGAGGTGACGATGGTGGTGGACTGCAAGCGGTCGAGTGCGGCCTTCAACCGCTCGTAGCTGCGGGCGGAGTCGTCGCGGTTGATGAAGGTCAGGATTTCGTAAGACGTTGCCGACATCAGCCGCGAGGTGCGCAGGCCACGGTCGCGCGCGTCAACGATCTGTGAAGCGGCCCAGATCAGCACGTCGGCGTCCCATATGGTGGCCATGCCATGCTCGACCGTGGCCTCGACGCGGATCGACACATCGCCCATGCGGAAGTCGATCGGCGTCACGCGGCGGGACTTCGCCAGAGAGAAGAACGGCCAGGACATCAGATCCTGCGCATCGCGCGCCGCGATGTCGCCGGGGCGCGCGCGAAACAGTTCGAGCTGCTGGTCCCCATATGTGCGAAGGGCTGCCATCGGCGCGGCCGTAATCAGGCGGCCGTATCGGCGTTCTCGGACGCCGACAGGTCCGACAATCCGGAGGCCGCCTCGGAGGTGGATCGCCGCGCACAGTCCTTGATCCATGCCTGGAGATCAGCGACCGCGTAGACCACGCGCCCGCCGAGCTTGTGATAGATCGGCCCGGTGCCGTCGCAGCGATGTTTCTCCAGCGTGCGTGGGGAGAGTTCGAGAAGACGCGCGGCTTCGGGCGTGCGCACGAAACGCGGCCAGGTCTTTTCGGCTTTCTCCGGCATTGCGGGCCTCCGTCGCAACCGCCGCCATGGCGGTGTGTCGGTTGCGACGATGGCGAAAAATTCGCGCCCCGGAGGAGTGACAAAAATCGGGGTGCTCTAAGGAAGTGTCCCCCCTCCCGGAGCAACGAATAAGGTCGACGGCATAATCTGAGCCGATCCCTGGTCGAGCTTCAAAGTTTCCGTCTAAGCCGCAACAGACGAAAAACGCCGGAAATTCCGGCTCCGTTCAGTCGCGCTTCCAAAGGGCATCGAAAAAACCGACGATCCCACGCCACGTCACTTTCGCGATTGAAACCAAGGGGCAACTTTTTCGATCTCGTCGGTGAGCACGCCACCATTATAGTTGTCGGGCAGACGGGAGAGGTCTTCGGCGGTATCCATCCCAGTCGAATGGCCACCGCCATGATAGGGGCCGATCACGAATACAGCGGTACCGGCCGAATGCATTCGCTCCAGAAAGCGGTTGGGCCAACCCCACATCCACGGCGCCGCGTTGATCGGGACATATACGAGCGTCGAGCGGCATTCATCCGGCATTGCGCCCGTCCATCCATATGCGATGTAGCGCAGAGCGCATGCTTTCAAGGAACGACGGGACATAGTTTTCAAGCCAGAAACGGCGGAGCGCAGCGCAGCTATAGGACGGTCACCGCCGTACGCCATCAGGGTCGCTCGCCGCTCCGGTGGAAGCGCGTTCAGGAACGCCGCCAGCTTCAACCCTTCCTCGGGATCGTTACTTTTCACATTAATCAGGAAGCGCCGGCCGGGAAAAGTCTCCAGCACCTCGACGAGTGATGGCATCAGCCCGACACCCTTGCCTCGGAACGGATATGTTTTACCGCCGTCAGCGGTGTAGCCATAGCCTATGTCGAGCCTCTTCAGATCGGCCATAGAGTGCTCGCGCGTGACGCCCCGACCATTGGTGCGGCAGTCGAGAGTCCAATCGTGAAAAACCGCGAACTGTCCATCCGTTGTTGGATGAATGTCGAGCTCCACAATGTCGGAGCCGGCCTTAAAGCTCGCCTGCATAGAAGCGATCGTGTTCTCCAAATAGTCGTGCGTCGGTGGCAACATGCGGGACGCGGTGCAGGTATCATTGGTGACGCCGACCGGATCAAAGCGTTGCGCAATGCCGCGATGGGCAAGAAGAATCGGGTCGCCGGTCAAGGCAGGTGCAAACAGGTTCGTGTTGTTGAGAAAGATGAAGGCAGCAAGCGCAATCAACGCAAGGACCAGATAGCGCCAAACTTTTCGCAAGCGGCATTCCTTTCACAATTAGGGCTCAAGCCAATCTACAACGGGCTTGCCTTCCGCAGATGGCTGAAGTGGGGCCGAGCTTCCGAATAACGGAGTCCACGAAAAAGCTGTGATCTGGCCGGACTCATGATCCGCACCGGACATTGCAGTGGACCCCGGCGCTTCAAACGTCGGAGCCGACACTATTTGCACTTCGTCCCGCACTGACGAGCCAGCGCAGATAACCGCCCTCGATGATGTCGCGGCTCGCCGTCAGGATACGCGCGAGCCGGCGTCGTTCCGGTGCGTTCTTCCAGTCGAGCGCGCGCAGTGTCGCGAGGTCCCGGTTGAGGAGAACGCTGGCGACGGTGCGGCGTGACGCTCCGGATTCGATGCCGTCCCAGGCACGCAACATCAGCGCCGCACGATGGAGTTGAAACGCAGACAGGCGTTGGTCCCGCGGCCAGCGGCCGGCGCGTTGTCCCTCCAGCCGTCGCACCAGACGGCCGGCATTGCGATAGCGCCACCAGAAATTCGGATCGATTGGAAGCAGGATCGCGGCGCGGACCGCCTCCCCGCCCGCGGCGAACCAGAGTTGATGATCGCCTTCGCTATCGGCGGCGATGGCGTGCAAACCATCGCCGGTCAGTTCACCGAAGATCGGCAGCGCGCGCGGATCAGGAAGCGAATACGCTGCAAAGCCGTCGGGAGCAGCCGTGACAGTGAGCACCGCGGGGAAGCGTGACGGCTCCCAGATCGGACGGGCGGTTATGGCCGATACAGCGGGGTCCGCCGGGAAACGCCAGCCCCCAGCGGCGGGACAGGCGCGCGATGACCTCGGCTCTCGTCGTGCCGCCGGCGGCGATCTCGGTCAGCGCCGCCATGTAATCCTGTCGATATTGCTTGTTGCGGCGCAGAAACTCAAAGCTCACACCTCCACGGTCCAGATGACCAAGTTCACTCTCGAATTGCGCTGATCGCCAGTCCTGAAGCGGCTCCATGTTACGTCCTCCAGCCTGATCGTTTGCCGGCGGCGCGATTCGAGGACCGGGGCGGAAATGCTGGAAGCCAGATAATCGGAATGGTGATTAGCGCCGACCGTCCAACCGGGAGTTGCAAGCCGGAACGGGACCTATTGCATTCGCGGTTCGAGCAGATGCCGGTAGCCAGCCTCCGTCATCCAGCGGGCGCGCGCGAGATGACTGTCGTGGATGCGTTTCGCGCGGTCGGGGTCGGCGGCGACGTCGAGTCCGAAAACGATCTCGCAAACCTCGCGCCAGTCGGCCCCCTCCTCGGCTGCGTCGAGCAGGCGAAGATAGGTGACAAGGTGCGCCTCGTCGTAGGCATTCACCCGGTCGGTCAGCGGCGGCGAATCTTTGAAGGCGGGTTCCTTCATCGATGTGTGTCCACGTTTCAGCGAGTTCATTTCAAAATAGATGATCTGCTCCGCGTGCAACAGTATTTGGTCGGTATTCCAGCATGAATTTGGAATATTGCCATGCCGCGGATGCCATAGCCGGGCCGCTCATCGGGCTTGCGAGCGCGGCAGTCTCTGCCCTCACTCTATCGAATAGGAACGATCATTCCTAGAACGATCATTCCGATTCTGGCTCCGATGCGTCATGGACCTGAAAGAGGTCATGGCGGTCAATCTGCGTCGGCTGCGCTATGACAAGAAGCTGACGCAAGAGGAGCTGGCCGAACGCTCGGGCTTGAGTATGCGCTATGTCGGCTCGATCGAGCGCGGCGCGGTCTCGGCGAGCGTGAGTATTCTGGGCAAGGTCGCCGAGGCGCTCGACGTCGATCCTTGCGAACTGATCCGGGTTCGCAAGCGTTGACAGCTCCCAACGGATCATCGGCAAGTTTGTGGGTGGATTGTGAGCCGGGCAGCAGTCCGGCGAGCGGCGGCCGATCCACGCGCGGCCGCGCCGCCGATCCGGATTTACGGATTGGCGGAAAGCCGTAGCTTCTGCCTTGTAGAAATCCGAACATAGACGGACCCGATGCGGGCCGCGCCGCCGATGATGGCGGCGCGGCCTTGTCTGTTTATGCAGCCTTTTCCAGCAACGTCTTTGCCTTTCCTTCCAGTTCGAGGCGCATATCCTGATGCGCCTTGGTGCGGGCATGCGCCGTCATGCCCTGCACAAAGTCGAAGATGCTTTCCGGCGGGCGGCCTTCTTCCTGCAAAACGGTCTCGATGATTTTGCCGGTTTCGGCCTTTGAGAACCCGCGCTTGCGCAGGAAGGTTTCGCGGTCGTCATCGGTGCGCGCGACAATGCGCTCCCGCGCCGCCCTGATGCCCGCCACGAATGGCGCGGGTGACGAATGGGCGAAGCTCGTCAACGCAGGCGCGGCCTCGTGCGCAAACCGCTGCGCGGCGAACTTGCTATGCCGGATGCTGATTTCCTCGAAGCCTTCCACGCCCAAAAGGTTGCGGTTCATGCAGACCGCGCGAAGATAAAAAGACGCGATGCCAAGCGTCTTGCTGCCGACTTCGCTGTTCCACGCATAGAAGCCCCGGAAATACAAATCCGGCTCTCCGTTTGGTAGCCGTCCCGCTTCGATGGGATGCGTGTCATCCACCAAAAAACAGGAACACGTCGCGGTCGCTTGCGTAAAGCGTGGTGGTGTCCTTCGTGATGTCCACGAAAGGATTGTGCGTCATGGTTGCCCAATCCAGCACGCCCGGCACCTTCCACATCGTGTCCCCCGTGCCGTTGCCCGCAATCTTCATGACAGCGGCCACAAGCTCATGATCCCAGATACGGCCATAGTCCGGGCCGGTCACGGCGCGCAATTCAATGTGGCCGTCCTCCGCTTCCAAGGTTTTCACAAGCTCGGCGCGGTGCGACAGCAAGCCATGTTGCAGGTTGATGCCTGCGAGCGGCGCGGGAAGCTGGCGCATGTAGGTCGCGGGCGCTCCCACAAGGCTGCACAACTGCCCAAAGCTCCAATGCGTCGGCGTAACCGGCTGCTCCTGTCCCGGCAAGATCAACGCGAGCCGTTCCGCATTCTCCCGGCTCGCCTCCACGCGCACGGCGCGGCTCTCCACGGTGCGGGCCTTCGCCCGATCCGCGCGCGTCTTCACCGCGTCGTAAAGCTCCGTCAGACTCAAATAACGCTCGTCATCGGGGCGCGAAAACCATTCCGACGACACACGGCCGATGCGCTGCCCGCGCGAGATGTCCACGCGGAAACCGCTGTTGACCGGCTGACTGTTCTGGCCGCTGCTGATGATGTTCATTGTCCTGTCCTTTCCCATTAATGCCGAAGGCATGTCCCCCGACATGCCTTCCGGGGGCGCGTGAGCGCGCGGGGATGGGAGGGGCAAAATGCCAGCGAGCATGGCCGGCCTGCCAGCGTGAGCGGGACGGAATGGCAGGGATCGGAAGAATGAGGATCAATGCCCGTTCTGCGAGCCGGCGGGCCTGCCAGTGCGCAGGCGGCGTTTGAGGGGAGAAAGGGGTAAGACCCCTTGGCGTCCCCTCTGGATCGGCAAGGCTCTCGCCGCAGCCGATCAGGACAAAGGGAGCGAAGCTCGCCGTCTTGCTGAAGGGGAGCGACAAACTGGCCGCGCGGCTACCCCACCAAGTCGCGGCCGTCTCTTGTCTCTTCCCTTTGGCATCGCGCACAGAACGGGACTATATAGGTCGAAATCCGATATCATATTGAGACCTGAATAAAGGGCCAATTGTAAAAAGCTCCATGCAGCGTGTCGAAGCCGAGATCGCCATCAGCGTTTCCGACCTGAAGAAGAATCCCATCGCCGTTGTCGATGACGCGCGGGGCGGCGCGGTCGCGATCCTGAACCACAATCGCGTCATGGCCTATATGGTGCCGGCCAACACCTATGAGGCGATGATGGACGCGCTCGACGATCAGGCGCTCGTCGAGATTGCAAAGGCGCGGGCGACCGAAAAGGGCGTGCCGGTCAGCCTCGATGACCTATAGGCTGGAGTTCCTGCCCTCGGCATCGGCAAGGCTCTCGCCGCAGCCGATCAGGATCATGCGAGCGCAGCTCACCGTATTTTCTGTCTTTGGCGGCAGACATGAGCATGGCAAAGCCCCGCTTGCGCGGGGCTTTGCCGGTGGCCGGGTCAGTCGGCGGCGCGGCGGCGCGACCAGATGAGCGCCATGTCCTCGCCGTCCGCGACCAGGCTCGCATAGATCGGAGCGGGGAAGCTCGGATCGTCCAGCTTGACCGAGAGGTAGTAGTTGCCCTTGTCGGACTTCTTCTCCCACGCCGCACCGAACTCGGTGGTTCCGGTGAAGATGCGGAAGGCGGGGCCGTTTTCACTTTCGCCCTCGGTCGGCACGAACTTCACCGACTTGACATTGAGGGTGAGGGTCTTGACCGAGCCGGAGAAGCCTTCGGCGGTGCGCGAGAAAGTGCCGATTGTAGCCATGATGCGATTTCCTTCTGCTGATCGGACCGCGACCATCGCGATCTCGATGAAGGTCGACGGACCGGGGACGATCGGCCTGCAACATCCGGCGAGGACTTTTTTCACTTTCGCGATGCAAAGCCGGCCTTGGCCGGCGGCGGAAAAAAGCCGCAGGCGGCGTGTTGCAGGTTTAAGATCGAGGCGGCGTCTTCGTCGCCGGTCTTCGGTCAGACCAAATCAATCGAGGACGCCCTTGTGGCACGGTGTGCAACAGACAGGCAGAGAAACCACGATCGGCGAAAACGATCGGAGAAACACTTCACCGCCTCGCACCGACCGGCTATTCCGGCTCTGCAACGAGGTCCCGAACCTCATCGTCGCGGTGATGACGTATTCACCCTCGCCGTCATCCACGACAACGACGGTCGCGACTCCAATCGTCCTTCGCTCGAACGAACGCCACGTTCGGCGCAGCGGCAATATGGTCCGACACGGGTAATGATTGCGCTCGCGCACAGGCCGTCATGAGCTTCGTCCTGGCCTCGGTCTACCTCACGCAAGCATGGTCGCGGACGACGGTGGAGGACGTGACTCGATCTGACGAATGCCTGCTCGCTGACATGGGCGACCGCGAGGTGTTACAAAGCCGGGCGACCGGCGGGATGTCCGTCTACGCGATCTTCACGTCAGATGGGATAATCGGACCCAATTCCATCCCTCTGCCGACGCCAGAGCACGCGCTGCTAGCGTGGACGACCTAACTCGCCGAACCTCATCATGGAGCAGCGACCTTGAGTCCGACTCCGGACAGAAGCGCGGGCCACGCACGAGCAGTTTGCGGCAACGATCGTCACCCGAACGGAGACGCTTAACGGCTCCGGCCGCGGGTATATGCCGTTCAGTACGCGGCAATCATCGACACGCGGCACGCCTCGTGGCTTGTTGGGCAGCAGGAGATCGATCACGCGACACTCGAAGTTGGTCAGATCGTATCGGCTCATCACGATGCTGAATCACAGCCTTAAGCAGAATGACAGATGTCATTTACCGCCTCACCATTGAGGGCCTTCGACGCCGTGCTATGATGGTCCGATGCAGATAAGATCCGAGAAAACTGCGGATGAAGAGTTGATCCGCACTGTCACTGCTTCAGCGTTCCTCGAAGCAGAGCACAGTGATGGCAACGAAGCTCCGATTGTTGATAGGCTACGGAGTACAGGTGCGCTGACGATCTCGCTAGTTGCGACTGACGATGGGAGAATCATCGGCCACGTGGCGTTCTCTCCAGTGATGATCGATGGCCTTCACGATGGGTGGTTCGGGCTTGGTCCCGTGTCGGTAATCCCAAATTGTCAGCGGAAGGGTGTTGGGACCGCGCTGATCGAGTCGGGGCTCGCCAACTTGAGGCGGCAAGGCTCGAGAGGATGCGTGGTTCTCGGCGACCCCACCTACTATCGTCGCTTTGGCTTTGCCGTCGATCAGAATCTGCAATTAGCAGGAGTTCCGCCGGAGTATTTTCAGAGACTCTCATTCGACGGACAGCCCCGCAGCGGAAGCGTCACTTACCATCCTGCATTTACCGGCGGCTGAGGGGTCGTTTGCCCCCTCGCCGACAGCGATAATGGGTTCACGACCTAAAGCGTGACCGGCCGTAGGGCGAGGCCGCCTAGGCCGCCGAAACGCCTTTGCTCTTTGGCATATAGCGATCAAACCAGTCGATCAGCTTTTCGGGATGTTGACCAAAATGGTTGTAGGCATAGAAGCGCTGGTTCGATTCCTCGATCCACAGCAATTCCTTGGTCGTCGCGGCGAGCGAGTTGAAAATCTCTTTCCCATCCTTCTCGCCATGAATGAGGAAATCGCGCCGCAGCTGCGCCATGAGTGTTGGAACGGTCACCCCCTTGCCATGGTCCTGGGGCCGGAACTCGAAAAGGCTGAAGCCTGTCGTCTCGCGGCACCGTTTATCGAGCCGTTTAGCCGCCTCCTGCGGGTCGAGCCCGAGATTCTCCGCACCGCGTTCGATGAAGGTTGGGCCGGACACCACGTTCAGAAGCACCAACGCTTCGATGTGTTTGAACTCCTCCGGCCACTTATTCATTGCGATAATCGTCGAGTTGCCACCCATGCAGCGGCTAAAAATGCTCGTCCGCATCTTGCCGAGCGTCTTGTGCTCACGTGCATAGCGAACCGACCCAACAACATCCCGGCATTCCAACAAACCGAGGCCGCTGATTCCACCGTTGCCTTCGCCGCTGCGACCGCAGTTGCGCAGATCGTAGGTCAGGATGTTGTATCCGGCATCATGCAGGTAGCGCAGCTCGGGAAGGAAATTCACCTCGAACCCGCCAAAGTAACCCTTGTACTCGGGCAGGTGGCCCGGGAAGCCGTAGCGGTTGCAGGTCATCGGATGATTGATGATGAGCAGCCGGTCCGAATCTGCGGGAATGAACCACGCCTCAAGTGGCACGCCGTCCATCGACGGAAACCACGCTTCCTCGAACTCCATGCCGTAGTCGCTGGGCTTGCGCATGACCGGAGTGCGCAAGCCCGTCTTGAACAGACCGGCGTATTGCTCTGTCAGTGGGTCAAGCTTGTTGGAGATTTTGCCAACGACGCCTTTGACAGCTTCCACGGCTGAATCAACGAGGCCACCGTCGTCGGCACCGAGGAGTTTTTTGTAATCAACATCATTCGCGCCGACATCGCCTGAAAGGGCTTTGGTTCCGGACATTGCGGTTCTCCTTCAGCTCAGCATTGTATTAAGCGTTCAAGGCGGAATGTAGTCGCTTGCGGCACTATTGATAAGATGCTGAAATATGCTTGAACCTATAAGCGAGATAATAAATGCGCCGCGAAGACATGGCCGATCTTGCGGCGTTTGTAGCCGTCGCCGAAGCGAAGAATTTCACGCGCGCCGCAGTGAAACTGGGACTTTCGCAGTCGGCGCTCAGCCAGATCGTGCGACGGCTGGAAACACGCCTGGGCGTGCCGCTGCTGGCGCGCACGACCCGTAGCGTCTCAGCAACGGAGGCCGGTGAACGGCTGGTTCAGATCTTATCGCCGATGCTGAATGATATCGACGAGCGCCTTGCCGACCTAAGCGCCTTTCGCGACAAGCCGACCGGGACCATACGCATCACAACCGTTGAGCACGCCGCGAAAACTGTTCTGCGACCTGCACTGGCCCGGCTCCTGTTGGACTACCCCAAGATCACGGTTGAGATCATCGTCGACTATGGCCTGACCGATGTCGTCGCCGAACGCTTCGATGCCGGTGTTCGTCTTGGCGAGCAAGTCGCCAAGGACATGATTGCAGTCAGGATCGGACCCAAGGTTCCGATGGCGATCGTGGGTTCGCCAAGATACTTCCGCAGGCATCCGGCGCCGACCAATCCCGATCAACTTGTCGAGCATCGTTGCATCAATCTTCGCCTGCCGACTTCGGGCACTTTGAATGCATGGCGTTTGGTCAAAGGCGGCCGTGAGGCTCGGGTGCGTGTCGAGGGCCCCCTTGTGTTCAATACCATCGACCTGATCCGCGATGCGGCAGTCGACGGGCTTGGTCTTGCCTATCTTCCCTGCGACCAAGTGGACGTTCTGGTCAAGCGCGGCCGATTGAAAAATGTCCTGAGCGAATGGACGCCGCCCTTGTCGGGATATCATCTTTACTATCCAAGCCGACGCCAAGCCACGCCTGCCTTCAGGCTCTTGGTAGAGGCGTTGCGGTATCGCCCAACCGCAGCTCGTTGACCTATTTTGAGCTGAAGAAACTGATATCTCCGATCAGTTTACAGAGGGGATGAAAGCCCAAAGGAGCCAACCCGCAGAGCGGAGTTTTAGCGCTAGCCCACTGCTCGGCCCGTAGGGCGACGCCCATTTCTTAGACTCGATGTGGCTCTCCTGTTCGGGAAGATGACACACGGAAAATCATGCACCCGGCTGCGCCGCGGATGTGACCAGTCGCGCAAATGCCGACAACCCGGAGACTGTTCCCCCCTGCGAGGCAGAAGATTTGCCGCCAGACTGGCGACGGCACGGCCTCGCCCGTCACGCCATGCACGAGGGCATAGCCCGCCACGGCGGCAGGCGCGGCGAATATGAGCGCCAATGCGATCCGCAGGATCGGCGCGCGCAATATAGCAAACAGAACCGTCAGAACGCCGAACGACGCCGCGCCAGCGGCAAGGCCGACGATTCCGGCTCCGAGCCATCCCGCGCCGGTGCCATAGGCAAAGCGCGTGGCGGCAAGCGCCAGCATGAACGGCAGCGCGTAAATCGCCAACGTGTAGGCGAGAACGCACATCATGCCGGTCAGCATGACGGTCACGACGATCAGCGCGATCATGTCGCCTCCTCCCCCTTTGCGATGAAACGATCCGGCGCGCCGTTGTGACGCGCCGGATCGCGGTGTCAGGCGATGATCCTTCCGGTAGCGCGGGCGAGTTTGGCGTAGGTGCTGAGCCGGTGTTCGGCCTTGAAATAAAGGTCGCGCTCGATCGGCAGGCCGAGCCTGCCGCGCACATCCTCGATCTCGGAAAGCATGGCGTAACCGAGTTCGGGACAGCCCATGCCAAAGTCGCACAAGCCGAACAGGCGAACGTCGTCGCCTTCGGGACAGGCTTCGGTGATGAGCCACGTCGCTCCCGCGTCGGGCGTGAACAACTTCACGACCGGGAACGGATCGAAGCCGTCACGTTCCTCGCTGGTGCGGCCGTTCTCGATCAGCTTCGCCAGCAGGTCATCGGGGATTAGCGGCTCGGTGCGGGGAACGCGCAGCGTCATGACACGCCCTCCCCGGTCAACTCACTGCTCCGGTGGCGAATGCGGAAAGCCGCAATGGCTCCCGCCTGCCGCGCCAGCTTGCGGGCGAACGCGTCGATCTCGCCGCGCCGCTGAAAGCGCAGCGCGGTGACATTCGCCTGAAAGTCGCGCTCGTCGGCGCGGCTCCAGGCGGACGTGCGGTCGAACTGGCGAGCTTTGACGCGGCTGCTGGTGGTGATGCGTTCGGCTCGCGCCTCGATCTGCCGTTCGATGACGGCAAGGTGGCGCTCCGTCTCGGCGTGCGCCCTCTCCATGCGGGCCAACATCGCCCGCTGTTCTGCATCGATCTTCATCGTCATGGTTCCTGATGTCGTGCGGTCGAGGTCTCCGGCCGCGCCGATCAGGCGCGGCCGGAAAATTCTCGTTCGGTGTCGGGAAACTGGCCGGAGCCGCGCACGGCGGCCCCGGCCATGGCGGTTCACTCAGCAGCTTCGTGGAAGCCTGCGCTATCCTCGGCTGCCCGATCATGATCGGCAGCAAGGTCCGCACCTTCCGGCTCCATCGCGTCCGGCATGGCCGCCACCGGGTCAGGCTGCGGCGCGGTGCGCATCAGCGGCGGCAACCATCCGGTCCCGGCAAGAAGCTGCTCGGCGGCTTCCGCCATCGGCTGCTTCTTCATGCTGGCGAGGCGATCCGCTGCCTCGTCGCCAACGGCCTCCCGCACGGCGTCGAGAATGTGCGCCTTCGTCACGCGACCAAGATAGGTCCGCACCGTAGGCATCCAGTTCGCCGTCATGTCGAGCGCAAGTGAGGTTGCCAGCTTGTCAGCCGTCGCATGCGCGCGCGGCTTGCGTTCCCATGGCAGTTTCACCGCGTTGACGGTCAGCGAGGCGCAATGCGCGAACAGCGCCATGACGCTCGTTTGGTCGAGACCGGCGATGAAGCCCCACAGGTTCGCCACGTCGCGCGGCATGTCCGCCGCCCATCCCGCGTGCCGATCCGCCACCACTTTCGCCGCTGCGGTGTCCTCGATGCCGTCCGCATGGCTCGCAAGGTGCGCGCTGTTCGGGCGGATATCGAGACAATGCGCATCGCCAGCGTGATAGAATGTCTGCGCGGCGAGCGCATGGGTAACGGCGATCAACGCCATGTCCGGCTGCTCGCCAAGGGCGAGCCGCAGGCCAAGGGTACGATGCGCGGTCAGGTCGCGAATGAGAATGTCCGACAGCGGCTTGTCGTCATCCTCCTCGGCGTCAGGCGCGGATGCGCCGCTCCCGTCCTCGTCATTCTCGATGATCTCGCCATCGTCATTGACGCGAACGCCATCGATGACGGTTTCGCCGCCGCTGGTGTCCTCCGCATCGGGGTTCTCGTCCTCGGGCCGGATGAAGCCGCGCTCGATGCGGACTTTGCCGTCATGATCCAGCACGACAAAGACGCCACCGCGCGCGATGTCGTCGGGATCGTAGGCGTGACGCAAGGCCTCTAAGCGGTCGATCTCGGCTTCAAGCTCTCCGCAACGCTCGTCCACATCGTCGGGCAGTTCGTCCGCCCCTTCATACTCCGACGACAGCCGGTCGTATTCCTCCATCGCGGCGGCATGGGCGGCTTCATCCTCTGCCGACAACGCAACCGGATGCGGATAGACGCGCCGCAGCCCGTGAGCGTGGGGGAAGTCGATATGCGCCTCCCACCACTTCCATGCTTCATCACCCCGGACGCGGAACGCACGGCGCTCCAATTCCTCCATGACAAGCCGGTCGAGCAGCGCGGCGTCCTCGAAGTAGCCGCCGCGATCCTCCATAAACAAATCCCGGATGATGGTGCCGCCCGCTTCCGTGTAGGCTTCCGCGCCGATGAAGATCGCGCGCCGGTCCGTCGCCGGAACATTCGCCTCGGTCAGTTCGCGGCGGATAAAGGACGGATCGCGGTTATAGGACAGGCTTTCGTAAACCTGTTCCTGCCGGGCGTGATCCTCGGTGATGGCGAAGGCCATCAACTGGTCCAGCGTTAAACCGCCGTTACGATAGACCTGCATCAGCTTCGGGCTGACTGCCCCAAGCCGAAGCCGCTGCCGCACCACCTGCGCGGTGACGCCGAAGCGCGCAGCGATTTCCTCCGCATCCCATCCGCGCGTTTCCGCAAGCTCGCGGAATGCCTCGAACTGGTCGGCGGGGTGCAGGTTCTCGCGCGTGACGTTCTCGTCAAGGCTGATCTCGGCCGCGTCGTTCACTGTATCGACAACACAGCGGATCGGTTCGGATTTCTTGATCTCCTTGCGCTTGACGCGGAGCAACTGCGCCAGCCTGCGGCCCTCGCCAACACTGACAAGGTAGCAGCCGGTCGGTTGTCCTTCCGCGTCACGTTCCGGCTCCACCACAAGGTTTTGCAGCATCCCCTTGGCGGCGATGCTCGCCGCCTTCGCCTCGATCGACGCCTCGCTGTGCGGGGTCTTGCGGGCATTCTTCGGATGCCGCTTAAGCTTGTTGAGCGGAATGAGAACCGTCTGGCCGCTCACCGCGACCGACGCGGTGTCCGTCGCTCCCGCTTCTGCAACGCTGCGGACTTCAACGTTCGCCGCGGTATTCACCGCCGCGACCGTGACGGCCTTCGCCTTCTTCGATGTCCTTGCCATTTTTCCAATCCTTTCTCGTTTAATGCCGGAGGCATGGCCCCCGCCATGCCTCCCGGGGGCGCGTGAGCGCGCGGGGATGGGAGGGGCAAAATGCCGGCGAGCATGGCCGGGCTGCGCGGCAAGCGAGGTGGATTGGAAGAATCGAAAGAATGACGGCTATGTGCCGCCTTGCGGACGCGCGGCCCTGCCATCGCGCAGGCGGTATTTGAGGGGAGAAAGGGGTAAGACCCCTTGGCTTCCCCTCTGGATCGGCAAGGCGTCAGCCGCAGCCGATCACGACAAAGCGAGCGAAGCTCTCCGTCTCTACGTGAAGGTAGTGATAGTGGTTCTCTGGGAGCATCGAAGAACACGAACCATGAATACAGCTTTCATGCTTATGGCAATGTATTCGGGCCGGCCCGTTATTCCGGCCGAAGATGTGGCACGGGACTTTTTTGAACTGTCGACCGACAAGTTCATTCGCAAGGTTTCTGCCGGCACTATCGCAATTCCGCTCATTCGCATGGAGGCATCACAGAAATGCGCAAAGGGCGTCCATATCAACGACCTTGCGGCCTATTTGGACGAGCGGCGTGCCGCGGCGATCAAGGAGTGCCGGCAGCTTCAAGGGACGGGAGGGCGATAGGCTGATGTCGCCGCAGTCTGCGATCGAATGAGACCAAAAATACGCTGAGGCCGCAATCTTTGCTTTTGTTCAGATATTTTTGCGAGAGGCTACGCTCTCCTACGCAGGTGTTCGTTTTCGATAGAATCGCCATCTTTTCGCGGGGCTAGCTATCTGTTTGTATCTTTCCATGAGCAAAGATACGAACATCCCACAACGCATCATGTCATTCGCCACAAAGAAAGCGATCCGACGTGCTGATCTGCGACGGATCGTGCCTTTGGCAGACACGACCATCTACGAACTGGAGCAGCGTGGAGAGTTTCCTCGCCGCTTCTACCTTACGGCACGGTGCGTCGTCTGGGATCTGGCAGAGGTCGAAGACTGGATTGAGCAGCGGCGACGCGCCTCCGATGCGGCGCTTATCAAGCGAGCGCCCTCGCCGGATGTGCGGCGGCGGAAGACACGCCCGGTCAGGCAGTAACAGCCAACGCCGTTGGAAACTGTATTGAAGGCGGATAGAGCACCGGCGTGTGACTTCGTCCTTCCTCCCAGGCGTCCACCATATCCGCCCACTCTTGCAGCATGTGACGACGTTGGTGTTCGTACTCCGCCTTGTTGTAGACGCCCCGCGAACTGCGCCCGTCCTCGTGCGCCAGACACTTCTCAATCCAGTCGCTGTTAAAGCCGATCTCATTCAGCAGTGTTGATCCGGTGCGGCGCAGATCATGCACCGTAAACGACACCAGCGCCAAGCCCAGCTTCTTGGCGCGGTCAGCGATTGCCATTGTGATCCGGTTGAATGTCGCTCGTGACATCGGAGCATCGGCATCGTACCGGGACGGCAACAGATAGCGAGAATTGCCTGCGCATGTCTTGAGCGCGATCATGATGTCAAGCGATTGCCGGGACAAATAGACATTATGCGCCTTGCGGCGCTTCATCCGCTCCTTGGGGATGCTCCACACCGCATTCTCAAAGTCGACTTCGCTCCAAACAGCGTCGAGCAATTCGCTCTTGCGCACCATTGTAAGAAGGATGAGACGGAAACCGAGACGAATGGTAGGCAACGTTGGAACATGCCTTAGTTGGTCGAACATGATCCGTATTTCGGTTGGCGAGAGCGACCTGTCCTTGGGGGCAAATGTTGCAATGGAAGCAGGACCCACCTTCTCCGCCGGATTTGAAACTTTCTCGCCATTCAATATCGCGTAGGCGTAAATCTGCTTGACGATGTCGCGAACATGGATCGCGGTCGCCGGCGCTCCACGATCCTTCACCTTCAGGCATTGGGCGCGTAAATCGTCAGGCGTGATCTCCGTAAGCAAGCGATTTTTCCAGACGGGTAGTATGTCCCGGTCAAAAATCGCCTTGCGCATGGCGCGGGTGCTCTCGGCCATCGGCGCAGATTTGATCCAGCGCTGGCCAACAGCGCCGAACGTCTCACCCAGGGCGATACGCCGCTTCGCGCGCTGTTTTTCCTGTGCCGGGGAGCGACCCTCGGCAACTTCCTTCTTTGCAGCAAGACATCGCTCACGCGCCTCGGCGAGCGACAAGCCCCCGGGCCCGTACCGCCCGATCGTCAGTGTTTCGCGGCGACCGTTCAGTCGGTAGTCCAATCGGAAGGTTTTTGCGCCCGACGGGATGACGAGCACGTACATACCGTCACGGTCCGTCACCTTATACTTTTTCGGCTTTGGTTTCAGATGCTTAAGCGCCGTGTCGGTGAGCATTTTCACCTCAAGAAAACGGACAATTGAGGTCCTGATGGGGACATTTTGTCCGTCACGCGAAAGACCGTCAAATCACAAAAATAATCTAATAATATCAATATGATATACTGATTTAACAGCAACCACTTGATTGAAAGAGCTTGACGGTGTCCGTCATGGCCGTGTCGGACAAAATTCCGAGCCCGTCACTCACATCGTCAGCAGTAAGCGCTCGCGGCCAAACGACCACGAACGATCTAAGAAGAATAATCATTGATAATCAGTATCTTATGTCGTAGTTTAGCGTAGGCAGCGAAAGACCCTGTGACATGTGAATCATTCCCACTCGATCGTGCCGGGCGGCTTCGAGGTGACGTCATAGACGACACGGTTGACGCCGTTGACCTCGTTGATGATGCGCGTCGCGACGCGGCCGAGGAAGGCCATATCGAAGGGATAGAAATCCGCCGTCATGCCGTCGGTCGAAGTGACGGCACGCAGCCCGACGACGAAATCGTAAGTGCGCCCGTCGCCCATCACGCCGACGGTCTTCACCGGCAGGATCACCGCGAATGCCTGCCAGATCGTGTCGTAAAGGCCGGCCTTGCGGATCTCGTCGATATAGATGGCGTCGGCCTCGCGCAGGATGTCGAGCTTCTCGCGCGTGATCTCGCCGGGGCAGCGGATCGCCAGCCCCGGCCCCGGAAACGGATGCCGCCCGACGAACAC
>Ga0182749_1000462_pt1 | contig 38060 bp, 38 predicted proteins | sample eDN3rd37CKraftMG_FD_128875 | JGI IMG/M metagenome (GOLD analysis project Ga0182749, IMG submission 128875) | Enriched Miracle-Growth compost microbial communities from Emeryville, California, USA - eDNA 3rd pass 37_C Kraft MG (version 2) (version 2) ...
GGCGGCGGCGAGGTGGCGCATGGCGCGCTCGGCCTCCGCCATGGGCATGAGCTGGTGCCGCGCGGAGAACTCCAGGGCGAGCGACATGCCGAGCGACACCGCCTCGCCGTGAAGCAGCCGGCCCGAGAAGCCGGCCGCCGCCTCGAAGGCGTGGCCGAACGTGTGGCCGAGGTTGAGGAGCGCGCGGTCGCCCGTCTCGCGCTCGTCGCGGGCGACGATGTCCGCCTTCATGCGGCAGCTCACGGCGATGGCGTGCTCGCGCGCCGCGCCGCCGGCGAACACGTCCCTGACGTTGGCCTCGAGCCAGGCGAAGAACGCCGCGTCGCCGAGCAGGCCGTACTTGGCGACCTCCGCGTAGCCGGCGCGGAACTCGCGCGGCGGCAGGGTGTCGAGCAGCGCGGTGTCGGCCACCACGAGGACGGGCTGGTAGAACGCGCCGACCAGGTTCTTGCCGTGGCGGCTGTCGATGGCGGTCTTGCCGCCGACCGAGGAATCGACCTGCGCCAAGAGCGTCGTCGGCACCTGCACGTAATCGACGCCGCGGCGCACCACGGCGGCGGCGAACCCGGCGAGGTCGCCCACCACCCCGCCGCCGAGCGCGACGACCACGTCGCCGCGCTCGATCCGCGCCGCGATCAGCGCCTCGCAGACCTGCTCCAGCCCGGCGAAGCTCTTGGAGGCCTCGCCCGGCGCGACCACGACCTCGCTCGACGCGATGCCGGCGGCCGCGAGCGCGGCGCGCGCCGCGGGCAGGTGCAGCGCCGCCACGGTGGCGTCGGTGACGATGGCGGCCTTCGCGCCCGGCTTGAGCGCGGCGAGGCGCGCGCCGAGCGACGCCAGCGCGCCGCGGCCGATGACGATGTCATAGGCGCGCGCGCCGAGCGCGACCGGCACGACCACGGGCTCGCCGGGACGCAGCGGGGCGGTCATGGCCGCGGCTCCTGCGGCGCGAGCCTGGTCGCCAGGCCGGCGACGATCTCGGCCACGATGGCGTCGTGCGGCACGTCGCGCGACAGCACGGTGACGTCGGCCTGCGCATAGACCGGGTCGCGCTCGGCCAGCAGCCGCTCCAGCGTCGCCGCGGCGTCGCCGTCCTTGAGCAGCGGCCGGTCGCTGCGGCGGCGCACGCGCCGCACCAGCACGTCGAGGTCCGCCTTGAGCCAGACCGAGACGCCGCGCGCGCGGATCAGGGCCCGGGTCTGCTCGTTCATGAAGGCGCCGCCGCCGGTCGCCAGCACGCGCGGCCCGCCCTCGAGCAGGCGGGCGATGACGCGGGCCTCGCCGGCGCGGAAATAGGGCTCGCCGTGACTCTCGAAAATATCGGGGATCGACATGCCGGCGGCCTTCTCGATCTCGGTGTCGGCGTCCACGAACGGAATGGCGAGCGCGCCCGCCAGCCGGCGGCCGATGGAGGACTTGCCCGAGCCCATCATGCCGACCAGCACGATGGAGCGTCCGTCGAGCGCCGCGAGCACGGCCGACACCGCCGCCGCCGATACGGGGGCGGCGCCGGCGATCGGCTCGACGGACCTGTCGGACAGGGTCGCTTCCGGGGTCATGGGCGTGTGGTACATCCTGCCTGCGGCGGGATGCAACGTCACACAATCCGCCGCCCCGCACAACACGGCCCCTGGTCGTCGCGCCGCGTTGAAAGTTGATTCAGAATCGCCAGCTATAGCTTCGGCATGATCGCGCTTTCCGGCTGCCGACCAGCGGACCTTCTCACGATGCCGAGCCTCGCCAGATTCCTCCTTGTCGTCGGGATCGTCGGCGGCCTGATCTACGGCGGCGTCTATGCGCTGGCGAATTTCATCAAGCCGACGCCGCGCGAAATCTCGGTCGGCGTGCCGCCCGACCGCTTCTACAAGGAGAAGCGGTAAGGCCGTGGCGCGCCGCGCGACCAGCGACCAGCGTCTCGTCGACCTGTTCCTCGACATGCTGACGGCCGAGCGGGGCGCGGGCGCCAACACGCTCGACGCCTATCGCCGCGACCTCGCCGACCTTTCCGGCCATCTCGCCGCCGCCGGGACCACCATTGCCGCGGCGAGCGCCGACGACCTGCGGGCCTATCTCGCCGCGCTGGCGAAGCGCGGGCTCGCCGCGGCCTCGACGGCGCGGCGGCTCTCCGCGGTGCGCCAGCTTTACCGCTTCCTCTATGCCGAGGGCCATCGCGGCGACAACCCGGCCGCCGCCATCGAGGGACCGAAGCGCGGCCGCGCCCTGCCCAAGGTGCTCACCGTCGCCGAGGTCGACCGGCTGTTCGACACCGCCCGCGCGGCGGTCGAGCGCGCCGCCACCCCGGGCGAGCGGCTTAGGGCGGCCCGCCTCGCCTGCCTGCTGGAAGTGCTCTACGCCACCGGCCTGCGCGTCTCCGAGCTCGTGACGCTGCCGGCCGCCGCGGCGCGGCGCGGCGAGCCCATGCTGGCGGTACGCGGCAAGGGCGGCCGCGAGCGGCTGGTGCCGCTCAACGCCGGCGCCCACAAGGCGATGCGCGACTATCTCTCGCTCGTCGTCGCGGACAAGGACAAGCCGGCGCCGAAGTGGCTGTTCCCCTCGTTCGGCGACAGCGGCCACCTCACGCGCCAGCACGCCGCGCGCGAACTGAAGGACCTCGCCGTCGCCGCGGGGCTCAGGCCCGACCGCGTCAGCCCGCACGTGCTGCGCCACGCCTTCGCCAGCCACCTGCTGCAGAACGGCGCCGACCTGCGGGCGGTGCAGACGCTGCTCGGCCACGCCGACATCTCGACGACGCAGATCTACACCCACGTGCTCGAAGACCGGCTCAAGAGCCTGGTCCGGGACCTGCATCCGCTGGCCGACGGTCAGGGTGCAACTCGCTCGGATTGAATCGCCGGAGCGGCTTGTCTCTTTGCCTTTGAGCATGATCTTGTCCGAAAAATCTGCACCTCTTCGGGATCATGCTCGAACCTCGCCATGGCTACCGCTTCGTTAACGGCACCCCCGGCTGTTTAGGCAATTCCATCTACAGGTTTTAAAGGCCCCGACGCTAAGGTCCCCACCGTTTCAAGCAACGCCCGAGACCATTACCGCAGGCGTTGCGGGCGTGACGGAGCCGGACCCATGCTGACACGCATCCGCGAGTTTGTTGCCGCGCGCGACGGGAACATCCTGCCGATCTTCGCGCTCTCCCTCATTCCCATCATCGGGCTGATCGGCGCCGCGGTCGACTACAGCCGCGCCAACGCCGTCAAGTCGCAGCTCCAGGCCGCGCTCGACGCCACCGCGCTCGCCATGGCCTCCGAGGCCGCCACGGCCGGCTCCGACCAGCTCCAGAAGGACGCGCAGGCCTATTTCAACGCGCTGTTCTCGAAATACCAGACCACGCCGGTAACGCTGAACGTCGCCTACTCGACGCAGGGCGGCTCGCAGCTCACCGTGTCCGGGAGCACCAACGTCTCGACCACGTTCATGCGCATCCCCGGCTTCGGCATCGACACGCTCGCCGTCGGCTCGTCCTCGACGGTGGCGTGGGGCAACACGCGGCTGCGCGTGGCGCTGGCGCTCGACAACACCGGGTCGATGGCGCAGAACAACAAGATGAACTCGCTGAAGACTGCGGCGAAGAACCTGATCGACCAGATCAGCGCGGCGGCGAACAGCCCCGACGACGCCTACGTCTCGATCATCCCGTTCGCCGTGGATGTGAAGCTCGGCACCAGCTACAAGAATGCGACCTGGCTGCGCTGGAGCGGCGGCAGCCCGAGCAGCGATTCCTGGGTCGCGAAAAATCCGAGTTATGGAAGCTGCAGCATTTCCTGGTACACGAACGCCAGCGACTGCACCTCGCATGGCTCGTGCAGCAGATCGCAGTACAGCTCGCAGAGCCAGTGCTCGCAGCATAACGGCACCTGGACCGCGGGCGTATGGACTCCGACCAAGAGTCAGTGGACCGGCTGCGTGATGGACCGCGACCAGAGCTACGACATCGCGAACACCGCGCCCTCGACGTCGAACCCCAGCACGTTGTTCCCGGCCGACGGCCCCAACAGCAGTTCCGGCTACGGCTACGGCAACAACGACAACTGCGGCGACGACCTCGCCACCATCATGCCGCTCAGCAACAACTGGTCGGCGCTGAAAAGCAAGATCGACTCGATGCAGCCGGACGGCAACACCAACACCACCATCGGCCTCGAATGGGCCTGGCACTCGCTGAGCCAGGGCGACCCGCTCAACGCGCCGGCGGAGGACCCGAACTATCAGTACGAGAAGGTCATCATCTTCCTGACCGACGGCGAGAACACGCAGAACCGCTTCACGTCGAACCCGTCGCAGATCGACGCCCGCATGACCGCGGCCTGCACCAACGCCAAGGCGGCCGGCATCTCGATCTACACCATCCTGGTTCTGGACGGCTCGCCGTCGCTGCTTCAGGGCTGCGCCTCGGACCCGAGCCAGTATTTCAAGATCACCTCGTCGAGCCAGCTCGTGGACGTGTTCAACCAGATCGGCACCAGCCTGTCGCAGCTGCGCGTCGCCAAATAGCCGCGGATGGAACCGGCGGAACCGGACGGCCGGGGTTGTTCCCCGGCCGTTTTGTTTCTAACTGTCTCTTCCGATTGGCCGGAATCAGTTCGATGCGCAGCTACCTTGATTTCGAGAAGCCCGTCGCCGAGATCGAGGCGAAGGTCGAGGAGCTGCGCGCGCTCTCCAGCGCCGCCGATTCGAGCGCCATCAGGGACGAGATCGCCCGCCTCGAAGCCAGGGCCGCCGACGAGCTCGACCGCATCTACGCCGCCCTGACGCCGTGGCAGAAGACCCAGGTCGCGCGCCATCCGCAGCGGCCGCATTGCCTCGACTACATCGCCGGCCTCATCGCCGAGTTCACGCCGCTCGCGGGGGACCGCAAGTTCGGCGACGACGACGCCGTCGTCGGCGGCTTCGGCCGGTTCCGCGGCGAGAGCGTGTGCGTGATCGGCCAGGAGAAGGGCTCCGACACCGAGGCGCGGCTCAAGCACAATTTCGGCATGGCGCGGCCGGAGGGCTACCGCAAGGCGGCGCGCCTGATGGAGATGGCCGACCGCTTCGACATCCCGGTGATCGCGCTGGTCGATACCGCCGGCGCCTATCCCGGCATCGGCGCCGAGGAGCGCGGCCAGGCCGAGGCGATCGCGCGCTCGACCGACGCCTGCCTGGCCCTCGGCGTGCCCAACGTGGCGGTGGTGCTGGGCGAAGGCGGCTCGGGCGGCGCCATCGCGCTCGCCACCGCGAACCGCGTGATGATGCTCGAGCACGCGGTCTACAGCGTGATCTCCCCGGAGGGCGCGGCCTCTATCCTGTGGCGCGACACCGCCAGGGCGCAGGACGCCGCGACCAACCTGAAGATCACCGCCGACGACATGGCGCGGCTCGGCATCGTCGATACGGTGATTCCCGAGCCGCGCGGCGGCGCCCATCGCGACCCCGCCGCCGCCATCGCAGCCACCGGAGAGGCGGTTGCGCGCGCCTTAAGCGAGCTGCGGACGCTCTCCCGCGACACGGTGCGCCGCCGGCGCCGCGAGAAGTTCCTGAGCATCGGCCGCAACGGGCTCGGGTGACCCGGCTCCGGCCGCGGCGGGCGCTCCCGTTAAACATCCCGGCAAGTGGACAATCCGCCCGCGGGGCGCCCGTCTGCGCCGAAAAATCGAGCAGCGCCAGATATTTACGCTTCTTTCACCAGGGTCTGCGATGAAATGCGGAACCCGTCCCGGTGCCTTGCTTCGACCACATGTTCTGGGTAACGATCATCCCGCGCTGTCCCTCCGGGGCCGGTCGATTGTGGGGAAGTCTTCCGTTTGGGGAGCTTTGCTTGAAAAGCAGCGGGCGTTTTCTCCGCGCTTTCGGCGCGCTGGCAGTGATTGCGCTGGCCATCGGGCTCGGCGGCTGCAATGTCGACGGCGTCTCCGACATCCCCGCCCGCGCGCTCGCGCCGCTCTCGCCGGACCTGGTGGCGGAGATGCAGCGCAAGAACATGCCGACGAACTCGCCCATCCTCATCCGCATCTTCAAGGAGGAGGCCGAGCTCGAGGTCTGGAAGAAGGACCGCACCGGCCAGTTCGCGCTGCTCAAGACCTATCCGATCTGCCGCTGGTCGGGCGAGCTCGGGCCCAAGATCAAGGAAGGCGACCGCCAGGCGCCCGAGGGCTTCTACCAGATCACGCCCGGGCAGATGAATCCGCACTCCAACTACTACCTCGCCTTCAACCTCGGCTTCCCGAACGCCTACGACCGGGCCAACGATCGCACCGGCAATTTCATCATGGTGCACGGCGACTGCTCGTCGCGCGGCTGCTACGCCATGACCGACAGCCAGATCGGCGAGATTTTCGCGCTCGGCCGCGACGCCTTCGACGGCGGCCAGAAGTCGTTCCAGGTGCAGGCCTACCCGTTCCGCATGACGGCGCTCAACATGGCGCGCCACCGCAATTCGCCGAACATGTCGTTCTGGCGGATGATCAAGGAAGGCTACGACCACTTCGAGGTGACGCGCCAGGAACCGAAGGTGGACGTGTGCGACCGGCACTACGTGTTCGACGCCGAGGCCCCCGGCGGCGGCGTGCCCGCCTTCAATCCGCGGGCCCGCTGCCCGGCCTATCAGACCCGCCAGGACATCGCCGCCGCGGTCCAGCAGCGCCACGACGACGACGAGCGCCAGTTCGCCGACCTCGTGGCCAGGGGCACGGAGACGGTCGCGATCCACACCGGCGTCGACGGCGGCATGAACGCCAGGTTCGCGGCCCGGTTCCAGCAGCCCGGCCTGATGACCGCCATGTTCGCGGAGAAGCAGGACAAGGTCGTCGGCGCCCAGCCCGGACCGCTGCCCGACTACGTGAACCCGCCGCGCACCTCCGACGGAACCGTGGTGGCCTCGCCCACGGCGCCGGGCGACGGCTCGCTCAAGCTGCCGACGCTGTTCGCGAGCTCCGTGAGCGGGGACCAGGTCCGCGCCGCGTCCGAGGCGGTCCAGCAGCCCGCCGCCGCATCGCCGCAGACCGCCAGGGCCGCCCAGCCGAAACCGGCGCCGGTGCACGTCGCGAAGAACGAGCCGCCGGCCCATGCCGCGCCGAGCAAGACCATGGGCCTGCGCGGCGCCCAACCCGCCGTGCCCGCGACCGTCGCGAAGGCCGCGCCCGCGCCCCAGGCGCCCGCGTCGCAACGGGTGGCCGAGGCCCAGGCCCAGGGCAGCAGCGCCCCGCCGCCTCCGGCCTCCCCTGCGCCGCCGGCCCCGGCGCTCGCCGGCGCCATCGCGCCGATGCAGTCGGACTCGTTCGACAACCGCTGGAGCGCGTTCCACTGAACGCGGCGCATCCGGCCGTGGACTGCTTCGTCTATATCCTCGGCGCGCGCGGCAAGAGCCGCCCCCTCACCTACGTCGGCTGGACCACCGACGTGGCGCGCCGGCTGGCGCAGCACAACGCCGGGACCGGCGCCCGGTTCACGCGCGGACGCGCCTGGGTGCTGCTCCACAGCGAGCGGCTCGCCGACCGCCGCGCGGCCATGAGCCGGGAATGGCACCTCAAGCGCGACCGCGCCTTCCGCCGGCGCATGGCGCAGGCGCTGAGCGAACGAATGACAAAGGGCGACGGGTGACTCTAAGGTTGCCGCCTGATTCGAGCCCCTAATTCGAGCCCCTAATTCGAGCCTTGGAGATCGTGCAGCATGAAAAGGCTGGCATTGGCCTTGGCGATCGCGGCGGCGCCCGGACTGTCGCTCGCGTCCAGCCCCAGCTCAAAATTGGAAAAGATGCTCGAGCGCATCGATCCGTCGGAACGGTTCATCCAGGCCTGCAGCTATGCGGCGGCGGAGAGGATCGGCCACGACGGCAATCCCTATCACCCCGACCGGGCGGTGATGGATTCGATCTCGCCCCCCGTGGTCAGGGGCAACCTCATGAAGGGCACCGGCGGCGCGTTCCGCAGCGGCGGCGCGTGGTATCAGTTCTCGTTCGACTGCGCGGCCTCGCCCGACCACATGAAGGTGCTGTCGTTCGACTATCGCGTTGGCGCGAAGATCCCCGAGGACAAGTGGGAGCAGTACGGCCTGTGGCGCTGAGGCGGCGCGCCTTACGCGAACCGCCCGTGGCAGTGCTTGTATTTCTTGCCCGACCCGCAGGGACACGGCTCGTTGCGGCCGACCTTGCCCCATGACGCCGGGTTCTTGGGGTCGCGGGCCGGCTGCGGCTCCGCCAGCGCGGCGTCGCCGCCGATGCCGTGGCGCGCCAGCATCTGCGCCCCGGCGGCGGCGAGCGCGAGCTCGTCCTCCCCGGTGGCCGGATTGATGTGGCTCGCCTGCATGAGCGGCAGCGCCTGCTCCTCCGGCTGCTGCTGCACCACCTCGACGCGCATCAACTGCGCCGTCACCGAGCCGCGCAGGTTCTCGCCCATCTGCTCGAACAGCTCGAATGCCTCGGCCTTGTATTCGTTGAGCGGATCGCGCTGGCCGTAGCCGCGCAGGCCGATCACCTGGCGCAGGTGGTCGAGCATGACGAGATGCTCGCGCCAGAGATGGTCGAGCGTCTGCAGCAGCACCGACTTCTCGACGTAGCGCATGACCTCGGCGCCCCAGCGCGCCGTCTTGGCGGCCATCCATTCGTCGGCCTGGCGCGTGATGCGCTCGCGCACCTCCTCCTCGGCGATGCCCTCCTCCTTGACCCAGTCGGCGAGCGGCGGGTCGATGGTGAGGATGTCGCGGACCTCCCTGTCGAGGCCGGCGATGTCCCACTGCTCGGGATAGGCGTTGGCGGGGATGTATTTGGCGACCAGGTCCTCGATGACGGTGTGGCGCATGTCGGCGACGATCTCCGACACGTCGTCCTTCATCCACTCGATGCGCTGGTCGAAAATGACCTTGCGCTGGTCGTTCATCACGTTGTCGAACTTGAGCAGGTTCTTGCGGATGTCGAAGTTGCGGGCCTCGACCTTCTTCTGCGCCTTCTCCAGCGCCTTGTTGATCCAGGGGTGCACGATGGCCTCGTTCTCCTTGAGGCCGAGCTTCTGCAGCATGCCGTCGAGCCGGTCCGACCCGAAAATGCGCATCAGGTCGTCTTCCAGCGACAGGAAGAACTTGGAGTGGCCGGGGTCGCCCTGGCGGCCGGAGCGGCCGCGCAACTGGTTGTCGATGCGCCGGCTCTCGTGGCGCTCGGTGCCGAGCACGTAGAGGCCGCCGGCGGCGAGCGCCTTCTCCTTGAGCCGGGCGACCTGGGCGTTGATCTCGGCGATCCGCCGCTGGCGCTCCTCGCCCTCCACGCCCTGCAGCTCCTGGCGGATGCGCATGTCGGCGTTGCCGCCGAGCTGGATGTCGGTGCCGCGGCCGGCCATGTTGGTGGCGATGGTGATGGCGCCCGGCACGCCGGCCTGCGACACGATGTAGGCTTCCTGCTCGTGGTAGCGGGCGTTGAGGATCGCGAACACCTTGGCCTTGGCGGCGCCGTCGTCGCCGGAATAGAGCGCGGCGAAGGCGTTGGGGTCGGCGAAGTCGTGCTGCTCCCAGCCCTGCCGGCGCAGCATCTCGGCGAGGCTTTCCGACTTCTCGATCGAGGTGGTGCCGACCAGCACCGGCTGGCCGCGCGCCTTGCAATCCTCGATCAGCGCGATCACGGCGCGGTATTTCTCCGCCGCGGTACGGTAGACCTCGTCGTCGTCGTCGATGCGCGCGAGCGGCTTGTTGGTCGGTATCTCGATGACGTCGAGATTGTAGATGTCCATGAACTCTTCGGCTTCGGTCAGCGCCGTGCCGGTCATGCCGGCGAGCTTCTCGTACATGCGGAAGTAGTTCTGGAACGTGATCGAGGCGAGCGTCTGGTTCTCGAGTTGGATCGGCACGCGCTCCTTGGCTTCGAGCGCCTGGTGCAGCCCTTCCGAATAGCGCCGGCCCGGCATCATGCGGCCGGTGAACTCGTCGATGATGACGACCTCGCCGTTCCTCACGATATAATCCTTGTCGCGGGTGAACAGCTTGTGGGCGCGCAGCGCCTGGTTGACGTGATGGACGGTCGAGACGTTCTCCACGTCATAGAGCGAGTCGCCCTTGAGCAGATCCGCCTCGCGCAGCATGGTCTCCATCTTCTCCATGCCGGCCTCGGACAGCGCCACGGTGCGCTGCTTCTCGTCCAGCTCGTAGTCGGACGCGTCGAGGCGGGGGATGAAGGCGTCGATGGTGTTGTAGAACTCGGAGCGGTCGTCGAGCGGGCCGGAGATGATGAGCGGCGTGCGCGCCTCGTCGATCAGGATGGAGTCGACCTCGTCCACGATGGCGTAGAAATGGCTCCTTTGGACCATGTCCTCCAGGCGGTACTTCATGTTGTCGCGGAGGTAGTCGAAGCCCAGCTCGTTGTTGGTGCCGTAGGTGACGTCGCAGTCGTAGGCCGCCTTGCGCTCCGCGTCGTCGAGGCCGTGGACGATGATGCCGACGGAGAGTCCGAGAAACTTGTAGATCTGGCCCATCCACTCGGCGTCGCGGCGGGCGAGATAGTCGTTGACGGTGACGACGTGGACGCCGCGGCCGGTGAGCGCGTTGAGATAGACCGGAAGCGTGGCGACGAGCGTCTTGCCCTCGCCGGTCTTCATTTCGGCGATGCGGCCCTCGTGCAGCACCATGCCGCCGATCAGCTGGACGTCGAAGTGGCGCTGGCCGAGCGTGCGCTTGGCGGCCTCGCGCACGGTGGCGAAGGCCGGCACCAGGAGATCGTCGAGCGGCTTGCCCTCCTCCAGCTCCTTGCGGAACTGCACGGTGCGGGCGCGCAAGTCCTCGTCGGAGAGCTTTTCGAGCTCGGGCTCCAGCGCGTTGATGGCGGCGACCCGCGGCTGATACGACCGGACCCGGCGGTCGTTCGACGAACCGAACAATTTTCGCGCTACGGCGCCGAACATGCCGAAACCCTTTCGCTCTGAATGACACCGCCCGGACTCTCTCGCCCGGCCCTATCGGCCCGATTTTGCGGCGGTTTTGGGGCTTGTCGGAAACGCAACGTCAATGGTCCCGGCGAACCGGCAAGTGAGGCAGAGATATGAGGGGGTGCAGCCCTTGTCAATTGTCGCCCGGCCCCGGCCGGACGCCAATCCGCATGGCCACGCAAAGGGTTGCGGCGATTTCCGGCTAAACTTTGCGTCATCTTCGCGCCCGGCCGCGGGAAGCGAGCCGGGCCACGGCGACGTGATGAATTTCGCCTTTCCGCCGGATTGCCAAGGACTGCCGTTTAGGCGAGTGTCCGCCCCCAGTCGGGGCCGGGCCTCACACTCTCAGGAAACGCTATGACGCCGTTCAGATTTTCCCGCCGCGCGCGATCTCAACTCGGCTTGAGCGTCGCGGCGCTTGGGATGCTCATGCTCGCCGCCGGCCCCGCCGCGGCGCAAACGCCCGATCCGGTGATCGCCAGGGTCAACGGCGCGGACATCCACCAGAGCGACCTCGCCCTGGTCGAGGAGGAAATCGGCCCGACGCTGCCGCCGAACATCGACGGCGCCGCCAAGCACGAATACCTCATCACCTATCTCACCGACACCATCCTGCTCGCCCAGGAGGCGGAGGTCGAGGGCCTCTCCGGCACCGACGACTTCAAGCGCCGCTTCGCCATGGCCCGCAACAAGACCCTGATGGACGTGCTGCTGCGCCAGCAGGGCGAAAAGGCCGTCACCGACGACGCCATGCACAAGGTCTACGACGAGGCGATCAAGCAGCAGGGCAGCGAGCAGGAGGTGCACGCGCGGCACATCCTCGTGAAGACCGAGGACGAGGCCAAGGCGGTGCTCGCCGATCTCAAGAAGGGCACGGACTTCGCCGAGGAGGCGAAGAAGAAATCGACCGAGCCCGGCGCCGACAAGAGCGGCGGCGATCTCGGCTATTTCACCAAGGACCAGATGGTGCCGGAGTTCGCCGAGGCCGCCTTCAAGCTGGAGAAGGGCCAGGTGTCCGACCCGGTGAAGACGCAGTTCGGCTGGCACATCATCAAGCTCGAGGACAAGCGCACCAAGGCGCCGCCGACCTTCGACCAGGTGAAGGACCAGCTCGAGACCTACGTCACCCGCAAGGCGCAGACGGACCTGGTGCAGCGCCTGCGCGCCAGCGCCAAGATCGAGCGCCTGGACAAGCCGGCGTCGCCGGCGCCGCAGACCCCGGACGCCGGGGCAACGCCGAAATAAGCCGGCCGCCGAAGGCCGTCATCGCGCCGACGCAAACCGCCGCGTAGAAGCACCGTCCGCATTCGCCATCAACCGTGATTCCATGTCCCCGGCCGTCTCTCCCCTCGCCCCGACCCATGTCCCCGACATGCCGCCGATCGAGGGCGTGCGGCTCGCGACCGGCGCCGCGGGCATCAAGTATGCCGGCCGCACCGACGTGCTGCTGGCGCTGCTCGATCCCGGCACCGCCGTCGCCGGCGTGCTGACGCGCTCGAAATGCCCCTCGGCGCCGGTGGACTGGTGCCGGGCGCGGCTCAAGCGCGGCAGGGCGCGAGCCCTGGTGGTCAACTCCGGCAACGCCAACGCCTTCACCGGGCGGACCGGCCGCGAGGCGGCGCAGTTCACGGCGAGACTCGCGGCCAGGGCCGCCGGCTGCTCGCCGGACGAGGTGTTTCTGGCCTCGACCGGCGTCATCGGCGAGCCGCTGAAGGCGGAGCAGTTCACGGGGGTGATGGACGGCCTCGCCGCCGATGCGAGGCCGGACCGCTGGCTCGCCGCCGCCAAGGCGATCATGACCACCGACACCTTCCCCAAGGTCGCGACCGCGACCGCGCGGATCGGCCGCGCCACCGTGACCATCAACGGCATCGCCAAGGGCGCGGGCATGATCGCGCCGGACATGGCGACCATGCTCGCCTTCGTCTTCACCGACGCGCCGCTGTCGCCGGCCGCGCTGCAGAGACTGCTGAAGGCCCATGTCGACGACACGTTCAACGCCGTGACCGTGGACGGCGACACCTCGACCTCGGACACGCTGCTCGCCTTCGCCACCGGGGCCGCCGCCGCGCGCGGCGCGCCGAAGATTTCCCGCGCCGCCGATCCGCGGCTTCGGGCCTTCGCCAAGGCGTTCCGCGCCGTGCTGGCCAGCCTGTCCGAGCAGATCGCCCGCGACGGCGAGGGCGCGCGCAAGCTCGTGGAGGTGATCGTCGAGGGCGCGGTGTCGAAGGCGTCGGCGCGGCGCATCGCGCGCTCCATCGCCAACTCGCCGCTGGTGAAGACCGCGATCGCCGGCGAGGACGCCAACTGGGGCCGCGTGGTGATGGCGGTCGGCAAGGCCGGCGAGCCCGCCGACCGCGACAAGCTCGCCATCTGGTTCGGCGGCATCCGCGTCGCCCACAAGGGCGCGCGCGACCCGGCCTACGACGAGGCCGAGGCGTCGGCGGCGATGAAGAAGCCGGAGATCACGCTGAAGGTCGCGCTCGGCCTCGGCAAGGGCCGCGACCGCATCCTGACCTGCGATCTCACGAAGGACTACGTCGCGATCAATGGCGACTACCGCTCTTAAACTCACGCTGGTCGCCGCCTGCGCGCTGATCGACGCCGACGGCCGCGTGCTGATCGCGCAGCGCCCGCCGGGCCGCCCCATGGCGGGCCTGTGGGAGTTTCCCGGCGGCAAGGTCGAGGCCGGCGAGCGGCTCGAGGCGGCGCTGATCCGCGAGCTGCGCGAGGAGCTCGGCATCGCCGTCAAGGAAGACTGCCTCGCGCCGCTCACCTTCGCGAGCCACAGCTACCCCGATTTCCAGTTGCTGATGCCGCTCTACGTCTGCCGGCGCTGGGAGGGCGCGGTGACGGCGCGCGAGGGCCAGCAGCTCGCCTGGGTGAAGCCGAACAGGCTGCGCGACTATCCGATGCCGGAGGCGGACATCCCGCTGATCCCGCACCTGGCGGGGCTCCTATAGCTACTCCCGCTTCAGCGGCCGCTCCCTGACGCCGAGCGCGTCGGCGAGCCGCGCCTTGGCCGAGCCGGGCCGCAGCGGCTGCTGCTGGCTTTCGTGCGGCGCCCAGCCCGACAGCCAGACCACGTCGAAGGTCGCGCGCAGCCGGCCGTCGGCGTCGGAGAAGCCCTGGGCGTAAACCTCCGCCATGCGCATCAGCGTGGCGCGGGACAGCGGCGAGCGGCGGCGCTCGATCAGCGGGTTGGTCGCGCCCATGCGCCGCAGGTCCTGCATCAGCGCGAACGGCGTGGCGTAGCGCACCGTGACGCGCTCCACGTCGGCGACCGGCAGCGCGAAGCCCGCGCGCTGCAGCAGCCCGCCCGCCTCGCGCACCTCCACGAACGGGATCACCCGCGGCGAGGCGCCGCCCTCGACCTCGGCTTCGGCCGTAAAGAAGCTCTCGCGCAGTTCGGCCAGCGTGTCGCCGCCGAGCATGGCGCCGATGAAAAGCCCGTCGGGACGCAGCGCGCGGCGGATCTGCACCAGCGCGCCCGGCAGGTCGTTGACCGCCTGCAGGGCCAGCGCCGACACGGCGAGATCGAGCGAGGCGTCGGCGAACGGCAGCGCCTCCTCGTCGGCGGCGACCTTGAGCCCGTCCGCCGCCGCGAACGCCTCGCGCGCGGCGTTCACCGCGATCATCGCTCCGGCGCGCCCGTCGAGCCGCCGCCGCACCGCGTCGGTCGGCGTGCCGATGTCGGCGGCGAGCGCGAAGCCGCGCCGCACGGTCTTCAGCCGCTCGGCCATGTCCTCGGCCACGCGCTCGATCAGGAACGTCGCCGGCCCGAGGCGCCGCGCGCGCCCGGCGCGGGCGCGGACGAGGTCGCGGTCGAAGATCAGGGGCGGACTGGACGGAGAACTGGGTGGAGGATTGGACGGAGATCTGGCCATGGCGCATTGCCGTCGCGGTTCGGGCCTGCAACCATGACGGTATGGACCCGGCGGCGACAGAAAGCCACGCGGCGCTGCGCAGGCGGCTTGCGGCGCTCGCCCGCCGCGCCCTCGACGTCGCGCTGCCGCCGCTGTGCCCGGCCTGCCGCGAGCCGGTTGCCGACCATGGCGCGCTGTGCGCGGCCTGCTGGGCCAGGCTGTCGTTCATCGCGCCGCCCTACTGCGAGCGGCTCGGCATCCCCTTCGCCTACGATCCCGGCCCCGGCGTGCTGTCGATGGAGGCTTTGGCCGATCCGCCGGCCTACGGCCGGGCGCGCGCGGCCCTGCGCTACGACGAGGTCGCCCGCACCCTGGTCCACGCCTTCAAGTACGGCGACCGGCTCGACCTCGCCCCGGCGCTGGGGCGCTGGATGGCGCAGGCCGGCCACGCGCTCCTGGCGGACGCCGACGCGCTGGTCCCGGTGCCGCTGCACTGGCGGCGGCAATGGGCGCGGCGCTTCAACCAGGCGGCCGCCCTGGCCCGGGCGATCTCGCGGGCGAGCGGGGTGCCGGTGCTCGACGACGCGCTCAAGCGGGTGCGGGCCACCCGCCAGCAGGTCGGGCTCAACCAGGCGGAGCGCGGCGCCAACGTTCAGGGCGCGTTCGCGGTCGCGCCCGGGAGCCGCGCGGCGGTTCGCGGCCGGCGGCTTGTGCTGGTGGACGACGTGCTGACCTCGGGCGCCACCGCCGACACCTGCGCCCGGGCGCTGCTGCGCTCCGGCGCGGCCGGCGTCGACGTGCTGGTGCTGGCGCGGGTTGTCCGCGGTCCCGACGCTCCCATATAGTGCCTTCAGGCCATTGAAGAATCCCGCCATGCCCCCGGTCGAAATCTACACCACGCCGATCTGCCCCTATTGCAGCAGAGCCAAGGCCCTGCTCCGCAAGAAAGGTGTAAACTTTAACGAAATCAATGTGATGGATGATCCCGCCAAGCGTGACGAGATGGTCGCGCGGGCGCACGGGCGGATCACCGTGCCGCAGATCTTCATCGGGGAAACCCACGTCGGGGGCTGCGATGACCTCTACGCGCTCGAGTACGATGGCAAGCTCGATCCGCTGCTGGCGACCGCTTGAGAGCCTGAGATGACGACCGCCACCGGGCAGACCGCGACGTTCCGGGTCGGACTCGTGCAGATGCGCTCCGGGCGCACCCCGGAAGCGAACCTCGATGCCGCCGCCAAGCTGATCCGCGAGGCCAGGGCCGGCGGGGCCGACTACATCCAGACGCCCGAGATGACCAACCTGTGCGTGCGCTCGCGCACGGACCTCATGGCGGCCATCCTGGACGAGGACCGCGACCCGAGCCTCGCCGCCTACCGCGAGATCGCCCGCGCGCTCAAGGTCTGGCTGCACATCGGCTCGCTGGCGATCCGGCTCACCCCGGACAAGGCGGCGAACCGCGGCTTCGTCATCGCGCCCTCGGGCGACATCGTCGCCCGCTACGACAAGATCCACATGTTCGACGTCGATCTCGCCGGCGGCGAGAGCTACCGCGAATCGAACAGCTACCGCGCCGGCGACATCGCCGCGCTCGCCGACCTGCCATGGGGGCGCCTCGGCCTGTCGATCTGCTACGACCTGCGCTTTCCCGCGCTCTATCGCGCGCTGGCCGAGGCGGGCGCGTCGTTCCTCGCCATCCCGTCGGCCTTCACCCGCCAGACCGGCGAGGCGCACTGGCACGTGCTGATGCGCGCCCGCGCCATCGAGAACGGCTCGTTCGTGTTCGCGGCGGCGCAGGGCGGCAAGCACGAGGACGGCCGCGAGACCTTCGGCCATTCGCTGGTGGTCGATCCGTGGGGCACGGTGATCGCCGAAGGCGGCACCGAGCCGGGCGTCGTGCTCGCCGACATCGATCCGGCGCAGGTCGCGGCCGTGCGCGGCCGCATCCCCTCGCTCGACCACGGCCGCCGCTTCGAGCTGATCGAGCCGATCGCGGAGCCCGCGCACCTCCATGCCGTGGGGGCGAGCCGTGATTAAATACATGCTGGCCTGCGCCGAGGGCCACCAGTTCGAGAGCTGGTTCGCCGACAGCGCCGCCTACGACAAGCAGGCGAAGAAGAAGCTGATCGCCTGCCCGGTGTGCAACTCGACCAGAGTCGGGAAGGCGATCATGGCGCCGCGGCTGTCCGGCACCCGGAAACGCGGCCGGGCAGCGCCCGAGGCTCGGCTTCCGGTGCCGGCGCAAGCGCCCGCGCCGGTGGTCAGGATGACCGCGGAAGAGAAGGAGTTCCGCAGGAAGCTGAAGGAGCTGCGCGACCACATCGTGAAGAACGCCGACAACGTCGGCGCCCGCTTCCCCGAGGAAGCGCGCAGGATGCACTACGGCGAGATCGAGCACCGCTCGATCTACGGCGAAGCCTCGCCCGAGGAGGCGCGCAAGCTCATCGAGGAAGGCATCGAGTTCCACCCGCTGCCGGTGCTGCCGGACGACAGGAACTAGCTTCGCGCCATGACCGGGAGCGCTCCGTCGCCGTGGCTGCTGTGGGCGTTCCTGTCGGCGGCGTTCGCCGCGCTAACCGCGATCTTCGCCAAGATCGGCGTGGGCAACGTCAATTCGGATTTCGCGACGTTCATCCGCACCGTCGTCATCCTGCTCTGCCTCGGCGCGTTCCTGGCCGCGACCGGCCAGTTCCAGCCGCCGGGCTCGGTCTCGTCCAGGACCTATCTTTTCCTCGTCCTGTCCGGCCTCGCCACGGGGGCATCGTGGGTTTGCTATTTCCGCGCCCTCAAGATCGGCGATGCGGCCAAGGTCGCGCCCATCGACAAGCTCAGCGTGGTGCTGGTCGCGATTTTCGCCTTCGCCTTCCTCGGCGAACGGCCCTCCGCGCAGACCTGGATCGGGATAGTGCTCATCACCGCGGGCGCCGTGGTGATCGCATGGAAGCCCTAGTGTGGTGGTTCAGAAGTTCGCTCCCGCCTGTCCGCAAGTCCGTCAAGCGAACTTCTGAACCTAAACCACACTAGAATCATAAACTTGCTAGTGTCCCCTTGATTCCGAAGTTCGCATAAGAGCCTGCCGCAAAGATACGCGAACTTCGGAATCGGGACACTAGCGGGCTATCGCGCCCGCTCCGCGGTCATCATGTAGTTGACGTCGGTATCGCGGGCGACCTGCCAGCGGTCGGCGAGCGGATTATAGACGACGCCGGTCGTGTCGACGGCGCGGAGCCCGGCCTTCTCCAGCGCGATTTCCAGTTCGTTCGGGGTGACGAACTTGTCCCAGCGATGGGTGCCCCGCGGCAGCCAGCCGAGCACGTATTCCGCGCCGACGATCCCCAGCGCGAAGCTCTTGACGGTGCGGTTGAGGGTGGCGGCGACGAGCAGGCCGCCAGGCTTCACCATCTCGGCGCAGCGCGCGACGAACAGGTTCACGTCCGCGACGTGCTCGACCACCTCCATCGCCAAGACAATATCGAAGGTCTCGCCCGCGTCGGCGAGCGCCTCCGCCGTCGTCGCGCGATAGTCGATGGCGAGCCCGCCCTGCGCGGCGTGCAACGCCGCGGCGGCGATGTTGGTCTCGGACGGATCGGCGCCGAGCACGCCGGCGCCGAGCCGCGCGAGCGGCTCGCACAGGAGCCCGCCGCCGCAGCCGATGTCGAGGATGCGCAGGCCGGCGAGGCAATCGAGCGATCGGGCCTCGCGGCCGAAATGCGCGCAGGCCGCGTCGCGGATATAGGCGAGCCGCACCGGATTGAACTTGTGCAGCACGCCCATCCGGCCGCGCGGGTTCCACCACGTCTCCGCCAGCGCGGAAAAACGGGCGACTTCGTCGGGATCGACGGTCGAGGCGCGCTCCATGGATCGATACCTACTGCGGGGCCCGCGCCGCGGCAAGGAACATGGTCGCGCCCCCTCGCGTTCAACCGCCATGCCCCGCGTGACACACTCCGGGTTTCCCGAGGCGGATCTGTTCGTGGAAACCGCAGCCGAGCGTCCCTACACCAGCCTCAGGCAGGCCCGCGAGGCCGCCGCCGGATGCCGGCGATGCCCGCTCTATCAGGATGCGACGCAGACCGTGTTCGGCGAAGGCCCGGCCCATGCGCCCGTGATGTTCGTGGGCGAGCAGCCGGGCGACCAGGAAGACATCCAGGGCAAGCCCTTCGTCGGCCCCGCGGGCCGCCTGCTCGACCGCGCGCTGGTCGAGGCCGGCATCGACCGGAGCCGGATCTACGTCACCAACGCGGTGAAGCACTTCAAGTTCGAGCCGCGCGGCAAGCGCCGCCTGCACAAGAAGCCCAACGCCTACGAGATCGACCGCTGCAAGTGGTGGCTCGACAACGAGCTGCGGCTGATCCGCCCGCAGCTCGCGGTGGCGCTCGGCGCGACCGCCGCCCGCGCCCTGTTCGGCCGGGCCGTGACCATCTCCAGGGCGCGCGGCGAGGTCGTGGCGCTGCCGGACCGCGAGGGCATCGACGCCTTCGTCACCGTCCACCCGTCCTCGCTGCTGCGGGCGCCGGACGACGAGAGCCGGGCGCACGAGTACGCCCGCTTCGTTGCCGACATGCGCATCGTCGCGCGCCATGTCGTCGCCGCGAGGGCCTGACGCCGGGTTGCGGCCCTCCCCTGCCCCCGCTATGGAGTAGCCCGCCTGCCCCGGGGAGCAATCACCACATCCGCCATGGCCCGTCTCGTCATGAAATTCGGCGGCACGTCGGTCGCCGACATCGACCGCATCCGCAACGTCGCGCGCCACGTCAAGCGCGAGGTCGATGCCGGGCACGAGGTCGCGGTGGTGGTCTCGGCCATGGCAGGCGCCACCAACAGGCTGGTGGAATGGTGCCGACAGGCCGCGCCGCTGCACGACGCGCGGGAATACGACGTGGTGGTGGCTTCGGGCGAGCAGGTCACCTCGGGCCTGCTGGCCATCACGCTCGCGGCCATGGGCGTCAACGCCCGCTCCTGGCAGGGCTGGCAGTTGCCGATCGAGACCAGCGAAGCCCACGGCTCGGCGCGCATCCTGAACGTCAACGGCGACGAGCTGGTGCGCCGTTTCAGGGAGCGCAACGAGGTCGCGGTGATCTCCGGCTTCCAGGGGGTGCACCCTGCGACCGGACGCATCACGACGCTCGGCCGCGGCGGCTCCGATACCTCGGCGGTCGCCGTCGCCGCCGCCATCAAGGCCGACCGCTGCGACATCTACACCGACGTGGACGGCGTCTATACGACCGACCCGCGCGTGGTGCCGCGCGCCCGGCGGCTCGGCAAGGTGGCGTTCGAGGAAATGCTCGAACTGGCCTCGCTCGGCGCCAAGGTGCTCCAGGTGCGCTCGGTCGAGCTTGGCATGGTGCAGAACGTGCGCATCTTCGTGCGCTCGAGCTTCGATCCGCCGGAGAGCATCGATCCCCACGCGCCGCCCCCCGGCACCCTCATCTGCGACGAGGCAGAGATCATGGAACAGCAGGTCGTCACCGGCATCGCCTTCTCCAAGGACGAGGCGCAGATTTCCCTGCGCCGCGTGGCCGACAAGCCCGGCGTCGCCGCCGCCATCTTCGGGCCGCTGGCGGAAGCCAACATCAACGTCGATATGATCGTGCAGAACGTCTCCGAGGACGGCGCCACGACCGACATCACATTCACGGTACCGGAAGCCGACTACGACCGCGCCCGCGACACCATCACCCGGTCGCGCGACCGCATCGGCTATCAGCAGCTCGACGGCGCCAAGGACGTCACCAAGGTCTCGGTCATCGGCATCGGCATGCGCAGCCATGCCGGCGTCGCGGCCCAGGCGTTCCGGGCGCTGGCGGAGCGCGGCATCAACATCCGCGCCATCACCACCTCGGAGATCAAGTTCTCCCTCCTGGTGGACAGCGCCTTCACCGAGCTGGCCGTGCGCACGCTGCATTCCCTCTACGGGTTGGACAAGGCCTGAAACGCCCGTAATGCCGTGCCGGACGGCGGCGGGCGTCCCCCTGGCTGGACTGTCTCCACCCGTCTGAAAAACTTAATTTTCATGGCGCGCCGCAGCATGGCGTTTCGCCTTGCGGCTGCCGCTATCGGTTCGCTATAGCCGTAGCGAACAAGGCCGCGGCGGATCGGTCCGCGCGGTTTTTCCAGTTCCAGGACGGGCCGGAGCCACACGCCGGCCGGAAGCGGCAGGGACCCGATGCGAGGCGCACTCGGCGGTCCGCGCGTATTGTTGCGTCGGCTCCGCGAGGTGATGGCGGAGCCGGTCAGCGCGCAGGACCGCCTCGATAAGATCGTGGTGCTGATCGCCGCCAACATGGTGGCGGAGGTGTGCTCCGTCTACGTGCTGCGCGTGGACGGCACGCTCGAACTCTACGCCACCGAAGGCCTCAAGCGCGAAGCCGTCCACCAGACCGTGCTGCGCACCGACGAGGGCCTGGTCGGCCTCGTCGCCAGCGAGGCCAACGCCATCAACCTGTCCGACGCCCAGGCCCATCCGGCCTTCGCCTACCGGCCGGAGACCGGTGAGGAGATCTATCACTCGTTCCTCGGCGTGCCGATCCTGCGCGCCGGCAACACGCTCGGCGTCCTCGTGGTGCAGAACCGGGCGCGGCGCACCTATTCGGAAGAAGAGGTCGAGGCGCTGCAGACCACCGCGATGGTGCTCGCCGAGATGATCGCCTCGGGCGAGCTCGCCTCGCTGGCCCGGCCCGGCGCCGAGCCCGCGGTGCGCCGGCCGCTGCATCTGCAAGGCACGCCGCTCAACGACGGCATCGCGCTCGGCCACGTCATCCTGCACGAGCCGCGCCTCGTCATCACCAACGTCATCGCCGACGACGTCGGCAAGGAGCGGGCGCGGCTCGAGGCCGCGCTGACGCAGCTGCGCGCCGACCTCGACACCATGCTGGAGCGCGGCGACATGGCCGACGGCGGCGAGCACCGCGACGTGCTCGAAGCCTACCGCATGTTCGCCTACGACCGCGGCTGGGTGCACAAGCTCGAGGAGGCGCTGCTCACGGGCCTCACCGCCGAGGCCGCCGTGGAGCGCGTGCAGTCCGACACCCGCGCGCGCATGCTGCGCCAGACCGACCCTTATCTGCGCGAGCGCCTGCACGACCTCGAGGACCTGGCGCAGCGCCTGCTGCAACAGCTGCTCGGCCACGACTACGACAAGGCGCGCACCACCATGCCCGAGAACGCGGTGCTGGTGGCGCGCATGATGGGCCCGGCCGCCCTGCTCGACTACGACCGCAAGAAGCTGCGCGGTCTCGTGCTGGAGGAAGGCGGGCCGACCTCCCACGTCGCCATCGTCGCCCGCGCGCTCGGCATCGCCACCGTGGGCGAGGTGGACAACGCCACCGGCCTGGTCGACCCCGGCGACGCCATCATCGTCGACGGCGGCAACGGCGACGTGCACATCCGGCCGACGCCGGACATGGAGGCGGCCTACGTCGAGCGCGTGCGGCTCAGGGCGCGGCGGCAGTTGCAGTACCAGGCGCTGCGCGACAGGCCCTGCGTCACCCGCGACGGCGAGACCGTCAACCTGATGCTCAACGCCGGCCTCGTCATCGACCTGCCGCATATCGAGGAGACCGGGGCCTCGGGCATCGGCCTGTTTCGCACCGAATTGCAGTTCATGGTGGCGGCGCAGTTCCCGCGCACCGGCGAGCAGCTCGCGCTCTACCGCGCCGTGCTCGACGCCGCGGCGGGCAGGCCCGTCACCTTCCGCACCCTCGACATCGGCGGCGACAAGCTGCTGCCCTACATGCGCAACGTGGACGAGGAGAACCCGGCGCTCGGCTGGCGCGCCATCCGGCTCGGCCTCGACCGGCCGGGGCTCTTTCGCAGCCAGGTGCGGGCGCTGCTGCGCGCCGCCGCGGGCCGCGAGCTGCGCATCATGTTCCCCATGGTGGCGGCGATCCACGAGTTCGACGAGGCCAAGCAGCTCGTGGAGCGCGAACTGACCCACCTGCGCCGCCACGGCCACAGGCTGCCCGACCGCGTCGAGGTCGGCACCATGCTGGAGGTGCCCTCGCTGCTCTACCAGCTCGACGCGCTGCTGGAGCGGGTCGATTTCCTCTCGGTCGGCTCCAACGACCTCCTGCAGTTCTTCTACGCCGTGGACCGCGGCAACACCCGGGTCTCCGACCGGTTCGACATCCTGTCGCCGCCGTTCCTGCGGGCGCTGCGCGAGATCGCCGACAAGGGCCGCATCCACGGCAAGCCGGTGACCCTGTGCGGCGAGATGGCGTCGAAGCCGATCGGCGCGCTGGCGCTGGTCGGGCTCGGCTATCGCTCGCTGTCGCTCGCGCCTTCCGCCGTCGGCCCCGTGAAGGCCATGCTGCTCGACGTGGACAGCCGCGCGGTCAAGAAGCTCCTCGATGGCCTGATCGACCGGCCGGACGCCTCCGTGCGCGAGCACCTGGTGCGCTTTGCCGAGGCCGAAGGGCTCGCGCTCTGACCATGCTGCCGGAAGCGAAACTCGCCGCCCTGCTGGCGCGGCACGACGCCGTGGAGGCGGAACTGGCGACCCGGTTGCCGCCCGACGCCTTCGTCAGGCTGTCGCGGGAGCTGGCCGAGCTCGCGCCGGTGGCCGAGAAGGTGAAGGCCTATCGCGCCGCCGTCGCCGAGCTGGCCGACCTCGAGGCGATGATCGCCGACGCCGGCACCGACCCCGAGATGCGGGACATCGCCCAGGCGGAGAAGCCCGGGCTCCAGGACAGGCTCGCGACGCTGGAGCGCGAGATCAGGACCGCGCTGCTGCCCAAGGACGCCATGGACGAGCGCAACGTCATCCTGGAAATCCGCGCCGGCGCCGGCGGCGACGAGGCCTCGATCTTCGCCGGCGACCTGTTCCGCATGTACGAGCGCTACGCCGCGCGCCACGGCTGGACCACCGAAATCGTGTCGGCGAGCGAAGGCACCGCCGGCGGCTACAAGGAGATCATCGCGGAAATCCGCGGCCGCGGCGCGTTCGCGAAGCTGAAATTCGAGTCCGGCGTGCACCGCGTGCAGCGCGTGCCGGCGACGGAGGCCTCCGGCCGCATCCACACCTCCACGGCGACGGTCGCGGTGCTTCCCGAGGCGGAGGACGTGGACCTGCACATCGACGAACGCGACCTCAAGATCGACACCATGCGGTCGCAGGGCGCCGGCGGCCAGCACGTCAACAAGACCGAGTCGGCGATCCGCATGACCCACATCCCCACCGGCATCGTGGTGATGATGCAGGAGGACCGCTCGCAGCACCGCAACCGCGCCAAGGCCATGGCGGTGCTGCGCGCCCGGCTCTACGAGCACGAGCGCCAGAAGCTCGACGCCGCCCGCGCCGCCGAGCGCCGCGGCCAAGTCGGCACCGGCGACCGCTCGGAGCGCATCCGCACCTACAATTTCCCGCAGGGCCGTGTCACCGACCACCGCATCAATCTCACGCTCTACAACCTGCCCAAGGTGATCGAGGGCGAAGCCCTGGACGACGTGATCGACGCGCTCATCACCGACCGCCAGGCCTCGCTGCTCGCGGCCGAAGACGGCACCCGGCAGTGACCCTCGCCGGCCTCTCCGTCGCCGGCGCGCGGCGGGCGCTGGCCGCGGCCTTCCGCGACGCCGGGCTCGACACGCCGGACCTCGACGCGAGGCTGCTGACGGCCGACGCGCTCGGGCTCGATCATGCCGGCCTCGTCTCCCAGGCCGACCGCGTGCTGGCGCCGGCCGAGGCGGCCCGGCTGGCCGCGCTGGCGGACCGCCGCCTCGCCCGTGAGCCGGTGGCGCGCATCCGCGGCCGCAAGGAATTCTGGGGGCTCGATCTCGCCGTGACCCCCGACGTGCTGGTGCCGCGGCCGGACACCGAGACCGTGGTCGAGGCCGCGCTGGCGCTGCTGCCGGACCGGGCGCGGCCGCTGCGCATCGCCGACCTCGGCACCGGCTCCGGCGCGCTGCTCCTCGCGCTGCTGCACGAGCGGCCGGCGGCCCGCGGCGCGGGCACGGACCTGTCCACGGCCGCGCTGACGGTGGCGCGGGACAATGCGGCGGCGCTCGGGCTTGCCGGGCGGGCGGGCTTCGTCGCCTGCCATCATGGCGCGGCGCTCGCGGGAAACTTCGACCTCGTCGTCGCCAATCCGCCCTATATCCCGACCGCGGACCTCGCGGGCCTCGCTCCCGAGGTGCGCGACCACGACCCCGCCCTGGCGCTCGACGGCGGCCCGGACGGGCTCGACGCCTACCGCGCCATTGCCGCGGATGCCGGCCGGCTGCTGCGGCCCGGCGGCGCGCTCGTGGTGGAACTCGGCATCGGCCAGGCCGACGCCGTGACGGCGCTGCTGGCGAAGCAGGGGCTGACGGTCGCCGCGCCCCGGCCGGACCTCGCCGGCATCCCCCGTGCGCTCGCCGCGCTCAGGCCGTGAGCGCCGGGGCATGACACCCATGAGCGCGCGGTATCATGAGGTCCAAAAAAGCACTTGGATTATCAGGCCGGAATGTCTAGGTTGGGTATAGGAATCAACCCGATTGACGGGAGTTACGCCGCTTAGCGCGAGGCCCCGATGCGGCTGCGGCGTAGGGGGAAGATGCCGGCTATCGACGTCATGGCTATCGACGTCATGCCGGTGGGGGAGATTGCCGGGTTTCGTTCGAATGGTCGTGGCTGCGTGGCGCGGTTGGACTGAACGGCGCCGTATCCAAGCGATCAGAGCGTGACGCGACGGCAATCCGCAGAACAAGGGCTTGCGACGGTTTCGCGACAACGGCTAGCGCAACGAACGTAGCATCAGCGACGCCAGCGGCCAGCGCGGCGATGGCGTCCGTGAACGGTACGCGCCGAGGCTACCGGCGCTGCGCAGACGACGCGACACCAAAAACACACGGAATCTCAGCAACCGGCGGTTGAAACCGCCGCAAACTCGGAGTGGCCAAGAGCCGATCATGAGAAACGGTCAGAACAAGCGCATGCGCGGTCGCAACCGTAACAACAAGAGTCACAATCCGCTGACCAAGGTGTACGAATCCAACGGTCCCGACGTGAAAATCCGCGGGACGGCGTCGCACGTCGCGGAGAAATACATCCAGCTCGCCCGCGACGCCCAGTCGTCCGGCGATCCCGTCGGCGCCGAGAACTACTACCAGCACGCCGAGCACTATTTCCGCCTGATCGCCGCGGCGCAGGAGCAGTTCCGCCAGAACCAGCCGTTCTACGGCAACCGGCCGGAAGGCAACGACATGCGCGAAGGCGCGATGGGCAACGACAGCCGCGACGCCGTCTATGACGACGAAGGCGACGACGAGATCGCCATGGGCGAGCAGCCGGCTTTCGGCACCCGCGATCCGCAGCCCTACGTCCCGCGCGAGGCCTCGTTCTACGCCAACGGCGAGCAGCCGGCGCCGCAGCCGCGCAACAACGGCAACGGCGCGCCGCACGGCGAGGAGAGCGTCGACCGCCTGCCCTCGTTCATCACCGGCGGCGGCCAGCCGCAGCAGGGCGCGCCGGGCGGCCCCGAAGCCTCCGGCAACGGCGAACGCTTCCAGGGCGGCGAGCGCAACGACCGTTTCGGCTATCGCCGCCGGCGCCACCGCCGCGGCCCGCGGCCCGACGCGCCGGCCGGCAACGCCATGGCCGAGGGCGGCGGCGACGACACCGCGAACTGAGGCATGATGCCGGAAAGCCGCAGACTTTTCGGACGAGATCGTGCCCAAGAACAAAGAGACAGGCGCCCGATGATTCAATTCGCGCGGGTCAGGCTTTAATCGAGGTCCGGTCCGCGTCCGGCAAACGGCACGGGCGCCGGGGTCGGCGCCAGCGCGGGCGGATTGAGCGCGGGGATGAAGCGGCGCCGCTCGCGGCGCGCCGTCACCGGCCGGTAGACCTGCTTGGTGGCCTCGACGATGTGCACGCCGGCGAACGGCGGCCACAGCGTCGCGCCGGTCCGCTCCCAGGCGGCCGACGAGCGCAGGAACCAGCCGCGCTCGATCGGCGGCACGTAGAGCGCCACCGCCCACGCCGTGGGCGTGAACCACGCATCGCGCAGCAACTGCATGATCTGGACGCGCGAATAGGGCCGGCCCTGGCCGAACGGCGTCGTGTCCATCCGCGCCCAAAGGCCGCGGCGGTTCGGCACCACCGCGAGCAGCCGGCCGCCGCCGTCGAGCACGCGCCACACCTCGCGCAGCAGCGCGCCGGCGTCCTCCGACATCTCCAGCGCGTGCACCAGCAGCACCCGGTCCATCGCGCTGTCCCCCAGCGGCAGGTCGTCGGGATCGACCAGCGCCGTCAGCGTCGGACGCGCCGTCGGCCATTTCACCACGCCCTGCGCCATCGGCATGAAGGCGAGGCAGCGCTCCGCCTCCTCGCGGAACAGCCCCATGTAGGGCGTGGGGTAGCCGATGCCGAGCAGGCGCTGGCCGCGGGTGTCGCCCCAGATCTGGCGGATGCCGCGGCCGATGAAGCGCCGCGCCATGGCGCCGAGGCGCTGGCCGTAGAAGTTGCGGAGATCGACCACGTCGAGCGACATGGGACGACTTTACCATAGGAGGTCCGACGAAACGTTGCATCGACAGCAGCAAATTGCTGTCATCGTCAACGGTCACCGTTGCGCACGCCGAGGAGAACCATCATGCCGGCCCAGACCCGCCTGTTCCGCTGCCTCCAGGACAATTTCGGCGTGCTGATCCACGACCCGGCGAGCGGCGCCACCGCCGCCATCGATGCGCCGGAGGCGGCGCCGGTCGAGGCCGCGCTCGAGGAGACCGGCTGGACGCTCACGGACATCCTGGTGACGCATCATCACGGCGACCACACCGGCGGCATCGAGGCGCTGAAGGGGCGCCACCGCTGCAAGGTCACGGCGCCGCGCGGCGAGGCGGCGAAAATCCCGGCGGTCGACGCCACCGCCGGCGAAGGCGACACGGTCTCGGTCGGCACCCTGACGGCCAAGGTGATCGAGACGCCCGGCCACACTGCCGGACACGTCAGCTACTGGTTCGAGCCGGACAAGATCGTGTTCGTGGGCGACACGCTGTTCTCGATCGGCTGCGGCCGCGTCATCGAAGGCACGCCGCCGATGATGTGGCAGTCGCTGCTCAAGCTGCGGTCGCTGCCCGACGACACGCAGGTGTTCTGCGGCCACGAATACACCGCCGCCAATATCCGGTTCTGCAGGACCATCGAGCCCGACAACGCCGACCTGCTCGCGCGCGAGAAGGAGGTCGCGGCGCTGCTGGCCGCCGGCAAGCCGACCGTGCCGTCGCTGATGGGCGCCGAGAAGAAGCAGAACACGTTCCTGCGCGCCGACGTGCCGGCGGTCGCCGCCGCCGTCGGCCTCGCCGGCAAGCCGGCGGCGGAGGTGTTCGCCGAGGTGCGGGCGCGCAAGAACAAGTTCTGACGATGGCTCCCACCGCGGCCGAGGTGATCCGCCTGCTCGAGCTCGCGCCGCACCCCGAGGGCGGCCATTTCCGCGAGACCTTCCGCGATCCGCGCACCGTCGACGGCCGGCGCGGCGCATCGACCGCGATCTATTACCTCCTGGCGCGCGGCGAGCGTTCGCACTGGCACCGGGTCGATGCGGTCGAAATCTGGCACTGGCACGCCGGCGCGCCGCTGCGGCTCGGCATCGCCGGAGAAGGCAGGCCCGCGGCCTGGCTCACGCTCGGCCCCGACCTTGCCTCGGGGGCGCGGCCGCAGGGCGTCGTGCCGTTCAACGCCTGGCAGGCGGCGGAAAGCCTCGGCGACTGGACGCTGGTCGGATGCACGGTGGCGCCGGCCTTCGAGTTCGCCGGCTTCGAGATGGCGCCGAAGGGATGGGAGCCGCCCGCGGCGTGAGGCTCACACGATATACTGGCCGCCGTTCACCGTGAGCGTCGCGCCGGTGATGAGGCCGGCGTCGTCGGAGGCGAGGAACACCACGCAGCGCGCGATCTCCTCCGGCTCGCCGAGCCGGCCGATGGGGATTTGCGGCAGGATGCTTTTCTCCAGCACGTCCCTGGGCACCGCCTGCACCATCTCGGTGTTGACGTAGCCCGGCGCGACGGCGTTCACGGTGATGCCGAGCTTGGCGTTCTCCTGCGCCAGCGCCTTGGTGAAGCCGATCTCGCCGGCCTTGGCCGCGGAATAGTTGGTCTGGCCGATCTGGCCCTTCTGGCCGTTGATCGAGGAGATGTTGACGATGCGGCCGAACTTGCGCGCCCGCATGCCCTCGATCACCTGCCGGCACATGTTGAACAGCGAGTTGAGGTTGGTGTTGATGACCGCCGTCCACTGCTCCGGCTTCATGCGGTGCAGCGTCGCGTCGCGGGTGATGCCGGCGTTGTTGACCAGCACCTCCACCGGGCCGAGCGCGGCCTCGACCGCCTTGACGCCGGCCGCACAGGCGTCGAACGACGACACGTCCCATTTGAACACCGGAATGCCGGTCTCGGCGTGGAATTTCTGCGCGGCCTCGTCGTTGCCGCCGTAGTTCGCCGCGACCGTGTAGCCGGCCGCCTTCAGCGCCTTGGCGATGGCAGCGCCGATACCGCGGGTTCCTCCGCTAACCAATGCGACGCGGGCCATGACTGCGACTTCCCTCCCTTGGACTGCCGCCGTCGGAACGGCGCCAACGGCCTGCCGGGCTCCCGGCCGGGCCCGACATTGTCATCTGACGAATTAAACCCGTGCGACCGAACCACGACATTGACGGGCGTCAAGACCGTTTACCGCTCCAGGCACATTGCAATGCCCATGCCGCCGCCGATGCACAGGGTGGCGAGGCCCTTCCTGGCGTTGCGCTTTTCCATCTCGTGCAGCAGCGTGACCAGGACGCGCGCGCCCGATGCCCCGATCGGGTGGCCGAGGGCGATGGCGCCGCCGTTGACGTTGACCTTGGAGGTGTCCCAGCCGAGGTCCTTGTTGACCGCGCAGGCCTGGGCCGCGAACGCCTCGTTGGCCTCGATGAGGTCGAGGTCGTTGACCGACCAGCCGGCCTTCTTGAGCGCGGCGCGGGACGCCGGGATCGGGCCCGTGCCCATGATCGCCGGATCGACGCCGGCCTGCGCCCAGGACACGATGCGGGCCAGCACCTTCCTGCCCTCCTTGGCCGCGTCGCCCGCCCGCATCAGCACCAGGGCGGCGGCGCCGTCGTTGATGCCCGAGGCGTTGGCGGCGGTGACCGTGCCGTCCTTCGCGAAGGCCGGGCGCAGCTTGCCGACCGATTCCAGGGTGACGCCCGATTTCGGATATTCGTCGGCATCGACCACGATGTCGCCCTTGCGGGCCTTCACCGTCACCGGCACGATCTCGTCCTTGAAGCGGCCGGCTTTCTGCGCCGCCTCGGCCTTGTTCTGGGAGGCCACCGCGAACTCGTCCTGCTGCTGGCGGGTGATCTGCCACTGCCGCGCGACGTTCTCGGCGGTGTTGCCCATGTGATAGCCGTTGAAGGCATCCCACAGGCCGTCCTTGATCATGGTGTCGATCATCTCGAAATTGCCCATCTTCACGCCGGTCCGCAGATGCTGGCAGTGCGGGGCCATGCTCATGGATTCCTGCCCGCCGGCGACGACCACATCGGAATCGCCGTTGACCAGCGCCTGATAGCCGAGCGCCACCGCGCGCAGGCCCGAGCCGCAAAGCTGGTTCACGCCCCACGCCGGGCTCTCCACCGGGATTCCGGCGCCGATCGAGGCCTGGCGGGCCGGATTCTGGCCCTGGCCCGCGGTGAGGATCTGTCCCATGATGACCTCTGAGACGCGCTTGCCTTCGACGCCCGCGCGCTCCAGCGCCGCCTTGATGGCGACCTGGCCGAGTTCATGCGCCGGCACGTTGGCAAACGCGCCATTGAACGAGCCGACCGGCGTGCGCGCCGCGCCGACGATGACGATGTCGTCCGCCATGGGATTGCTCCTTTGGGCCGTGTTGGATGATGTCCTTGCGATAATTGATAGCGGGTCGCCCTGTCGGGGGAAAGCCCGCGCTTGACATCGAGGCCGGGTCGGGCCCCGTCAACCGCAGGCTGAGTCACAAAGTAGTGGCCGGGTGGGCAAAAAGCGCCTATTTTTTAACGCTTCAAAGGCACGGCCCTGCCCCAAGAGATGAGTGGCTATGACCAAATCGGAAGAACCCGTCATCATCAAGAAATACGCCAACCGACGGCTCTACAATACGGGCACAAGCACTTACGTGACGCTCGAAGATCTGGCTTCGATGGTGAAGAAAGGCTCGGACTTTACCGTCTACGACGCCAAGTCCGGCGAGGACATCACCCGTTCGGTGCTGGCGCAGATCATCTTCGAGCAGGAGAACAAGGAAGGGCAGAACCTGCTGCCCATCACGTTCCTGCGCCAGCTCATCCGCTTCTACGGCGACAGCATGCAGATGCTGGTGCCGCGCTTCCTCGAAGCCTCGATCGAATCCTTCTCCAAGGAGCAGAGCAAGCTGCGCGACCAGATGTCCCAGGCGTTCGGCGGCGTCGGCTTCGGGCCGCTGGAGGACCAGGTCCGCCGCAACATGGAGATGTTCGAGCGCACCTTCGCCATGTTCGCGCCCTTCGCCCGCGCCGGCCAGGCGGCCCCGTCGAGTGCGGCCGACAAGCCGGCGTCTGCCGCATCGTCGCCGGCCGAGCAGATCGACGACCTCAAGCGCCAGATGGAAGAGATGCAGAAGCGTCTCAACAGGCTGAGCGAGGGCGACAAGGGCAAGGACCAGTAAGCCGCCCGCCGCCGCCGCGCGCTACGCCGCGGCCCCCAGGAGCGGCCGCTCCAGCTTCGCGAGACCGATCAGCTTGCCCTGGAGGTAGTCGCAGCCGGCCTGCGCCAGCATCGCCGCGGCCTCCTCGTCCTGCACGCGCTCGGCCACGGTCTTGAGGCGCAGCCGCTTGGCGAGGTCGATCAGCGTCAGCACGAACGCGCGGTCGTCCTCCGAGCGCGTCATGTTCTCGACGAAGGCGCCGTCGATCTTCACGATGTCCACGCCGAGCTTGCGCAGGTTGCGGAACGACGTATAGCCCGCGCCGAAATCGTCGATGGCGACCTGGCAGCCCAGGTCCTTGACCCGCGCGACGAAGCCGCGGGTGTCGTCGATGTCGTCGATCACCGTGGTTTCCGTGATCTCGATGGTCAGCCGCTCGGCGGCGCCGGGATGGAGCCGGAGCTGCGTCGTCAGCGCCGCCCACCAGTCCGGGTCGGTCGCCGACATGGGCGAGGCGTTGAGGCTCGCCCGGAACTCCGGCCGCTCGGCGAGCTCCGCCACCACGAGATGCAGCACGCGGTGGTCGAGAAGCCGCACGAAGCCGAGGTGCTCGGCCACGGGGATGACGTGCTGCGCCGTCGCGATGGTGCCGTCGGCGCGGCGGATGCGCATGAGGCATTCGTGGAACGCGACGCGGCGCGACAGCGTCTCCACCACGGGTTCGAACGCGATCAGCACGCGATGCTCGTTGAGCGCGCTGACGATCTCGTCGCTGGCGCGCTGGTTCTCCCGGCGCCGCTCCTCGCGCTCGATGTTCGGCCGGTAGGGCAGGAACGAGCCGCGGTGCTTGTCGCGCGCGGTGTTCAGCGCCTCGTGGGCGCGGGCGAGGACCTCCTCCACCGTGCGCGCGTGGCGCGGCGCCACCACGCCGCCGATGGTCGCCGTCGCCGCCACCGGCCCGGCCTTGGTCTGCACCACGTCGTTGCGCACGCCGGCGAGCAGGCGCTCGGCCGCGACCTTCATGTCGTCGAGCGAGCACTTGTAGAGCACGATGCCGAACTTGTTGCCGGAGAACCGGCCCAGCACGTCGGCGCCGCGCATCTTGGCGCGCAGGCGGCGGCCGACCGCGGCGATGACTTCGTCCGCGATCTGGTATCCGTAGGCTTCGTTGATGCGCGACAGGTTGTCGATGGCGACCAGCATGAAGCCGCAGGTGGTGCGGAATTTCGCCGCCTCGTCGAGCGCGGCGGCGATGGTCTCGGTCAGCCGCCAGCGGTTCATCTCGCCGGTGAGCGCGTCGAACTGCGACAGATAGGTGAGCTGCTGCTCGCGTTCGTGGCGGTCGTTGATGATGCGCACGATGCCGTGGGCGCGCGCCGGCTTGCCGTCGGGACCGGCGAACCAGCGGCCGATGTCCTCGAGCCACAGCACGGGGCCGCCGGGCCCGGACGGCAGCAGCGAATACTTGAGCTGGTAGAACACGCCGAGGCCGCCGTCGGCGTCGCTCGACTGCATGATCGCGTCGAACCGCGTCCGCGGGGTGTCGGGCGCGAGCAGTTGCGCGAAGCCTCGGCCGGTCGAGGCCGCCGCCATGTCCGTGATGCCGAGCACCGCGGCGGCATGGTCGCCCCAGCGCAGGCGGTCGCTCTCGATCTGCCACTCGTAGGGGACTTCGCCGACCGAGGCCACGATCCGGGTGGCGTCGACAGCCGCCGCCGGCTGGGCCGCGTCGCTCTCGATCTTGAGGGCCTCGACCTGTCGGTGCGCCGAGGCAGGATCGGATCGGGTCATGCAATCACCTCCGGCCGGCGCGCTGGATGACCTGCTGTGCAACCTATTGTCGCCGCAGGCGCTGATTCGTTCCAGACTAAGGACGGCCTCGTGAAAAATCGGGAAACTTCCGGGCAGCCGTGCCGTTGACGGCCAGACCGCACCGGCACGGCGATTGCGACGCGACCGGCGAGACAAAAGCGGACGTCCCAAAGCGGGACAGGGAAGGCGCTGCAGGAGTGGACCGGAGTTTCGTATGGCCATCGTAGGACGCGTTGTCGGGTCGCCGCCGGTGCCGGGCACGACGCCGGAGGCGGTGAAGCCCGCCCCGGCTGCGGACGCGAAGTCCGCCGGCAAGGCTCAGGGCAAGGCTTTGGTGCCGATCCGGGCCGTCGAAGCCGCGGCCAACGACCTCCGAAGCGCGGGACGCCGCGCGTCCGCCACCTTTCTCGCGCAACTGATTGCTAACGATAAACAGCTTCCGCAGACGCGCGAGCGCCGGCGCGCCGACCCCCACGAGGCGCTTGCCGCCTATGGCGCGGTGGCGCGGATGACGGCCGGGCCGGCCGCGCCATAAAGCCGTAAGGACCTAATAGCCGAGCGCGCAGCCGTCCTTGCGCGGATCGGACCCGCCGATCAGCACGCCACGGTCCCAGTCGATCGCGATGGCCTGGCCGCCGCCCCAGGGCAGCGGCGCCACCGCCACGTCGTGGCCCCGCGCCCGCAGGCCATCGACCGCGGCGGCGGAGACGCCGCGCTCGACCAGCGTCTGCGCGCCGTCGAAGAACACCCGCGGCGCATCGATCGCCTGCTGCACGTCCATCCCGTAGTCGGTCATGTTCACGACGAGCTGGGCGTGGCCCATGGGCTGGTAATGCGAGCCCATGACGCCGAACGGCATGACGCAGCGCCCGCCGCGCATCGCCATGCCGGGGATGATGGTGTGCATCGGCCGCTTGTCGGGGCCGAACGTGTTGGGATGCTCCGGGTCGAGCACGAAACAGGCGCCGCGGTTGTTGAGCAGGATGCCGGTGTTCTCCGTGCAGATGCCGACGCCGAAGCCCGAGAACAGCGAGTTGATGAAGGAGACCGCCATGCGGTCGCGATCGACCACGGTGAGATAGACCGTGTCGTTGCCGGGCGACGGCTTCACCGGCAGCGCGGTCCGCCTGTTCGGGTCGATGCGCGCCGCAAGCGACTTGGCGAACGCCTTGTCGAGCAGCGCGCCCGCCGCGACGCGCATGTGCGCCGGATCGGCGATGTGGGTGTCGCGCACGGCGAAGGCCAGCCGCGCGGCTTCGAGCACGAGATGGAAACGACCGGCGCCGAGCGGCTCCAGCACCGCGAGGTCGAAGGTCTCCAGGATGTTGAGGAGGACAAGCGCGGTGAGCCCCTGCCCGTTCGGCGGAATCTCGAGGATGTCGAGGCCGCGGTAGCTCGTCGCGATGGGATCGACCACGTCGCCGCGATGGCGCGCGAGATCGTCCGCGTCGAGGAACGCGCCGCGCGCCTTGACCGTCGCCACGATGTCGTCGGCGATCTCGCCCTCGTACATCGCCTGCGCGCCCCTGGCGGCGATGCTGCGCAGCGTCCGGGCCAGGGCGGGAGACCTGACCACGTCGCCCACCGCCGGCGCCTTGCCGCCGACGAGATAATGCCGCGACGCGCCCGGATCGGCGGCGAGCCGCGGCGCGGCCAGCGCCCAGTCGTAGGCGACGCGGGGCGCCACCGGAAAGCCCTGCTCCGCGAAACGGATCGCCGGCTGCAGCGCGCGGTCGAGGCCGAAGCGGCCGTGGGCCTTGAGGACCTGCTCCCACGCCTCCACCGCGCCGGGCACGGTGACGGCATGGACCGAGGTCATGGGGATGGCGCGAAGGCCCTGCTTCAGCAGCGCCTCCGTCGAGGCTTTCGCGCCGGCGCGGCCGGAGCCGTTGTAGCCCCACACCGGCCTGCCCGGTCGCGAGACCAGGCAGAAGCAGTCGCCGCCGATGCCGGTCATGTGCGGCTCGACCACGCACAGCGCCGCCACCGCCGCGACCGCGGCGTCGGCCGCGGTGCCGCCGGCCTTGAGGGTCTCGACGGCGGCGAGCGTCGCCAGCGGATGCGAGGTCGCCGCCATGCCCTCGCAGGCGATCACCTGCGAGCGGCCCGGCAGGTGGAAATCGCGGGCCATGGTCAGGCGCGCGAGGCGCTGTCGGTGTCGATGGCGACGTTGCGCTGGGCGGTCCGGATCGAGACCGAGAAGCCGCCGACCACGTCGACGAAGGAGATGACGAGCAGCAGGAAGAACGTGCCGGTCGCGAACTGCCGGACCACCAGGAAGGCGATCAGCATGGCGATGAACAGCAGCGTCGAGAGCAGGTGATCGACGATGGAGCGCGTCGTCATCCGCGTCGCCTTGAGCAGCTCGACGAACAGGATGAGGATCGAGATCGCGATCAGGAGGTCGCCGGCCGACAGCGTCCAGGTCTCGCCGGACGCGAGCCGGAGCTGCGTCACGACGCTGCTCCAGAACGCGGCGGGCGTATCGCCCGGCATCAGGAACTCGATGATGGCATAGACCGCGGCGGGGACGACGAGCAGCGGAAACCCGATCAGGTACATCGCCACTCTCCCCCGCTCCGGCCCCGCGGGCCTCAGGCTTCTTTCTTCGCCTTCAGGATCTGGCGGCCGCGGTACATGCCGGTCTTGAGGTCGATGTGGTGGGGGCGGCGCAGCTCGCCCGAGTCCTTGTCCTCGACATAGGCCGGCTGCTTGAGCGCGTCGGCCGACTGCCGCATGCCCTTGCGGGAGGGCGAGGTTTTCTTCTTTGGAACCGCCATGACAAGTTGCTCCTAAAACCCAACGATTTCAGGCGCAAGCGCCCATCCATCGGCTTTGTCGTATCCCGGAAGCGGGGCTTATAGAGGATGCCCGCCGGGCTGGCTAGACCCCACCCGGCTCAATCCGCCGGCCGGGCCGCCACGCAGGCGGCATCGCGCGCCATCAGCCCCATCCGGCGCAGGTGGATTCCGGCGATCCGGCGTAGGCCGGGGCCGGGCCGCCGGGCATCGCGGACGGCGGGATTGGGCAGCTCCGCGGCCATCAGCGCCGCCTGCGGCCGCGTGAGCGCCGCGGCGCCGTGACCGAAGGCGCGGCGTGCGCCGACCTCCGCCCCGAACTCGCCGTCCGGCCCCCACTCCGCGATGTTGAGATAGATTTCGAGGATGCGCCGCTTGGGCAGCACGAGGTCGATCCACAGGGCGAGCGGCAGCTCCAGCGCCTTGCGCACGTAGCTGCGCGAATTCCACAGGAACAGGTTCTTGGCGACCTGCTGGGTGATGGTCGAGCCGCCGCGCGCTTCGGAGAGGTCGTCGGTCTCCTCGAAGATATGGCGCAGCTCGCTGGTGTCGATGCCGTGATGGGTGCAGAACCGGCCGTCCTCGGCGGCGATGACCGCGAGCGGCAGCGCCGGCGACATCTGCGCCAGCGGCACCCAGATACGCTCGACGCGCTCGCCCCAGAGCCAGCGCCACATCATCAGCGTCGAAACCGGCTGACCGGCGCGATAGAACGGCGCGATCGCGTAGGGCAGCAGCACCAGGGTGACGGCCACGACGACCGCGCCCCGGACGAGGCGGCCGACAGAGCGCGGTCGTGGCACAGCCATGGAGCCCCCGGCGTGACAGGCGAATCCGGTTACTCATGGTAAGGTTCGCGCGTTCACGTCAACCATTCAGGTCCGGGCGCCGATGGCCAGACGATCCCGATACAAGCCGGTCCGGGTGGTGCGCTCGCACGCCCGGCTGTTCTTCTCCGCCGCCGTCGGCGCGGCGCTGTTCGCGGCGCTGACGGTCACGTCGCTGAGGCTCTCGGCCCGGCTGATCCTGGCCTGGGACCTGGGCGCGCTCGTTTATCTGGCCCTCGCCGCCGTCAGCATCCGGCGCTTCGACATCAAGAGGGTGCAGGTCAAGGCCGACCAGGAGGACGAAGGCGGCGTCGTGTTGCTGATGATCACGGTGGCCGCGGCCATCGCCAGCATCGCCGCCATCGTCACCGAGATCGGAGCGGCCAAGGCGACCGGCGCGGTCGCCGAGCGCCAGGCGTTCGTCCTGGCCGCGGTCACGATCATGCTGTCGTGGACGCTGATCCAGACCATCTTCGCGTTCCACTACGCCCACCGCTTCTACCGCGGGCCGGGCGACCGCGGCAGCGGCCTCGCATTTCCCAGCGACGAGTGGCCGGACTACTGGGACTTCGTCTATTTCGCCTTCGTCGTCGGCATGACGTTCCAGGTCTCGGACGTGCAGGTGACCAGCAAGTCGCTGCGCCGCCTCGTCGTCGCCCACGGCATGGTGTCGTTCGTGTTCAACGTCGCCATCGTCGCGCTGGCGGTGAACATCGGCTCGGGACTGCTGTAGCTATCCGGCCGCGCGCATCCTGTGCCGCAGCGCCGCCGTGGCCTCGGCGTCGACCCGGCGCTGCGCGTCGAGCACCACGCCGTAGATGTCGCGCGCCGTCTCAGCCGAGACGAACTCCTCGATCACGTCGGCGCGCACCAGCTCGGGGTCGCGGTCGAGCGGATCGCCCCAGCCGCCGCCGCCGCCAGTGCGCACGATCACGTCCGTATCCGGCGGCACCGGACGCCGCGTGCCGTAGGCGCGCTCGTAGTCGTTCTGGCCGGGAAGGCGGATGAGATAGTCGCTGTATTCCGCGTCCCGGCCGCCGTGCAGGCCCCAGGGCGGGCATTGCGTGCGCCGCGTGGCGTCGAAATTCCAGCGGCCCTCGACGAGATTGCGGACCTGCACGTCGAGGCCCAGCCCGCCGCGATACTTGCCCGCGCCCGCCGAGTCGGTGCGCAGCGCGCGCTGCTCGATCAGCACCGGGCATTTCATCTCGATCGACTCGATGGGTCCGTTGCGCACGTCGCCCTGGCAC